>ULRH01050137.1_pt1 | contig 53600 bp, 38 predicted proteins | sample 1955271 | NCBI WGS metagenome assembly ULRH01 (sample SAMEA4835677, study PRJEB28245) | human gut metagenome | biome: gut microbiome; material: fecal sample | place: Denmark | collected 2008 | reverse complement strand
ATTAAGTATAAAGTTCGTTGCCTTGGCTGTCAAATTAACAGCAAATCATACCCACTATATTTTTACAAAATTAATAAATATATGTTTATTTTGTAGCTTTAAGACAAAAATTTATGGTTGTTTAACACGTTGCACCTTCAAGCAACAAATGCAAATTTATATGATAATTTTCAACAATAGGCTCAGGAGAAATTAAGCTGAAATTGGTTCCTATAAAAAGACTACGATTTTAGTCACATATAATCATTGTTCTCTTCTGTTGAAATGAAAACAATATAGAGCACTTTCATATTTTCAGTATTCTGTGATTTTTCCTTCTGAGTTTTCTACTCTACCCCGAAAAATAAACGATTATTTGCGGACTGAATCTCCCTTGGCCGCAAATTCGCGGAATATAAGAGGCATATGCAAAGCATTGATATTCAATATTTTACATTTAATGACGGTTTTTCTGCCATGCAATAAGCACTGTTTCAACATTCGATATAGCCCACTTCAGGGGCTAAAATGCTCAATATCACGCCCTAAAACAGACATAATCAGAGCCCCAAATGGTCATAACCAGAATGTCAGATGAATTATTATGGACTACATTACAGGGTATGTGAAGAGATTGTACGGCCTGAAATGGTCTTCAACGTGTTAAATATAGCATTTCCCCATATCTCTTTTGAGATTTTATTTTGTCAAAATAAAATCAAAAAAAAATGTAAGCTCGTTCCAAAAGTTTTCTTAAAAAGAAATTAGGAACAAGAAAAAGCGTGTGATACCGGAATAGACCTGAATACATCGGACAAATTAATAAAATAAATGTTAGCAGCCAACTGTCTATTGCCCGGTTTGAGATTAAATGTAACCGACGTATCATTCGGCTAACTTAAAATGATACAGTCTTTTGCCGAAGTCAAACAAAGATGGTCTTTGGGATACATAGTGTACACATCTGCTACGGATGCTTTTAGGCTATTTCCGGAATGTGTCTGTCATGGACGTTAACATTGACGATATTAGCTGCCATTGAAAGCGTGGCGAGAAACGGGTTGTCAAAGAATTTTGATAATTATATAGATATTTTTATCATTTGCTTACATTATGTTATCATCTTCGGTTTGTGAGATATTTATTGAGATATTGCTAAGTAAAATCTTTGGCTATGTATTCGTTTTTATATACCTTTGTCTCAATAAAAGAGATAAGGAGACGATATTTGCATCGTTGATGCCTGTCCTGTCATCCGACCGATTACTAACGGCGACTTTTCATTAAGCTGTCTTACTCGACACTTTCTGGTCGAAAGACACAAGCATCAGGATAACTGTATCGCATCAAGAAAAATCAAATCAGTATGAGGCAGCCACAACTATGCTGTGAGATTCCGCATCAATAACTGGTTCTATTTTTCCATATCGCGAATGATTGTAAGAAGTATAATTTTATGAATATGAAAAGTTTTTTTATTACCTTGTTTGTTGTGCTCTTAAACATAGAGGCATACGGACAGCATGTGTATAAAGGACATGTGACGAATGCCGACAATGAGCCTGTTGAATTTGCAAACGTACTTGTAGAAAGCGGTAACCCCTCGGGGGGGGGGAAATGGTACGGTGTGTGACATAAATGGCGATTTCAAACTACAATCTGATATAGAAAATCCGGTTGTAAAGATATCATCCGTCGGATATGTCTCAAAGGTAGTTACCCTCACAAGCGATACCATCAATATTATAAGGTTGAGCCAGGATATGAACATATTGAATGAGGTTGTCGTCAAAGCGCAGCGTCCCCAATACGAGTTGTCATCGGAGGGAATGATTACCAATGTAGCCGGCTCAATTCTTGAGAAGTCCTCCGACGCATACCATCTGTTGAGTCTCGTCCCCGGAATAGAAGTGAAGGGCGAGTCACTGAACGTGCTTGGAAGGGGAAAACCAATAGTCTATATCAACGGCCGACTTGTCCGCAACGACAATGAGATAGCGACATTACAGCCTGATGCCATCAAAAAAGTAGAGGTGATTACCAATCCCGGTGCCAAATACAATGCGAATGTAACAAGCGTCATCAAGATAACGACCAAGAAGAACAGCGAGGGCTTTGCCTTGGATTCAAAATCCACGTTTGTGGTGAATGAGAAGGGACGTCCGAGCTTCATGCAGAACATACTGGTCGGTTATCACACAGGCAAGTGGGACTTCAACGGTCAGCTGTATGGAGCATACACCCAATGGCCTGATGATAAGTATCTTGCAGAGATCGCACATCTGGACAACAAGATGGAGGTTCGCAACAATGGTGTCCAGAGCCGTTCCAAAACCCGTCCCTATGGCAAGCTATCTGTTGACTATGCGCTCAACGACGAGTCCTCCATGGGAGCCTCTGTAAGTTATGACGGAACCCTTAGGATTAAAGGAAATGGCACCATCTACGGATCGATGCTCAAGGATGATATTACCGAAGAGAATCTTACAAGCGACTATACCTATCGTGGCCATTCCGGAATATGGTCGGGCAATGTTTACTATCTCGGCAAGATAGGAGTGTTCGGCATTGACTTCAACGGGGATTTCCTTTGGAACAAGAATAATGAGGACATGGCTACGAACGATATAACCACCCTGAGTTCAGGAGAGACCGACAAGCAAAACATAAACACCTCGCGAACTGACCTTTCGCGTATGCTGGCCGGAAAGCTCGTCCTTGACGCGCCCGTATGGAAAGGCCGGCTGTCCTACGGGCTGGAATATTCGTATGTCAGACGAAACAGCGACTATTCCGTGATTCCACAGGATGTGGTTGACGGAGAACAGAGCTTAATCAAGGAGGGAATGGGCTCTATGTTCCTGGATTATACAAGAAAATTTGGCAAGTTGTCTTTTCAGGCCGGCTTGAGATATGAGAACGTTGATTTTAAGTACTATGACCATTCTGTGTTACAGAAGGCCCAAAGCAAGAACTATTCCGAATGGTTCCCGTCGGCTTCTCTGTCATGGCCAATACACAAGGTGAACTTTCAACTTACATACGCCTCAGACATCTACCGCCCGTCATACTACCAGCTCCGTGACGGTGTCGTATATGACAACCGATATACATACGAGTCTGGTAACCCTTTCCTGAACCCGTCGATAAGCCGCAACCTGGGCCTTTCGGTAAGCTGGAAATGGCTGTACTTCTCCGGCATGTTCTCACGGGTCACAGATGAGATATGCAGTATGCGCCAGCTGTACAAGGATAAACCGAACGCCGTACTGGCAATATACGAGAACGCGGGCGATTACAACAACATGAGACTTCAGCTGTCTGCTTCGCCAACTATAGGAATATGGCATCCGCGCGTCAGCTGCATGTTCTACAAGCAGTGGGACTATCCAGTGGAGAGTTATGGCGCCTCGACTTCATCAATCAACAAACCTTCGGTGTCATGCAGCATCGCAAATATCTTCGATTTCAACTGGCTAACAGCTACGGTGACTTATTCGTTCCAGTCAAAGGGTAATTTTGGAAATGTGCAGATTGTACGGCCCGCCCACGATCTCGACCTGTCCTTTTACAAAGCACTGCTTCACAAAAGCCTGATACTGCAGCTGGACGTCTATGATCTTCTGGGAACGAATGACAGTTATAGTAAACTGCACACAGGACCGATGTTTGAGACCTACTATAATGAATTCTCTACCAGCACGGTAACATTATCCGTGAGATACAAATTCAACGTCTTGAAGAACAAGTATAAGGGCACAGGAGCCGGACAGGCGCAGAAGAGCAGAATGTAAGCCGAAAATACCTGTATGATAAAAATTAAGGGCTGTCATCTATTATGATGTCAGCCCTTTTGGTTATCTTTGAAGTCGTCAAACAAAAATTAACCATGAGTAAAAGTTCACATTTTTTCAGACAACCGATACATGGTCAGTTAATAAAATCAAATCACTGAGTCGTGATAAAATAGTTGAAATGAGCTGCAGGAACGGCGATGAGAAGTGGATAATATGGCTGAGAATCATCGATTCAACAACGCTCAGTCTTTTCTCCAACGCTATATTCAAGTATGTCGGGTGGTATCCTAAGATGTGCAGGAAGAAGGGCGACATCAAGGTGCATTCTCACTTATGAGACACTTGCAGACTGTATGGAGATGAGCTCTGACAGGCAAATGGAATATCGTGAGCAGGCGATTGTGTTCCGCAGGAATGACATAACCATATCGCACGAATTATCACCTACGTGGACATCAAAAAACAGACAGGCAAGACTCATATTTTTGCTGACCAACGATTTTGATATGTTCCCAAAGACTGTTGTGAATATATATCGTCTCAGATGGCAGATAGAGTCTGCTTTTCAAACAGATAAAGCAGAACTTGCCGCTGCGTTATTTTTATGGAGAGAGTACAAATGTCATCAAGAACAGACTCTGGTTCACACTGATAGCAAACATGCCGTTATCCTTGCTTCAAAATTTATTGGAGCGTAACTGAAATTTCTCGGGACTGGCCACCATGGTTAGAATGGACCTCATGTATTATCGCAATATGTATACGTCCTTTGTCAGCCAGATGCTGACATGAAAAGAATGCTTGCTGAGGTTTCAGAATCACCTTCGCAACAGAACGAAAAAGAATAAGGTGGCTTGTACAAGATAATAGAAAGCCCCAACTCCTATGTTTCAAGAAATTGAGGAAGGAATGTTATGGTTTACCGGACAGAAATATTTTTAAATATCTGTAAATCTAATGATTAGCGAAAACAGTTGCGTTTATAATGTAAGTTCGACGAACTCACATTAATATAATGCCACCTGTTTCAAATTATAACTTCAACAATGTTACCTGCATTTCTGATAAAGCTCCACCAGATTTGCCCTAGGAATTCCTTTTTTGACCAATGCATCCAAATCCTCACGCGCCTCGTCTTTCCGTTTCAAAATAATACGAACATTAACTCTACCAAGACGATAATCTATATTGGAAGGATCGAGCTCTATTGCCTTACTATAATCAAATTCAGCTAAATCATACATTTTACGTTCTAATTCCATTCCGGCACGTGCTGCGTAAGCTACCGCACTGTCTGGATATAAATCAACAAGCTTGTTTATCTGATCCATTGCCTCGGTAAAATGGTTATCCTTTTGATTCAGCAAAGCAAGTCCCAATCTTGCCTCAAAATGACGGGGAATAATACTTATGAGACTTTCATAATCCAATCGTGCAAAATTATATCTGTGCTGTTTTTCATTCACATACGCTCTATAAAAAAGTGCCGCGATATTATTTGGATCACGTCTTAAAACATAGTCATACTCATCACGCGCATATTGCCATTGCTCAAGCAGGACATTCCAACTTGCTTTCTTAAGACGTAAGTCTAAAGAGTCTGGCTTATAACTTAAGGTTTCGGTAGCGGCAGAAAGGCTGTCGCGCAAAGCTTGATAACTTTGCGCGTCAACACCCTCATATATACAAATTGATAAGATCAGACAAGATAATGCTTTTTTCATGTCTATGACATTTATATATATATATGCAAGTTCGACATAAACTATAATTATACAAAGGTAGATATTTAGTGTCTTGTTCCCCAAAGAGAGCCCATATCATAACCTTATGGAGTATGTATCATAGCTGAAGATATCTGCGTTTGGCATGGATTTGACAATCTACGGAATTCTGAAATATCATTTACTATATCGAACTCATATATATTCTACATTTTGGTAATGCTAATCTGTTACTTATTTTTTATATAATTTACAATCCATTCTCCTACTTCTTTTGTGCCATAGGCTGCACCACCTTCAACCTGTATTTCCGGTGTACGGACATTTGACTCAAGAGACGCATCTACTGCATCCCGAATGAGTTTTCCTTCCTCCATCATATTAAAATGTTCAAGCAACATGGCAACCGAAAGTATCTGGGCTAATGGATTGGCGATATTTTTGCCTGTAGCCTGCGGCCAGGATCCATGAACCGGTTCAAATACAGGAGTACCACTTCCAACTGAAGCTGATGGTAATAAACCCATTGAACCAGATATACAGCTGGCCTCGTCTGTAAGAATGTCACCAAACGTATTTTCTGTTACCATCACATCAAAGAAAGACGGTTCTACAATCATCCTCATTGATGCATTGTCAACAAACATATAATCTACATGTACCTCTGGATAAGCCGGCTCCATCTCACGTGCGATCTGACGCCACAGACGCGACGATGCGAGGACATTCGCTTTATCAACTACCGTAAGATGCTTTTTGCGTTTCATCGCATACTCGAATCCAACTTTCAAGATACGTTCAATTTCTGGACGTGTATAATAATCCGTATCATAAGCTTTATCATTGTCCTGGTATTTCTCACCAAAATACATTCCTCCTGTAAGCTCTCGGATACATACAAAATCAGCATCGCGCACAAGTTCTTCCTTTAATGGCGACATATGGAGTAAACATTTGAACGTCTGAATAGGACGTATGTTGGCGTAAAGTCCTAATTTTTTACGCATTGCGAGCAGACCTTGTTCAGGACGAACCTTTGCTGTCGGATCATTGTCGAACTTGGGATGGCCAACCGCAGCGAACAATACGGCATCCGAGTCCTTACACGTCTGATAAGTCTCATCCGGGAAAGGATCTCCAACCTTATCTATTGCATCTGCGCCACAGATAGCCTCATGATAAATAAATTCATGTCCAAACTTTTCTGCAATGGCATCCATTACAGCTTTACCTTGTTTCATTATCTCCGGTCCTATACCGTCTCCGGCCAATACTGCTATATTAAGTTTCATAATATTATATCTTTCAATTTTATTTATTATCGTTTTGTTCTTCAAACATATTAAGCATTTTTATCGTAGCCTTTATGGCTGCCTCTGTCTGGTCCGCATCAAGTCCACGGGTTCGTATCATTTTGTCTCCGAAACGCCATGTTATGACAGTCTGAACAAGAGCATCTGTACGACCTCCCGGTGGAATAGTTACAGCATAATTTTCAAGTAGTGGGAACGTACGCCCAAGTTTTTCCTTATATATCCTTCTCAGTGCTTTTACAAAAGCATCGTATTGACCGTCTCCTGTAGAATCAGCTTCATACAGATTCCCATTTATTGAAACCTTAACACTTGCAAGAGGCTTAAGGCCATAGGCAAGAGACACCATATAGCTTACTAACTTTATTTTATTCTCAGGAGCCGAATGTTTCAAGACATCGCTGACTATAAACGGTAAATCGTCTTGCGTGACAATTTCTTTTCTGTCTCCCAATTCCGTTATACGCTTTGTGACCTTTCTGGTCTGTTCCGGTGTGAGTTCCAGTCCCAATTCCTTAAGATTACGGGCAATGTTAGCCCTGCCGCTATTCTTTCCCAAAGCGTATTCACGCTTTCTGCCGAAACGCTCAGGAATAAGATCATTACAATATAGATTGTCTTTATTATCTCCATCCGCATGTACACCAGCAACTTGAGTGAAAACATTCTCACCCACAATTGGCTGATTCGGCGCTATGGCAATACCTGAATATCCTTCAACAAGCCGGCTTATATCATTAAGCCGATTTTCTTTAATATTTGTTTTTGCATGAAACTGATCTTTCAATATGGCCTGTACACTGGCAAGCGGAGCATTTCCACATCGTTCACCCAATCCATTAACAGTCACATGCAACCCTTTTGCACCACTAAGCACAGCAGCCAAAGAATTACTTACTGCCAGATCGTAATCGTTGTGCGCATGAAAGTCAAAGTGAGCATTCGGATAGCGTTTTATCATCTTCCTGAAAAACTCAATCACTTGAAGAGGATTAAGCACTCCCAATGTATCCGGCAACATAAATCTCTTTATACCTGTATCTATGAGAGCATCCATCATCTGATACACATAGTCAGGAGAATTCTTCATTCCATTGCTCCAGTCTTCCAGGTAAAGATTTACGTCAATACCCCTTTCTTTTGCATATTCCAACGAATTCTTTATATCATTTATGTGCTCTTCCGGAGTCTTATGCAATTGGTGTGAACAATGTTTCAATGATCCTTTCGCAAGTAAATTTATCACCTTGCAGCCACAATCACATATCCAATCTATTGATAAATTACCATCTACAAAGCCCAACACCTCAACTCTGTTGAGCATATCAACCTGCTTTGCATAACGGCATATCATACTGACCGCATCTTTCTCACCGTCTGATACACGTGCCGATGCAACCTCAATACGGTCAACATTGATATCCTTAAGTAGCATTTTTGCCATCATCAGTTTCTCATGTGGCAGAAAAGATACACCGCTGGTCTGCTCTCCGTCTCTCAAAGTGCAGTCCATTATCTCTATAAACGGAGATATTCTCTGATAAGTATTTACCTTTGTTTCTCCCATTCCTCTATTTTATCTTTGTTCTGCAACAGATAATCTATGTCGTCAAGTCCATTCATGAGACAATGTTTCTTATATGCATTTATTTCAAATGTCTCAGTTCTACCTGTTGCCAGATTTATAACTTTTTGATTTGGTAAATCAACTTCAACCTCCATATTGGGATTTTTATATATTTCTTCAAAAAGTTCTTTCAGGAAAGACTCTGTAACTACTACCGGCAAAACAAAATTATTAAGTTCATTCTGTTTATGTATGTCAGCAAAAAAACTGCTGATAACAACTCTGAAACCATATCCTGCTATTGCCCATGCAGCATGTTCACGACTGCTCCCTGACCCGAAATTCTTTCCGGCTACCAATATGCAACCTTTATACTTCGGATCATTTAATACAAAATCTTTCTTTAGAGAGCCATCCTTATTATATCTCCAATCTCTGAAAAGATTCTCACCAAAACCTTTTTTATCTGTTGCCTTTAAAAAACGTGCGGGAATTATTTGATCTGTATCTACGTTTTCTAACGGGAGAGGTACACATGTACTTGTTATTATATTGAATTTCTGTTTCATATCTTTATTTTTTTCAAATCATCGTTCTCGGATCTGTGATAACACCGGTAACCGCAGCGGCTGCAGCAACCAACGGACTAGCCAATATAGTACGTGCGCCGGGACCTTGACGGCCTTCAAAGTTACGATTACTCGTGGATACTGAATATTTGCCGGCTGGAATCTTATCATCGTTCATAGCCAGACAAGCAGAACATCCGGGCTGTCGTATTGCAAATCCTGCATCCTCCAATATCTTATCCAGTCCTTCCTCTCTTATCTGACGGTCAACAGCCCACGACCCTGGCACCAACCAAGCAGTAATATTATCCGCCTTTTTCTTTCCCTTCACAAGAGAAGCGAACGCACGAAAATCTTCTATTCTTCCATTAGTACAAGCACCAAGGAACACATAGTCCACTTTATGTCCTATGAGTTTCTGTCCTGGTTCAAAGCCCATATAATTAAGCGCTTTCATGAAAGATGCTTTCCCTGCATCTTCTATTTCATCTAAATTAGGAATGCTTTCAGTTATACCGATGCCCATACCTGGGTTTGTGCCGTATGTAATACGTGGCTCTATATCTGCTGCATCAAAATGCAGCTCTTTATCAAATACTGCATCATCACCACTTTTCAATGTTTTCCAATATTCAACGGCCTTATCCCAGTCTTCACCTTTAGGAGCATATTCTCTACCTTTAAGATATTCGAATGTAACCTCGTCTGGAGCGACAAATCCACCTCTTGCTCCCATTTCGATAGAGAGATTACAAAGAGTGAGACGTCCGTCCATTGACATGTTTTTTACGACCGAGCCGGAATATTCCACAAAATATCCTGTTGCGCCTGAAGTTGTCAGCTTTGCCATCAGAAACAAGGCAACATCTTTTGCTGTAACGCCTTTAGCCAATACTCCATCTATATTTATTCTCATAGACTTGGGCTTCTGCTGTAATATACATTGTGAAGCCAGCACCATTTCCACCTCACTCGTTCCAATGCCAAATGCAACAGCGCCTACAGCCCCATGAGTTGATGTGTGGGAATCGCCACATACAATGGTCATTCCAGGTAATGACAACCCCTTTTCCGGTCCAACAACATGTATTATGCCATTGTCTTTAGACATCATTCCAAAATGCGTAAGTCCAAATTCTTTAGCATTCTTTGCCAATGTATCCACCTGTTTCCTTGACACAGGATCCTCGATTTCCTTATCCTGATCATGCGTAGGCGTATTATGGTCCGGCATACAGAATATCTGTTTCGGTCTGAAACATTTCAAACCGCGTTCTCTTAATCCCTCAAAAGCCTGAGGACTGGTTACCTCATGACAATATAACCTATCAATATATAATTGTGTCGTTCCGTCCTCCAAAAGTTGCACGACATGTTTATCCCAAATCTTATCAAATAATGTATTCATGTTTTATCTTTTAAATTTATTAATACAATCAATATAAGCCTCGACAGATGCTGTCACAATGTCCGTATTCGCTCCGAAACCATAATATACATGTCCGTTATATTCAACTTGCATATGCACTTTTCCGACATCATCAGATCCTTTACTTATTGCCTGAATAGTAAATTCTTTCAGAGTCATATGCTTTTGAATGATTTTTTTCAATGCACATATTGCAGCATCTACAGGTCCGTTACCGGTAGATGCCTCTTCAAACTTCTGACCAGAGATATCAAGTCCTATGCTTGCCACGCTTCTCACTCCCATTCCTGTTGTAACCTGGAGGAAGTCCAGTTTTACAGCACGTGTTTCTGCTATATCCGCACCTGCCAGCATAAGTATGTCATCATCGTTCACTTCCTTTTTCTGATCGGCCAGTTTAAGGAATTTCTGATATATCTTATCAACCTTTGCTTCATCTCCTACCTCTACGCCAAGAACACTTAGTCTGTATTTCAATGCAGCTCTTCCAGAACGTGCAGTTAAGACAATCGAATTATCATCAAGTCCCACATCCTTAGGATTCATAATTTCATATGTTGATACATTCTTCAAGACACCATCCTGGTGAATACCGCTTGAATGAGCAAAGGCATTACGTCCTACAATAGCTTTATTAGGTTGCACGGGCATATTCATCAAGCTCGAAACCATACGGCTTGTAGGATATATTTTTGTCGTGTTTATATTGGTCTCGATGTTAAGCTTGTGACATTTCAAAATCATTGCGATCTCTTCCAGAGACGTATTACCAGCTCTCTCACCTATTCCATTAATAGTAACCTCTACCTGGCGTGCACCGTTCAGTATTCCGCTTAGCGTGTTTGCCGTTGCGAGTCCAAGATCATTGTGACAATGTGTCGAAATAATGGCCTTATCAATACCATCGACATGTTCCATCAGGTACTTTATCTTATTTCCGTATTCTTCAGGCAGACAATATCCTGTTGTATCAGGAATATTGACAACTGTTGCTCCTGCCTTTATAACGGCCTCCACAACTCTAGCCAAATACTCATTATCAGTACGTCCGGCATCCTCTGCATAAAACTCCACATCATCTACATAACGTTTTGCATACTTAACAGCAGCAACAGCACGTTCAAGAATTTCTTCCCTATTCGATTGGAATTTATATTTAATATGCGAATCCGATGTTCCTATTCCCGTATGAATTCTCTTATGCTTTGCGTATTTCAATGATTCTGCGGCTACATCTATATCCTTCTCGACTGCTCTTGTCAAGGCACATATGACAGGCCATGTCACAGCTTTTGATATTTCAATAACAGAATTAAAATCTCCAGGACTAGAAATGGGAAAACCTGCTTCAATAACGTCAACCCCCAACTGTTCCAGTTGCTTAGCCACTTGTATTTTTTCTACCGTGTTCAACTGACATCCTGGGACTTGTTCACCGTCACGGAGCGTGGTATCAAAAATGAATAATCTATCTGTCATATATTTTCTATATTATTATATTTGTAGTTACATTGTTCTCATTAATAAAAAAACCTTTCACACTCAGGGTAAGTGAGAAAGGTCTGTTATTTTTACATACATGCTTTCAGTAACATTCTACGACTTACCCGCTTCAACCAATTCAATTAGCTGAATAATAATAATCGTATGTAGAATATTCTGAGATACTATCATTGTCTCTTTGCTTTTAGTTGTGTGCAAAGATAATCATATTATTTACAACAACAAACAATTTACCACTTTTTTAGTCAAATAAATTTCATTTTGCAATAAAACTGAATATTATTTTACGACATTTACTGTTTATCTTAATCTTATAACTTACAATCAACATCTAAAAATGTCTCTATATTACAACCCGAACAGATTCTCAATGTAAACGCATATTCAAAAACAATCATTCAATATCGTTTGACTTTATTACAACAGTACGAAACCAGTCGCGTAAAATTCCTCCTTCACGATTCTGAGAATCAGAAACCATTATTATCACTTGTGAGCCATCAGACAACTTCGGTCCAAGACACATACCTTCATAATTAGCCAATGAATGATTTAAAATTGTGAGTCTGGTTGTCCATTCACATAACATATCCTTAGGCAGCACTTCTAATGAAATTGTATTTTGCTGTTTTTTAAGTAATGATTTTTGCGGGAAAACACGATATAATTTACATACAACATATGAGCCAAGAATATTTTTCGGAACGCGGAATTCACGTTCAAGAACAATCAGAGAACCGTCATCCAAAGCTAAAAGTTCACTGACTCCATGCGCATAATATTTTCCCTTATTATCTGCCAGCGGTCTATCCAACCTATACAAGTATTTGGAATCCAATCTCAAATCAGTATTATAAGCCTGAAGAGTGACAACTGCTGCAGAATCAGTTGCCAACATTTCATCCGCATTAGAATACATATTTTCTGTACAAGTCCACAACAAATTAGTATTTTCATTATACGATAAAGATTCGTATCCATAATTTTTTGATGCTGCCTCAAGGCTCAACTCCCTTCCTGTGAATGTCCCAACCGAGTCATATTCCATTATTCTGTCATCACTTTCTCCTACAATCAATACAGTTTTACGTTTGGGGATATACGCAATGCCTTCCGCATCACGATTCGGAACATTTGACGCGATAAATCCTTTATTTTCTATATTTAATATATCCCCATTAATGGAATCGACATCTATTTTGAAAATAAAATATCCATCTCTATCTGATTTATCGCTGACCAAAGCATACAGATTGTCTTTTATACGAGTTATCCCACTGTAATTACCCGCCGGAATATTCTTGCCAAAAGCCTTTTGTTCATTAACTGTCACATGGAGTTGGGCATATCCATTCAGTGAAATAACTGAAATAAACAGACAGACACAAATTCTTAAAGAAATTCTCATTTTATTATGTAATATTTTAAGCGTTACAAACTTACATAAATAATGTCATCTGACAAATACTAATTTGTGAGTATTAATCTATTTTCACCGAATTTACAATCGTCTATTATAAGTAAATATACAACAATACGTTTACCAATGTTTTTATAACTCAAATATTATAACTACTTTTGTATCACGAACAGAATAAATGTTAATATATGAGACTTTCAGAATTGAAAACCGGCGAACGCGGCGTAATTGTTAAAGTAATCGGACACGGAGGCTTTCGCAAACGCATTGTTGAAATGGGATTTATAAAGGGTAAGATTGTCGATGTGCTACAGAACGCCCCGCTTCAGGATCCTGTTAAATACAAAGTTATGGGTTATGAAATCTCATTGCGACGTTCTGAAGCCAGCATGATTGAGATAATGTCTCTTGAAGAAGCCAGACAATGGCTTAACAAATACCCTAACTCACAAGAACTTGGCATTCCGGACAAAGAGGAAGATGATCCACAACCTCTGAGTGACAAAGAGTTACACGATGCAGCACTTAAAAAACGCCGCATTATAAATGTTGCCCTTGTAGGAAATCCTAACTGTGGTAAGACATCTCTATTCAATTTCGCATCAGGTGCCCATGAAAAAGTCGGCAACTATTCCGGAGTTACCGTCGACGCTAAAGAAGGTCATGCCACATTCGAAGGTTATGAATTTAATATTATTGATCTTCCTGGCACCTACTCATTGTCAGCATACTCCCCAGAAGAACTCTACGTGCGCAAACAACTCATAGAGAAAACTCCTGATGTTGTAATAAACGTGATAGATACAAGCAATCTTGAGCGCAATCTGTATCTCACGACACAATTAATCGACATGCACTTGCGTATGGTTTGTGCACTCAACATGTTTGACGAAGCCGAAAAGAGAGGCGACCATGTCGATTATACCAGATTAGGTCAGCTTTTCGGAGTACCGATGATACCGACAACATTCACGTCGGGACGCGGTGTCGAGCTTTTGTTCCATATCATTATAAATATGTATGAAGGATTGGACTTCCTCGACGACAAAGGAAACCTTAATCCAGAAGTGGCTGAAGAGATAAGACAGTGGCACTTGCAATACGATAAAGAGAGCGGTAACGATCACGAAGAAGATTTTGCAAGTGGCATAAAACCACGTAATAATGTGTTCCGCCATATACATATCAACCATGGTACATATATTGAGGAAGGCATCAAGGCTATACAAAAAGAGCTGAAGAAGCCGGGAAACCCGAGACACCTCTACTCCACAAGATATCTGGCCATAAAACTTCTTGAAGGAGACAAGGAAGCAGAGAAGTTACTTGCTTCATACAAAAACGTAGACAAAATACTTAAAGTGAGGGATTACGCTGTCGATAACGTGAAGAATTACACTAAGGAAGACTGCGAAACTGCCATAATGAACGCAAAATACGGATTCATACACGGTGCGCTTCATGAGGCTAATTACGAAACAGGAAACAAAAAAGACACATATCAGACGACTCACATCATTGACAATGTGATAACCAACCGATATGTAGGTTTCCCGATATTCATAATATTATTATGGATAATGTTCGAGGCTACATTCTCACTCGGACAATACCCTATGGATTGGATTGAAGCCGGAGTAGCGTGGATTGGCGAAACAGTGAAAACATACATGGCAGATGGACCGTTGAAAGATATGATATGCGACGGAATAATCGGAGGCGTAGGATCTGTAATCGTATTCCTCCCGCAGATTCTCATCCTGTATCTTTTCATATCCTACATGGAAGACAGTGGCTATATGGCACGGGCCGCATTCATAATGGATAAGCTGATGCACAAAATCGGATTGCATGGAAAGTCGTTCATACCACTCATCATGGGATTCGGATGTAATGTGCCGGCAGTTATGGCCACGCGCACAATAGAAAGCCGCCGGTGCCGTTTCATCACAATGCTCATAATACCACTTATGAGTTGTTCTGCCAGACTTCCAATATACATAATGATAACTGGCATAATGTTTCCACACGCATATCAGTCTACCATAATGATGGCTCTATATCTCACGGGAATTGTGATGGCTGTCATAATGAGCCGTTTGTTCAGCCGTTTTCTGATAAAAGACGAAGATACACCTTTTGTAATGGAGCTTCCACCATATCGTTTCCCTACCGCTAAAGCCATAGCAAGGCATACATGGGAGAAAGGAAAACAATATCTGAAAAAGATGGGCGGCATAATACTTGTGGCAAGCATCATAGTATGGGCATTAAGCTATTTCCCGCACAATGATCAGCTCGACAGACAGCAGCAGGTGGAGAACAGCTATATCGGTCAGATAGGAAAATTCATCGAGCCAGTGTTCAGACCTCAAGGATTCAACTGGAAACTTGATGTGGCAATCGTATCCGGTGTGGGAGCAAAAGAGATTGTGGCATCAACCATCAATATCCTTTATTCATCTGAATCGACAGACAACACGTCCGACGAACTTGATGAATCTGAATACGGTACCATCAGACAACAGATGAATCTCGACAACATAACACCTCTGACAGCAATAAGTTTTCTGGTATTTATTCTACTCTATTTTCCATGTGTGGCTACCATAGCTGCGATAAAAGGTGAGACAGGCTCATGGAAATGGACTGCCTTCGCAATGATATATACCACTGCACTCGCATGGATAACGTCTGCGGCAGTATTCCAGATCGGACGACTGTTAGGCGCATGAGTTTGGTGGATTGAATGAAATCAAGATAAGACGGTCACAGATACACCACATGTGAAAACGGACATGAACCACTATATAAAGATAATGTCAATAATCATCGGGGCTCTGATGCAGATATGCACAATATCTGCACAGACTCCCGTTGCCAACAGAGTGAAAGCTGCGGCCGAGAATCTGCCTGAGGGATGTAAAGTGGTGGCAAAATACACAGACAATAAATATCATTGCCTGTTTTATACCATGCATAACCGTCTTTACAAATATGACGTTATAACAAACAGAAACACAGACATCAACTTCACGCCCTTCGCTTATTCATCCATAACAGCTTCTTATATAGCCCCCAAAGGAAAATACATTTTCGTTTGCATCGAAAGAAATCCATTCTCCCAAAATTCACCGGAAAACAATCGTGAACTGTGGAGAATAAGTCCGGACGGAAAGGAAAGTACAAAAATAGACGAAGGCCTGAAAATAATAAAACGCAAAGGATGCTTCATCATACAGAAGCTCTCAAGAATGAAGAAGAAAAAACAGAAAAACGGTTCACGGATGCAATGGATGATGAGAGACCACTATTATGATTTAGACGGACATATCATTTGGGCTAAGGACGAGTACGAATATGAAAGAGAATGATTTCAAACACAGCAAAACGCACAAATTGATAATTGCGGAAATCAATTTTAAAACTTGGCACATCATAAAAACGTCCACAAAACGAATATAAAGTGGCAGTTTGGATTCAGCATGTATCAGTTTCAATAAAAGGATGCTGCCTAGCTCCAAGATAAATATTGGGCTCATCCGACATTTCGAGTGATAAGTTAACGCGAGTTCGACGAATTGTAAGTCCTTGAAAAATTTGGTGATTAGCGAAAATTGTTGTAACCTTATAGCGTTGGTTTATAAAGTTTTATCGGATAAATAATAAAAATATCACGTAATATTTAACACTAAAAAACGAATACAGCTCTTTAATATCCGCGTTTTTTCTTATTTTTGCAACTATATTTATTATTATAGCGTCATAATAAGGTATGAAAAATATCATTAATCCGATTATATATATCATGCTGTTTGCATGTATGATATTTGTTGTGGGATGTGACAACGGTAATAAGAAAGAATTCAACCGGCTGTTGCTGACACTTGCAGAGAACGATCATACAATAGACAATGAAGACTGGAAAAAAATAGAATCGTTTATTACTTCCAATAAGCAGAAATTTGATGACTTTTATAAAGACAATAATATTGATGCCGAGGAAGTGAAGACATACATTGCTGACTTTTTTAAAAACAGACGTCCTGCAACAGAAATATCGTTTGTAGGCATTGGTACGAGCAGCTATCTGACAGCAAAATTCTATCTTGAACGTTCTGGTAGCATGGTACCTTATGATGCTGCTAACGGTGACGGACGTTTTAAGGCGGCAATAGTAAGAATGTTGAATAATCTGCCGAACGAAGATCACAATAAGATATATGTGGTAAACAGTTCTATAAACGAATATCCGCAGGGAGTCAGGAAATTCCTTTCTGACAATAATATATTTGAAGCCACACGGTCTATTGGAGACGCAAGCTACACAGACTTTGCTGCTATATTCAGAGACATACTTGACAATACTGCGGGAAACGAAATAAGTATTCTTGTGACAGATATGATATATTCCACAAAAAACATGAAGGGAATAAATCCTCAGAAAGTGTTTGCAGAAGCACAGGGAATGATAAATTCTGTTTTCAAGAAGAATGTAAAAGACAAAGCGATGCTGATTATAAAAATGAACAGTAGCTTCAACGGACTGTATTATTCTTATGATTCACCATCCGGGAAAAGATACAACGGACAACGCCCGTACTATATAATAATAGTAAGCAATAAAGATAATATCGCGCGTCTTACAAACGATAGTAGTTATTCAACTTTCTGCAAATTTAAGGACATGAGCGGATATGAAAATGAATATCTTTTCGAAACATCCGAGGTATATAGTCCGCACTATTCTCTACTGATGAGTTATCCGGACATCAAGGCAAGGTTCAGACCGGAAAAAGGTCAGACAAGTCAAATTACGGAAATAGAGGATATAGAAACAGAAAATGGTGCCTCGATGGTACAGCTGGCTGTGGCGGTTGATCTTGACGGAATGTTCATCGACAACAGCTATCTGGAGAATAAACAGAATTATATTGTTGAATCTGACGATGACATAAAGATAAAAGCTATAAAAAGGATTAACAGACAATATATTACTCCTGCGGAAAAGAAATATGCAGGGAGTGCAACACACGTAATCGTACTTGAAACCAAGAAAATAGCTAACGATCAGGACGTGCGTATACGACTGAGAAACAATCTGCCACAATGGGTTGAACAATCCTCAAGCGACAACGACTCCAATCTCGATAGCCCTACATTTGCCAACACAACTTTCGGGTTTAAATATCTTATGAAGGGAATATACGAGTCATACAGCAAAAATGCAGAGGAAGGACCATACTATTTTACACTTAAACTAAAATTCAATAAATAATATAATGAAACATCAGATAACTTTATTCACCGGAATAATTCTCACTGTATTATTTCTTGTTTTCGCAACCAACACGTTTGAGATGTTCTATTATGAGATGCAATTCTCAAACGAGATGTATAACAACGGGCTGTACTTCATCGCTTCCCTTTCTACGGTGATTGTTGCATGGGTATGTGCAGCAATATTCTATTACGGAATAAATTCGGTTTCATTCTCAAGATGGTATCACTGGCTTATAGTACTTATCGTTGCCTGTATTATTGTGGCTGCAATAAATGTACCATACTTAGAGAGTGTGTTTTCAGACAATGGCATTGATTTTTCCAAACAACTGGCAGCCTTTGCGTCTGTAAATATCATAATAGAAAGTCTACTCTACATCATTGCCTCATTTTCAATGCGTTGGTGGAGCACCAACTGCAGACACACACCTATACCAGAGTAGTTCAAGTTAATAGTATTCAATAATAATCATTATAAAGGAAGTGAGACTTTTTCTTTTCTTAGTCGGAGGTACAGGTTCGCGCGTAATGCGTCCGCTTGTAATGCAGCTTGCAGCTGGTATAACACCGTTGAATGAATCCGGTTTACCAGTCGCAACCGAGATAGTTCCAATAATAATTGATCCGCACAGATCAAACGAAGACTTGAAACGCACGGAGAATCTGCTGAAATGGTACAGGCAGATTCGCAAGACCCTGTACGGCGATGCCACAGATGCCGGACAAGGCTTTTTCTCTGTAAAAATATCATCATTGAAGGATCTTGTTCCAAACAGCCCGAATCTGTCAGATACATTTCTATTTAATATAGATGCTGTAGGTTCAAAGACATTTCAGGAGTTCATATCATATAATACACTCGACTCCGCTAATCAGGCTTTATGCTCTATGTTGTTTTCAAAAGCACAATTGGAAACAAAGATGAATATCGGATTTGTAGGTAATCCTAACATTGGTAGCGTGGCTCTGAATAAGATTAAGGATAGCGAAGAATTCAGACAATTCGCGAGTGTGTTTCAACAAAACGACAGAATCTTTATAGTAAGTTCTATATTTGGTGGAACAGGTGCGGCAGGTTACCCTATTATAGTCAATAATATACGCAATGCCAGGAATAGTAGTCAGGCTAACAGAGGCGATCTTGCCGATGCAAAGATAGGTGCCTTGACCGTCCTCCCCTACTTCAATGTGCAGCAGGACGAGAACAGTCCTATCTCACGGGCAGACTTCATCTCGAAGACAAAATCGGCCTTATATTATTATCATGACAATCTGACCGGAATAAAACACGACGGCACGGATATACAGGAATCCAAAATAAATGCCTGCTATTATCTTGGCGATGAAATCCCGTCAACGCCATATTTCAATGATCCGGGAAATAACGGTCAGAGGAATGATGCGCATATTGTTGAGTTTATCGGTGCATTATCAATTCTTGATTTCATGCAAATACCCGACGATCAGCTTGTAACGACTGGAGGAAAGGCAATAAATCCGATATATAAAGAATACGGACTGGCTTATGACAAGAAACAAATTAGTCTGATGGATCTTGGTATTCAGTCCAGACATCTTATAAATAAGCAGATGATTAAGTTTCATCTGGCATATATGTATATTACAAACCACTTAAAAAAAGACATCGGTCACGGATATACACTTGACAAACCTGAGATTACCAATGGTTTTCTGTCAACGTCGTTCTACACAACTGTTACGGCAAACTTCTATGTCGCCTACAATCAATGGCTGAAAGAACTGAAGGGAAATCAACGTAGTTTTGTACCATTCAATCTCAATACAGACAACCTGAAGGATTGTATAACAGACGTAAAACCGCAAAGCGGATTTCTGAAATCGCCTCTGGATTATAAGAAGATAACATCTGTAATGAACGCGGCTTCGCCAAAAGCAGTAAAGTCATCACGTTTCGGAGCCAATGATGTACCGAAGAAGCTGTTCTGCCTCTTGAATGAGACACTTGACAAACTTATAGAAGAAAAGTATATTTCCGTTATTTAACAATTTGGACACAATGAGCAATATATTATCATATAATAAAAAAACAACCGGTGAAGGCTGGATACAACTTAACGATCAGTATAATGCTGACGAGATAGAAATGATATCCGACCCTGACGGAGGAATGTTACAGACTCCACGTACAGCTATTCCAAGTCCTTTCGCACAGATGGAGTTGGTAAAGAATGCCTTCCAACGACTGTCTTTACATAAAGACCTTAATGGTGAGGCAATGGATAAGAAGCTTGTATCAAATGCCTTGGACGTTGCTCAGTTGTTCTTCAATTACAGGGAATATAATAGTTTGTTTCATATAATAGAATGGAACAAGCGTACTCAGATAGAACGTCTGAAAACAGACGGACAGCATAAACTTCTCGGTGAGACAATAGAAATGTTCCTACAACAGGATGCCGAGGCTTTCAACTTTGATAAGCTTGAGAAGTTATATTTTATCACATATGGTAATAATGTAATAGGTGGAACCTCTCCCATTACACTTTTTATGGCCTCACCTAATGCTGGAAATTACCCATATGATATTTCGATTGAGGAAAACATAAAGTTATTTGCAGAATGTCGTCCATTGCATGTAAGAGAGAAAGCTTTTGTAAAGTATATATATGCAATGTTTACGGCATATCCGGAACTGAAGAAACTATGTGGAGAGGTCAACAATTATATAATACGTGATTTCTCTTTGCTTGACAGCGCTACACGCGAAGAAATAATCAAGGAAATAGGTAATCCTGAGGCCCTGGATCTGGAAAACAAAGATAAGGCAAAAGTATTTCTTTCCTCTAATTATGATGTTATGGAAGAAGGAATACAAGCTCTTGATGTACCGTTTTATTATACAAGACCTGTTGACATAAAAAAAGAAATAAGCAAAAGCGATTTCGTCATATGTCCGTCATTGGATGTTAATGAAACTCTACCATTGGTATTGCAGAACAATTTGAACGCTACAAAATCAGACAGTTTCAGATATATTACGCGTGATTGGGACGACAGCATCTGTATAAAACCGGAAGACTATTCAATGTCACCGGAAAAACGAATTCTTCCTGCAACATGTCATCAATATCCTTGGCTGACTGATGACGACTTCTTACAGCCTGCTTTAATTAAACTTGACTATACGTCGAATCATGATTGTTTCTTTGACGGAAACATATCGGCAGGGACAACAGAAACAGATAACAACGACTTTGTATTACCACTAAAGCCGATATACTTTAAATATTTTAAAGTCAGTGACTTATGGGGAATGATTAATGGTCACAAACGATTCGAGTTGCGCCATACAAAGGATGGTTCATCTGAAATTGTAAAAGCCATACTTAGAATTCCGGTGAGCAATGGAACCAAATTCATAACACTTACACGGACATACGTCAAATCAAATAATGGAGATTTAAGTTACGACAGACAGAACGATTGCGGACATTTTGTAACAATTCCATTTGCCGTATCTATATTCCCATTCGTCAAGAGTCCACTGCTGAAACAATACAATGTACAACTCATTGACCGTGCTTTAGGACAGCTCGAACAGCACGACATGACTCTTTCTTTTTATAAAGACGGAGACAATAATATTCTTTCTGATGATAATGTCACCATTCGTAACAGAAGCATTAAAGCAGAAAAACGGGTCGGATCAAGTTACTACAAGGTAACAGATATGTTCGACTATATCAAAGTTGCAATAAAGGGTGATGGAGCAAACAATTATATTGAAGGCGTGATATGTCCTAAATGGGCTCAAAACATAAGAGGCCATGAAGCCTACACGTTTGCTGTCGATCTCGGCACTACCAACACTCATATCGAATATATGAGAGAAAACAATATGCCGGAACCACTCAAGATTGATTCCATAGCACACGAAAGATTTCTCGCAACTTTATATAATGGCGAAAGCATTCTTTATGATGCAATAATGAGACAGGAGTTCTTGCCTAAATGTATCGATGAGACTTATGGTTTCCCACAGCGTACCGTGCTATCTGAAAGTGAGCATCTGGATGCAAGAAACGCAGACGACATTATTGCGCTCGGTGATGTGAACATACCGTTCATTTATGAAAAAGAATCTATTGGATATGGCAACAGAATCATACCTGATCTTAAATGGTCGGCAGATACTGCTTCGAGCAAACGTATCCGGGCGTATATAACAGAACTGGCACTACTCATGCGTACAAAGATAATACTTGAAAATGGAGACCTTAACAAGACCCGCCTTGTATGGTTCTACCCATTGAGTATGAAAATAGGTAAGATACGCAAAATGGAAGAAATATGGGCTAAGACGTTCCAGGAAGTGTTTGGCATCAAGGCTGACAACACAAACATAATAAAAATGCCGGAATCTGTTGCTCCATATTACTATTATAAATGTTCCGATAAATTCCATGGTGCCGCATCCAACGTTGTAAGCATTGATATTGGAGGTGGTTCCAGCGACTTAGCTGTATTTGAACCAAGTTCCAAACAACCCATAATGTTGTCTTCTTTTCGCTTTGCGGCAAATGTGTTGTTCGGTGACGGATTCTCAGAAATACCGCATGGCGACACAAATCCTATGATTATAAAGTACGCAAAGTATTTTAAGGACTTGTTCAATAATGATGATGATAAATACGGAGAACTCAATGGCATCCTCGATGATATAATGGAGAAACGTAAATCTGAGGATATCAATGCATTTTTCTTTTCCATAGAACAAAACAAAATAGTAAAAAACAACGACACATTCTCTTACAATCTGAGATTGAATGAGGATTATACAAGAAAGATAATATTCATTTATTTCTATGCTACTATAATATACTATGTGGCAAAGACTATGGTTCACCGTCATCTGCACAAACCAAGAAGTGTCATGTTTAGCGGAACAGGATCTAAAGTACTGGATATCGTCGGAAATAAGGAGGATCTGAATCTCATAACACAGACTATTTTCGAAATGATATATAATGAAAAATATGATGCTGATGGTTTCTCTGTTATTATAGAGCATGACGAACCCAAACAGATAACATGTCGTGGAGCGCTTATGCAGGTACGCGATAACACGGGATGTGAAAATGTTTATGAACTCAACAGACTCATGTCAAATCTGGATACGCCGATGAAATATAATTATTCTATGATATCAAAAGAATGTCTGACATATAATGACATGAACAATGCTGATATTCATAATGAGATTATAGAAAGTGTGAAGAGATATAATGAATTTTTTATTTCATTGTGTGATCATATTCATGTAAACGACCTGTTCCTGGTTGACAAGAAGTCAATGCAATTATTCAAAGATGTGGTAAACAAGAATATAGAACACCATCTTGCAAACGGATGGATTTACATGAATAAGAATGTGGAAGAGAAGAATGATGATGATCTAACAGAAGATACAGTATTCTTTTATCCTATCATTGGTATAATCCGAAATAATCTTATAGAAAATCTGCATGATTAAAAATCCATTTCAACAATTAATGAAGAAAGAGAAAACGTCTGAGGAAACTGATCCTAACAAAGGGTTGATTGACGAAATACGGATACTTTCTAAAAGAATAAAAAAATTAGAGACAGAAGTTGAGATGCTCAAAAATCTCATTCAACAAGAGCATCTGAATGAAACTTCTGTATCTGAGGAACAACAGGAGAATCCAACCAAACAGGATGTTGAGGACACACCTAAACGTATGGAGCAGACAACCATATATCTGTCTGCCCCCACCCCAGAAGGTGTATTTAATGATTTTGCAGAGGAGATACAAATTGGCAAATCTATTTATGTGCTCATAACCGATAACAATAAAAGTGGTTCGTTCTCTGTTATTGAGAGTAAAGATGCCATTGCTACCGCAATAATATCTACAACGCAATTTCTTAAACCTGCATGCAAAATAGTTTCTTCAACAAATGGTATTCCAAATCATATTGTCACATTAGAAAAAGGAATCGCTACATTTGATGGAGAAAAATGGAAGGTGGAACAAAAAGCGGTCATAAGATTAGATAAATAAAAATCCGAAGGCAACTCACGTTAAATACAAATTCTGTCTGCAATGAAATGGTCCATGAAAGCACCGGAGAAAACCGGAAAGGCTCACGCCGATATGGTATGGCATTAACCACGACAGCTCGAGCCTTACATAATAATGAATTCATATTGCCACAACTGATAAACCATTATTGCACGTTCGGACGGCATATTTTACTTGCCCTTTTTCACACTTAATATAGACCTTTTAAAGTAAAAACCACGGGACGAATATTATACGGTTTTTACTTTAAAAGGTCTATATTAAGTGTGAGACGGATTCCAAGGACAAGCATACGATATGCGGTAATAGTTTATCGTTTGCGGTGACATGAGTTGTTTACTATCACCGAGGTAATGCCCTGTTGTGATTTATTACCCGGTCGTTGTCAGAATATTTGCCGGCACGCTCTGGTTCCGTCATTCATTTTTCAATTCACAGTAATATGAAAACAACCTTGATGAACCTCGTATTTGATAAGACATCTTTTTTCACGGCGCAAATCATTGAGCACCTCGCTAAGCACCCATTTCAGTGTGTCGTTTCTCACGACACGACGTTTGGGGCCATCAGGATCCTCAACAGTTTTATATCTGTTATAGCATATATCGAATGTTGTGCCATAGAGATGACAGCTGTTCTCCGTAGCATTACCATTATGTCCACGCAACTTCTTTACATCCTCTTTGCTGCGCAACACACTTGTAACAATAATCTTGTGAAGCGGAATGCCTTTTATCTGAAGACTGTCAAAGAAATTACGACCTATATCTTGCAACAATACTGATGCTCTTGGTACAAGATAGGGTATGCTGCTATACAATTTGTCAATATGGAAATAAGGATTACTTCCCACATACACCAGCTCCGACTTACGCCTCTCAGCGTCAGCCCGATCAATAACAGCCTCTACCCCATGTTTTTTTGCTGACAAAAGCTGCACATCATTCTGATCCGGGAATGTATTCCCGAAATGAGGAACACTATATATAGGATTCTTTGTTAACGTACCATCAGACTTAAAGAAACGTGAAGAGGTCGGCTCAACTGTATCCACAGCAATGTCTTCCTCATAATCCTTTAATGGAAGCTCCTGCTTCTGATGTACCTCCGTTGTTTTCTTGTTTCTGCTGTCCTTCGACTCAGCTATCGACGGAAATATGCAGCGGATCAATGCAAGAAATATTACTATAAGCCCGAATACCTGTAAATATGTTTTTTTTGAAATTTTCATTTTAATCACTTAATCGCTGCAAAAGTAATATTTTTTTTAGAATTACCACAAGAGCGCAATAAAAAACACATATATTAACAACAGACATAAAAGGCACAGTGCACGACACATAATATACATAATACACCTACATATATATAATTCTATTTTCAATTTACGCAACCATACTGTCATACATTCAACACATGAGCACCACTGACATAAAAGCATTTAGATAGCGACCAATACCACAAATTTAAATACACTTTTATTTTGTTTTTTATACTATTTAAACTAACTTTGCATCCGAAACAATAACGAAAAAACTTGATAGAGAAACATATTATATTGGAAGACATTGACCCAGTCGCATTTTACGGCGTGGGAAACAGCCATCTACAAATGATTAAATCGCTGTTCCCAAAACTGAGGATTGTGGCAAGAGACAATGTTGTGCGGGTATTGGGAGACGACCGCGACATCACCGATTTTCAAGAGAAAATAGAACTGATGCGTAAGCACGTCCTCAAATTCAACTCTATCAATGAAGAAGATATTCTGGACATCATCAAGGGACGGCAGACCAAAGGCGAAGCGATAAAAGACGTGCTTGTTTACAACATATCCGGGAAGCCCATAAAAAGTCGTAGCGCTAATCAGCAAAAACTTATAGACGAATATGAGAAGAAGGATATGATATTTGCTGTCGGACCGGCCGGAACAGGTAAGACATATCTAAGCATAGCGCTCGCGGTGAAGTCTCTTAAGGAGAAAAGTATCAAAAAAATAATATTAAGCCGTCCAGCAGTAGAGGCAGGAGAAAAGCTTGGATTCCTACCTGGCGATATGAAAGAAAAGATAGATCCTTATCTTCAGCCTCTCTATGATGCACTTGAGGATATGATACCACAGGTGAAACTGCAAGATATGATGGAGAAAAACATAATACAGATAGCTCCACTTGCATTTATGAGAGGTAGAACCCTTAACGACGCTGTTGTTATTCTCGATGAGGCACAGAACACAACTCCCGCACAAATCAGAATGTTCCTTACCCGCATGGGATGGAATACAAAAATGATTATTACAGGAGATGTAACGCAAATAGATTTGCCTCGAGGACAAAAGAGCGGACTAATAGATGCCATGAACATACTTAAGAATATTGAAGAAATATCGTTTGTGAATCTAACCGGGAAAGACATTGTAAGACACAAATTAGTGACAAAAATAGTGAGTGCATACGATAAATATGATAAAGATAATTCTATAGAAGAGAAAAAGAACAACTAAAAATATAAAATATGAAAGCATTAACAGCAACCGACTTCCATTTCGATGGACAGAAAAGCGTTTACCACGGCAAAGTGCGTGATGTATATGACATCAACGACGACATTATCGTAATGATTGCCACAGACAGAATATCAGCATTTGATGTCATTCTGCCGAAGGGTATTCCTTACAAAGGACAGGTGCTCAACCAGATAGCATCTAAATTTCTGGATGCAACAACGGACATATGCCCTAATTGGAAACTTGCCACACCAGACCCAATGGTGACAGTCGGTCTGAAATGTGAAGGCTTCAGAGTAGAGATGATTATCCGCTCCATACTCACAGGCTCTGCATGGAGAGCATATAAAGACGGATGCCGAGAACTTTGCGGAGTAAGACTGCCTGACAACATGAAGGAAAACGAAAGATTCCCGGAACCCATCATAACTCCAACTACAAAAGCTGAAGAAGGCCACGATATGAATATTTCCAAAGAGGAAATAATCAAACAGGGCATCGTAAGCGCTGAGGATTATGAGGTGATGGAAAACTACACAAAACAATTGTTCAAACGTGGTCAGGAAATAGCACAGAAACACGGTCTTATTCTTGTTGACACAAAATATGAGTTCGGTAAACGCGACGGTAAAGTATATCTTATAGACGAAATACACACACCGGACAGCAGCCGCTATTTCTATGCCGACGGATACGAAGAAAAGCTGGCACAGGGCCTGCCACAGAAGCAGCTCTCCAAAGAGTTTGTAAGACAATGGCTCATCGAACATAACTTTATGAACGAGCCGGGACAGACAATGCCTGAAATAACTGACGAATATGCCGACAGCGTAAGCGAAAGATATATCGAACTTTACGAGCACATCACAGGAGAGAAGTTTGTAAAGGCACAAGATTCCGACGACATAGCAGCAAGAATTGAGAACAACGTAAAGGCTTATCTTGCTACGTTGAAATAAGTCTGACCTCATCTCACAACATTGATAGCACTACACTGACGTAATGGCATATAAGCAAGAACAAATAAAGCCCTACGATCCGAACAGCGATAAAGGAGAACAAGTTGCTCACATGTTCAACAATATCGCACACTCGTATGACAAGCTTAATCACCGGTTATCCTGGAATATAGATAAATGGTGGAGAAAGACGGCTGTGAGCTGCCTGAAGAAATACCATCCTCAAACCATTCTTGACATAGCAACAGGAACCGGAGATTTTGCCATACAGTCGGCAAAAATGCTTGCGCCCAAGCAAATTGTCGGAGCAGACATAAGCGTCGGAATGCTGGAAATGGGAAAAGAGAAAGTAAAGAGACTTGGATTGGACAGCATCATCACATTCAAAAAAGAAGATTGCATGAATCTTTCTTTTGATGATAATACGTTTGACGCTGTCACTGCTGCTTTTGGTATAAGAAATTTTGCCGATCTTGACCGAGGCATAAAAGAAATGTATCGCGTCTTGAAAAATGGGGGCCATCTAAGTATTGTTGAATTGACTGCACCGGTAAGCCATCCTATGAAGGAATTGTTCAAGATATATTCACATACCATTCTCCCACTCTACGGGAAAATGGTATCACACGATAATGTGGCATATTCATACTTAACAGCCACAATCGAGGCTTTTCCACAAGGAGAGAAAATGGTTGACATACTAAAGAACGCAGGCTTTACGGAGGCTCGTTTCAAGCGCCATACATTCGGTATATGCACCACATATTTTGCAACAAAATAAAACTCTACGCTTATGGACAAATACGGACTTATAGGATTCCCATTGGGACACTCGTTCTCAATAGACTATTTCAACGAGAAATTCAAAAATGAGAACATCGATGCTGAATATATCAATTTTGAAATTCCTACAATAGACAGCCTGCCTGAAATATTGGCATCAAATCCGGAACTGAAAGGTTTGAATGTAACCATTCCATATAAAGAAAAGGTTATTTCGTATTTGGACTATATAAGTGAGGAAGCGAGGGAAATAGGTGCTGTAAATGTGGTACGAATAACTCACAAAGGAAATAAAACACAATTGAAAGGTTTCAATAGCGATGTAATCGGATTTACACGTAGTATTGAACCAATGTTGGAAAGTATTCATAAAAAGGCTCTTATTCTCGGAACAGGTGGAGCATCTAAAGCGATAAACTACGGACTGAAATCATTGGGATTGGAAACATTGCTGGTAAGTCGTTCCGAAAAGATTGGCGCCATCACATATAGTGCTGTAACGCCGGAAATAATAAAGGAATACAACGTGATTGTTAATTGTACTCCATTGGGTATGTATCCAAATGTTGACAATTGTCCCAATATTCCTTATGAAGCTATGGACAGCAATACTATATTGTATGATTTGATATACAATCCTGATGAAACACTTTTTATGAAAAGGGGCGCCGAATATGGTGCTACTACAAAAAACGGAGTTGAAATGCTTTTATTGCAGGCATTTGCTAGTTGGGAATTCTGGAACGGAAATGAATAATACAAAAATTGATTATGGACAATTCTAACAGATACATGATGCGTGGCGTAAGTGCCGCCAAAGAAGATGTGCACAACGCCATCAAAAATATAGACAAGGGGTTGTATCCTCAAGCTTTCTGCAAAATACTGCCAGATATTCTTGGAGGTGATAAAGACTATTGCAACATAATGCACGCAGACGGAGCCGGAACAAAATCCTCTCTTGCATATATGTACTGGAAAGAGACCGGTGACGTAAGTGTATGGAAAGGTATCGCTCAGGATGCAATTGTTATGAATACGGACGACCTGTTGTGTGTCGGTGCTACTGATAACATATTATTGTCCAGCACAATCGGACGCAATAAAATGTTGATTCCCGGAAATGTAATATCTGCCATAATCAATGGAACGGATGAGCTGCTCGCTGAGTTAAGAAACATGGGAGTCGGTATATACGCGACAGGCGGTGAGACAGCAGATGTCGGCGACTTGGTACGTACAATTATAGTTGACTCAACTGTAACTTGTAGGATGAAGCGTTCTGATATTATAAATAATGCGAACATACGACCAGGCGATGTAATCGTCGGTTTGGCTTCATTCGGACAAGCAACATACGAGAACAAATATAACGGAGGTATGGGAAGTAACGGCCTGACAAGTGCGCGCCATGATGTTTTCTCCAAATATCTTGCAGAAAAATTCCCGGAAAGCTATGACCATAATGTTCCAGAAGAACTTGTTTATAGCGGACACTATAAACTTACCGATGAAATTGAGAAGTTAGGACTTGATGCCGGACAGCTTGTCTTGTCACCGACACGTACATATGCTCCAGTCATAAAGAAGATATTAGACGAGCTTAGACCTGAGATTCATGGAATGATACACTGTACAGGAGGCGCACAGACAAAGATATTGAATTTTGTAAATGACAATTGTCACGTTGTCAAAAACAATATGTTCCCTGTACCGCCATTGTTCAGAATCATCCGTGATGAAAGTGAAACAGACTGGAAAGAGATGTATAAAGTGTTCAATATGGGACACAGAATGGAACTCTATGTAGATAAAACAAATGCAGATAAAATAATTGAAATAAGCAAAAGTTTCAATATAGATGCACAAATTATCGGTTACGTAGAAGAAGGAAAGAAAGGTCTGACCATTGAATCAGAATTTGGAGTTTTCAATTATTAATTTTTGAAGATATGGCCGATCAGAATAATATCTTAGAAAAATTAAACGGCCTGGAGAGCCGTTATGAGGAAATATCCACACTGATAACCGATCCTGAAGTCATTGCAAATCAAGAAAGATTCGTCAAACTGACTAGAGAGTACAAAGAGCTGGGCGACATAATGGATGCCCGAAAAAGATATATTTCTTGTATAAATTCAATAAAAGAAGCAAAAGATTTATTGGCAAACGAGAGTGATGCCGAGATTAAGGAACTGGCACGTGAGGAACTGAATACAAATGAAGAGTTGCTGCCAAAAATCGAAAATGAAATAAAACAAGCTCTTGTTCCTAAAGATCCTGAAGACGCCAAGAATATACAGATGGAAATAAGAGCCGGTACTGGTGGAGATGAAGCTGCATTATTCGCAGGAGATCTTTTCAATATGTATAAAAAGTTCTGCGATTCTAAGAAATGGAATCTTTCTGTTATAAGTGTAAGCGAAGGTGCCGTCGGTGGATTTAAGGAAATTGATTTTGCTGTAAGCGGTGAAAATGTATATGGCACATTAAAATATGAATCAGGTGTACATCGAGTACAACGTGTTCCTGCGACTGAAACTCAAGGCAGAATGCACACAAGTGCAGCAACCGTAGCAGTACTACCAGAGGCAGATAAATTTGAAGTGACGATCAATGAAGGCGAGATAAAATGGGATACATTTAGAAGTAGTGGCGCTGGAGGACAGAATGTAAATAAAGTAGAATCCGGAGTCAGACTGAGATATATGTGGAAAAATCCCAATACTGGAGAAGAAGAAGAAATTCTGATTGAATGTACAGAAACAAGAGACCAGCCTAAAAATAAGGAACGGGCACTGGCACGCCTTCGTACGTTTATATACGATAAAGAGCATCAGAAATATTTAGATGACATTGCAAGCAAACGCAAAACACTGGTATCAACAGGAGATAGAAGTGCGAAGATACGCACATACAATTATCCGCAAGGCCGTGTGACAGATCATAGAATTGGCTATACAACACACGATCTCCAGGGGTTTATGAATGGCAACATTCAAGATATGATAGACGCACTCACAGTTGCAGAGAATGCGGAAAGAATGAAAGAAGCTGAATTATAAAATTATGAATAGACAAGAATTAATTAAAGAGATAAAAACAAAACAATCATTTCTTTGTGTCGGTTTGGACACTGATTTAAAGAAAGTTCCGACCTTTCTACTTCAGTCTGATGACCCTATATTTAACTTCAATAAAGAAATAATAGATGCGACAGCTCCCTATTGTGTCGCATACAAACCTAATTTAGCATTTTATGAAGCTTTTGGCGTAAAGGGGATGGTTGCCTTTGAGGAGACCATAAAGTACCTAAAAGAGAATTATCCGCATCATTTCATAATTGCTGATGCCAAACGTGGTGATATTGGAAATACATCAGCAATGTATGCCAGAACTTTTTTTGAAGAATACGATATTGATGCACTCACTGTTGCGCCATATATGGGAGAAGACAGTGTAACTCCATTCCTAACATATAAAGATAAATGGGTTATTCTATTGGCTCTTACAAGCAATAAAGGCTCACATGATTTTCAAATGATCGAAAACACAAATGGTAAAAGGTTGTTTGAAGAGGTTCTGTACAAGTCTCAGCAGTGGGGTGATTGCAATAACATGATGTATGTTGTTGGTGCCACACAAGGCAGAATGTTTGAAGATATCAGAAAGATAGTGCCGGAAAGTTTTCTGCTCGTTCCGGGTGTTGGAGCACAAGGTGGTTCATTAGAAGAAGTATGCAAATATGGCATGACAAAAGACTGTGGACTATTGGTCAACAGTTCAAGAGGAATAATATTTGCAAGCAATGGCACTGATTTTTCTACTGTAGCTGCCCAAAAAGCAAAAGAACTACAGATAGAGATGGCAAAACAACTTAATTCTCATAGTATATTATAGGATAATTGATTATACAAATAGCAATATTATCAACCTATATATATATTATAAATTAATTTTATTATATTTGCAATATATAATAATAAGAAAAGACAATGGAATTTACTGCTAAACAGATAGCTGAATTTATCGGTGGACATGTTGAGGGAAATTTAAATGCCTCAGTACATACTTTTGCCAAGATTGAAGAAGGAGCAGAAGGAGCGATTTCATTTCTATCAAATCCTAAATACACACACTATCTTTATGATACTCGTTCATCAATTGTTTTAGTAAATGAAGATGTCAAACTGGACGGCCCTGTAAAAGCTACACTTATACGAGTTAAAAACGCCTATGAGGCTATTGCAAGATTATTGCAGCTGTATGAAGCAAGTAAACCTAAAAAGACCGGAATCCATTCTTTAGCATATGTATCCCCTACTGCGTCTGTTGGAAAAGATTGCTACATTGGACCATTTGCATTCATAGGAGAAAACGTAACAATTGGTGATAATTGTCAGATATATCCAAATACGGTAATTGAAGATAATGCAAGTCTTGGACAAGGCTGTCTAATATATGCCAATGTTACTATATACCATGATTGTAAAATTGGAAATAATGTGACAATTCATTCCGGAACTGTAATTGGTGCTGACGGATTTGGGTTCGCGCCTAATACAGACGGATATGATAAAATTCCTCAAATAGGAATAGTAAAAATAGAAGATAATGTTGAAATCGGTGCAAACAGCTGTGTCGACAGATCTACAATGGGACAAACACTGATAAGAAAAGGTGTTAAAATTGACAATCTTGTACAGGTTGCACACAATGTTGAGATTGGTGAGAATACAGTAATGTCCGCTCAGGTTGGTATTGCAGGAAGTACAAAAGTTGGAGCCTGGTGTATGTTTGGAGGTCAAGTCGGATTGGCCGGACACATCACCATTGGAGATAAAACATTCTTAGGTGCACAATCTGGTGTTCCAGGAAATCTGAAGGGAAACGAAACTCTGATTGGAACACCACCAATGGAACCTCGTAAATATTTCAAATCACAAGCAATATTTCGCAGATTGCCTGAGTTATATAAACAGATCGCTGATTTACAAAAGCAAATAGACGAATTAAAGAAAAAGTAAATATATTATGTTGAAACAAATGTCTCTGAAAGGCAGTTTTTCTCTATGTGGGAAAGGACTGCATACAGGATTAAGCCTGACGGTAACATTTAATCCCGCTCCGGAGAATACCGGGTACAAGATTCAACGTATTGATCTTGAAAATATGCCAATAATAGATGCTATTGCAGAAAATGTAATAGACACCAAAAGAGGAACAGTACTCGGAAAAGACGACATTCGTGTATCCACTGTCGAACACGGATTGGCTGCCCTCTATGCACTCGGTATTGACAACTGTTTTATTCAGGTAAACGGTCCGGAATTTCCTATTCTTGACGGAAGCGCCGCAATGTATATACAAAAAATACAAGAAGTTGGCGTCGAAGAACTTAAAGCTCCTAAAGATTGGTATATCATACGTCATAAAATAGAAATAAAAGACGGGAACTCATGTATAACCATATTGCCTGATGATGACTTCAGTCTTACGGCAATGTGCTCATTCAATTCGAGGTTTATCAATAGTCAGTTTGCTACACTTGACAAAATAAATGATTTTGCTACAGAAATAGCTCCTGCCAGAACATTTGTTTTTGTGCGTGACATTGAACCCCTATTAAATGCCAACTTAATAAAAGGAGGTGACCTTGACAATGCCATTGTCATTTATGAACAACAAACGACACAAGAACGTTTGGATCAATTGGCTGATATGCTTAAGGTTGAACACAGAAACGCATCTGAGTTAGGCTATATTCAACATAAGCCATTGGTTTGGGACAATGAATGCACGCGTCATAAACTATTGGATATAATTGGTGATATGGCTTTAATAGGCAAGCCTATAAAAGGACGTATCATAGCTACCCGTCCAGGTCATACCATCAACAATAAGTTCGCGCGACAGATGCGCAAAGAAATACGTAAGCATGAGGTACAAGCTCCAATATATAATCCGAATGAAACACCAATAATGGATAATATACGTATTCGCGAGCTTTTACCACATCGTTATCCAATGCAACTTGTTGATAAGGTTATTGCCTTAGGTGCTACAAGTATTGTCGGTATCAAGAACGTTACAAGCAACGAGCCGTTCTTTGTTGGACATTTCCCTCAAGAGCCCATTATGCCTGGTGTCCTTCAAATAGAAGCCATGGCACAATGCGGAGGTTTATTGGTACTTAACACTGTTGAAGAACCGGAGCGTTGGTCAACATATTTCATGAAAATAGATGACGTCAAATTCAGACAAAAGGTCGTTCCCGGAGACACTTTGATATTTAAAGTTGACCTGCTTGCACCATTACGCCATGGTATTTCCTCAATGAAGGGATATGTATTCGTAGGAGACCATGTAGTATCAGAAGCGACATTTACTGCTCAGATAGTAAAAAACAAATAAGACATATTATATCAAAATGAACCAGATAAGTCCATTAGCATACATTCACCCTGAAGCACAGATTGGAGACAATAATATTATAGGGCCGTTCTGCTACATTGACAAAGATGTTGTTATCGGTAACAATAATACATTGCAGAATAGTGTTACAATAAATAATGGTGCACGTATTGGTGATGACAATGAAATTTTCCCTGGAGCCAGCATATCAACAAAACCACAGGACTTAAAATATAAAGGAGAAATAACAACCTGCGAGATTGGTAATAGAAACAGTATCAGAGAAAATGTTACGATATCACGTGGTACAGCCTCTAAGGGCACTACAAAAGTCGGCAACAACAACCTTCTCATGGAAAATATGCATGTAGCACATGATTGTGTTTTAGGTGATAATCTGATTATCGGTAATTCTACAAAATTTGCAGGAGAAGTAGTTGTTGATAGCAATGCTGTCATCAGTGGCAGTGTCTTGTGTCATCAGTTCTGCCGCATAGGAGGATATGTCATGATTCAAGGTGGCAGCCGATTTAGCCAGGACATACCCCCATATATAATTGCAGGTAAGGAGCCGATCCGATATGCCGGAGTAAATCTTGTTGGTCTGCGCCGTCACGGTTTCTCTAATGAATTGATAGATTTAATTCACAATGCATACAGACTCCTGTATTCAAAGGGAGTAATGGCTGAAGGCATTGTGGAAATAAAAAAGAATCTGCAAATAACTAAAGAAATACAATACATTATCGACTTTGTAGAATCATCCAAACGTGGAATCATCCGCTAAATGAACACTCTCATTGTTATATTAGGACCAACAGGTATCGGCAAGACAAAGGTCGCGATAGAAGTGGCAGAACACTTTAACATACCAATTATAAATGCGGATTCACGACAGATTTTTGCAGAAATTCCTATTGGTACTGCAGCACCGACAAAGGAACAACTGTCGAGAGTAAAACATTTTTTCGTGGGTAATCACCACATTTCAGATTACTATAGTGCTTCAATGTTCGAAGCAGACGTAATGACTCTCCTGGAAAATTTGTTTCAGGAGAGTCATATCGCGTTAATGAGTGGCGGCAGCATGATGTACATCGACGCTGTTTGTAATGGCATTGACGATATTCCGACTGTTGACGAATATACCAGAGCCACAATGAAAAAAAGACTTGAGGAAGAAGGACTTGAAAAATTAGTAGAAGAACTTCGGGTTCTTGATTATGAGCATTGGAAAACAGTTGATAAGAAAAATCCACGTAGAGTGGTTCATGCACTTGAAATATGCCATATGACAGGAAATACATATTCCTCATTTCTGAAAAAAGAACGAAAAAAACGTCCCTTCAATATTATCAAAATAGGGCTTACAGCCGAACGTGAATATATTTATAATAACATCAATACAAGAGTATTAGATATGATGGATAAAGGATTGCTTGATGAGGCCAAGGCCGTTTATCCGTACAGACAATTCAATTCATTAAATACTGTTGGCTACAAAGAATTATTTGAGTATTTTGACGGTAATATATCTTTAGACGAAGCTATACGCAGAATTCAAAGCAACACACGCTGTTACTGCAGAAAGCAACAGACGTGGTTTAAACGCGATAATGCCATAATATGGTTTGAGCCCCATAATACTAAAGAAATCATAAATTATATAGCAAACAATATAGCGGATTAAACTATTTTTGTACATTTGCACAAAATCATAATTAATAATGAACAAGTTAAAGAATATTCTGCAATGGTGTAGGCAGAAAGTCACATCATTCTTCACTTGGTACAAAAATCTATATAAAAATAAAGCATGGTACACAAAAACTATCATAGGATTTGTATCATGTATAGTTGCTTTTATAATATACCTTGGACTTGTTGACATCAACTTTCTGTGGCTGTTTGGTAAATCTCCAGGATTTGCGCAGATAAAGAATCCAAGCACCAATCAGGCATCTGAGATATACAGTGCCGACGGTGTACTTATTGGAAAATTCTTCAATGAGAACAGAACTCCTGTCAAATATGAAGATGTAAACCCGGCATTCTGGAAAGCCCTGATCGATACAGAGGATGAACGATTCTATAGTCATCATGGAATTGATGTCGTAGGACTGTTTGCCGCAGTCAAGGATGCTATATTAAGAAACGACGCACGAGGAGCATCCACAATAACCCAGCAGCTTGCCAAAAACATGTTCAGGGTACGAACACAGTACTCCACCGGTTTATTGGGAAAGATTCCCGGTGTGAGAATGCTTATAATGAAAAGTAAGGAGTGGATTATTGCTACAAAAATAGAACTTCTATACGATAAGAAAGAAATTCTGACTATGTATGCAAACACCGTTGATTTCGGTTCAAATGCATTCGGAATAAAAACAGCATGCAAGACATACTTCAATGCGACACCAGCCAACATCACGACAGAACAGGTCGCTGTACTAGTAGGTATGCTCAAAGCAACTACCTATTACAATCCGATATCAAATCCGGACAACAGCTTAAAACGCCGCAATGTCGTGCTGAGCAACATGGTGAAACACGGTGACATAACCAGTGCTGAATACGATTCTATAAGCCAGATACCAATAAAACTCAACTATAGTGTTGAGAGCAATTACGATGGTCAGGCATTATATTTCCGCGAAGCCATAGCAAACTATCTGAAAGGATGGTGTGAAGAAAACAATTACGACTTGTATAGCGACGGTCTCAAAATATACACAACTATTGATACCCGAATACAACGTTATGCGGAACAGGCCGCATTGAAACAAATGAAGATTGTACAGCGGAATTTCAACAATCATTGGGGTAAAGAGGATCCGTGGAGAGACGAGAAACACCAAGTCATTCCTAATTTTATAGAAGATATAGCAAAGAGACAACCTGTATATAAGTATCTGCTTGCAAAATATCCAAACAATCCCGACTCGATTACCTATTATCTGAATAAGCCACACACAGTGAAACTGTTCGACTACGATAAAGGTACAATTGAAAAGGAGATGTCAACAATGGACTCCATACGTTATATGGTCAGATTCATGCATTGCTCATTTGTTGCAATGGAACCTCAGACCGGAGCAGTAAGGGCATGGGTCGGAGATATCGATTTCAACTCGTGGAAGTATGACAAGGTTACAGCTATGAGACAACCGGGTTCCACCTTCAAGCTCTTTGTTTATACAGAGGCAATGAATCAGGGCCTCACTCCGTGTGATAAGAGAAGAGACGAATATTTCAGCATGGAAGTCTTTGACAAGCAGAAGAATGCAGTCGTGACATGGACTCCGTCAAATGCCAACGGATACTTTACGGGAGATTCAATGCCTCTGAAGAGTGCATTCGCACGAAGCATCAACTCTATAGCCGTAAGACTCGGACAGGAGATGGGCATTAAAAGAATTATTGAGACGGCCAACAAGATGGGAATACAAAGTCCACTTGACGATGCTCCATCACTCGCGCTCGGCTCAAGTGACGTAAATCTGCTGGAACTCACAAATGCTTATTGTACCGTTGCAAACGACGGAAAACACATACCTCCTGTCCTCGTTGTGAAAATACTCGATAAGGATGGTAAAGAGGTGTACACAAGTCCTACAGAAGAGACTCAGGTCATACCTTATAAATCAGCATTCTTTATGCAGCAGATGCTTCTTGGCGGTCTTAGAGAGCCGGGCGGCACATCACAAAGCCTGTGGGGATATGTAGGAAAATATAATGACACTGACTGGGGTGGCAAAACCGGAACATCCAACAATCATTCAGACGCATGGTTTGTCGGAGTTAGTCCCAAACTCGTTGTCGGTGCATGGGTAGGAGGAGAATACAGAAGTATCCACTTCCGTACAGGCGCACTTGGACAAGGCAGTAGAACGGCATTACCAATATGCGGATATTTCCTAAGCTCACTGCTTGCAGACCCTGCATTCAAACAATATCATGCTAAATTCGGCAAGCCTAAAGACAGTGATATATCCTACAGCATGTACAATTGTCCTAGTTACTATACAACGGCAAAGAAAGACACACTCGCAACAGACAGTACATCTGTTGAGGACGAGTTCATCGAAACCGACGAATTTGGCAATCCTATCAAAGGTGCTAACAACATAAATAAGGAAGGCCATCATCAAGATAATGCAACAGAGCAAAAAGAGAAGAAACATTCAAGACCTGTCGAAGAGGAAGAAGTAAGACTTGAAGATTTGTAAATCGATCATCAATTTTAAATATAAAGCAGGAAAAGACCAGAAGGTTATTTTCCTGCTTTACTTTTTACCCCACTCCATTAATTGACTAGACATAGAAGGTCAACCAGAATATCCAAAAACATCTGTAAGTTTAATATAAAATTGAAAAACACAATATAAATTCAATGATATAAGATATTAATAGAAAATCACGGCTTCAATCCCCAATCAGTGCGGTTCACTTCTACCTTAAATGAAAACAATATTGACCACTTACAGATTTTCTGTATATTGATGGTTCCTCTTCTGAGTTTCCTGCTCTACCCAAAAAAATAAGCGATTATTTGCAGGCGAGCTCGCCCTCAACGCAAATATTAGAAAAATCAGAGGTTTTTGCAATATACTGAACATCAACGATTTATGTTTGACGGGCTTTCCTTTGTCTGACAATATGCACCGTTTTGGCATGCGATTAAGCCCATATCAGGCGCTGAAAAGCTTAATATCATGTCCTAGACCAGGCTTAATCAGACCATGAAATTGGCATTATCAGAATGTCAGATGAGTTGTTCCGGACTACATTCCTGGGTATATAAAAATGTTTCATTGTATGAAATGGCCTTCGTAATACCGGATTTAAAATTCCGCCACGTCCCTTTTGCCATTTTATTTTGTCAAAATATTGTCAAGAAAATCTGTAAGTTCATTCACTAAGTTTTCTTAAACCACAATCGGTTATTAGGATATAGTCTGTATTTTTGCTTTATATTAAGCGTATTTTCGTCAGCCTTTTTGTAGGCAATAGCGGGCTATATCAAAAAAAGCCGGCAAAAAGACATCAATAGAAAACAAAATACAGACTGAATTATAATGACCGATTCGTGTTAAATAGAAACCCGTCATTGATGTAAATTTTATCAATGACGGGCAACTGGTCTTTTGATTTTTATATCAAAATCATATTATTTATCTATAACATACCCTTTGTGCTTGGGAGCTCATAATGAAAGATATCACGCCGCACAGCCATTTTTATGGCTCTTGCCAAAGCTTTGAACACACCTTCTATTTTATGATGTTCATTAGTGCCTTCTGCCCTGACATCAATGTTCATTCTTGCAGCATCACTCAGACTCTTAAAGAAATGGAAAAACATCTCAGTGGGAACATCACCTATTTTCTCACGATGGAAGTCGACATGCCAGTTAATCCACGGACGTCCTCCGAAATCTATTGCAACAAGACACAGACAATCGTCCATAGGCAGACAATAACCATACCGCTCTATGCCGCGTTTGTCACCCAGTGCTCTTAACAGACATTCTCCTATTGCAATCGCCGTATCTTCAATCGTGTGATGCTCATCCACGTTCAGGTCACCGTCAGTATGCACCGTCAAATCCATCATTCCATGTCGTCCGATCTGCTCAAGCATATGGTCAAAGAATCCTAAACCGGTTGAGATGTCACACTTTCCGGTTCCATCTATATTCAATTTCACATATATATCGGTCTCATTCGTCTTACGTTTATATTCGGCGACCCTTTCTCCGGCGAACAATATTTCCGCTATTTTGTCCCATGTGATACCGTCCTGACCAAGAATGAAAGCCCTACATCCCAAATTATCGGCCAACTGTCTATCCGTATCGCGATCTCCAATAACATAACTGTTGGCTAAATCATACTCGGGATTATCTATATATTTTGTCAACATTCCGGTCCCGGGTTTACGCATCGGGGAATTATCTTCAGGGAAGTGCCTGTCGATAAACTGCTCATCAAAGACAATCCCCTCATCCTCCAGAGTTTGTAACATGAATTTATGTACCGGCCAAAACGTGTCTTCCGGGAAGGAGTCTGTTCCCAAGCCGTCTTGATTAGTCACCATAACAAGCCTGAAATCGAGTTTGTCGCTGATAAAAGAAAGATTTTTAAGTACGCCCTTTACAAATCTCAGCTTTTCAAAAGAATCAATCTGTTCATCAGCGGGTTCCTCAATCAAAGTCCCGTCACGGTCTATAAATAGCAGTCTTTGTTGTTTCATTCAGATTAATGGTTTTCTGTTTGGTTTTTATTCTGGTTTCAATACGTCCGTATACATAATATATTACGAAAAACATCCATAAATTGATATAGCAGGATAAGAACGTAATTACAGTACTTACAATATAATTCAATGTATCGAAATAGTCCGGAAGCCCATTTGGGTCGCCGAATGCAAGACCATAAATGTTATTCTGATTTGCAAGATATATCACAAGGCGTGGCGAACCGATCACAACATAAAGCACTGCTATTATTATGATACATAATATAAAGACTAATGTTATGAATCCCCAATAGCGCCATCCTTTACGATAAGCTTTTCCCAAAACAGACCATATTCTGTCGTTTGATTCAACAAGATACTTCATTATTGAATAACTCAATGGAATAGCTGCGATAATAAAAAGTAATGTGATAAATGCCAATGAAGCTAAGTACAGGCTGTTAAAATGCTCAGGTGACTTGTTTCCTAACGATAACAATATAACAGTACCGCACATAATTATTATCACAGAAAACAAAATTACTATTATAGCCAATGATAAAACAGCCTGTAAACAATATATATAATTATGTTTAAACGGCTTGTCATTCAACATAGACACGACCGATGCTCCCAACCAACTCATGCCCAATATCACCGGCACTGCCAGCAGTAACTGCATCCATGAGAATGAATTGAATAATACAGACAAGCACACAACCGCAGAATAAACAAGAGCGGCCAACCATGTTTTACGGAATATTGTTGCAAAATTGGTAAACATCAGCTCATAAGCGGAATGTATACAACTTGAATAGCTGCGATCTTTATATAAATTTTTCTCTATCATAGCTGGATATTATTTGTTTTTCTTCTGAATTCAGAACATATTATTGCTGTTGCTACTGCAACGTTAAGGCTGTCTGTGGTGGCTCTGCCTGGTGGAAAATTTGGTATAAGCAATCTGTTTTTTATCTTTTCTTTAAGTTTCTGTGAGATGCCGTTACCTTCGTTTCCCATAACAATGAGTCCGTATTCGGAAAGTTCTTGCTTATATATGTTGGCTCCATCAAGAAATGTTCCATAGACAGGCATACTTGACGGAAGCTTTTCAATAAATTCGACCAAGTCAGTATAGAACACGCTCACTCTTGATATGCTCCCCATTGTCGCCTGTACCACTTTTGGATTATATACATCGACAGTCCCAGCGCTACATACAATCTTTGTTATACCGAACCAGTCCGCAATGCGTATTATTGTACCAAGATTTCCAGGATCCTGTACATCATCCAAGGCCAGAATCAGTTCATTGCCTGTTTCCGCCATATTTACAGCATTTTCTCTCTTCGGAAATACAGCCAAAACCTGCTGTGGATGTTGAAGGAAGCTAACCTTACGAAGCTCTTCCTCATCTACCTCAATAATCTCGCTCTTATATTCATCAGAACGCTCTGTGTTGCCTTTAAGCCATCCAGTTGTCGCAACAATTATTCTGGCTTGCATACAGGCAAGCAACTCACCCACTACTTTGGGACCTTCTGCAACAAAAACATTCTCGTTGTTGCGGTTTTTCTTGAGTTCAAGCGATTTTATATATTTTATTTTGGCTTTACTTATCATTGTTTTTTAACAGACATTCCCCGGAGTCATACTCAATCAATGTTGATTTTCATATATTTTGTATATTGACTATAAAGCTCCTGATTCAATTATATCTTAATGCAAAGATAATAATATTAATCAATTATTTCGTATCTTTGCAGGTAAATTAAAGCATATTGAATATAATTAAACACATATCAAATCTACGCATACATCACCATATGGATATTCTGCTTGTTATTTGTGCAGTCATTATATTCATATGTACATCTTGTTCTACGACAAAGTTCGTTCCTGATGGCAAGTATCTTCTAACTGATGTCAAAATAGAAACTGACAATAAGAATGTCAACACTTCCCAAATGGAACAATACATAAATCAAAAGGCTAATACAAAATGGTTTTCACTGTTTGCCGTTCCTCTTGGAACTTACAATCTGTCTGGGCGTGATTCTACTAAATGGATAAACCGAATACTTAAAAGACTTGGTGAAGAGCCGGTCTTATTTGATACTTTAAAGGCAGAAATGTCACGTAAGAATCTGGGCACAGTAATGCAGAACATGGGATATCTGCATGCAGACGTGTCGCTGAAAACAATAGCAAATGATAAGAAAATAAAAGTTATCTATACACTACATACAGGAAAGCCCTATTTTATCGGTAATATCGAGTATGATATTTATGACAAGAATATTGCTCAGATACTCGATATGAAAAATGAGAATAATCGCGGACTGAAAAAAGGTATGATATTCTCCATTAATAATCTTGAGAATGAACGCAAAAGAATCACAAACATATTGTCAGACAGCGGATATTATAAATTCAACAAAGACTACATAATCTATGAGGCAGACTCGACCAGAACAAATGATTCTATAGACGTCAATCTTAAGCTGATGAAATTCCGGGCCAACAGCAAAAGTCCGGAGAAAGACCATAACCGATATTATATAAACAAAGTAAATTTCACCAGTGCCGACGGTGACAAGATAAAATTAAGACGCAGCGTACTTAGCGATAATCTGGCAATAAAGGAAGGAGCTCCCTTCTGCGAGCACGATTTACAGACAACATACAATAACTTTGCAAGGCTACAAGCCGTTAAATATACAAACATTCGCTTTGAGGAACTTCCAGATACATCATTGCTCAATTGCAATATACAGTTGAGCACAAACAAGCCGAATACTATATCCTTCCAACCGGAAGGGACAAATACTGCCGGTGATCTTGGAGCTGCAGCTTCGCTTACTTATGAGAACCGCAATCTGTTTCATGGTAGTGAGATGCTGAGTATACAGCTGCGTGCGGCATTTGAAGCCATTACAGGTCTGGAAGGATACCAGGCTGAAGACTATGAAGAGTATAATATAGAAGGGCGTCTCATGTTTCCGAGGTTTATTGCTCCATTTCTTTCAGAAAACTTTAGGCGTAACAGCAATGCTCATTCAGAACTCACTGTGAGTTATAATCTGCAGAACCGTCCTGAATTCCATCGTAGAGTCTTTACGGCTGCATGGAAATATCTTTGGAACGCACCGAAACAAAACTCAACATATCGCTTTGACCTCATAGACCTAAATTATGTATATATGCCTTGGATTTCAGAAAAATTCAAGGAGGATTATCTTGACGATGATTCCAACCGTAATGCCATTCTGAGATACAACTATGAAGATCTCTTTATTATGAAAATGGGATTCGGGATGACTTACAATAATGGAGTGCATGCAATAAAGGCAAACATCGAAACATCCGGAAATATTCTGAGCCTGTTATCCGGTGTGTCAAAGTTCGACAAAAACAGTCAGGGACAATATACATTATTCAATATTGCATTTGCACAATATGTGAAAGCTGACTTCGACTATACAAGGCTTTTCACGTTTGATTGGCGCAACTCACTTGCACTGCATTTTGGATTTGGTATAGCTTATCCGTATGGCAACAGTAAAATTCTTCCTTTTGAGAAGAGATATTTCTCAGGTGGTGCCAATTCTGTAAGAGGATGGAATGTCAGAGAACTCGGTCCTGGTAAATTCAAGGGAACCGACGGACGCATAGATTTTATCAATCAGACCGGTGATATGAAACTTGATTTCAATCTGGAGTATCGTACTGCATTATTCTGGAAGTTCAATGGAGCTTTCTTTATAGATGCTGGTAATATATGGACATTACGTTCTTACGCCGATCAACCTGGCGGACAGTTCAAATTTGATGAATTCTACAAACAAATAGCTGTATCATACGGACTCGGAATAAGATTGAATCTGGATTATTTCATATTAAGACTTGATATGGGTGTGAAGGCTATTAATCCTGCCTATACAACCACCGAAGAACACTATCCGATAATATCTCCGAACTTCAAACGCGACTTTTCTTTACATTTTGCCGTAGGACTTCCTTTCTGATAGAATATAATTATCCGAAAGAAAATATTGTCATATCCATAATAATAGCAAAGTTTAAGTTGATAATACTGCATTATCGACTTAAATTCTGCTGTCTCCTATAAAACTTACACCACAAATATAATAGCATAATATATTCATTTTTATAATGATAAAATATCACCATATGTACAACCAAAGTAATGGCTCTTTTCATTTTTATTCTGTATCTTTGCAACAATTATTATAAAATGTCAGACAATGCCTCTAAAATTACCAGATAAACTTCCTGCAATAGAAATTCTCAAAAAAGAGAATATTTTCGTAATGGACAGCTCTCGGGCAACAACACAGGATATACGTCCACTACGAATAATCATATTGAATTTAATGCCCCTCAAAATAACAACAGAAACGGATCTAATAAGGCTTCTGTCAAACACACCATTGCAAATGGAGATTTTTTTCATGAAGCTTAAAAGTCACACTCCGAAAAATACTCCAATAGAACATATGATGATGTTCTATAAAGATTTTGATGTGCTTGAAAAAGAAAAATTTGACGGCATGATAATAACGGGTGCTCCAATAGAACAGATGAAATATGAGGATGTTTCTTACTGGGACGAAATCACAAAAATATTTTCGTGGGCACGCACACACGTTACAAGTACCATATATATATGCTGGGCGGCACAAGCCGGACTTTATTATCATTATGGCATTCCGAAGTATCCGCTGAAGAAAAAAATGTTCGGTGTGTTCAAACAACATCCACTTGATCTTAAACTGCCGATATTCCGCGGCTTTGACGACTTGTTCTATATGCCTCACAGCAGACATACGGAAATAAGACGAGAAGATATCATTGCCAACAAAGAGCTGACTCTTCTCGCTGAATCAGAAGAAAGCGGAGTAAGTATTGTTATGGCACGTAAGGGTCGTGAGTTCTTCATAACAGGCCATTTCGAATATGCTCCGAACACCTTAGATATGGAATATAAACGAGATTTGGGCAAACGCGATGATGTTGATATGCCGTTGAACTATTACAGAGATGATAATCCGGAGAATGCACCTTTGGTAACATGGCGAGCTCATGCAAACTTGCTGTTCAGCAATTGGATTAATTATTACATATATCAGGAAACCCCATACGATATAAACAAGATTAAATAAATGATAAGAGAAATAGAGCTGTTGGCGCCTGCAAAAAATCTTGAATGTGGAATTGCCGCTATTGATCATGGCGCAGACGCTGTATATATTGGAGCAAGCAATTTCGGCGCACGGGTTGCTGCAGGTAACTCTGTTGAAGATATTGAACAATTATGCCAATACGCACATCAATATAATGCAAAGGTCTATGTAACGATTAACACCATTATATATGATGATGAGATTATACAGGTTGAAAATCTGATAAGAAAACTGAACGATATCGGTGTGGATGCGATACTAGTGCAGGATATGGCGATATTGAAAATATGCAATAATATCAAAAGCAAGATTACATTACATGCCAGCACTCAAACCGACAACAGGAATATTGATAAGATAAAATGGTTAAAACAAGCCGGCTTTAAAAGGGCGGTACTTGCAAGAGAACTTTCTTTGAAAGAAATCAACGCAATTCATAAAGCCGTACCTGATATCGAACTGGAAGTGTTCGTTCACGGTGCTCTTTGCGTAAGCTACTCCGGAGCGTGCTATGCGTCGGAATATTGCTTTCACCGTAGCGCCAACAGGGGCAACTGTGCACAATTCTGCAGGTTGAAATTCGACCTTAAAGACGGTTCGGATAACATCATACAGAAAGATAAATACATGCTGTCGCTTAAAGACATGTGCAGAATACACAGTCTGAAAGATCTGCTTGAAGCAGGAGCAACATCACTGAAAATAGAAGGACGGTTGAAAAATGTAAGCTATGTAAAGAATGTTGTTGCAGCGTACAGTCAGGAACTGAACCGTATAATCGCATCATATCCGGATAAATACAAAAGGGCTTCTAACGGTAAGACTACATATTCATTCAAACCGGATTTGAGCAAAACATTCAATCGAGGTTTCACTGATTATTTTCTTTACGGACGAAAGCCCGGCTTGGCATCGGTAAATACACCGAAAGCTATTGGCGAATTTGTAGGTAGTGTCAAAGAAATATGGCACAACTCGTTCAGCGTGTCAGGCACAAAAGCATTCAGCAACGGGGATGGACTTTGTTTTATTAATGAAAACCAACAGCTTGAGGGATTCCGTGTAAACAAAGTCGTGAATAATAGATTGTTCCCTTTGAAGATGCCGGAAAATTTAAAACCACACATGGCTTTATACCGTAATAACGATCAGTTGTTCGAAAATAAAATGTCTGCAACCACGGCAAAAAGAAAAATAGGAGTAAAGATGTTCCTGTCAGCATCACAAGATTATGTTGAGCTCACCATAAAAGATGATGCCGGACATACAGCTACAGAAAAAATAAGTTATAGCTCGGAAACTGCGAAAAAGTCGCAGGAAGAAAATATGAAGCTACAACTTGGCAAGCTAGGGAACACACTGTATGAAGCGGACGAAATAACAATATCACCCGAAAGTGAGACAAGATTCATACCATCCAGTATCCTGGCTGGATTGAGGAGAGATACATTGGAAAAGTTCTCACATCAATTTCAGTTCGAACATTCAGGTGACAACGAGTCTTTGGGGTATATATTACCGAATAAGATCGATACTAATAATTCTGCAGAAGAAATCAACATTGCAAATGTAGCAAACAAACTTGCACGTCAATTATATGATGAAATAGGGCCTAAGGATGCACCGGACGCATTCGAAACAACAAAGCCTAACAGAGATAGTGAAACACAAATAATGACATGTCGTTATTGCATCAGATACGAAATGGGATATTGTACCAAGCAAGGCAGGAAAGCTCCATGGCAAGAGCCGCTGTATCTTGTTCTTAAGGACAATAGAAAATTCCGCCTGAAGTTCGACTGTTTAAATTGTCAAATGAGAATCTATGCTGAGAAATAAATTTACATATATAACAATACTTTTGTTATGTCTTGTTTTGTCTGGATGCTATCACAACAAGACAAAGATACATGGGACGGCAAAAACATATAGTGAAAAACAGCTGGATTCCATATCATTCTCAAAAATACATCACTATTCCCGGAACTATAATTTTGTTGTCAAGTCCGATTCTATCGTATTATACAAACAACGTCCTTCTTCCAGCATGACAGAGAAGAACGATACAATTATCATACACAGACATGACAATATTGTTGTAGTAGATACCAAAACGATACAGTACAATAAGCCTGACTCTGTTTGGATTCAGGTTGCACGTGATCAGTTTACTTTTGGATGGATAAGCGAAAACAATCTTCTTTCCAATGTAGTCCCTGATGATCCGATCTCACAGTTCATATCAACGTTCTCTGATACACACCTACTTATTTTTCTCGTTATAATAAGCATAATAGGAGCAAGTTATGTATTCCATATAATATTCAAGATAAAAGCAAAAGTTGTACATTTCAATGATATCCCATCATTCTATCCCACCCTCTTAGCTTTGATTGTTGCATTCTCTGCAACATTTTATTCCAGCATACAGATGTTTGCTCCAGACATGTGGAAACACTTTTATTTCCATCCAAGTCTAAATCCATTTGTACAACCACCGGCACTTTCCGTATTTCTATGCGCGGTATGGTCCATCATTATAGTGGCATTAGCTGCTGTTGACGAAATATTCCACAAACTGTCATTTGGCGAAGCCACTCACTATTTAAGCGGACTTATAGGCATCTGCGCCATAAACTATATCATATTCAGTATAACAACACTATATTATGTTGGCTATTTATTGTTCCTGATTTACGCAATATTTGCATTATACCGATACTTTAAATACAGTAGCCGATATTATATTTGTGGCAACTGCGGAGCCGCGCTACATAAAAAAGGGAAATGTCCGTATTGCGGAACTATGAACGAATGAGTATATCATAATAAATAAGGATTGCAGATGTGCGACTAATGGCATAACTTTGCACTCAAATAATGAGACCGATGAATATAAAGATACTCGCTGTACTATCATTTTGCTGTATTACAAACATTCAGTTGAATGCAAAAATATCATTTGATATCAAAGAAAGTCCGGAGGTGCTTGATACATCACGTATTTTCGACATTGATGAAATAATAGTCGTTTCACAGCCTAAAGAGAACTATCGCTTAAGAATGCAGGCGCTCAGTTCTTCTTCATTCTCCGGAAATGAAATAAACGCATTAAAAGTAAACAGCCTCAGTGATCTGTCGACATACGCTCCGTCTCTTTCAATGCCTGATTATGGATCACGTCTTACCTCTTCTATATATGTCAGAGGTATTGGTTCAAGAATAAACAGTCCGGCCATTGGGTTGTATGTTGATGGTATGCCGATAATAAACAAAAGCGCACTGAATTTTTACACATATCAGCTTGAGCGTATAGACGTATTACGCGGTCCTCAAGGTACATTATATGGCCAGAATACCGAAGGTGGTCTTATAAGGCTATACACTCCGAATCCTCTATCATATAATGGAACGGATGTAAAACTAAGTATCGGTTCTCATTTTCTTCGCACGATAGAAATCGCACACTACAATAAAATAAACGACAGGTTAGCCTTTTCTGTCGCAGGGTTCTATAACGGACGCAATGGTTTTCTTCATAACAGCACCACAGGAGAACGTGCCGACAAGATGAATGAAGCCGGAGGAAAAGCCAGATTGGTATATGATTCAGAGAGAAAGTTCGCATTCGATTTTGTAGCAGACTATCAATATGTCAAACAAAACGGGTTTGCATACGGACTTTATGATGTAAATAGCGGAACGACTGCCGCTCCAGCATCCAACTATCAAAACAATTACAGGAGAAACATATTCAATACTGGACTGACAATTAAATTAAAAGAAGATAATTTTTATTTCAATTCTACCACATCATACCAGTATCTGAAAGATTATATGTTGATGGATCAAGACTATATGCCGACTGACTATATGCACTTGACACAACAGCAATTTCAGAACGCAATAACCGAAGAGATAACTTTCAAAAGCAAGAACGATAAAAGATGGAAATGGACGTTCGGACTGTTCGGTTCATATATGTGGCTTAAAACAAAAGCCCCTGTATTTTTCGGTGAAGGTATGACCAAACCAATATCTGACAAAGTACAGAATGTTATGTACAATGCTATCGTCGGCTCTATTGCACAGAAAATGATAGAAGGAGGCATGCCGGAAAATATGGCTATGGATATGGCGAAGAATGTGGTTGATAAGTCTGGTGGTGTTTCATTAAATATGGCTATGACTGTACCAGGAGAATTCCACACACCACACTTCAATCTTGGTCTGTTCCATGAATCAAATATAAATATAACAGAACGACTCAATGCGACAATTGGATTTCGCTATGATTTCAGTCTTACCAAAATAAATTATGATACGAAAGCATTGATGACAATGGCAGCTAATGTGATGGGAACAGAAGCCACATACACCCTGTCGTCACATCTCAACAACGGTGCAAAAGATAACTTCAGCCAGCTGCTTCCTAAATTCGGACTGACATACCAACTGGATCAGAATAACAGCAATGTATATGCATCTGTAAGCAAAGGATACCGCGCCGGCGGATATAATATCCAGATGTTCTCGGACATTCTGCAGACAGAACTGATGAACAACCAGTCGAACGCAATGAAAGGAGATTACAATGTTCCTCATTCAAAAGAAGACTACGAGAATATCGACAAAACCATAGCATATAAACCGGAAACGAGCTGGAACTATGAAATAGGCGCACACATAAATCTTCCCAATAACGCTATAAGTTTCGATATTTCCGCATATCTTATGCAAGTAAACAATCAGCAACTTTCCGTCATGGCCGGCAACTATGGCTTCGGAAGAATGATGGTAAATGCCGGAAAGAGTCAGAGCTATGGCATCGAAGCATCTTTAAGAGGAAAAGCATTTAACAACCATCTTTCATGGAATGTAAACTATAGCTTCACACATGCTGTATTCAAAGAATACAAAGACAGCATAAAGGTGGATGGTAAGAATGTGTTGTATGATTATAAGAATAAGAAAGTACCATATATACCAATGCATACGATCGGTGCTGATGTTGCCTACAGACTTGATTTTTCCGGAAGCAAACTCGAATCGCTAACATTCGGAGCCAATATCTCTGCCCAAGGAAAAATATACTGGGACGAAGCAAACAGTTATTCACAACCGTTCTATACCCTCATTGGCGCACGCATTGAAGGAGAAATAGGTCCTGCCACCATAACAATATGGGGAAAAAATATAACAAACACCAGATATAATACGTTCGCCATAGACAGTTCTGCCACCGGAACAAGAAATTGTTTCGCACAACGCGGATATCCTGTTCAGATAGGATTTGATGTCAAACTGCATCTTTGATGATTTTATATCAACAATATTTAATCCTGCGAACACCACAATACAAAGTGAATTCAACAAATTATAAGTTTCCGCAAATCTGGTAATTAGCTACAGTTATTGTGTCTTTATAGCACTGAAAATCAAAGAGATACAAACAATAATTCCCTATAATCACCAAGAGAAATGTTGTAGTATTATTTTGTATGACAGATGGCTTTTGCAAGTTTTTTGATGTAATGATGTCAAAATATACGCTAAAACCTGTCCTGAAGCATACGTATCACCTTGCTTCAACCATGTCAAAGGCAGAAATCATGCTCATAATGATACTTTTCTATGCCTCGGGCTACCATTATCTGATACATTTCTATTTGGAAAAGGTCTGCCGGCATATGCGCCATCTCTTTCCAAAAGTTGTCTCCTATAACCGATTTGTAGAACAGAGAAAAGAGGTAGTCATTCCATTTACTTTGTTAATCAATAAAGTATTTTAGGTAATGCACAGGTCTCAGTTTCGTTGATTCCACTCATTTACGGATATTCAGAAACCGGAGAATCCATATTCATGAGACATTTAAGAAAATAGCTAAAAGATGTAAATGCTCCATGGGATGGTTCTTCGGGTTCAAGTGACATTTTATATGCAACGAACGTGGAGAGCTACAGAATCTTATGATTACTCCCGATAGTTTATGGGTGTAAACCTCTTGAATACAGAACCTTTGTGGATTTCATCTATTGAAAGTTTGTCGGCTATAAAGTAAACATTGACAGGAATCACTTTGAGAAGTTGTTCGTCAATTCTATACAACTTATAACCAAATTATAAAAGCAATATAAAAGGAACGTTTATGTCACTCTCAGACAAACTTCTTCTCAGAAAACTGGCCATTATCGAAACAGTCAATGACAAACTTAAGAATATAATACAGGTAAGACATTACTTTTCATCGCTCTACTAACAATGACCTTCGGTTCAATACGCAAGAATTTTGATAATTTTGTAATAGCAGCATATTGTTGTTTTCCAAAGAAACCGTTCATCAATATCATGAGAACGATTAACACGCAGTCGGACTTATTCAGATTTCATCGAACTCAAGTTAACTAATATTCCAAATGGAATTCCGCACACCATGCCCCATTCCCGGCTCTACGCCATACCGTCCGATAGAAAACGGACCGTTCTTCCCCACACAGCACCTACTCCATTATGACACGGAAACAGACACTCTATGAAAAAACGCCTCTTCCGACAGCGACATACAACATACCCCGATATATACACCCAACCGCTATTGCTTATCTCATAGCCATTGCCTACCTTTGCATCGCATTCAGGGAAAATCCCATGCGGAGAACACTCTTTCATGCAAAGAACAGCCACACGTAGGCAGCGCCCAAACCTTGTATGACACGTGGAGTCAAAGCCGGCAAGGCTCCCGGTCAACCGATCCGGACGGGACAACGACGGGCCGTCTGCACCGACAGGCAACAATCTCTCCAAATAATCTAACCAT
>ULRH01041660.1_pt1 | contig 53734 bp, 37 predicted proteins | sample 1955271 | NCBI WGS metagenome assembly ULRH01 (sample SAMEA4835677, study PRJEB28245) | human gut metagenome | biome: gut microbiome; material: fecal sample | place: Denmark | collected 2008 | reverse complement strand
TGTCGTTCGGTCTTGCAAGGATAGGATGTCTTTTTCGGGCCCAGCTAAACAATCCCCTATATTTGTCGGTGAGCCCCAATAACCATTCACAGCTCCTTCATTCCTGATAAATAAAAAGATGCGAACCACAAAAGTGATTCGCATCTTTAGCGGAGAGAGAGGGATTCGAACCCCCGGTACCTCTCGGTACGACGGTTTTCAAGACCGTTGTAATCGACCACTCTACCATCTCTCCATGGGGTGTATCGGCTTCATTTCTGAATGCGGTTGCAAAATTACTACTTTTTGAGCAAATTGAAGAAGAAAAAGCAAAAAGATTTCTGTATTTTACATTCTTTAACCTTATGGCTCCTATTTTCCTCCTATCATCTCCATTGCCACCTGTGGCTGATTGGTAGTAATGAAGTCCACTCCAAGATCAATGGCATGCTTCAAATCGTCCCTCTTATCTACAGTCCACACATTCACCTTCAAACCTAGGCGGTGAGCCTGCTCCACCCACTCAGGATGCTTGAACACTACATTATAGTCATAGTCTATCCCCGTCAGTCCGGCCTGTGCCACTTCCATAGGAGTCTTGTCCGAATTAAGATAGTACACAGCAGCTTGGGGCAGCAACTGGCGTAACCGGTAACAAACACGCCAACTGAAGGATATATACTCCACCTGCCGTCCCATACCGCGCTCATTCACAAGGTTGACTGCAGCTGCTGTAATCTGATCTTCTGCTTCCGGTGTCGGCTGCGCCTTTATCTCAAGAATCAACTGCGTACCGGGATGCTTCTTGCCCTCATCAAGATATGCGGAAAGAAGCGACAACTGCTCTCCATTCTTCAAGGTCTTACCCTGCAGGTCCGACCAGTCGTGCATGCTGATAATAGTACCGTCGTCAGTAGCCTCATCATGATTGACAACAACTACACCATCACGGGAAAGCTGCACATCAAACTCTGACCCATAACATCCACTCTCAGCCGCCAGACGTAAAGAAGTGATAGAATTTTGAGCCGATCCTGAGGGAGTCCACAAGCCACGATGGGCAATCACGCGAGTCTGTCCGAAAGATGTGAGCACCAATGCCACCATGGCCAACATAAGCAATATTTTCTTCATAGTCTGTTTTTATATTATCACACAAAATTATTCAATCTGCTTTACAAAGCCATTTCATACATGTCACAATCGCGTTACACCATATATATTCGCAGGTCCGCTATCCCGACCGGTCCACAACAGCTTCGTTCGGCAAAGATAATGCGAACTCCCGGATATCGCAACTATTCCGTGCAGAAATTCTTATTATGACCCCATACGCGACATTTCCTATAACGTTCCCCTTGCATATATCCCGAATTTGTACGACCTTTGCAGCGAAGTCCGGACTACCGCATTTCCTGTACTTCTTGGCCAAAGAATGTTCTTACTGGTCGCGCAACCACCTGCCAGCAACATTCTATCCGCCACTCATCCATATATCAACCTACTCAAGACATAACCACAAACCCAACATGTACGACGTCAATTTCATAGCCATTGATTTCGAAACAGCGATGCCGCAGCCAGCTTCTATCTGTGAGGCTGGCATCTGCATAGTCAGACAGGGCAAAGTGAAAGAGAAACACTCCTGGCTCGTACGACCCGAAGGCAACCAGTATAGCTACTGGAACATACGCGTACATGGCATCCATCCTGAAGATACTGCCAACGCGCCCGACTTTCCCTATGTGTGGCAGCAACTGCTACCCCTTCTCGAAGAGACACCCATCCTCGTAGCCCACAATGCTGCCTTTGATATGACGTGCATTCGCCGGTCACTGCAACTCTACGGACTTGACAAACCCAAAGTTGACTATTTCTGTTCATGCCTCACCGCCCGTCGTATCTATGACTTTCCCTGCAACAAACTTGACTATCTGTGTCAACAGTTTGAGATTACCGGAGGTACACACCACCGTGCCGGCGACGATGCCGAGATGTGCGCCCGCCTCTTCCTGCGCGAACTCAAAGACACGGGCTATCCTTCCCTTGAAGAGCTTGGACAATATCGCAAACAACTATAACCATAGAACGTATCCCATACATTATAATAGAAAAGACGGGCACACCGGCCGTTGCTCTCGCAACACAACCGGTGTGCCCGTCTCTATAAAAAACAGTATTATTTATCTCAAGTTTATGAGAAGGGCTATTCCCAACTGTACAATCCCATCTCCGCCAAGGCAGGCGTGCCGCGACTCTGACGGACGACGAGACGCACATCTTGGGCTGTCACAGGCTCAGAGAGCTTGATCAGACGTTTGTAGCCAATTGTTGTACCTTTAGCCACCTCTTTCCATTTACCATCCTGCTTCACCTGAAGGACAAAGTCCTCCACACGCTGACCTTTGCGGATATCTTCCTGCAAAGAGAGCACATTGAACCGAACAGGCTGTTTCAGCGTAAATGTGACCGGCACCTCGCCCTTGCCTGCTTCCTGAACAGAGATGCTCATCTTCGGACAATACGATGTATCATAGTTACCATCGATGATGGCAGCAGCCGTTGTCTTGTCCTCTCCCTTGGCGGCCTTGACCTTTGCTCCACTCAGCAGATTGTTGGAGAAGATCTTCTCCCAAAGGGCATGGAAACCCTTCAGACTGGCCACATCGGCATCAGCAAAACGGCCATCGGTAGCAGGCGGCACATTGAGTAGCAACACACCGTTACGTCCCACGGAGGTAAAATAGATATCCATCAGTTTCTCAGGTGTTTTCACCTTTGCATCCTGATCCTTGTGGTAGAACCATCCCGGACGGATCGAAACATCAGTCTCTGCCGGATACCAAACGAGCATCTTCGCCTTCTGAATGACGTCGCGTGAGCCAAGATCCTCATCCGTCATATCACCCGTTGGAGGCGCAATATCAGCCTGCTGTGAATGAGCGGCCACGAGAGCAGGATCCATATTGCTGTTAGGCACAACACTCCATTCCGTCTCACGACCTACACCAGTCTCCGTACCTACCCAACGACAATCGGGAGCCATACCTGAGATAACGGCATCGGGTTGGAGGTCACGGATAAGCTTATAATAACGCGGGAAATCATAGACCTGTTTCTTTCCGTTAGGACCTTCACCACAAGCACCGTCGAACCACACTTCGTAAATCTTACCATAGTTGGTCAGCAGCTCCGTAAGCTGGTTACAAAAATAATCGTTATAGGCAGGCGTGCCATAAGCGGCATTGTTACGATCCCACGGCGAGAGATATACACCAAAGTGCATGCCATATTTCTTACAGGCGTCACTGACCATCTTCACCACATCACCTTTACCGTCCATCCATGGCGAATTCTTCACACTATATTCGGTATAGGCAGAGGGCCAGAGACAGAAGCCATCGTGATGCTTGCACGTAAGAACAACCTGCTTAAAACCGGCCTCCTTCAGTGTCTTCACCCATTGGTCGCAATCCATGCCCGTGGGATTGAAAGTCTTCTCACTCTCCGTTCCCTCGCCCCATTCGCGGTTGGTAAACGTATTCATGCCAAAATGAATGAAGGCCGTGAGCTCTTGGCGCTGCCAGGCAAACTGACGCGGAGAAGGCACGACACTGGCAGCCTTTGCCGTAATTTCATCAGGCGTGTCTGTAGGGTCAATCACCACAGAATTGGTCCCCTGAGCCCAACCGGACAACGAAAACAGACCGGCTGCGGCGAGTGTCAGCACGCGATGGCCAAATGTGTTTTTTTTCATACTGTTGTTAAAAGTTAGTTATATTGTAATCATCGGATATATTCTGCAAATATAATGTAAATATCCGAAAGAATAGCGGATAACAATGCAAAATAGACCTAAAAAAACATCATCCATCATACATACGGACACTCCCCCAAATAAAAGTATCTATCCGGAAATACATCATACATTATCTGTCTGATTCACTATACAGGACCGCAAACATATTTTCCATTACACGTAATATGAGAGAGTGATTACCAACAACCCACGCCAATTCTTATTTTTAAGAGAAATATACTATTTGAAACAAAATCACACCATTTAAGTTTCAATCGAAAGCTATTTGTGTATAATTTACGCGAAATCATAATTAATAGCATAGATTCAAGAAATAGATTTGATATTTATTAATCAAAACCTTTACATTTTGGAATTATATTCGTAATTTTGTAACAGATTGATAGGTAAATAACAAATAAAGTTACACATGCAAAAAGCTGGGTTATATAACACAGCCTACGAGCACGATGCGTGCGGCGTAGGCATGGTGGTCAACATCCATGGCGGCAAGAGCCATCAGCTCGTCGACAACGCTCTGCGCGTTCTCGAGAATCTACGTCACCGTGGAGCCGAGGGCGCCGATGGCAAGACAGGTGACGGTGCAGGTATCCTCCTGCAGATTCCCCACGAGTTTATTCTTCTTCAGGGCATTCCCGTGCCAGAGAAGGGAAAATACGGCACCGGTCTCGTCTTTCTGCCCAAGGATGCCACCAAGCAGCAGGCCATCCTCTCGATCATGATCGAAGAGATAGAGCGCGAAGGTCTGCAACTGATGCATCTGCGCACCGTTCCCACCAACCCCGACTGTCTCGGTGAGACAGCACTTGCCTCTGAGCCTGATGTCAAACAGGTGTTCATTACAGGCGTAAGCGACGATAAAGTTCCCACTTTTGAGCGTACCTTATATATTATACGTAAGAAGATCGAGCGTCGCGTCTCCGATCCCGACTTCTATATCTGCTCATTGTCGAGCAAGAACATCGTCTACAAGGGTATGCTCTCCAGCCTTCAGCTGCGCCAGTACTATCCAGACCTGACGAACAGCTATTTCACCAGCGGTCTGGCACTGGTTCATAGCCGTTTCTCCACAAATACATTCCCGACCTGGAGTCTCGCTCAGCCCTTCCGTCTACTATGCCACAATGGCGAGATTAACACTATCCGTGGCAACCGCTCATGGATGAAAGCCCGTGAGTCGGTGCTCAGTTCGGAGGCTCTCGGCGACATCCGTGACATTTCTCCAATCATCCAGCCGGGCATGAGCGATTCGGCAAGCCTGGACAATGTGTTCGAGTTCTTCGTCATGAGTGGCATGTCGCTCCCCCATGCGCTCGCAGTAATGGTGCCTGAGAGTTTCAACGACAAGAACCCCATCTCGGAAGACCTGAAGGCATTCTATGAATACCACTCCATCCTGATGGAGCCGTGGGACGGTCCTGCCGCCCTACTTTTCTCCGACGGTCGTTTCTGTGGAGGCATGCTCGACCGTAACGGTCTGCGTCCTGCCCGTTACACTATCACGAAGAACGGAACCATGGTAGTGGCCTCTGAGGTAGGCGTAATGGATTTTGATCCTACAGAGATCGCTGAGAAAGGACGCCTGCAGCCAGGTAAGATCCTGCTCATCGACACACAGGAAGGCAAGATCTACTACGACGGTGAGATCAAAGAACGGCTGGCCGCCCAACATCCCTACCGTCAGTGGCTCAACACCAACCGCATCCAGCTGGAAAAGATTCACTCAGGCCGTAAGGTATCCAACGCCGTCGATGATCTGACGGTGAAGGAGCGCGAGTTCGGCTTCGGACAGGAGGATATAGACTCTACACTCATCCCCATGGCTACAAGGGGACAAGAGCCTACAGCCTCTATGGGTAACGATACGCCACTGGCTGTACTGAGCGATCGTCCGCAGATCTTCTTCAACTATTTCCGTCAGCAGTTCGCACAGGTGACCAACCCTGCCATCGACTCCATCCGCGAGAATCTCGTCATGTCGCTCACCGAATATATCGGTCGTGTGGGTACGGGTATCCTCAATCCCGACGAGACCAACTGTAAGATGGTGCGACTGCCTCATCCCATCCTGACCAATACGCAGCTCGACATCCTTTGTAACATCCGCTACAAGGGCTTTAACTCCGTGAAGCTGCCCATCCTCTTCGATGCCTCGAAGGGCGGCGTCGGCCTGCACGATGCTATCGACGAGCTCTGTCATGAAGCCGAGAAGAGTGTCGATGACGGATTCAACTATATTATCCTCACCGACCGTGGCGCCGACCGCGACCATGTGGCTATTCCCTCCCTGCTCGCAGTGAGCGCTGTCCATCATTATCTCATCAATGTGGGTAAGCGTGTACAGACAGCTCTGATCGTTGAGAGCGGTGAGATCCGCGAGGTGATGCACGCAGCCCTTCTACTCGGCTATGGTGCATCCGCTCTCTGTCCTTATATGACCTATGCCATCCTCGACGACCTTGTACAACGCGGGAAGATTCAGGAAAACTATGCCACGGCAGAGGCCAACTACATCAATGCCGTTAAGAAGGGTCTATTCAAAATCATGGCCAAGATGGGTATATCCACCATCCGTTCTTACCGTGGCGCCCAGATCTTTGAGGCTGTTGGCTTAAGTGAGAGCCTACTCAAAGCCTATTTCGGCACAGACACCTCGTCAATCGGTGGTATCGGTCTCGATAAAATCGCCGCAGATGCCAAGGCCCTGCACGACAATGCCTACAAGAGCACAGGCGTGCTGAAGAACGAGGGTCTCTTCCATTGGAGAAAAGACGGTATCAAGCATGCGTGGAATCCAGAAACTATTGCTACCCTGCAGCTTGCCACCCGCAAAGGCGACTACGCGCTGTTCAAGAAATACAGCCATCTGGCAGACAATGCCGAGATGCCCATCTTCCTGCGTGACTTCTTCGATATAAAGAAGAACCCCATCCCTCTCGAAGAGGTGGAGCCCGTAGAGGAGATTGTGAAACACTTCGTCACAGGTGCCATGTCGTTCGGTGCCCTTTCCAAAGAAGCACATGAGGCACTCGCTTTGGCCATGAACAAGCTTGGCGGACGCAGCAATACCGGTGAAGGTGGTGAAGACAGTTCCCGCTTCTACACAGAAGCCGATGGTATCTCACTCTCTAGCAAGACCAAGCAGGTGGCTTCCGGCCGTTTCGGTGTCACCACCGAATATCTCGTCAATGCCGAAGAGATCCAGATCAAGGTGGCTCAGGGTGCCAAGCCCGGTGAAGGCGGTCAGCTTCCCGGATTCAAAGTCGATGAGGTGATTGCCCGTACACGTCATTCTATCCAAGGCATCTCCCTCATCTCTCCACCACCTCATCACGACATCTACTCCATCGAGGACCTCAAGCAGCTTATCTTCGATCTGAAGAACGTCAATCCTCATGCCGCCATCTCCGTGAAGCTCGTAGCCGAAAGCGGCGTGGGCACCATCGCTGCCGGAGTGGTGAAGGCCAAGGCCGACTTGATCGTTATCTCCGGTGCCGAGGGTGGCACAGGAGCTTCGCCGGCATCATCCATGCGTTTTGCAGGCATCTCTCCTGAGATTGGCCTCGCTGAGACACAGCAGACCTTGGTAAAGAACGGCTTGCGTTCTCTTACCCGTCTGCAGGTGGACGGTCAACTGAAGACCGGGCGCGATGTCATCATGATGGCGCTACTCGGTGCAGAGGAGTTCGGCTTCGGTACTGCCGCTCTCATCACACTTGGTTGTGTGATGATGCGCAAGTGTTCTTCCAACACTTGCCCTATGGGTGTGGCTACCCAGGATCCTAAACTGAGAGCCCACTTCCGTGGCGACTATCACTATCTGATCAATTTCTTCCGCTTCATAGCCCAGGAAGTACGCGAATACCTCGCAGAGATGGGCTTCAAGCATCTTAACGATATCGTCGGCCGTACCGACCTCATCCAGATCAAGCCCGAAGATACCTATCCGGTACATCCACACCTCGACTTCTCACGCCTGCTCCACCAGGAGAAAGGTGATGAAAGTTTCTACTGCACAAAGCAGCAGGATCACGAGATGGAAGGCCTGCTTGACTATCAGATGATCAGCGCATGCCGCCAAGCCATCGCCGATGGCACACAGGTCGACCTCGACTACTCCATCCGTAACACCAACCGCGCCGTAGGTGCCATGCTTGCCGGATATGTAGAGGAGCAACGCTCTAAGTGGCGTGCCGAAGGAAAGCCTGAAAACGACGATCCCGCCGCACACGTACAGATCAATGTCAAGTTTAAGGGATCAGCAGGCCAGAGCTTTGGTGCCTTCGCAGTGAAGGGAATGGATTTCAAGCTTGAGGGAGAGACCAACGACTACTTCGCCAAAGGTCTTTCTGGAGGCCGTGTCTCTATACTGCCACCTATCCGTTCCAACTTCGCCGCCGAGGACAACATGATTGCCGGCAATACCGGTCTCTATGGCGCTACCTCCGGTGAGCTGTACATCAACGGAAAAGTCGGTGAGCGTTTCGCTGTGCGTAACTCGGGAGCCATCGCTGTCGTAGAAGGTGCCGGCGACCACTGTTGTGAATACATGACCGGTGGTCGTGTGGTAGTGCTCGGCGAGACCGGCCGCAACTTTGCCGCCGGTATGTCGGGCGGTGTAGCTTACGTTTGGGATCCGAAACACGATTTTGACTACTACTGTAACATGGACATGGTAGAGATCAATCTCGTAGAAGAGACCACCTACCGTAAGGAGCTTCATGAGCTTATCCGCCAGCACTGGCTCTACACAGGATCCAAGCTCGCCCGCACGATGCTCGACGACTGGAACCGCTATGTAGAGGAGTTCATCCAGGTCGTACCGATCGAGTACAAGCGTGTACTGCAGGAAGAGCAGGTACGCAAGCTCCAGCAGAAGATCGCCGATGTACAGCGCGACTATTCAGAGTAACTTAAACACAGAAGAAATTATGGGTAATCCAAAAGCATTCCTGACTGTAGACAGGAAAGAGGCCGGTTACCGGCCTATACACGACCGTATCCACGACTTCGGCGAGGTGGAACAGACGCTCAACAGCAAAGATCGCCGTACACAGGCCAGCCGCTGCATGGACTGCGGTGTGCCTTTCTGCCACTGGGCCTGCCCTCTGGGCAACAAGCCGCCTGAGTGGAACGACGCCCTCTACAAGGGCGACTGGAAACTGGCCTACGAGCTGATCAGCTCCACCAATCCCTTCCCAGAGTTCACAGGCCGCGTCTGCCCCGCGCTCTGCGAGAAAGCCTGCGTACTCAACCTCATGGACCACGAGCCTACCACCAACCGCGAGGACGAGTGTGCCATTGCCGAGCATGCCTTTGAAGAAGACTATGTAAAAGTGGAGAAGGCTGAGCCTAACGGACATAAAGTGGTGATCATCGGTGCCGGACCAGCCGGTCTGGCTGCTGCTGACACGCTCGTCCGCAAAGGTTATGATGTCACCGTCATCGACCGTCACATGAATGCAGGCGGTCTGCTACGCTACGGCATCCCTAACTTCAAGCTCAATAAGGCAATCATCGACCGCCGCATGAATTTCCTGCGCGAAGAAGGCATCCACTTCATCTTTGGTGCCAATATCGACCTCGTCGCACTTGCACAGGGTAAGCTGAAGGCCACCGCCGTAGGAGCCACCAATCCTACTGCTGCTGAAGGTAGTGCCGTGAAAGACCTGCCCGACATCCACGATGCCGCTGTGCTCGTTGCTACGGGCACTCCGACAGCCCGTGACCTGAAGATCCCTGGACGCGACCTTCACGGAGTCTATTTTGCCCTTGACATCCTCGGTCAGCAGAACCAAGTGCTCACCGGCGAGCTCAACGAGAGCTCCATGCCCAAAGATGTGGAACGCATCACAGCTAAGGATAAGGATGTACTCGTCATCGGAGGCGGCGACACCGGTTCCGACTGCATCGGTACAGCCCACCGTCAAGGCTGCCGAAGCGTCACGCAGATCGAGATCATGCCGAAGCCTGTCGAGGGTCCCGATGATCCCAAGAACCCATGGCCGAACTGGCCCCGTACGTTGAAGACCACATCTTCACACGAGGAAGGCTGCATACGTCGATGGAACATCAACTCACTGGAGTTTATCGGTAGAAACGGACATCTCACAGGTGTCCGTGTACAGCCTATCGACTGGAAGCCCAATCCCGATGGTGGACGGCCCATCATGGTCGAGGCAGGCAAGCCCGAAGTGATCAAGTGCCAGATGGCACTACTGGCCATGGGCTTCCTGCGTCCGCAGTACGAAGAGGCACTGACTGCACAGAAGAACGTTTTCTTCATCGGTGACGCAGCCCATGGAGCCAGCCTCGTGGTACGTGCCATGGCCGACGCTATACAGACAACTGAGAAGATCGACAAATTCTTCGGTTTAACACGATAGGACTTATTACCAAGAGAGTCCCGGCAATCGTTATTGCCGGGGTTCTAAAGATAATATACCCTCATACCATGTCCTTTAGCTGAACCCCGATCCATTTTCCGAATGCCTTGGGAGGACATGGCAACCTATCAATTCTATCCCCGTTCAGCTCGAGGGAGTGTCACTTTTGAGCACTCCCTCTTTTTATCATCTTACGTTGCCAAACACTATAGGACCGACAACGGCAAGTCATAAAAACAGACAGAATATGCACAGATGCAAGTGGGTCAATCCCGCCAATGAACTATACGTTAAATATCACGATGAGGAATGGGGACGTCCCCTTCACGATGACCACCAACTCTTCGAACTGCTCATCCTTGAAGGCTGTCAAGCCGGATTGTCATGGGAGACCATACTCAATAAGCGTGAAAACTACCGGAGAGCCTATAAAGGTTTCGACCCACAGACCGTTGCTCTCTTCGATGCACATGATGAGGAAAGACTACGCAATGACGCAGGCATTATCCGCAACCGTCTAAAGATCAATGCCAGCATCGTCAATGCCCGCGCATTCCTACAAATACAGCAGCAGTGGGGAACATTCGACCGTTACATCTGGCATTTCACCGACGGACGCTCACTCATAGAACCCTACACAGCACGAACCAATTCCCCTCTCTCCGACGAGATATCTAAAGATCTGAGACGACATGGAATGAAGTTCGTCGGAACAACAATTATCTATAGTTTCCTACAAGCAGCCGGGATCATCAACGCACATGGACCGGAATGCGACCTGCATCCATAACCCTCAATTCATCGCTAGACCACAAGAATTTATCTTATTGATATGCCCGATGGCTTCTACCTTCTTACCAAATTCCATCCATTCACATCTTTTGCTTCGACATAGTCCGCTGCATTCTCGACAAAGGCGGCAGACCGACAGCCCGCCAATAGCAAGAAATTCTTCAAATCTCTAATAATCCTTGAAAATAAGATACCTGCCTTTTGACTCAGAAATAAAGATTTACCGGAGAAATATTGGATATCCTATATTTTTTGTCTAATTTTACAAAAAACAAAATAAGATGACCTATCGAAACATTCTATTTCTTCCTACAATCTTTACCTTCTTGCCTGCATTGTCGCAGGAGCGCCCCAACATCGTCATCATCATTGCCGACGATCTTGGATACGGTGACGTGAGTGCCTACGGACAAACGACGATCCACACACCCAACATCGACCGGCTGGCACACGAGGGTCTGAGCTTTACCGACGGACACGCCACCTCTGCCACCTCCACACCTAGTCGTTACGGTCTGCTTACCGGCATGTACCCCTGGCGCAAGAATGCACAAATTCTCCCAGGAGACGCACCACTGATCATCGACACCCTGCAATGGACCCTTCCCAAAATGCTGCAACAAGCCGGATACACCACTGCAGCCATTGGCAAATGGCATCTCGGCATGGGCATAGGACACATCGACTGGAACAAGCCCATCACGCCATCGGCCAACAGCACCGGATTTGATTACACCTGTCTGATGGCCGCTACTGTTGACCGCGTCCCTACCGTGTATGTAGAAAACGGGCAGGTCCTCGGTCTCGATCCGCAAGACCCCATCTATGTTGACTATCATCACAACTTCGACGGTGAGCCGACAGCACTCAATCATCCTGAAATGCTACGACTGCAGTGGTCACATGGGCACCAAGGCACCATCGTAAACGGCATCTCACGCATTGGCTATATGAAAGGCGGACATGCTGCCCGATGGAACGACTCCACCATGGCGCCTTATTTCGTGGACCGCATGCGCCAATGGCTCGACACCATTCCCCACACCCATCCCTTCTTCCTCTACTATGCCCTGCACGAGCCTCATGTCCCCAGAGTTCCATCGAAACTCTTTGAGGGCAAGAGTGGCATGGGAGCACGAGGCGATGTGGTGCTCGAGGCCGACTGGTGCGTCGGGGAGCTAATGAAAGCTCTCGATGAACGCGGACTGACTGATAATACTATCGTCATCTTCACTAGCGACAACGGCCCTGTGCTCAACGACGGATATAAGGACCAGGCCGTAGAGTTGGTTGGTGACCATGATCCGAACGGTGGATATCGAGGTGGCAAATATAGTCTTTTTGACGCAGGTACTCGTGTTCCTTTCTTCGTCTATTGGCGTGGGCATATCCGATCGGGTGTCTGCACCTCACTCGTTTCTCAATTGGACCTGGGGGCCTCGCTGGCACAAATGGTGGGCCAATCCCTTCCCTTCGGTCTTGACTCGAAACCTTATACAGACACCTTTCTGGGGAAGTCAAGAAAGGGGAGGAAAGCGCTAATCGTTGAAGCCTACGGGCATCTGGCCCTCCGTTATGGACGCTATGCCATGATACCGCCTTACAAAGGCAAAAAAGTCAGCGTTGAAGGCATCGAGACGGGTCTGGACAATCACTATACCCTTTATGACCTGCAATCTGACCCTCATCAGCAGCATGACCTGTCACAAGAAAAGCCCCATCTGTTGAAGAAGCTCAAAAAGATTTTCGCGAAGCTCACAGGAGGAAAGATGGAAGAAGCCATTAAAGCTGGTCTGAAAAAATAAAGATCGCTATAGAAACGGCATCTTGTCCTGTGTTTTAATTATGTTAAATATCGTACACGTGTGCGAAAAAGCGTCACGGCAAGACTCGCGTATCGAAGATTTTGAGTATCTTTGGACAAATTAAAACAAGCCCCTGTCCCTCACGGAAAAGTATGGACTTTTGCAGTCGCCGTGAAGGGCAAGCTGACAAGAAGAGACAAACCAACATGCAAGCAATACGAAAATATCTTCTCTCCCTGACTATCCTTACCCTGCCTCTCTCTATGGCTGCCCAAAAGATTACACTGGGCTCCTGCACCATTACGGAGATGGGCATAAAAGGAACGTATAAAGGAGAGATGAGCGGCGGCAAGCCCAATGGCAAAGGCTCTGTAGTGTACGAGAACGGAAACACCTACGAGGGTGAGTACGTGAAGGGGTACCGTCAGGGACATGGTATCTATACGTTTGCCGACGGGGAGAAATATGACGGAGAATGGGTGCTCAACCAACAAAACGGTCATGGCACCTACTACTTCTCCAACAACAACAAATATGTCGGGCTGTGGTATCGTGACTATCAGCATGGTCACGGCGTGATGTATTATTTCAACGGCGATGTATATGACGGCCAGTGGTATCAAGACAAGCGTCAGGGCAAAGGCCGCTATACCTACGCCAACGGTGCCTACTATCAGGGAATGTGGAAAGACGACAAGAAAGAAGGCAAAGGCTTCTTTGACTGGGGCGACGGCACGACCTACGATGGCGAATGGGCCAACAACCAGCGATCAGGATACGGCGTCAACCGGTATGCCGACGGCGACGTCTACAAAGGACAATGGAAGGACGACATCCAACAGGGCCGCGGCATTTATATCTTCCAAAACGGCGACGAATACGAAGGTGACTATGACCAGGGCGAACGCTCTGGAGAAGGTATCCTGCGCTATAACAACGGCGACCGCTATACCGGTCATTTCCTCGAAGGCAACAAAGACGGCATGGGCGTCTTTGTCTGGGACAATGGCGACCGATATGAAGGTACATGGAAGAACGACCTGCAAGAGGGGCACGGGAAGCTGACCAAAAAGAACGGTGATGTCTACGAAGGTGACTTCTCCAAGGGACAGCTCAACGGGCAGGTAATCATCCACTATGCCGACGGCACCCGCTTTAAAGGCTACTACAAAGACGGCAAACGCAATGGCAAAGCCATCGAAGAGACTAAAGACGGCAAACGTTTTGAAGGCTCTTATGTCAACGACCAACGCGACGGACACTATGTGGAGAAAGACCGCAACGGAAATGTCACGGCGGAAGGACATTACGAAGATGGAATGCGATTCGCCGACTAATGCACAACAAAAAATACACGTAAGTAATAATAAAAGAATTAAACTGTAAATACTTATGGTGAAAAGTAAGAAAACGAGTGCAGCAACCAAAACAACCGCCACTCCTAAAACGAAAACAGCAACCAAGACGACCGTTGCACCTAAACACATTGGTATTGTAAAGAACGACCCCTATCTGGAGCCCTACGAAGATGCCATCCGTGGCCGGCACGACCACGCCTTATGGAAAATCGACCAACTGACACAAGGTGGCAAGATCACCCTCTCCGACTTTGCCAATGGCCACGAATACTACGGACTTCATCATACCACACGAGGTGGATGGGTCTTCCGTGAGTGGGCACCCAATGCTACTGACATCTATCTCGTCGGTGATTTCAACGACTGGCAGGAAACGGAGAAATATCGTTGCACACGTATCGACAACGGTAACTGGGAGCTCAATCTCCCTGCCAAGGCCATGAAACACGGTGACCTGTACAAGATGCACGTGAAATGGAACGGTGGCGAGGGAGAGCGTATCCCCGCATGGTGCCGACGCGTCGTACAAGACGACCGCACAAAAATATTCTCAGCCCAGGTATGGGATCCTGAGCACCCTTATGTATGGAAGAAAAAGACTTTCCGTCCCCATCGCGATCCTCTCTTTATCTATGAATGCCATGTAGGCATGGCACAGGATGCCGAGAAAGTAGGTACATATACCGAATTTAAAGACAATGTGCTGCCCCGTATCATCAAGGACGGATACAACTGCATACAAATCATGGCCATTCAGGAGCATCCCTATTATGGCTCTTTCGGCTATCATGTCAGTTCTTTCTTCGCTCCCTCAAGCCGATTCGGTACACCCGAGGAGCTGAAAGCACTCATCGACGCAGCCCATCAGCAGGGTGTAGCCGTGATTATGGACATCGTACACTCCCACGCCGTGAAAAACGAGGTGGAAGGACTGGGCAACCTCGCTGGCGATCCTAACCAATATTTCTATCCCGGCGAACGTCATGAGCATCCGGCTTGGGACAGCCTTTGCTTCGACTACGGCAAAGATGACGTAATCCATTTCCTGCTCTCTAACTGCAAATACTGGCTGGAGGAATACCATTTCGATGGTTTCCGCTTCGACGGTGTCACCTCTATGCTTTACTATAGCCATGGTCTCGGTGAAGCCTTCACCAACTACGGCGACTATTTCAATGGTCACGAAGATGACAACGCCATCTGTTATCTCACCCTCGCCAACGAACTGATACATGAAGTGAATCCCAACGCCTTCACCATTGCCGAAGAGGTGAGCGGTATGCCCGGATTGGCTGCCAAGTTCAAGGATGGCGGCTTCGGCTTCGACTACCGCATGGCTATGAATATTCCCGATTACTGGATCAAGACGATCAAGGAAAGACGGGATGAGGACTGGAAGCCCTCTTCTATCTTCTGGGAGGTTCGCAACCGCCGTGTCGATGAGAAGACCGTCTCCTATTGCGAAAGTCATGACCAGGCTCTCGTGGGCGATAAGACCATCATCTTCCGTCTCATTGACGCCGACATGTATTGGCATTTCAAGAAAGGCGATGAGAACGACCTCGTACACCGCGGCATCGCCCTGCATAAGATGATCCGTCTCGTCACAGCAGCTGCCATCAATGGTGGATACCTCAACTTCATGGGCAACGAGTTTGGCCACCCCGAATGGATCGACTTCCCACGCGAAGGCAACGGGTGGAGCTATAAATATGCACGCCGCCAGTGGAATCTGGTCGACAACAAAGACCTGTGCTACCACTATCTCGGCGATTTCGACAAGGCCATGCTGGAAACACTCAAGAGCGAGAAAGCCTTTAACCGTACTCCTGTTCAGGAGATATGGCATAATGACGGCGACCAGATTCTCTGCTTCTCACGCGGATCCCTAATCTTTGTATTCAATTTCTCGCCCACCCGCTCATTCACCGATTACGGCTTCCTTGTACCCGAAGGCAGTTACAATGTCGTACTCGACAGCGACTCTCCCGCCTTCGGAGGCAATGGGCTCAATGACGACAGCGTGGAGCACATGACCGTGCCCGATCCCCTCTACGCACCCGATCACAAGGGTTGGCTCAAACTCTATGTGCCTGCCCGTTGCGCTTTAGTGCTTCGCAAAAAATAAAACATATAATGTCAATAAACATCAAGTCTACCGGCACGGTCATGCGTGTGACGTGTGCCGGTTTTTTCTTGCTATTCTCTTTCTTCTACGTCTACAATTATCAGGCCGACGTACTTTATGTCTTGCAGCATGTGCTGTCAGGAGGCGTGACAACCTACAACCGCACCATCGGTGCAGTGCTCATCGTACTCCTGCTGTATCTGCTACATGCCGCAATGGTAGCCGTCACCTCCTTGCGGGGACAGGCTTATGCCCTCACCTATTTCCCGTCCTTGCTTCTGTTAGGCATCCTCACCGACGTGGAAACATGTATGGGCAGTTCCGGCTATCCTGGTCATTGGGTATGGCTGTTTCCCCTGCTCATGGTGCTTTATGCGGGAGTGGTCTATGTGTGCCGACAATTGGAATCAGTCGCCCGTCCTGCGCTTTCTGAAGGATTTTTCTCCCGCACAACATGGGGCAACCTGCTACTGATGGTTCTTATGGCTTTCATGACAGGCTCTATCGGTTGTAACAATGACCTGACCCACTTCCGCACATCGATGGAATGCCGTATGTATGAAAGCAACAACGATGCAGCCCTCTCCATCGGCGCCAAATCGACTGCTACAGACTCCACCCTGACAATGCTCCGTATATGGGCACTCAGCGAGAAGGGAGAACTGGGCGACCGGTTGTTCTCTTATCCCCTCGTGGGAGGCAGCGATGCCATGCTCCCCAATGGTCATAGCATTCGCCTGCTGCTACTTCCGGAGAAAAAACTTTATAGCCACCTCGGAGTCTATTTCCGTCAGAAACTACGTCCCATCGTATATCTGGAGAAGCTCCACCAACGCCATTATGCTACCAAGGCGGCACACGACTGGCTCCTGTCAGCCTATCTGCTTGACGGCCGGTTGGACGACTTCGTTCGCGCATTGCCCCGCTACTATAAAATATCGGGTGCCCTGCCGCTCCACTACCGGGAGGCTCTGACGCTCTACACGCACCTGCGCGCCCATCCTATCATTATCTATCACAGCACAGTGATGGATCAGGATTATGAAGATATGCTCGATCTGGAGAAGAAATATACCCACCCGGAAGAACGTGCCAACATGATCCGCGACACGTATGGCAAGACATACTGGTGGTACTACTATCAGTTGACAAATAGATATAAACAAGAAGACTAACCAAAACCTAACAAAACAGGCTGCCTCTGTCAGTCGCAGCCACACGACAAATCCCCGGTGTCATGATATCCGTATCATGATCCGGGGATTTCTCTATCTTTTCTCAAGCATTGGATATCCGAGAAATTTAGACGTCGGACAAGCCGATGAAAAATACTTGTAGTCTGACAGCCAATTGAGGCTTATAGGAGTTCTATTAAGCCTTAACCAATTTCTGATACCAGTGATGATACAACGTCTCCACTATCTCACCGGGCGTCCTGCACTCTGCCACAATCTGTTCGAGCGGGCAGCGCTTATCACCCTCTTCCCTTACGATGACATCTACAAGCGTACCATAAGAATAGCCTACACCTGCCTCATTGAGAATAGGAAGTGCCTGGCGGGAGAGCACCTCTCCATAGACCGAATGCACACCACCATAGACCGCCATCCCGGCAGCTGCCTTTCCTATCACCTTATCGGCGATATCCGCACCGCGCAACCTGTCAGTATCCGATCTCAGAAGATCTTCCAGATCGCGCACTCCGGGTTTCCGATAGATCGTTATCTCTCCATGGACATCACGCACCACCAGGGAGCAATTCTCCCGGTGAAGAATATCTATAAGTTCTTTCATCTTCTATCCCCGCAACTTCGCAATAAGTTGTGACATCTCAGCCAGCTGCTCCGGTATCTGGATATTCTGGGGACACAATGGTACACAATGTTTACACTGGCGACAATGGTCTGCCTGTGCCTCCCGTGCCACAGCCTCATCGAGTCCGGCCAGAAACGTAGCAGCATGGACATCGTCCTTATCCTTCGGAAGACAACCTTTGTTGACTGCCTGATTATAATATTTGAAATTCCCGGGAATATCTACACCAAAAGGACAAGGCATACAATATTTGCAATCGTTGCATGGCACTGTATGCAATCCGATCATGTCATGAGCCACACCATGGAGCATCTCTACCTCATCCTGAGTGAGAGGCACCAACGGAGAAAATGTACCTACATTTTCCTCCAAGTTCTCCATATATGTCATGCCACTCAATACCACCATTACCTGAGGATAACTGCCTACATAGCGGAAAGCCCACGAGGCCGCACTCTTCGTCATATCGCTCTTCTTCAGCCGTTCCTCTAAGAACGTAGGAAGGTTGGCAAGCCGACTGCCGAGACAAGGCTCCATCACAACTACCGGAATACCATGTTTCTCCAGCTCTCCGTAGAGATAACTGGCATTCTGGTTGAAGTCGTTCAACTCATGCGCATAATCCCAGTCTACATAGTTCATCTCGATCTGTACAAAATCCCAATGATACTGGTCATGATGGTCGATCAGCCACTGGAAGGCACGCACGTCACCATGATAGGAAAAGCCAAGATTAAGTATCCTGCCGGCTTTACGCTCTTCGACAAGATAATCGATCATGCCATTCTCCACAAAACGGTGCATGAACTCATCAAATCCACCCATTCCCACACCATGGAGCAGATAGGAATCAATATAATCAACTCCAAGATTGACAAAGCTCTGTTGATACATCTTGACCGACTCCACACGTGACCAATACTTACGGTCAAAATTGGATAGTTTCGATGTGATGTGGTATTCACTACGTGGAAAAGGACGCAATGCCTCACGTGTGGCCTGTTCGCAACGTCCCTGACAGTAGACTGGCGCCGTATCGAAATAGTTCACTCCATGTCGTATGGCATAAGCTACCTCTTTATTGACCAGATCCTGATCTATCTCCGCATCGGCTCTGTCACGGGGCGAACCGCCGCCAATCGCCGGCAGACGCATCATGCCATAGCCCAGCAACGACGTCTTCAGACGACTGTTGGGGTAAGGCCGATAAGTCATCTTATTATCTTCCATTCTCTTTCGTTATTCATAAATGGCAGGATATGTCCATATCCTTCACTGGCACTGCAGGCTGTCCCATTCGGCACCCCTGTCACACCAGCATATTACTCATGCCCTTATTATTAGAACTCCGGCATCTTCCTGATGACCAGCCAGCCTCCGAAAAGCTGCAAGAGCAAGCCGGGGAATCCGATCTTCCAGTCTACCAGCGCAGCCCCCACTCCCGCTGTCAACGTCTCAAAAATACCTCCTGCCAGCTGATAGCCGACAACAACCAGGAACAAGGCAGGCAAAGTGGCCTTGCCTACACGAAGGGCCACGAGACCGGCGATAAGTGCCAGGGCGACGCTCTTTACCAAGATCGGGACCAGTGCCGAAGCCGGAGGCATGCCAAATACCAGATGATTGATCAATGGTGAAGCCACGGCGATGACAAGACCTGTGCGCCAGCCATACTTATAGGCACCAATGAGCGTAAAGAAATAGATCGGCAGCAAGATCAGTCCACCTTTCGGCACAAGATGGCAAAGCTGGGGAAAAAGGATATTACCAATCGTAAAAGCTGTGGCAAAGAGCCACAGACGTGCCTCATGATAGCGGAGGCTGCATACAACAGATGTTTTCGCTTGCATTTTGCTTGATTATATTATTCTGTTTTTATTTCTTTTTCGGCGAGAACCCTTCGTAGAAAATCTCGCCTCCATCCGGAAGAGATAGCCTTCCTACTGTATCATACCTCTCGCGTCCGCTTGAGTTGCTCCACGAAGTCGGCTATCTTGTGCAGTTCCTCAGGGATATTGATGCTCTGCGGACAATGCGGTACGCAGGTCTTGCATCCGATGCAGTGGTCAGCCTGTCGTTCACGCGGAATGACACGGTCGACACCGATGAGGAATTCCCTACGATAACGTGCATACTCCTTACTATGCTCATCGTGCGGCATACGGCCTTCGTTAATACATTTATTATAATGTACGAAGTTGGCAGGAATGTCGATACCATAAGGACAAGGCATACAGTATTTACAGTCGTTACACGGTATGGTATTCATCCCCATCATCTCTTTAGCCACCTCGTAAAGCATTTTCTCATCACTCGCCGATACCGGCTTGAGCGGACTGAAAGTCAAGAGATTGTCACGAAGGTGCTCCATATAGGTCATACCGCTCAGGCAAGTAAGCACCTCAGGCCACGTACCCGCATAACGGAAAGCCCAGGAAGCCACGCTATGATGCGGATCACGCTCCTTCAGACGTCTCGTCAGATATTGAGGAATATCCGACAGACGGCCACCCAGCAACGGTTCCATCACGACAACGGGAATATGTCGCTTCACCAGCTCCTGATAAAGCCATTTGGCATTCTGATTGTCGGGGTTGATGGCGTTAGCATAGTCCCAGTCCATGTAGTTCAACTCTATCTGCGCGAAATCCCAATGGTACTGGTCATGATGGTCCACCAGCCAGTTGAACGCCTTCACGTCACCATGAAAAGAGAAACCGAGGTTACGGATACGTCCGGCTTCCCGTTCCTTCACGAGATAGTCGATCATGCCGTTATCGACAAAGCGTTTTCTGAAACGTTCATAACCACCCTGACCCACACTGTGAAGGAGGTAATAGTCAATGTATTCAACGCCCAGCTCCTTAAAGCTCTGATGATAAAGATCCACGGAGGCATCATGCCCCCACTGTGACTCATCGAAATTGGAAAGCTTGGTGGCTATATAATATTTGTCGCGCGGGAACGGCTTCAGCGCTATGCCAGTCGCCTTCTCCGACTGTCCCTGGCTGTAGGCCGGAGACGTGTCGTAATAGTTCACACCATGCTGAAAAGCATAGGCGACGAGCTTATTCACCATCTTCTGGTCGATCTGCGAAGAATCGGTACCATCTTCTATCTTCGGCAACCGCATCATTCCATAGCCGAGGAGCGATACTTTCGTATTTGTGCGCGGATTGATGCGATAGGTCATCTTGCCTACCGGTGGCTCACCTTGATTCTTATAGTCATCAGCGGTATTGAAAACCTTATCTGCCGGATGCTTGCAACCTGTCAAGGCTGCACCCGTAGCGACAGCGCCAATGCCAAGCATCTTCAGGAAATTTCTTCTGTTGATATCTTTTGCCATAATCTTATATTTTACGATGAACCTCATGCCCCTCCACATGAATGGCAGAAAGAGGACGCACGGGACAGACATACTCACACATACCGCAACCGATACAACGGGCCTCATTGACAGCCGGTATCTTCAGATCAGGATGGTTGGGATCCATAGCGATCATCTCGATGGCCTGCGAGGGACAATGGCGCGCGCAGTTGCCGCACTCCTTATGATCGGTTTCCACGATGCAGTTACGGGCGATCCAGACGGCATGGCCTATCTGCGTACTCGACTTCTCGGCACGGCTGATCGGTTTGATGGCACCAGTGGGACAGACACTGGAGCAGCGCGTACATTCGGGACGGCATGCTCCGCGCTCAAAACTCATCTCAGGCGTCATCAGATGCATCAGATCCGTAGACGGACGGAGCACGTCATTGGGACACTCCGCGATACACAGCTGACAGGCTGTACAATGCTTAGACAGGTGTTCCATGCTCAATGCCCCCGGAGGGATGATCGGTGTCACCCGCTTAGGCACCTCTTTCTCCTCGATCTTGGCCAGACCGCCGTCGAGCTTTTTCTTCGGCTGAGCCAGGGCAGCGGTCGCCGTCACCAGACCGGCTCCGATCAGGAAGGAGCGACGCTCCTGATCGACGGAACGTTCCGACGCTGTCACATTCCGCGAAGACGACGCACCTTGCTGCTCCTGACCTGTACGGCTGCTGACCCCCGGTGTCGATGAGCCTCCTCCCGGTCGACGGTGGGCATAATGCAACGCATCAAAGTGACAATAGTCAAGACAATTGCCACACAGAACGCAACGGCTGTGATCCACCCTGCCACTCTTCACGTCTATGCACGACGACTTGCAGTGCGACTCGCACTTTCCACAGTGCTTGCACTTACTCTTGTCGAGATATACCATGAACCACGACAGACGGCTCAGATAGCCTAACACCGTACCCACGGGACAGATGGTATTACAATAGGTGCGGCCTCCCCGCCAGGCCAGTATGCCTATCACCACAAAAGAGATGAGGGCTATTATGAATGTCGGCAGGCTTCGGAGCCACACATCCTTGGAATAGAACGCATAGCTGTCAGCCCGCTCTGCGAGGAAGGCCAGGACATTGTTGCCCCACAGCCACAACGGTTGCAGCAGATTGGTAGCAATACGGCCGTAAGACGAATACGGTGCGATAAGTGAGGCTATCGACACCAGTCCCAGCACCAGCAACACGACAAAGACCAGAAGAAGTATCCAACGCAGGACCGCCTTCTCCCGGGAGTAATGATAAGGATGTTTCTTACCCCGATGCCCGATGTGTGCGATGATATCCTGCATCACGCCCAACGGACAGACTACCGAGCAGTAGATCCTGCCAAAGATGAGCGTGATGACCACCAATGCAACGACGGCCACGGCATTGAGAGCGAGCACTGCCGGCAGGAACTGTGCCTTGGCCATCCACCCCAGCCAATGGCGCGCCGTGCCCGTAAAGTCAAGAAAGAGCAACGTCACTCCCAGGAAAAAGACAAGAGCCAATATAATTCTGATTTTCCTTAGCATATGTTTATCGTTTGTTGTCTATAATTAGGCTGCCTGCACAGAGCTGGCAGGCAAGTCGGTCATGTCCGCACCTTTCCCCGTTCCACCTGTCTGACGATCCAGATGCTTGATTCATATAGCAGCCAGATCGGCAGGGAGACAATGGCCAGCGTGAAAGCATCACCCGTCGGCGTGATAATGGCCGCAACGACCAGCACGGCTATAAAAGCGTGCTTGCGGTAGTTGCGCATCCATTCCGATCGAAGCAGTCCGCAGAGAGCCAGCAGCCAGCTGATGACAGGTATCTCAAATACGATTCCAAAGGTGAGGCTCATCGAGAGAAGGGTGTCCATATAGCTCTCAAGCGTAAGCATGTTGCCTACCGCTGTGCTAATCGAATAGGTGGACAGGAAACGGAGCGTCAACGGAAAGATTAGCAGATAGTTTACCACCAGTCCGACAATGAACATTACATATCCCGCGGCCACGACCTGCGTAGCGTGACGGCGCTCGCGCTCATAGAGTGCCGGTGAGATGAAGCGGTAGAGCTGATAGAGGATATAAGGCGACGCACCGATCACACCAGCCACGATCGCCGTCTTCACATGGATGACAAACTGTTCCGTCAGCCCAATATTGACTAGTCGTAACGTAAAAGGTGGCGCATCGACAAGCCGGTAGATAGGGAAACTGTTGCGCGTAGGGGCCAGTACGATATCAAACAGCTGGGTCTTCAGACAGAACGCAGCCACAGCCACGACGATCGTGACGACAATCATACGCAGGATCACCGATCTGAGCACATCGAGATGATCCCAGAAACTCATTTCCTGTTCGTCCATCGTCTTCGTTCCCAGTCAGTTACTTTTGTGACTGTGCAGTCTCATCCGTATCCTTTGTTGCACGTGATGCCTGATCTGGTGCCGGGCGGTCGGAAGGCGATTGCGTTTTATCCGTTGTTGTAGGATTGTCGCTGTCCACCACTCCATTCATCTCGTTCTTAAAACTCTTCACGCCCTTGCCTAAGCCTTTCATCAGCTCAGGAATCTTCTTTCCACCGAAAAGTAAAAGAATGATGAGCGCTATGACTATAATTTCTTGCGTTCCTATCATATAGTTCTAAATTTTGGTTCTACGTCTTGTGCCTATAATCCCTTAAAGGGATATTCTTATCCTATTAAGATATGTGCAAATATAAGAAAAGTGTGGCAATAACAGTTATACATTTTACTAAAAAACGGATACAAATCACTGTTTTTAATCGTTTTATCGTCTCCGGAAAAACAATATTACCACTTTGGATAGACGACCAAGCAACGACAAGGAAGCCAAACAGACGTCTAGTCACTCTTTCCGGCAAAGAGAGGGCAACCACGAACCAGAAGCTCTTATAGGCCCACGACAACACGAGAAGAAAATAAAAAATACGAATTATTCGTTTGCAGATTACGGATTATATATTACTTTTGCAGCACAAAAGATAGATCCCTATGAAAGAAAAAAAAGCAGTGACCCTTAAGACGTTGACCAAGAGCAACGTGTGGGATATTCAGGAAAACGATGTTTTCCGCCTATGGGAAACCGCCGATAAGGATGCGGAACTAAAAGGCAATACCCGCCGTTTTCTCGACATTATCAAATCGGCCTTCGACCTGGAGGAAATCAAGATCGACAAACCGGAGATCGTCAAGAAGTACGAAGCACGCGGATTCAAGACCGGTATCATGAAAATGGACGATGGCACAAAGAAGAAGATAGCCATCAAGAAACGCCCCATCCTGCGTATCACCGATCTGACCTATGAGAACATTCGTCACATCTCCGCAGCGAAACTTATTGAAGTGCTCGACCGCAACTTCGGCGGTGGATGGGACTCACTGCCCCAAAGCGTACAAGACATTATTCAGAGTGGTTTCGACATCTCTACCACTACCCTCCCCAAAGATCGCATGCACAAGCCCGGAGGGCTGTATGAGAAAAAGGTCAATGACGGCTATGAGGTACTAGAAATTCCTAAAGGATTGTGGACCGAAGCCATCTTCGCCAAGGAGAAACCGGAAACAGAGACGCCGAAGGTTAAGCTCGACAATATGGGCACTCTCGACAACATGGACGACAGCGATGATGCTCAGGAGGATGATGGCAACTATCCTGAAGAGCGTGAAAAGGAGACTGACGATGATGATGACGACGCTTTCGACGAGGACAAGCTCACAGAAGAAAGCTATCGCACCACTTTCGATGAGAATCCTGAAGACCTCAATCTAGAGGCAGAAGACATTGTCGACGACGAAGTTTACTAAAGATTACTCAAAAGCGACAGTCCAAAAGGCAATATGAGGATGATCCCAATCAGTCATTAGCCGTAAATATTTTATGGGTTTTCCGACATTAGCCTATAAATGACCAATGAGGGGAAACGCCTACCGACTGAGGATATAAACAAAGAATCCCTCTATTCGGATCGTACATATACGACCGAATAGAGGGATTCTCATATTTGACCGCAACCTGTCATTAGACTGCAGACATTTTTTAAATATTTTCTTGTCGGTTATCCGACATCTCCTGTTCTCCCGCCGGTATACCACCCTGTACCTTGTCTCGACAAGACCACCACCTCTTCGATAAAGATGACAGATTGACTACTCAACAATAGTACGAAATCCTTCCGTCCTCTGATCATTTTCCAGTTACAGCGTACTACCAACCGTGCCACTATGTTCTAAGGCGCCGTTTCCTCTCCACACTGACAATATATAGTTTCTTTCTCTATCCAGCCAGAAACAAAAAACAAGGGCAGTCTCAACAGAATGAGAGACTGCCCTTGTTTTTAATTATTCTACTTGGATAATGTCGTTGCTTAGAAGAACAGATAGCGGTTGTCCACCACACCGGCCTTGATGAAGAGCTCATTCATGAAGTTGCCGGCATACTGCATGGCACGCTGGCGAAGCTTAGCCTCCATAGCCTTCTCATCAAACTTAGCCTTGTTCATCTTGCGGTTTACCACCTGGAACTGATATACACCGCCAAGACCCTTCACGACGTGGGTAGAGAACTTACCCTTCTGAGCAGCTACTACAGCACCACTCAAAGCAGGCTCGCTCGCACCGGTTGCCTGTACGAATACAGGAGCGGCGAATGTCACCTGATTGACAGCAGTAACGACAGCGCCCTTGGCCTTAGCTGCAGCGATGCTCTTCACGCCCTTGGCCTTAGCCATCAGCATTTCTGCTTTCTTGTCGCGGAGCACCTCCTGACGTACGAGCTCCTTCACCTGAGGATCATCGAGTCCGCGATAGCCGATGGGATGGATATTCTCACAAACGACTACGAGCAGATGATTACCGTTGTCGCCTACCTCATACATCTGCGACATATCGCCCTTATCTGCCTTGAACAGCCACATCATGGCATCGCGTGTCGAGCGGATACCGGCAAGATAGTGCTGAGAAGTCGTCACATCCTTAGCCTCCTGTACCTTATAACCATTCTTAGCTGCGTTGGTCAGCAAAGACTTGGCGTCCTGATTAGCGCTAAGGAAGGTGCTGAACTTATTGTAAGCCAAGCCACGCGTATCCTTAGAATAGTCGATCGGCTTCTTGATCACGGCAGCCTGATACTTCGTAATAGGATTGCGGCTGTCGGTCACCTGTACAACCAACTGTCCGGCCATGGTCTTGATGGCACGTACCTCGTTCTTGGCCATCGTCTGGATCTGTGTCAGATAGTTGCGAGTATCGTTATCGATCGAATTAGAATACTCATACATACGGGTAGTGACCCACTGCTGCTGACCTTCCTGACCATAACGTTTAGCCACTGTGGGGAAGTCGGCACCACCCTTGATGGCATTCACTACAGAATCGGCACGTGTCTGAGCCTCCTCCGGTGTAGTACCCTGCACCTGGATGGCACGGATCTGCACAGAGTCGGGCAACTGCTGCTTAGCTACAAGCTTAATCAGGTTCAGCGTGTTGTCCTGCTTATTCTCCACCGGTCCGTAGGTCTGACCTACAGTCATAGAGTCGAGGCGACCCTGCAGATCCTGAGGATAAGCCTCTTTACCGATGGGCAGGCCAAGATACTGTACAGAAGAGGTAGACTTACGTACGACCTCTGTAGGATCTTGAGCGGCGGCCAGCTGCGTAGCATAGTCGCGGAATGTCTTCTGGATGGCTGCACGGTCTGCTGCAGAAGCAACGATAGGCACATCAATATACTTGATGTCGCGGCTCTCCACATACTGTGCAAAACGGGGCTTCAGCTCCTCATATTTAGCCTTCAGATCACTGTCGGAGATCTTCACTTTGCTATCCTCAACAGAGCTGTAAGGATAAGAGGCGAGCTGTATCTGGCTTTCCTCATTCTCATCTTTGAATGCCATCTTTGCCTCAACAGGGTTAGAAAGGAAGCAGTGAGCCAGCAGGCTCTGATACTTCTGGATGAGAAGCTGCTCACGGAGCGTCTTCTCAATGTAAGTCCAATACTTGTAGATGGCGTCCATCTGCTCTGCCACCTGCGGGTTGGCATTCTTCTGCTGCTTATACTGAGCGAGGAACTGTCCCAGCTGGTTAGCATCGAAACGACCTGTCTGACGGTTCACGAAAGGAGTAGAGAGAAGCATCTGGTTCGTACCCTCTTTGAGCACATTCTGCATCTCACCGTCCGTAACGGTAAGGCCCAGTTTCTCACACTCATTCTCAATGAGCTTGTACTGCACATAGTTCTGCCATACGCCGTCACGCACCTGGTTGAGCTGATCCTCTGTCAGATTATCCTGACCCTGGACCTTCATAGCTTGCTGTACGTCGTCAACGAGCTTAGAGAACTCTTCGACACTAATGTTTTCACCTAACACTTGACCAACCTGCTGTCGCTGGTTGTTTCTACTTGCTTCGCAAGATCGGAAAGCCTCTTCGGCAATGAAAGCAAAAAGGCCGCCACCGATGATAACAATCAGCACGACACCCCAGCTTCTTATCTTTCCTAATGCTGCCATTTGTTGATTTATTTATGTTTTAATATTTATTTTTCCTATTTTATAAGAGGTTTTTGCACTATTAAAGTGCACAAATTTAGCAATAAATCGGCAAACAACGGCATTTTTCATGGAGAAAATGAGACAAAGAGGAAAAATCTTAAAACAAAGAAGGACCCTATGCAAGACTTTTCTTTTCCTCAAGCTCCTTCTAGCATTGAAATTATTTTCTCTTTTTATAACGTACCTATCCACCTCGGCAACCGGCATGAATATATGACACTCCGATCTATCAACAATATTTCCATATCCTTTTTCTTTGATCAGGCATCAGTCTCCTTTCTTCTGTCCACCCCCTCGAATAGCCACCTCATACTATTTTCGAAGCATCATGGTCACGCTCTCGGATTTCTCCTATCAGCCATCCGTCAACAAGATCTTGGAGTCATTCCGGAAAAGTTGTCTGTATGTTATTTTCCCAATATTTTTTTTATCTTCCCTTCTACCTTTCCTACAAGTTTCGTCCATAGGGCGGTTTTGGCACGCAATTGGTGCAGACTGAATGTAGCGGAGATCATAAACAAGACCACTCCCACGCTGATGGCCCACAAAGATGCACTATAAAGCAGTACAAGGACCGCCGCCACACCAAGTGGCATCTGCCCAAGCAGGCAGATCAACGCATCACGCGACATCCGATAGTGGTAACGCCAACTGGTATAAATCAATACCATAACAACATTTATCACCGCCACTGCAAGCAGGCCCCAGCCTGTACCTGTAAGACCGAAGAAGCGATAACCTAAGATCACCGCCACGATCAACAACACTGCATAAGCCCCCTCCTGGAAGAGATAGGTTGACGAGTCGCCACGCGAGAGAGCGATATACTCGACAGGCATGGATACGGCTCGGAAATACATAGCCACCGTCGTAATGCGCATCATATCGACGACGGGCAAAAACTTCCCGCTGAACAGCAGGGGCATAAGAACCGGCAAAACGAGAATGAACAGAACCAGCAACGGCGACACGATCAGCAGGCACACCTCTATCTGCCGGTTGACTGTCAGATTAAGCTCGCTACCCAGATGGCCGATGCCGGACAGACGGGGGAAATAATCCGTCTCCATTGCAGAGAATACAAGCCCCGCATAAGTGACCGCCATCACATAGCCGGCATTGTAGAGGCCCACGACAGCCAGATCGCCTGTATGATTGAGGTACCCCCGGATCACGAAATCCGCTCCACTAGCCATGACACCGGCAAGGACGAAAGCAATGCCCAGGCGGATCATGCCACCACCCTCATGCCACAGGTTGCGAGCCATGGCCTTACCATAGCCTTGTTCTGTACCGCAGGCTGTCTCTATTCCCTTCTCATCTCCTCTGCCTATCTGACGCAGACGTAAGGGATAGAGTTTATAAGAATATCCCACCGTCAGCATACACTGGATCAGTCCCACTATAAATAAAGACGGGATGATGGCTGCCTGTCCCCATACATAATAGAGGGGTATCGAACTGAGAAGCGAGCCGATCATTCCGTAGAGTGAGATGACTGCCAGACGACGCAACTGGCGCACGCCTTTCAACACAGCCGTCTCACCACCGGTGATGGCAGCAAGAGCGATGACCGGAGAGAGAAACAGGAAATGAAGAGTATGATTACCCCAATCAAAAGTCCATCGACTGAGCAGGGGCGACAAAGCTGCACAGAGCACAAGCCCCAGAAAAGCGGCAAGAAAGCTCCAAAAGCGGATAAGCAATACTGTGTGTTCTATCCGTTTTCTGTCACCGCTCTCGTAAGCCTCTGACAACGAACGGACAGCACTCATGGGAATACCAAAATCCGTTGTGTTGTTCAGCAGCGTTATCGTCGAATTGAACAACGACACCAGACCCATACCCTCAGGACCGAGAATGAGCGCAACAAATTTGCTGCGCACCACCCCGATGAGGATATTCAGTCCTTGTACGCCTCCGAAAAGGCCGGTATATTTTAAGATATGATCGTAAGAGTCTTTCTGTTTTTCCACTATGGTAGAAACGCAGACCGCCCCGATTTATTGTGATCGGGATATTTTGTCTGTTATCATAAAGCCACATGAGACACTGACGGCATTCTCTTTCTTACAAAACAACCGCCACTGATTTGGCCGACATCTGTAACAGCCATCACAGTTTTACCTGTCATTCCAAATTCCATAAAAAAGCATTTTCTCATGTCACGTTTTCCCAACTTATACGTTACCTTTGTGTAACAATGATGACACCGGAAGATTTTAACCGCATAATCATCCCGATGCGCGATGAGCTAAAAGGGCTCGCACGCAAGCTGACGGGAGATGACTACAGCGCTGAGGACCTGGTACAAGAGGTCATGCTCAAGCTCTGGAGCATGCGGTCTATACTCGACCGGTACGACAACAAGAAAGCGCTGGCCATGACCATGTTGCGGAATAAGTTCAATGACCAATGGCGACACCGCCAACTGGAAAACAGAACCATCATGGCAAACGGTATCACCGACGACTGGCACAGGACAGAGGCTAAAGACGAAGCCGATCTGATCAGAATCATTGTCGAACATCTGCCGGAGCTACAAAAGCAGATATTCAAGATGAAAGAGATTGACGGCTACGACAACTCTGAGATAATGCAAATTACAGGATGTACGGCCGAGAGTCTACGACAAAACCTGTCAAGGGCACGGCGCAGAATCCGTGAAGACTTTATCAAACTTACAGCTGTAAGAACTAAGAGAAACAACATTTTGACGCTTTAAAAGAGGATCTTGAGTAATGAAAAAGGAAGAATATATACAACAGCTTCTTGACAAATATCTCGACGGCGACACCTCTATCGCCGAAGAAGAGGCACTGCGTGGATATTTCATCCATGGCGGCGACGATATCCCCGAAGAATGGAGGCCCTACAAGGCGTTGTTCACATATATTGTCGAAGAGCGCGCCGGCAAGACTGTCACCAGCAGCCATGTCAAATTCAAGGCCCTGCTCCGCTACCGCCGGGTATATGCAGCCATGACGGCAGCGGCGGCACTGATTGCGGTAATGATGATTTCGTTGCCCCACGCTGAGAAAAACTATGCCGTGATAGACGGCAAGGTGTACACTGACAAGAACATTGTTGAAGATGAGGCATTAAAAGCGCTCGATATGGTATCCTCCGATCAAGACGCCGATTTCAGCGCGCTTGAGATGATGCGTCAATGACTCATCTAGAGGATAGCCAGAAAGGGCACACACCCGCCTCTCACTACATTATTTATATATAACACCAAAATCACTAGTCTGTAATATGAACGTACAATATTATACTCCGCAATTACCGACTGCACATCTGGACATCCTCCAGACTGTGTACGCAAAAATACGGATTGTCTTCATGCGCCTCACCGCGACAGACGCCCCGGCAGGCCACAATAGTATAGCCCACCATCAGTCCGCTGTTTCCCACCATTTCGTATGGCATGGGCTGTGGCGTATCCTCTTTGTGATCGCCTTCGCTCTCACATCCGCAGCACCTGCCATAGCACAGGAGGGACTCAATATCAACAAGGTTTTTCAACGGTTCGGACACGCCAAAGGCTGTAAGATGGTCGAGATGCACAACGCCAAACTCAAGGGGTATGAACTGAAGGTGTACAAAAGTCTTACTTATAAGAACATAGGAGCAAGTATCGATCCCTATCTTAAGGCCGACAAGAAGAACGCCAAGAAGATACGTGAGGTAATTGAAAACGGTCAGGTCGTAAGCGGGTACTACATGATGCCTCCCAAAGGCGACGGCATCAACCGGTATATTCTGTTCAGTAAGGTAAGGCCCAACCGAGGGACGGTGATCTACATTGAAGGCACACTCTCCCCCGATGATATCATGAAACTGTGCTACGCATAATAATAAATAAAATAAATGAAAGATATGAGAAAGACACTTTTACTCCTGGCAGCACTGCTGCCACTGACAGGCATGGCCGCTGAGACAGGCGATACCACTTTCGTTGTAAACAGTAAGAAAATTGTTGTGGCCGATTCTGCAGGCATCACCAAGATATCGGTCTACGGCCATGACGGCAAGGCTCTTAACCGCACATATGAAACGGCCTTCGTCGACGGGCAGGAAATAGAGCGTGTTTATGTAACGTCCCCCTTCATTCCACAAAGCCTTAACCGCAAAAAGTGCCAGCCAAGAAGCCATTATCCCCTGTTCTTCATGGGATTCAGTCAGCTGGGCGGAAGCGTGATGGGCATGGGAGGCAACACCGCCATGCACACACGCGACTCCAAGTCGTGGGAATACGGATTCTCTCTTACCAGTCTGGCTTTCAGAATCACTAATCCGTTGGCAATCACCTCCGCATTTCAAATCGGACAAGTACACCATCACTTTCAGGACAACTATGTGCTGTCAACTATCGACGGCATAACTTCCATGCGGAAAATTGAGGGCGAGAAACTCAAAAAGAGCTATATCAGCTACACTTTCATACGCATACCGGTGATGCTGGAGTGGCAGAAGCGTACCGGTGGAGCTGATGTCTTTGCCGCCATAGGTCCATCGCTGGAACTGCGCTGGAATGACCACTCTCGTTACTTCATAGGTAAACATAAAACCACTGAGACAGGCGACATCAACATGAATCCCGTAGGTGTCAACCTCGATGTCCGTGCAGGCTATGGCTCTCTGTTAGTCTACGCACGCATGGCCCTCACTCCCCTGCTCAAGACCAAGGTAGCTCCCGAATGCTATCCCGTGTCCTTCGGACTAGGAATACGTATCTAACAAATAATCACTCTCTATTTGTCATGAAACTGCTTCTTAATAACTATAACGATTACAGATCGTCCCCAAACCACTAAATGGAATATGTCGACCATTAAGAGAAGGAATAGGAATATGCACGTTCTCCCATGATCCCGATTTGCAAATCTGTAGAACCAAAGATTCGGACCTTTCCTACCATATTAAGGTTTCAACTACATCGACAACCGGATGGGCTCATCAAAAGGCAATGGCATTTACGGCCAGAGACACGATTTCCTTGAAATAGGATGACCTGTGGCCGTTTACCATCTCTTTCTACAAGAACGACATATTGGGGCTAATTAAGGGCGTCCGATTTATATGCGTATACATATGTCTCGATAAGAATCATACATCTGGATATGGGGCGTTCGCCTCACGTTCACACAACCTGGCATGATGATTGTGAGTGACAATATGCATTATGGAACGCTGGGCATGCCAGCGATGTCCTTCATACAATAAAATTATTTTGACTATTGGCAATATAGGTATCTCTATCGAAGCATGCACCTACAGTTCAGAATGAGGCTGATCCATGCTAACGAGTACGAAATGTGTATGTTAGTCAGGGTGAGGGTCATGCCCTCCACGTATCTGTATATTAGATGTAAAGTCCAATGTGGCAATGTCCGCAAGCGGTTGCTTGTCAAGCTGGCAGGGCGCAGTAGATCTGCCAAAAGGCTTCAATACATACATAACACATTTATAATCAAAATGTTATATGTTCACAAATTTTTATGAAGTAAAAATCTTTGGCCATGTCTTCGTTTTTTATACTTTTGTCTCATCAAAAGGAGATAAGGAGACGACATCTGTATCGCTGATGTATGTCCTAGCATCCGACCGATTCCTAGCGGCGACTCTTTATGAAGCTGTCTTACTCTTACTTGACACTTTCAGGTCAAAAGACATCAAGGATCAGGATAACCGCCATTGCATCAAGCAGAATCAAATCAGCCAGAAGCCAACACGGCCATGCCATGAGATAACTGCTTCTAGTTTTTCACATCATGATTGTAAGAAGGATTATTCCTATGAATATGAAAAGTTTTTTTATAACCTTGCTTATTGTGCTCTTGAGTATGGAGGCATACGGCCAGTATGTGTATAAAGGCCATGTGTCGAATGCCAACAATGAGCCCGTAGAATTTGCGAACGTCTATGCAGAGACCGGCGATTCCTCCGGCGTGCACGGTACGGTGTGCGACATCAACGGCGATTTCAAGCTTCAGTCGGACAAGGAGAATCCGGTCGTGAGGATATCATCCGTCGGATATGTCTCCAAGGAAGTCACCCTCACAAGCGATACCACCAATATGATAACGTTGAGCCAGGATGTGACCCTGTTGAATGAGGTCGTCATCAAGGCGCAGCGTCCCCAGTACGAGCTGTCCTCGGAGGGAATGGTCACCAACGTGGCCGGCTCAATCCTTGAGAAGTCCTCTGACGCATACCATCTGCTGAGCCTCGTCCCCGGAATAGAGGTGAAGGGCGAGTCACTGAACGTGCTTGGAAGGGGCAAGCCCATCGTCTATATCAATGGCCGGCTTGTCCGCAACGAAAATGAGATAGCGACATTACAGCCGGATGCCATCAAGAAAGTAGAGGTGATTACCAATCCCGGATCCAAATACAATGCGAACGTAACGAGCGTCATCAGGATAACGACCAAGAAGAACAGCGAGGGCTTCGCCCTGGACTCCAAATCCACGTTCGTGGTGAACGAGAAGGGACGTCCGAGCTTTATGCAAAACATATTGGCCGGCTATCACACCGGCAAGTGGGACTTTAACGGCCAGCTGTATGGTGCATACACCCAATGGCCGGACGACAAGTACCTTGCGGAGATCGCACATCTGGACAACAAGATGGAGGTTCGCAACAATGGTGTCCAGAGCCGCTCCAAGACCCGTCCCTATGGCAAGCTGTCCGTCGACTACGCGCTTGACGACGAGTCGTCCCTGGGAGCCTCTGTAAGTTATGACGGGACCCTCAGGCTCAAGGGAAATGGCACCGTCTACGGATCGGTGCTCACGGACGACGTTACCGAAGAGAACCTGACAAGCGACTATACCTCTCGCGGCCATTCCGGAATATGGTCGGGCAATGTCTACTATCTCGGCAAGATAGGAGTGCTCGGCGTTGACTTCAACGGTGACTTCCTTTGGAACAAGAATAATGAGGACATGTCGACGAACGACATGACCACCCTGAGCTCAGGAGAGACTGACAGGCAAAAGGTAAATACCTCGCGGACGGACCTGTCGCGCATGCTGGCCGGAAAGCTTGTCCTTGACGCCCCCGTGTGGAAAGGCCGCCTATCGTACGGACTGGAATATTCGTATGTCAGACGCAACAGCGACTATACCGTGGTGCCACAGGATGTGGTTGACGGAGAGCAGAGCCTGATCAAGGAAGGCATGGGCTCCATGTTCCTGGACTATACGAGAAAATTTGGCAAGCTGTCCTTCCAGGCCGGCCTGAGATATGAGAACGTTGATTTTAAGTACTATGACCATTCCGTGTTGCAGAAGGCCCAAAGCAAGAACTATTCCGAATGGTTCCCGTCGGCTTCCCTGTCCTGGCCCATACACAAGGTGAACTTTCAGTTGACCTACGCCTCAGACATCTACCGTCCTTCCTATTACCAGCTCCGCGACGGTGTCGTGTATGACAACAGATATACTTACGAGTCGGGCAACCCCTTCCTTGACCCTTCGATAAGCCGCAACCTGGGCCTGTCGGTAAGCTGGAAATGGCTGTACTTCTCCGGCATGTTCTCACGGGTCACGGATGAGATCTGCAGCATGCGCCAGCTGTATAAGGATAAGCCTAACGCCGTACTGGCCATATACGAGAACGCGGGCGACTACAACAACATGAGACTGCAGCTGTCGGCTTCGCCCACCATAGGAATATGGCATCCGCGCGTCAGCTGCATGTTGTATAAGCAGTGGGACTATCCCGTGGAGAGCTATGGTACCCCGGCCTCATCCATCAACAAGCCCTCGGTGTCATGCAGCATCGCAAATATCTTCGACTTCAGCTGGCTGACAGCGACAGTGACCTATTCGTTCCAGTCGAAGGGTAATATGGGAAACGTGCAGATCGTACGGGCCGCCCATGATCTTGACCTGTCCTTTTACAAGGCGCTGCTTCACAAAAGCCTGATACTGCAGCTGGACGTCTATGACCTTCTGGGGACGAATGACAGCTACAGCAGACTGCACACGGGCCCGATGTTTGAGACCTACTACAATGAGTTCTCCACCAGCACGGTGACGCTGTCTGTGAGATACAAGTTCAATGCCTTGAAGAACAAGTATAAAGGCACGGGAGCCGGACAAGCGCAGAAGAGTAGAATGTAAATCGGAAATATCCGGTTAGATAATTCTGATTTGAAAATACCGGAAATACAAAAGGGGGCGCTTACTTTGATAAGCGACCCCTTTTGCATATACTCTCCTCATCAATTGTGTTGCTTAAGAAAAGCCTCAGCACGGTCAAGATCGGCAGGAGTGTCTATACCCACCGTCTCCACATCAGTAATGCCTACACGGATGCGGTATCCATTGTAAAGCCACCGCAACTGTTCGAGCGACTCCGTCTTCTCGATAGGTGCTTGTGGCAAGGCGGTCACCTCACGGAGTACTTCACGACGGTAGGCATAGATACCAAGATGCTTCAGATAAGGATACCGGCCGAGCCAGTCGGTACGGTCAACGCCACGCACAAACGGAATGACCGAACGCGAGAAATACAATGCGAAGCCACGGGCGTCACAAACAATCTTCGGAGAATTTGGATTCTCTACCTCCTGCATCGTGGCAAAAGGCTTGCCGAGAGTGGCGATCTGCGTCGTCGCATCGTCAAACTGGGCACATACCGTCTCGATCTGCGATGGCTGGATGAACGGTTCATCACCCTGTACGTTGACAATCACATCAGCCTTTGTTCCTGTCTTTTCCACAGCCTCCTCGATACGGTCAGTACCACTCTTATGGTCGGCCCGTGTCATCACAGCCTGTCCGCCAAAGCCGGTCACCGTGTCGAAAATACGCTGGTCATCCGTTGCCACATAAGCCTCCGGAATGATCTTTGTCACCTGCTCATAAACCCGCTGAATGACGGGCTTGCCTCCCAGCATGGCCAACGGCTTGCCGGGAAATCGCGTCGACGCATAGCGCGCCGGTATCATTGCACAAAATTTCATGATGTTTGTTTTTGTATCATTCTTCTTCTTGACGCAAGCACAACAGCCAGAAGAGCCTGCCTCAATGCAAAGATAGAGTATTTTCGCTGCCGCTGCAAGAAAACAAGGCAAGAATTTCAGAGATGGCAATACCTTGGAGAAGACGGCAAGGCCATATCGACAGAGACGCCAATAGTCTAGTGCAAAAAATAGGATGGAAACACAACTAAAAAAGCCCGGCCTAGACGAACTAGCACCGGGCGGAATGAAAGGAGGAAGTGGTACCTCTTGGAGTTGAACCAAGGACACATGGATTTTCAGTCCATTGCTCTACCACCTGAGCTAAGGCACCTTGATGAGTTATTTCTCATTTGCGGTTGCAAAGGTAATAAAAAAAATACTACCGAACAAACATTTTCCATAAAAAAATGCTCGTGTTTCAGAAAAAAGATGTAACTTTGCACTCGGCTTAAGAAAAGAAGTTCTTTTCACTACGGCTATCGGGATTTAGCGCAGTTGGTAGCGCACTACGTTCGGGACGTAGGGGTCGGGCGTTCGAGTCGCCTAATCCCGACAAAGAGACTTGCAGAATTGCAAGTCTCTTTTGTTTTATACCTAATCTTCACTTTGCAACATCCCTAACGAGAACAAGCGCTATATGCCGGCACCTTTGCGCCCTGATCCTCCCTGCTCTCCACGACATTCCTTTGCCGACACTATCCCACCCCACCCACAGATTACCTGTCACCCTTTAAACCCGAATCAAGTTCTTTTTCGAGCACCTATAAGCCCCGTCACATCCTATCCGGCTGGAGGCCCACGAGAGGAGAAAGGAAGGCGACAGACAAATGGATGAAAGCATCCTGAGAGGTAGGCAACAAAGAATAGTAGCTAATTTTTATTTACACACGACGACTCCCACTTCGCGAGAGGTCATGCTGATCATCCGATAAAAACAGAGCTGTCCGATGGGGATCATTCCAAATATACTGCTGTGCGCCCCATGACCTCTCCAAATCAATAATAAGAGGCTCAAATGTAGCCTGACAAGAATACGGAAGCCGTCGGACAAGCCATTAAATAATATTAATGTCCGCAGCTCATGACAGATCAGGATTATTTATTCCTCTATATGCAATTTCACCAACTCTATCTTCGTCATAGTGTTCTTGACGATCTTAAACTGATATTTGCCTATGGTGATAACCTCATTGAGCTTGGGGAAACTCTGATAATCATGAAGGATAAGGCCGCCGACCGTCTTGTACTCATCACTCTCCGGCAGATCCAGCCCGAACAACTCATTCACATGATCGATTTCCAGACGCGCGGAGAGGAGATAGTCACCATCCTGGAGATGCTTGGCCACATAATGCTCATTGTCGTGCTCGTCCTGAATGTCTCCGAAGATCTCCTCGACAATATCCTCGAGGGCCACTATGCCACTTGTACCGCCAAACTCATCGATCACCACACCCAACGACCTGTTCTGCTGCAGGAATATGCGCATGAGCTTCTGTGCCGTCATCGTCTCGGGCACAAAAGGCATCGTGCGGACATGATCCTGCCAGCGGTCCGGGTTGCGGAACATCTCCGAGCTGTGGATATATCCTTCCACATGATCGATGTCACCTTTATAGACAATGATCTTTGAATTGCCACTTTCTATAAACTTCTGTTTCAGTTCCTCCAACGAGCAGTCATAGTCTACGGCATTGATCTCCGTGCGGGGCACCATACAATCGCGTACCTTAATATCAGGGAACTCCAATGCGTTTTGAAAGATCTTCACCTCATCGCCATAGGGTTGCTGCTCTGTTCCGTTGTCGACAGCCGACTGGACAAGATAATCAAGATCAACCTTCGTAAATCCTTCATCATTGTTCTCCTCTGAGAGATGAATGCCGAAAAGCCTGAGGATTCCCCGTGAAAGGAATGTTGCCAGTCGGCTGATAGGCCACAGGATGACATAGAAGAGGGCTGCAAGAGGAGCAAAGAACGTCAGCAGCGTATTGGGCGCCGACTTGAAGAACAGCTTGGGAAGAAACTCACCCGTAAAGAGGACAATAAGTGTCGACACCAACGTATCGGCGATGACGCGTGCTGCCGGATCAAGGGGTTCGAATACTGTGTTGTCAAACAGCTGGGCAAACAGAATACCATAGATCACAAGTACGATATTATTGCCCACCAGCATCGTCGACACGAAGCCGTTGGGATGCCGGTAGAAGAAAGTGATGAGATGCTGGGCAAGCCCATTCTTCTCCTTGTCCATCTCAGCCAAGAGACGGTTACTGGAAACAAAGGCGATCTCCATGCCTGAGAAGAAGGCACTGAAGACCATCGTGATAAAGATCTCTATTATAAGAGGAATATACATGCTATTATTGATTGCGCACCGGTGCAGCGGGCTGTCTGATCGCTTTTCTGAGCGAATCGGCATTCTGACTCTTCGCCGTATCGGCAGGGGTCGTACTCTCCCCGAAGTCAGCCGCTGTGAACGAGCCGCGGGAGTTGGATACGTAGTATTTGGTCATCCGCTCGTCCGAACGGAAATAGCTTCCCTGCAATGTCCGCTCAGGAGTGATGAGTTTTGAATATACATGACTATAGAGCACATGCTCTGCTTCATTCCAGAAGAGTTGCTCACTCCGGAAACGCAGGCCGTCCTTAGTGAGGACCCGCACCCGTGAGCGAAGCTCCCACAATTTCTGCTGGTCATAGTAGTAGGCCGTGTCACATTGGATATATCCCTGCACATGGAACTTCTCATCAAACTGTTCAAGGAACAGTCCCTTATCGAAAGTCCAACGCGAAGGGCGCTTAGCTTGGTTCACCTCCCAACGTTCTGTCACGATACGATACTTGATCACTCCCGAGTCGGAGATCAGCGTATTCACACCCCACGACACCATGACGGGCACAGAGTCGCGGTCGTTGATGGCCGGGGCAGTGTGTTCCACCTGCTCCTGACAGGCCACAAAGCCCGTAAGCAACAGGACAAGAACTATGATCGACAAAGCAAGTCTGCGCATGCTCTTATTTTCTTTCTCTGACAAGATATTACTTTTATTCCACCTTCCACTTAGCGAACCAACGCTCGTTGAACGTCAGACCGATATTGATGCGGAACACATTCTCGGTGATATAGTTCTCTGCAGAACGGTGGATCCACTGACCGCTGATATTGAGGAAAGAACGGTTATTGTAGCCGTTCATGATGGGAATGCCAAAACCAATGGAAGCCCCCAGTTCCTTGGGACCATCAGCACCGTTAATATAATAATAAGGTGTAGTGTAGCTGAAGCCTGCACGGTAGCGGATACGCTTCAGCAGAGAACGGCCACGCTCATCAGGGCAGAACTCCACACCTCCCGTCCACTTTTGACGATCCTTGAAATAGTTGGAAGACATCACATAAGTGGATGCGTTAGTGGTGTTGGCTACATAGACAGGATATTCCACATCACTCCACTTCTCCAATTCATAGTCCACGCCAACCGTCCACTGACTGCCATGGGTATAAGCCAAGCCACCGGCGTACTTCGTAGGAATGGCAAGCTCATAATGTCCTGACGTGGGGAAAGAAGCCGTATCTGACACTAACGTCTGCGAATTGGTGGAGATAACCTGCAAAGACGGATCTCCACCGATCTTATGACCATAAGTATAACTCAAGCCAATGGTCAGCGCATCTTGCTTAGACAGCTTAGCCTGATACTGCAAGCCACCCTGAAGAGTATAACTGTGGATGTGGGCCGTATAGGTCTTTGCCAACGAATTGGCATACGCGTCGCTATAACTGTTCACCACCGACTTTGTATAATCACCAAAGAGATACCCTCCATTAAAACCGATTGACAACCCCTTAAATGGTTCCCAACCCATACCGATGAACACCTGATGCACGCCGCCCGTACCGCTATAAGTAGCTGTTGAGGTGGTAGAGTACTTATCGTTCACCTCCTGAGTGGACATATAATTATATCCCACATTGGAGTAAGGCAACAGTCCGAAGCCAAAGCCTAAATGACGGGCCAGCCGAAAGCCACCTACTATATACTCCAAATCGGCATTGTTGGCATTCTTCTTGACATTACCTTCTTTAAACGAGGTGATCTGTCCGCTCATGCCTATATCGAAAATAAAGGTGAGAGAATCAATCGATGAATATGACGCAGGGTTCAGATAATTCACCTGATTATGCTGACGAAGACCCATTGACAGGCCACTCATCGCACGATTATAGCCGGAACCCTGATTAGTCAGTTCACCCAAACCAAACTGGCTGTAAGGAGAGTTAGTGCCACTTTGGGCTGTTGCCATCTGGACACTACACAGCGCCAGCAAGGCAGAAAAGAGGTATTTTCTCATCTGTTTTTTGATGTTCGTTATCACGATATGTCGAGACTATTCTATATAAAAAGGTATCCTATGAATATCTCGCATACAAAGTCAACTGCAAAAGTATTGAAAAAATACGAGAGAAAAGCACGATAAGTGCAAAATATAATCTATTTTTGCATCGTGAAACGTTTCAAGATATTTTTCAGAATACTCGCTGCCCTCGTTTTGACTTTCTTAACGGTCAATGTGAAGGCTGTCCCATGGGCCACACCAGCTCTTCCCGGAGAGGGTCTCATCCAGCCTGAGGCGACGGCAGCCAGCAGAACAACAGCCCATTTTCAACGCGAAGATCCCATGGCCGCTGTAACCATATCACTGCTCACCTGCTCACCGGGCACAGAGATCTGGAGTCTCTACGGACATACCGCCCTGCGTGTGCAAGACAAGAAGCGCGGACTCGACGTAGCCGTCAACTGGGGACTGTTCTCCTATAGCCAACCCTACTTTATTCCCCGTTTCGTCTTCGGCCGCTGCGACTATCAGATGGGCATGGAGCCGATGGATATCTTTCTTGCCGAATACCGTGAAGAAGGCCGTGGCGTCATCGAACAGGAGCTGAACCTCAGCTCCGCGGAAAAGCAGCAGATTATCAATGCACTCGGTATGGCCTATCAACCTGAGAACCGTACCTACCGATACAATTTCTTCTACGACAACTGTACGACACGGGCACGCGACATGGTGCTCAAGCATATAACAGCGGCCATCGACTGGCATGAGCCCAAAGGCGTGGAGGTCAGTTGGCGTGACATGGTGCACGATTGGAACGGCAGTCACCGATGGGCCCGCTTCGGTAAGGATCTGCTACTCGGTGTCAAAGCCGACTCAAAAGCTGACTTTCGCCAACGCGAATTCCTGCCCGATACGCTCCGCGCCCATTTTGCCAAGGCACAGATCAGACGGGACGGGCACCTGCAGCCCCTCGTTCTCAAGACCAACACACTGCTGGAGGCCGGTCCTGAGATTACAGACAGTAGCATATGGCACACGCTGACGCCGACAGCCATCGCCGTAATCCTCTTCACCATCGTCGTGCTTCTCGAGATCGTGGAGTGGAGACGGAAGAAAAACCTTATCGCCATCGACATCCTGCTCTTCGGGCTGAGTGGCATTACCGGCCTGATCCTGCTGGCCATGATATTCTCACTCCACCCCACCGTACAGGTCAACCTGCAGATTCTCATCCTCAATCCTCTTTGGCTCGTGCTCCTGGGCTGGGCCTTACGCCATCACGGAGAGGGATTTCATACACGATTCTTCAGAAATGCCGTCAGCATATTCTTCATTTTGTTCCTTATAGGCTATTTTATTCAAGATTATGCTGAAGGAATTACCATTTTGGCATGTATTTTGATGTCAAGAACCATACGGTACGCTCCCAAACAACAAGAAAAGTAACAGCATGAGATATTTAGCACTGATTCTCGCAGCCCTTACCTCCGCCGAGATGCAAGCTTTCGGACTTGCACCCCGGCTAGTAGTCAGCGTGTCCATTGACCAGCTGCGCACCGACTATATGGAAGCATTCGCTCCCCTCTATGGAAGTGACGGCTTCCGCCGGCTGATGGACCAGGGACGGGTGTACGACTGTGCCTCCTATCCCTACACACCTGTCGACCGCGCTTCGGCTGCCGCCACGCTGTCGACAGGCTCGACACCCTACTATAACGGTATCATCAGCGAAGGATGGCTCAACCGCGAGACGCTACAACTCTCCAACTGCACGCTTGATGACAAAAACATGCCATCGCCCGTCCGCCTGCTCACCTCTACGCTTGGCGACGAGATGAAGCTGAGCTCTGACGGCGCGGCTATCGTCTACAGTTTTGCCGCCGACCGCGAATCGGCCATTCTGTCAGCCGGTCATGCCGCCAACGGCGCCTATTGGCTTGACAACGACGGACAGTGGTGCACCTCATCATGGTATGCCGGCAAGCAGGCCAAATGGATCGATGCCTACAACGTGATCAGCGCTCCTGCAGAGACGCCTAAGACTGGAAAACGCAAGAAGAAAGGCAAAGCGAATCCCACCAACGACCGTGTGGTGGACGCTTCCCTCCAGGCTATCACAGCCAATGCGATGGGACGCGATGATGTCAGCGACCTGCTCTGCATCACCCTCTCGGCAACAAAGCCCGACGGCACGCCGGTCACCCGCTGGCAGACAGATATGGAGAGCGTCTACCGCTCCCTCGACCAATCGCTGGCCAAGCTGATCAACGGCATAGAAAAACAGGTACCCCTCGACCGGGTGCTCTTCGTTTTCACTTCGACTGGTTATACTGATGACCAGCCCGACAACCTCGAACGTTATCATATTCCTACCGGAACCTTCTACATCAACCGTACGGCCTCACTGCTCAATGTCTACCTCGGGGCCATCTACGGACAAGGACGCTATGTGGAAGCCTGTTTCAACAATGAGATGTACCTTGACCACCGCCTCATCGAACAGAAGCGCGTAGCCATCTCGGAGGTACTCACCCACTGCTCCGAATTCCTCATACAGTGTGCCGGCGTAGCCGATGTCTACACCAGTGACCGCCTGATGGCCGGCAATTCGGATATCACGAAAGTGCGGGCTGGCTTCAACCCCTCCCTCTCCGGCGATATCATCGTCGACGTGGCACCGGGCTGGAAACTGCTCAACGAAGATAATCATCAGACATATATTCCCCGTGCAGGCTTCATACCTTTTCCCATCGTCTTTATGGGCAACGGTATGAAAGCGCAGCACATCACCACACCTGTCACGGTAGACCACATTGCGCCTACTGTGGCTAAAGCTATCCGCATACGCGCACCAAATGCGTGTACGGTAGAACCGTTGTTCTAACAAGCTGTTACTTCCGCAGATGGCTATCGCAGACACAATGTCACAGGAAAAGAATTGGCATACCAGTCTCAAGTCATACAGCCCATTACGCACAGCTTCTTAGAACCAATCCATCATTGGAAGTCCAAAGGATTTAGTACCATTACCGGTCTGATACCCTTGTTAGAGAAATCACAGGTTGCCGGTGTAAAATGACGGACGAGAGGCATCAGGTAAGCCCATAAAGCGACATCGTTTGCGACCTTATGCCCTCGTTGGGGTTAAATCCGCCCTCCCCTTAAAGGCGGGAAATGGCAAGAATGATGGACCATAAATTATTCAAAGTCTCTGTAATTCAAATAAATTTCACAAATAGAGCTATTTATCGGCTGAAAAGTCGTAAATTTGCACATTAGAATAAAATACAAACCAAGATATGAATTTCAACAAGATTCTTAAGTCACTGTTCGGTGACAAATCCAGTCGAGACATGAAGCTGATCCAGCCCCTCGTGGAAAAGGTGAAAGCTGCCTACCCTGAGATTGAGAAGCTGAGCAATGACGAGCTCCGCGCCAAGTCAAAAGAGATCCAGAAGCAGGTGCAGGATGCTGCCAAGCCCTTCCAGGAGAAGATCGATGCCATCAAGGCAAAAATCGAAGAGACTCCTATCGACGAGCGCGAACCGATGTTCAACGAGATCGACAAGCTCGACAAAGAGATGCTCGACGCTCTGGAAAAAGAGCTCAACAACGTGATGCCCATCGCGTTCAGCATCGTAAAGGATACCGCGCGCCGTTTCGCCCAGAATGAGGAGACCGTGGTAACCGCCACCGACTTTGACCGCGAGCTGGCCGCCAATCCGAAGAACGACTTCATCACTATCGACGGCGACAAGGCCATCTACCACAATGAGTGGACTGCCGGAGGTAATAAGATCAAGTGGGACATGGTACACTACGACGTACAGATCTTCGGTGGCATCGCTCTTCATCAGGGCAAGATCGCTGAGATGGCCACCGGTGAAGGTAAGACCCTTGTAGCTACCCTCCCCGTATTCCTCAACGCCCTGACAGGTAATGGCGTCCACATGGTGACCGTCAACGACTATCTGGCCAAGCGTGACTCTGAGTGGATGGGCCCTCTCTACGAGTTCCACGGACTCTCTGTCGACTGCATCGACAAGCACCAGCCCAACTCCGCTGCCCGTCGCAAAGCCTATCAGGCCGACATCACCTTCGGTACGAACAACGAGTTCGGTTTCGACTACCTGCGTGACAACATGGCTCTCTCACCTTCCGACCTCGTACAGCGCCGCCACAACTTCGCCATTGTCGATGAGGTCGACTCTGTGCTGATCGACGATGCCCGTACCCCGTTGATCATCTCCGGTCCAATCCCCAAGGGTGACGACCAGATGTATGAGGAGTACCAGCCGCTCGTAGAACGTCTCTATCAGGTACAGCGCAAGCAGGCCACCGATCTGCTCGCCGAAGCACGTAAGAAGATTTCCGAAGGCCGTGAGACAAAGAACCAGCAGATGATCGATGAAGGATTCCTCGCCCTCTACCGCAGCTATAAGGCGCTGCCTAAGAACAAGGCACTCATCAAATATCTCTCTGAGGAGGGTATCAAGAGCGGACTGCAGAAGACCGAGGAGATCTACATGGAGAATAACAACCGACGCATGCCCGAGGCCGTCAAGCCTCTCTACTTCGTTGTAGACGAGAAGCTCAACTCTGCCGATCTCACTGATAAGGGTCAGGACTGGATGTCGGATCAAGTAAAGGATAATGACCTCTTCCGTCTGCCTGATATTGCCACCGAGCTGTCAGATCTGGAGTCGGAGACCAACCTCTCTGACCAGGAGCGTCTCGACAAGAAAGATGCCCTGCTGAACCACTATGCCGTACAGAGCGACCGTGTACACACCCTGCAGCAGCTGCTCAAGGCATACACTATGTTCAACAAGGACGATGAATATGTCGTGATGGACGGTGAGGTAAAGATCGTCGACGAGCAGACCGGCCGTATCATGGAAGGCCGCCGCTGGAGCGACGGACTGCACCAGGCTATCGAGGCCAAGGAGCATGTAAAAGTAGAGGCTGCCACACAGACCTATGCCACTATCACCCTGCAGAACTACTTCCGTATGTACCATAAGCTGGCCGGTATGACCGGTACTGCTTCGACAGAGGCCGGTGAGTTCTGGGATATCTATAAGCTCGACGTCGTTGAGATCCCGACCAACCGACCGGTGATCCGTGACGATATGGACGACCGTGTGTACAAGACCAACCGCGAGAAATACCGTGCCGTGATCGAAGAGATCGACAACATGCGCGTCTCGGGTCGTCCCTGCCTTGTGGGTACCACATCAGTGGAGATCTCTGAGTTGCTCGGCAAGATGCTCGACATGCGTAAGATCCCCCATCAGGTGCTTAATGCCAAGCTCCATCAGAAGGAGGCACAGATCGTGGCCGAAGCCGGCCGCTCCACCATGGGCACTTGCTATGTTGCCAGCGATGGCAAGGCTTTCTGTGAGAAAGCGTCTGCAGAACGCTATCAGAAGATGCTGAACGAGTCGAAAGACGGACAACCCGGACAAGAGGTGAAGAGCGAGCAGCGTCTCCTTGGCGCCGTGACTATCGCTACGAACATGGCCGGCCGTGGTACCGATATCAAACTGACACCTGAAGTGAAGGAAAAAGGCGGTCTTGCCATCATCGGTACCACCCGTCATGAGAGCCGTCGTGTAGACCGCCAGCTGCGTGGTCGTGCCGGTCGTCAGGGTGACCCCGGATCAAGTGTGTTCTATGTATCACTCGAGGATGATCTGATGCGTAAGTTCGGTTCTGAGCGTATCGCCAAGATCATGGACCGTCTCGGCTTCGAGGAGGGTGAGCGTATCGAGGCTCCTATGATCTCGAAGAGCATTGAGCGTGCACAGAAGAAGGTAGAGGAGAACAACTTCGGTATCCGCAAGCATCTGCTCGAATACGACGACGTGATGAACAAGCAGCGTACCGTGATCTACGAGAAGCGCCGTCACGCCCTCATGGGTGAGCGTCTGGGCATGGATATTTCCAATATCATCTGGGACCGGGTTGTAAGCATCATAGAAAGAAACGACTACGAAGGCTGCAAGGAAGCCTTCCTGCAGATATTGTCAATGGAAGTGCCGTTCACCGAACAACAACTGGCCAACGACAATAAGAACGACCTGGCAGAGAAAGCTTTCGAGATTGCCATGACAACGTTCAAGCGCAAGACCGAACGTATCCAGACCGATGCATGGCCCGTGATCAAGCAGGTGTATGAGACACAGGGCGAGATCTATCAGTTCATCGTCGTGCCCATCACCGACGGCCGTCACCTCATTCAGCTGCGTGTCAACCTGAAGGAGGCCTACGAGACCAACTGTAAGAACATCGTGAAAGAGTTTGAGAAGTTCGTGCTGCTCCATGTCATCGATGACGACTGGAAAGAAAACCTGCGTCAGCTCGACGAGCTGCGTCACAGCGTGCAGAACGCCAGCTACGAGCAGAAAGACCCGCTGCTGATCTTCAAGCTCGAGAGTGCCAAGCTCTGGGATACGATGATCGACGATCTCTACAACCGCGCCACTGCATTCCTCATGCGCGGACAGATCCCCATGCAGGCCGAGAACGCCCCTGTACAGGAGGCTGCTCCTGAAGAGCACGCACAGCGCTACAACGAGCAGAAAGTCAACCTCGATGAGGTTGATGACGCACAACGCGCTGCTGCCTCACAGGACACCCGCGAAGGCCAGCAGCAGCCAGTACGCCAACCCATCGTACGCGAGCACATGCCACGTCCCAATGATCCCTGTCCCTGCGGCAGCGGAAAGAAATTCAAGAACTGCCACGGTCGCGGAATCCGATAAATCGGCATACGACTGATACCATATAAAAAGCACCGCCAGGAGGAAGCTCCCGGCGGTGCTTTTTTTGTCACGTCATCTCATAAAGGCCGACAGCCGGCCCGCTCATCTTAAGCTCTCCACCAACAGCCACAGATTGAGCACCGTGACAACCACACCAATGCCATAGAGCAGACACTTATTAGGCAACCGGTTGGCGTACTTACCCATTACCTTCTTCGACGAAGTGAGATACACCTGCGCAAAGACCGTAAAAGGAAGCTGGATAGAGAGAAACATCTGAGAGTAAATCAAGCCCTTGAACGGATCGCTGATTAGGAATATCAACAGCAACGCAACGACAAGAGAAATCAAAATACCAACGGCAGAGTGGGTGTCCTTAGCATTATACGACTCCCCGAACAGACCCGCAAAGATACTTCCTGCAGCCATACCACTCGTGATGCAACTCGACAAGCCTGCCATCAGCAGGGCCAGCGCAAATATCACTGACGCATGATTGCCAAGTAATGGAGCCAGAAGGGCACCGGCCTGCGACAAATCATCGATCGCCTCGCCTGATTGGAAGAAAGTGCACGCCGCCAATACGACCATCGCCGAATTGATGGCCCAGCCCACTATCATGGAGAAGAGCGTATCGAAAAACTCATACTTCAGACTGTGACGAATGCGCTCCTCCCCCTTGAGATGGATCTCACGGCTCTGGATCACCTCTGAATGAAGAAACAGGTTGTGAGGCATCACGACCGCTCCAAGCACACTCATGATCACCAGCATTGACCCTTCGGGGACGCTCGGCACCCAGGCCGCCCGGAAAGCTGCCGGCCAGTCGACATCGACAAGAAACAACTCGTAGATAAACGACAGACCTATAACTGAAACAAAACCGATAATAGCCCGTTCCAGCTTTTTATACGAATTGGTAAAGATCATCAACAACACAGCAATGGTGACGATCAGCGAGCCTAAGACTATCGGGATCTTGAAAAGCATCTGCAAAGCGATAGCCGCACCGAGAATCTCAGCCAACGATGTGGAGATGGAGGCCAATACCGCACTGACGATGATCGGACGACCTACCCACCGTGAAGTGTATTTCACGGTAGCCTCACTCAGACAGAGTCCGGTTACAATTCCTAAATGAGCCACATTGTGCTGTAAGGCTACGAGCATCCACGTAGACAGCGTCACTACCCACAGTAAGGCATACCCATACGAACTGCCGGCAGCAAAGTTGGTAGCCCAGTTGCCCGGATCGATGAAACCTACGGTCACCAGCAGTCCGGGACCGATATAACGGAAAATATCAAGCGCCCCCAGGACATGAGGATGCGACTTGCTCTTTAATTCTTGAATGATGTTCTTCATATTCCTACCATTTATAAGTTGGGCCATCCGGTAAAAACCTATTTGAGACGACTCTGCCTGCAAAAATACGAAAAACTATCCATTATCCTTCTCTTCCACGATACCTAAAACCTATGATTTTATAATCATCCCAAATGAGTCATCAGACCACAAGCATATATTGGCCTGCCAGACATCTCCCGCCCGCTTGCCAGCCCACTGATACACAGCTAGTCCTACTATGACAATTATCTGAAGATGTAGCAATGCCTATGGGCTTCAAAAAGAGGGAATCGCTCATCTGTCATACAAATGCATACATGCACACCTTTTTGATACAACTGTCCGTTCCCCCAGCAACGGTTCTCATTCACGCTCGAAGTTATCATTATGACAGAAGATTGCAGATAACCTCCGCAGAAATCCGATTTTTAGCAATGAATATTTTCATATAAGTGATAATTATCGTATATTTGTTTCCATAAAAATGACATAATCCACAAAACCGTAATCTTTATGAAATATCAGCGACTCCCCCTGACAACCCTGTTGTTAGGAGCGGGCATGGCGGTCTGTCCGCCGCTTCATGCCGACAACCACCCTACACGCGGTATCGGTGTTTATCCGGGCAACCCTTCACAAACATTCTATCCCAAGAAGACGACGGCTAAGACAGCCGGCAATGTGGCTCTGCTGTGCACGGCTACCGCCTCCTCCTCTTTTGACTACAACCTCACCGCACAGCTCGCCACCGACGGCATTCTGGCCAAGGGTATGCCGGCGCAGCTCACGGTAAGTACGAAAGAAGGACCGCTCAATCTGCGGGAGAAAGAGAAGACACTTGACGAGAACTGGGTGACCTACAATCAGGTCATGGGAAACAATAACTACCTCCAGTACGACTGGACCGGCATGTCTGTCGCCCCGAAAGCCATCCACTTTGCCGGCAGCGTCATCTATCACCCCGACCGCCAGAAAGGCTATCGCTACAGCGTTCAGGCATCGACGGACGGTACTACATGGCAGACGATCGGCGAGATGAAAGGCGACAGCCTGCCCGGCACGCCCAGCAAGGAGCGCGCCAGCAGCGACCCCAACAAGCAGGAGGACACGGGCGTACTGCCTGTACGCAAGATCGACCAGACGATCAGCATCACTGCCGGCACATATCAGCATCTGCGCCTCGTACTTGATGTCCCGTCGGCAGCCTACAGCCGTATCGAGACCGTCGATTTCGAAGGAGCCGACAAGCCATTGCCTTCCTGGCATTTCGATAGTGCATGGCGCTCTGCCATATCGAAGGATGATCAGTGGCTGATGGTCGACCTTGGAGCAGCCACCCCGATCGACTCTACCCAGATTGACTGGATAGGCTCACCCAAGACTTTCTACGTGGAGACCTCCAATGACGGACGCTCATGGACCGTTGCCAATGTCTATCATGAACCGATGCTTCTCAGCACGGGCGCAACGACCGATGCGATTGTATCCACGCCGCTGATGACGAAAGGTACTTGTCGTTATGTCCGCGTATATATCCCTTCGATGGGGCGTGAGGCTGCCTACACGATCAGTGAGCTACGCGTCTTCGGTCAGAAACAGTTTACCTATATGCCCTGTGAGGAAGAAGGCTTCCACGGACACAACTCGGCGGCAAGCACCCGAGACACGAAGGACAACTACAGCCTCAACGGAGGCAACTGGCAGCTACAGCGCGTCGGCGACACGCAATGGATACCGGCAACCGTACCGGCAACCGTACTCACCTCATACTATAACGTGGGAGCCGTACCCGACAATACATTCGGTGACAACATGAAACAGATATCGGAGTCGTACTTCAACAGCGACTTCCGCTATCGCAAGACATTCGATCTGCCGAAGGAAATGGCCGGCCGTCATATCTTCCTGAATTTCGACGGTATCAACTGGAAAGCTGATGTGACACTCAACGGCCACAAGCTCGGACGCATCGACGGCGCTTTCCTCCGCGGGCAATACGACATCACTCCGTATGTGAAGGAGACCGGCAACGAGCTGGAAGTGTATATCCATCACAATGCCCATCCCGGTGTGATCAAGACCAAGAATGAAGAGACCACCGATTTTAACGGTGGCGCACTAGGCGCTGACAATCCTACTTTCCATGCCACTATCGGCTGGGACTGGATCACGACCACTCCCGGACGCAACATCGGCATCTGGAACGACGTGTTCCTCACTGCCAACGAAGGCGTACTCGTAAAGGATCCCCTTGTGACAACAACGCTCTCAAAAGATCTCAAGGCATCCATGACACCTTCCGTGCTGCTGAAGAACACCACTGACAAGACGACAGACGTGATGGTGAAAGGTTGGATCGGAAAGATCACATTTAAGAAAAAGGTGAGCCTTCAGCCACAATCCGTCGAAGAAGTGAGCTTCACCCCTGACGAATACAAGCAGCTGAAGAACCAGACGATGCACCTGTGGTGGCCGAACGGTTACGGCGATCCTTATCTTTATGACGCCGGATTCGCCATTGAACAGAACGGCAAGACTACCGGAGAGGTGACCTATAAGGCCGGTATCCGGGAGATGAGCTACAAGGACAAGACTACAGATCTGAAGATCTATATCAATCACAAACGCTTCAACCCACTCGGTGGCAACTGGGGCTTCTCGGAAACGAACCTTAATTACCGCGACCGCGAATATGACATCGCTGTGCGCTATCACAGAGACATGCACTGCACGATGATCCGCGACTGGGTAGGCATGATCGGAGACGAGGAGTTCTATGAGGCCTGCGACCGTTACGGACTGATGGTATGGCAGGACTTCTGGCTTGCCAATCCCTGGGACGGCCCCGATCCTGACGATGAGCAGATGTTCATGGAGAACGCACGCGACTATGTCTACCGCATCCGCCGCCATCCCTCCCTCGGTATCTATGTAGGACGCAACGAGGGCTATCCTCCCGCCACGCTCAACAAGGCACTGCCTGAAATGATCGCCACTGAGCATCCACAGCTCGAATACATCCCCTCTTCAGCCGATGACGGCGTGAGCGGACACGGACCGTACAACGCATTGCCGGCAAAGGAATATTTTGCCAATCAGACCGGAAAGCTTCATTCCGAGCGTGGCATGCCGGCAGTGATGAACCGGGAGAGCATGCTCCGTATGCTACCGGCCGACTCCGTGGACCATTACAACATCGGATGGGCACAGCACGATTTCACATTGAAGGGAGCCCAGAAAGGTGCCTCCTTTATGCAGATGATCGCCGACCGCTTCGGCAACGATGACAAGAGCGGACGTACGACAGGATACGGCATGGATACGAAAGCCGGACGCTTCCAAGATCTGGCCCAATGGATCAACTATGACGGATACCGGGCCATGTTCGAAGCCTCACAGCAGCAACGCAAAGGACTGCTCATCTGGATGAGTCACCCCTGCTGGCCAAGTCAGGTATGGCAGACCTACGACTACTATTTCGAGCCTACCGCTGCCCTCTTCGGCACACAGAAAGCCTGCGAGCCAATACACGTGCAGTACAATGCCGATAAGAACACCGTTGAACTGGTCAGCTACGTACGTCCATACAAGAAAGTGGAGGTGAAAGCTGCCGTGCTCGATTATCAAGGCAATACACTCTCAGAGCAGACCCATCGTGTAAATATCTCCGGTGATGAGACATTGACCATCGGCAATCCACTCACTCTGCCCGGCGACAGCTGCTACTACATCAAACTGACAGCGACACAGGACGGGAAGACGCTCTCGGACAACTTCTACGTAGAACAGAGTGTGAAGCAAGGCATGCGCCAACTGCTCCAGCTCCCCAAGGTACACCTCATGAAGGTCGTAGAGAGCATCACACCGGCAGCCGGCAATGACCACAGTGCCGACGACCAGACCTTGCGCGTGACACTGGCTAACGACACCGATACTCCGGCATTGATGATCCGTCTCAACCTGAAGAACGACCATGGCGACCAGATCCTGCCGGCCTTCTACTCCGACAACTACTTCGCCCTCATGCCTCATGAAAGCAAGACGGTGACCGTAACCTGGCACAAAGCTGACATGCACGGATCTGAGGCTGTCATAAAGGTGAGCGGATTCAATGTAATAGAATAGCAAAATCCTACTTCCGTACAATACCAGAAGAGAAAAGCAACTTGCTCGACTCTTCTGGTATAAAAATGATGTCGCATAACACAAACAAGCTCCCAGACGAAGGCTAGATCAATCCCAATCTGAGAGAGACATAAAAAATGCTGCGAAAGAGCTCTCAACAGACCTATTGA
>ULRH01030104.1_pt1 | contig 55462 bp, 40 predicted proteins | sample 1955271 | NCBI WGS metagenome assembly ULRH01 (sample SAMEA4835677, study PRJEB28245) | human gut metagenome | biome: gut microbiome; material: fecal sample | place: Denmark | collected 2008 | reverse complement strand
CTGCCGGTAAAAGAGATAGTCGTACACGCGCTGATGCCGTTTGGCTTGTTCCGGATCCGGAGCTGCGACCTTTTCCGTCGATGCTATCCGGGCCTGTAAGGCTTTTAGACCAGCCGTCCAGGCATCGTCAATCGGTTCGGTCCGGGACAGGACGGCCAGGAGGCGTTCATGGCCTTTTTTCGTCGTGTCGGGCTGATAAACGAGACCCGCCGATGGCGCCGGATAATCCAGGGCATCCAGGAGCTGCGCCAGCGTCCCCAGGGACTGGCCCCTTTCCTCATCATAAAAGGTGAGGGGAGAGGGGCTGCTCAGCAAGAGACCGGCCGCGGCTTCACAGCAGAGCCCGACGCCGCCGAGTTCCCTGTCCTGCCCGTTCCCGTCGGTGACGACCTGGAAGAACCGCGGATGGAGGGCGCAGATATCGCAGAGGATGTCGTCGCCGCTTTCACGGATGAGACGGCATAAGCCATCGGGCCGCAGGAAGGGACAATTCCCGTCGGCAGTGAGACAGAAATGCCAGCCCTCCGGCCCTTCGGCGATGTGCTGGCGGATTGCCTCACCTAAGGGGCCATCGAGGTGCTGATAAACGTCGGCCGTCACATCGTCGATGTCGATCTCCCAGCCCCGGCAGCACGTATGCTGGCAGGCGCCGGCTTTGCACTGGAAGCGGTCGTAGAAATCAGGAAGGATCATGATCAGAATTCATACGTTGCCCCCGGGTCGACGACCTGGACGGGGATATTGTATTTCGTTTCCGTGAGCTTCTTGTATTCCTGAGGGTCTGCTTCGACAATGGGCCAGGTCTTGTAGTGGACGGGGATGACGAAGCGCGGCTGGATCCAAAGGGCTGCCAGGGCTGCGTCGTCGATGCCCATGGTGAAGTTATCGCCAATAGGCAGGATGGCGCAGTCGATCGGCCCGAAGCGATCGAGGATTTTCATGTCCGAGAAGAGGCCTGTGTCGCCGGCGAAATAAACGCGCTTGCCGCCAAATTCGACGATGACGCCGCATGCCAGCCCTCCGGCAATGCCCGAACCGTGGAACGCCGGTGTCAGGCGTACTTTGCCAAAGGGGAAATCTGCACTGCCGCCGACATGCATGGCATGGGCCTTGCAGCCTGCTTCGCCCGCTTTGCCGGCGACTTCGGCCGTGCTGATGACCGTAGCGTCATTGGCTTTGGCAATGGCTTCGGTATCGCCATAATGGTCGCCGTGGCAGTGAGTGACGATGATGTACTGGCAGTGGATGTCTGTCGGACAGACCTGGGTCCAGGGATTCTCCGTAATGAACGGGTCAAAAAGGATGGTCGTCACATCATCGGAAAGAGTGAATGCGGAATGACCGTAATAATTGAATTTCATAGTGCCTCTGCTCCTTAAAGACAATCAGTCTTTTTCAGTACTGTTCAAACTCCATTTCTTCCATTCTTCGAACCAGCTCTTGACGTGTTCCTGTGGGAGGGAGCCGCAAAAAGTGTTCTTCAAGGTCTTGCGGAGTTCGCCTTCTTTTTCGCCTAACGGATAGACGTCTTTATATTCGTCATAGACGTTCCAGAAGTCGCGCATGTGCAGGTTGGCATAGGTTTCACCGTAAATCTTGTAGCACGTGTCGCACAGGGTGATGAAGACGGCTTCGTCGTTGTGCTGGTTGGCGTCGTCGAGGCCGCAGCAGCGCGTATACAGTTTGATTTTGCTGCCGAAGAGTTTGCGAAGGTAATCGTAGACGTCGGAAACCATCTGAGGCTGCAGCTGCAGCAATTTACAGCCGGGAGCGAAATACATGGGATACTGGGCAATGTTATCAAAGTTATCCATAATTGACACCTCTTTCTGAAATCAATAGAAACTTTACCTTTCTATTAAATAATAACTATTATTTATAAGTGTACCATAAAAAGGCCGGAAACGCAATGTTCCTCTTGTACTTCCTGCATAAATCCTGTACAATATCCCTTGGAGAGTGATATAAGTATGCATATCGTAATGGTAGAGCCGGAAATCCCCGGCAATACGGGCAATGTCGCCCGCTTATGCGCAGCCAATCATATTACGCTGCATTTGGTCAAGCCCCTGGGCTTTTCCATCGATGACAAGCATTTGAAACGGGCCGGCCTCGATTACTGGTCGCTCGTCGATGTCCAGATCCATGAAAATTTTCAGGAAGTCCTGGACAAATACAAAGACCACCGTTTTTTCTATTTGACGACCAAATCGGAACAGTGTTACGCCGATATCCGGTTCCAATACGATGATATGCTCGTATTCGGCAAGGAAACGAAAGGCCTTCCGGAAGACCTCCTGAAAGCCAATCCGGAACGCTGCTTCCGCGTACCGATGGTCGAACAGGCGCGCAGCCTGAACCTGTCCAATACCGTCGCTATCGTGTCTTACGAAGCGATGCGCCAGCTCGGCTTCCCGGGTATGGCCAAGAGCGGTATCGGTATCAAGAATCTTTAATTACAGAAATGATGAGGTGTAGAACGTGGAAATTTACGATAAAGCCCATGAATTAGAGGCTGCCATCAAAGAATGTCAGGAATACAAGGACCTCGTCGCAGCCGGTCAGGAACTGGCCAAAGACGAAAAGACCAAGCATCTGGTCCGCGATTTTCTCATGCTCCAGGCCCAGCTGGCCTATGCCCAGTCCATGGGGGACAAGCCGATCCGCAAGAAGATCGACCATTTGAACCAGATGGCCGAACTCATTAAAAACAATCAGACTGCCGTGGAATATTTGAACCATTATAATAAATGGCAGACCATGGCCGGTGAAGTGTTCCAGATTATTCAAAATGCAATGGCAGAAGGAATGAGCATCCTTGATCAATAAATATGCACTGACGACTTTCGTCTCCGAATTAAGTAACTCTGTTCCCATGGAACGGATCCTGCTCGACGAACCCATGAGCGAGCACACGACCTTTGCTGTCGGCGGCCCGGCCGACGTCCTGATCCTGCCGGAATCGGTCAAGGAAATGTCCCTGGCCATCCGGGCAGCACGGCGGCTGGAACTGCCGGTGACGGTCCTCGGCGGCGGCTCCAACGTCCTCGTCCGCGATGGCGGCATCCGGGGCGTCGTCATCCAGTTGAATATGATGACTAAAGTATTGGCCTGCCACGACCGCAAGATCCTGGCCAGTGCCGGTTACATGTTGAAAGATGTCTGCCAGTTTGCCCAGGAAAACAGCCTGACCGGCATCGAATTTGCCTGTGGCATCCCCGGTACCCTGGGCGGCGCCGTCTTCATGAACGCCGGGGCTTACGACGGGGAAATGAGCCATGTCGTATCCCGCGTCCGCACGGTCAACAGCGAAGGCGGTGTCCATACGTATGATGCGCCGAACCTCGGTTTTTCCTATCGCCAGAGCCGCTTCCAGAAATCCCAGGAATTCGTCGTCGAAGTCGAACTGACCTTGCGCAGCGGCGACCCCAAGGAAATCCAGGCCCGTATGGACGATCTCATGAACCGCCGCCGCAGCAAGCAGCCTTTGGAAATGCACAGCGCCGGCAGTACCTTCAAGCGTCCGCCGGGATACTTTGCCGGGACCCTCATCGACCAGACCGGCCTCAAAGGCCTTTCCTGCGGCGATGCCCAGGTCTCGATGAAACACGCCGGCTTCGTCGTCAATACGGGCCACGCGTCGGCACGGGATGTCCTCAACGTCATCCACGAAGTCCAGAAACGCGTCGAAAAAGCACACGGCGTCCACCTGGAACCAGAAGTCCGCATCATCGGCGAAGACTAGACCTCGCCTAATAAGGCCATGTAGAAATCTCAGAGGCGTGGCTGCGGTAGTAGGGGCTGTTGCACGAAGGTTTTTGCCATCATGCACAATCCCTTTTTTCACGTGGTTTGCCGTGGTTCGTGATTTGTTTGCCGTGAAGGTTTAAATTTTTTAACAATCTGCTGTATGAAAATATCATTTTTCTTGCAGCTGTGAGAATTTTCGGCAAACGAACCACGCCAAACGAACCACAAAAGGGGCTTGTCGCTTAATGCGACAGCCCCTTTTTTTATGTTGTTTTATCATAAGAATCATGCTATGATGGTATTAGAAAAGTACGTGATACGATCTACGTTATAATACCTATCTTAATGAGAGAAAGCAGGGATTGTCATGGATAAACGAGCTATGTGGAACGAAATGATCGGCGTCATCAAACAAGATGTGACGCCGGCGACGGGGTGTACGGAACCGATTGCCCTGGCCTATGCCGCGGCGACGGCAGCCCGGGAACTGGGCGAACCGGTGCGCTTCGTCGACGGCTGGGTCTCGGCCAACCTGATGAAGAACGGCATGGGCGTCACCGTGCCGGGGACAGGGATGCCAGGCCTTTACATTGCCGCAGCTGTCGGCGCTCTCGGCGGCGATGCCGATGCGGGCTTGCAGGTCCTCAAGGCCTTGACGCCAGACGTCGTCGCCCTGGGCAAACAGTACGTCGCTGATGGCAAGATTACCGTGTCTGTCCGGGAAGATACACCGCATGTCCTCTATGCCGAAGCTGTCGTCTATGGCGAAAACCACCGTGTCCGCGTCGTCATCACCGATGACCATACGAACATCGTCTTCATCGAAAAAGACGGCAAAGTCCTCCGGGACCAGCGCGTCGAAGGCGGCAGCGGCGAAGACCCGAAAATCGCCTTCCTCCATACGCTGACTTTGGCGGACATCGTTGATTTCGCCGAACAAGTGCCGCTCGAAGACCTTGCTTTCCTAAAGGAAGCGGAACGGCTCAACGACCACTTGTCTCAGGAGGGTTTGACCGGGAAATACGGCTTGAAAATCGGCTATACCCTGCAGCAGTTAGTCGAAAAGGGCGTCTTAGCAGACGATTTGTCCCATCGCATCCAGATCCGTACCGTCGCCGCGTCCGATGCCCGCATGGGCGGTGCCGCCTTTCCAGCCATGACCAATTCCGGGTCAGGCAATCAGGGTATCGCCGCGACGGAGCCGGTGACAGTCGTCGCCGATTTCCTCGGCGTCACACCGGAAAAACGGCTGCGGGCCCTGGCCTTGTCCAGTATGGTCGCCATCTACGCCCACGGTTATCTGCCGAAACTGTCAGCCTTCTGTGCCACCGTCACGGCTTCCATGGGGGCTGCCGCAGGGATGGCCTGGCTGCTGGCCGATAACGAACCGCTAGCCGTCATCGAACGGGCCCTGGCCACCATGTCCGGTTCCATCGTTGGCATGGTCTGTGACGGTGCAGCCAACAGCTGTTCCATGAAGGTCTCGGCCTCGGTCCATGCGGCTTATGAAGCAGTCCTCCTGGCCCTCAATGACGTGCGCGTCCAGGGGACAGATGGTTTGGTCGCCCATTCGGCCGAAGAATGTCTGAAGAATGTCGGCCTCCTGGCCTCGCGGGGGATGCAGCAGACCGACGAAGAAGTCCTGCGTATCATGCTCCATAAAAATAAAGCCTGATTTTTTCGGAAAGGGTGTTGCCTCATGGCTAAAAAAGTTCTCATCTTATCTTCCAGTCTCCGTCCGGACAGCAATTCCGAGCAGCTGGCCCGGGAAGCAGGCCGCGGGGCCCTCGAAGCGGGGAACGATGTAGAAGTCCTCAGTCTGGCCGGCCGGGATATCCGCTATTGTGAAGGCTGCATGGCCTGCCACCGCCTGCTCTACTGTCCCATCCAGGACGACGCCAACGACCTCATCAAGAAGGTCCAGGAAGCAGACGCCGTCGTCTTTGCTTCGCCTATCTACTATTATGACATCTGCGGCCAGCTGAAGACCTTCCTCGATAGGACCAATCCGCTCTACGGCCAGCCCTACCGCTTCCGCGACATCTATCTCATCACCGTCTCGGCCGACGACGCACCAGACACGGCTAAACGGGCCCTATCGACCCTCGATGGCTGGATCTGCTGCTTCGACAAAGCCCATTATGCCGGAGGCTTCAACGCCGGCGGCATGAGCGAAGCCAATGCTGTAGGAAATCACCCGCAATGGTTGCAGAAAGCCTATGAATTAGGAAAATCTATCTGATATTTTACCGCCTGTTGACAATAAATTCAGCAGGCGGCTTTGCATTTCTGCGCAATCCATGCTATACTAATCTAGTTACATACAATCTAATATTTGTTAATGAGAGAGAGGACATTAGATGGAACGCAAAGATATTCGTAATATTGCAATTATTGCCCACGTTGACCATGGCAAAACGACACTGGTCGACGCCATGCTCAAACAGAGCCATGTTTTCCGTTCTAACGAAAAAGTAGAAGAACGTGTCATGGACTCTGGAGATATTGAACGTGAACGCGGCATTACAATCTTGTCCAAAAATACATCTGTCATGCACGAAGGCGTCAAGATCAACATCGTCGACACCCCGGGGCATGCTGACTTCGGCGGCGAAGTAGAACGTGTACTGAACATGGTAGACGGCGTACTGCTCCTCGTCGATGCTTTTGAAGGCCCGATGCCGCAGACGAAATACGTTTTGCGCAAGGCTTTGGAACAGAAATTGAAACCAATCGTCGTCATCAATAAAATCGACAAACCCGGTGCCCGCGTCGCCGAAGTCGAAGACGAAGTTCTCGAATTGTTCATGGAACTCGATGCTACAGACGAACAGCTCGATTTCCCGGTCGTCTATGCCAACGGCCGCGATGGCATTGCTAAATACTCCATGGACGACGACAGCGATAACCTTGAACCGCTGTTCAAGACCATCATCAAATACTGCCCGTGCCCGAAAGGCGATGCCGAAGGCCCGCTGCAGTTCATGGTCACGACGTTGGACTACGACGATTATGTCGGTAAAATCGCTATCGGCCGTATTGTCCGCGGCAAAATGCATCCGAACCAGAACGTCGTCGTCACCGACGGCGAAGGGCAGCGCAAAGCCAAAATCGGCCGCGTCTATACCTATGAAGGCTTGAAACGAGTCGAACAGGATGAAGCCGCTATGGGCGAAATCGCCTGCATTGTCGGTATTCCGGACCTCAAGATCGGCGAAACCGTTACGGACCCGCAGAATCCGGAAGCCCTGCCGAAAATCAACATCGACGAACCGACGCTGTCCATGATTTTCTACGTCAACGACAGCCCCTTTGCCGGCCAGGAAGGGGAATACGTCACCAGCCGTCATCTCCGCGACCGCTTGTTCCGCGAAGTCCAGACCAACGTATCCCTGCGCGTCGAAGAAACAGACAGCGCCGATGCCTTCAAAGTATCGGGCCGTGGCGAACTCCACATCGCTGTCCTCATCGAAGAAATGCGCCGTCAGGGTTATGAACTCCAGATCGGTAAACCGAGCGTCATCACCAAAGAAATCAACGGCCAGAAATGCGAACCGCTGGAAGCTCTCACCATCGACGTTCCGCCTGAATTCATGGGCGCTGTCATGGAAAAACTCGGTACCCGTAAAGCCGAAATGGTCAACATGACCGATATCTCCGGCTACACCCGCCTGGAATTCATCATCCCGGCCCGTGGCCTCATCGGCTTCCGCAGCGAATTTCTCACAGCTACCAAAGGGAATGGTATCATGTACCACGTCTTCCACGGCTATGCTCCCTGGAAAGGCGAAATTCCGGGCCGTACCCGCGGCAGCTTAGTTGCCTTTGAATCGGGCACGACTACCGGCTACGGCATCTTCAACCTGCAGGACCGCGGCACGATGTTCATCAAACCGGGCGAAGAAATCTACCTCGGCCAGGTCGTCGGTGAAAGCAACCGCGACGTCGATATCGATGTCAACCCGTGCAAGAAGAAACACTTGACCAACACCCGTTCCTCCGCCTCGGACGAAGCACTCCGCCTCACGCCGCCGCAGGAAATGGGCCTGGAAAAATCCCTGGAATGGATCAACGACGACGAACTCGTAGAAGTTACGCCGAAGAGCATCCGTATCCGCAAAGCCATCCTCGACAAACACGACCGCAAAAAAGCTATGCGTCGTTCTCAGCAGTAAGCTTTTCACTAAAAACTACAACTTACAAACTTAATACTCAAAAAGGGGCTGTCGCACGAAGGTTTCTGCCATCATGCGAGGCCCCTTTCTCTTTAATGTTTGAGGTTTGATGTATGATGTTTGAGGCGATTGCTTTAAATTTAAAACCATCCACATCAAACATCAAACTTTCAACTTCAAACTCCAAAAGGCGCTGTCTTCGTGCGACAGCGCCTTTTTTGATGCTTGCGTAGTAAATACTTTACAAGGTGTGATATACTTATTTATAATAAGTTAATATCACCTATAGTGAGTAAGAATGTATGTAAGGAGATGAATGTCATGAATTTATCTGATTCTGCCAAAGTAATCAAGGTACCTGTTGAAAGAAAAATTCTTACCAGCAAAGGAAATCAAGAAATAAAAGAAAAAATCCGTAAGGCCTCTCAGCTCATGTTTCAACGCAATGAAAAAGCCTATAGGGACTTAGAAAATCGATGAAACATGAGCAAATATTGATAGAAATTATCCTAGAAGATGTACTTGCTTTTCATGAAGAGATGGAGCAGAGATATGTTATGGATAAAGGCATTCATGATATGAATTTGCTGGAATCTGCCGTAAATACTCCGTTTCAGTCATTTGCTGGGGAAGAACTTTATCCTACTATTTTAGATAAAGCAGCTAGATTATGTTATGGCCTTACAAAAAATCACCCATTTCGCGATGGTAATAAACGCTCTGCTATCCATAGCATGTTGGTATTTCTTTATATCAATGGGATTGATTTAGATTATACACAACAAGAATTAGAAGATATGGTGGTTGATGTTGCTGCTGATAATTTGGATAGTGATGGAATCAAACAATGGTTATTGAAACATAAGAAAATGGAAACATAGAAAAAGCGCGCTGATAAGTTCCATGAATGGCTTATCAGTGCGCTTTCGATTTGGCGGAGCGGGTGGGATTCGAACCCACGAGACCTTGCGGCCTAACTGATTTCGAGTCAGCCCCGTTATGACCACTTCGATACCGCTCCATAAGGTACTTTGCTAGTATATCATGGTATGCGCTATCCGTCAAGTTTTTTTGCATATCGATTTTTTACATCTCGGTTATGAGTAAATAGTTGACTTAGAGCGTACTTCAGGTGGTACAATGAAGGTAACTTGTTTTAGGAGGGAATACTTATGGAAAAAGCAAAGGTATATTTTACGGACTTCCGCTGTCGTCCGGGCAAGAATAATTTACAGAAACTGCAGAAGCTTTGCAAGAAAGCTGGCATTGAACAGATTAATTTTGAAGGGAAATTCGTTGCCATCAAGATGCATTTCGGTGAATTGGGCTGTTTGGCTTCGCTGCGCCCGCAGTATGTCAAGGCCGTTGCCGATTTGGTCAAGGAATTGGGCGGCCGCCCGTTCCTGACGGACTGCAATACGCTGTATCCGGGCAGCCGCAAGCACGCACTGGAACACTTGGACTGTGCCAACCTCAATGGCTATAACACGGTTACGACAGGCTGTCAGATTATTATCGGTGACGGCTTGCGTGGCACCGATGAAGTAGAAGTGCCCGTCAAGAATGGTGAATACGTTGAAAAAGCTAAAATCGGCCGGGCCATTATGGATGCTGACGTCTTCATCAGCCTGGCTCACTTCAAAGGCCACGAAATGACGGGCTTCGGCGGCGCCATCAAGAATATCGGCATGGGCTGCGGCAGCCGCGCCGGCAAGATGGAACAACATTCGTCGGGCAAACCGAAAGTTGACGAAAGCAAGTGTAAGAACTGTCATCGCTGCGCTCAGGAATGTGGTTCTGACGCCATCACCTATGAAGATAACGTCGCCCACATCCACGAAGACCTGTGCAAAGGCTGCGGCCGCTGCATTGGCGCCTGTGCCTTCGACGCCATTGAAACCGTCGAATGGGATGCCAATGAAAAACTGGACCGCAAGATGGCCGAATACGCCCAGGCTGTCTGTCAGGATCGCCCGTGCTTCCACATCAATCTGGTTATGGACGTTTCGCCAAACTGCGACTGCCATGCTGAAAACGATGCGCCTATCCTGCCAGATATCGGCATGTTCGCTTCCTTTGACCCGGTTGCTCTCGACCAGGCCTGTGCCGATGCCTGCATGAAAGCAGCGCCTATGCCTAACAGCCAGTTGTCGGATAACTTGGCCAAACCTGATTGGCACCACCATCATGACCACTTCCTCGACAGTAACCCCAACGTCGATTGGAAGACGACACTGGAACACGCTGAAAAAATCGGCTTAGGCACACGGGAATACGAACTCGTCCGCGTCCGCTGATATTAATCATGAAAAAGCTAGCACTCGATGTGTCCCATCATCTGGTGCTAGCTTTTTGTGTTTTCTTCTCAGTTGTTGTATAATATACATATTCAATGGTGCTAGAGAATCGTTTTTTTAAAAATATAAAGGAGTAGGTATGAATGACGAGAGATTTTACGTGGGGTGGTAAATAGGAGCTTAAAAGTTTTTGTTGTTACGCCAAATGACCATGTCTATGACATGGTTCAGCAGATGACGCAGGCATCCCGGCGGATGGATCCCTCGCAGATTATTCTGATCAATGGGGCACGCAAAGGGGCTAAGCTTCAGATTGCAGAAGCTGTCCGTGCAGAAGTCGTGGCTTTTTTTGCCTGGGAACCGATGGCGACGAAACTGGCCGTTACTTATCCCCAGATACAGGTCTATGCGATTCAGCCTAGTGTCCTGGACCTGTTACGGTGTATTTATTTTGCGCCCAAAGAAGGAAAGTTAGGGGCTATCATCCCCTTTGCCCTCCGCGATTACTATGATGACTTGGAAGATGCGTTGCAGGTCATGGATGTCTCTTTTTATCGCTTGGCGCCGGCATATGATGAACGGGAATTGCGGGACCTTATCCGGCGGGCCGCGTCCCAAGGGGTTACGGATCTCATCGGGACCGATGATATTTCGGCCATGACGGTTGCCCGGCATATGAATTGGATTCCCTTGCGACCGGGACGCGGAGGGGTTGCCCGTGCCTTTTTCAAGGCTTTGTGGAATATCCAGCACCGTTATCAAGGCAATATTCGTGCGGCCTTTCCGCAGCATGGGATGCTGGCTCATTACCATCTAAAGGATATCGTCGGGTCTTCTCAAGCGATTACGGAGGTCAAGGAACTAGCGAAAGTCTATGGGCCTACGGATTCGACTATTCTCCTCATGGGCGAATCCGGGACGGGTAAGGAAATGCTGGCTCAGGCCATACACAATCTGAGCCGTCGCCGGCACGGCCTTTTATAGCGGTCAACTGCGGGTCTATTACGGAAAGTCTGCTGGAAAGTGAACTCTTCGGCTATGCTGGCGGGACCTTTACGGGAGCTAACCGGGATGGCAAAATGGGCCTTTTTGAAGCGGCCAATGGCGGGACGCTGTTCCTCGACGAAGTCGGAGACATGCCGTATGTCCTGCAAAACCGCTTGCTGCGGGTTCTCCAGGAAAAGTATGTCCGTCCTGTAGGCAGTCAGCATGGCGTCCCCATCGACGTCCGGGTCATTGCGGCGACGAATAAGAATTTGCCCCATGAAGTCCAGGAAGGGAATTTCCGGCTGGACCTCTATTACCGCCTGGTCGTCAAGAATCAGACGATTCAGGTAAAAGACGTCTTGCGTGTCATGCCTCGGGATGTTGTTGCTGAAGAACGGGGAAAACTTGACGAAGAAGGCCATCTCAGGGGGCGCACCTATGAAATGATTGAAAAAATGAGCCGTGAAGGCAAAAGTGGGGCTGCCATCGCCAAAGCACTCGGCATCAGCCGCTCTACGGTCTATCGCATCAAACGGAAACACGAAGAACATTGAGCGCTCTACCCAAGGTTCAGGCGATGGAATGAATACGGTTGCCAGTTGAAAAAAATACACGGCCCGTGACGCCTTCGGCTCATAATAAATGGCCCCATCGGGGCTACGTAGGGGCTTCCGCGTGGGAAGCCCGCCAGCGAGATTTGACCACAGCCTAATCGAGTATAAGGGTGGTTTTTTACGAGCCACAAACCACGAACCGCGAGTCACGGCTTTTCCGCCACGGTTTTTCCGCGGACTCAGATGCGGCGTTCCGCTGCGACAGACTCACACTGACAACGACGCTTCGGGAACCCCTCAGCGCGTAGCGGGCCGCCCGTCGCGATTATCTATCTGGGTAACTAAATGGCCCCATCGGGGCTGCGTAGGGGCTTCCGCGTGGGAAGCCCGCCAGCGAGATTTGACCACAGCCTAATCGAGTATAATGGTGGTTTTTTACGAGCCACGAACCACGAACAACGAACCACGGCTTTTCCAGATGCGGGTTCACCGTAATGAATATGATACGGCTGCATGTCATATTTTTTTGTTTTATGACACAATTTTGTGTCAAAATGAAACTAATGATAGGTAATATTCAATTTCGAAATATGCGGAAATGGGATAAAATGTATATACAACTGCAACGAACGAGTTGGCACGAATATTTCATATATATTTATGTAAAAAACTTTGCCCGAGGGGGAAATGATATGAATAAGATATATAAAGTTATTTGGAATCGTGTCAGACATTGTTATGTAGTTGTGTCTGAAATCGCGAAGAACCATGGAAAGGAACATTCAACGAATCTTTGCGTTTCTAAAAGATTCGTGGCCTTGACCTTGGCCATCGGTCTCAGCCTGTCGTCGCATGCCTTTGTTGCGGCAGCAGATCCTGTGAATTTGGACAACAGGGCTTCCGCTTATTACGATGATAAAGGCAACCTGACCATCGGCGATGCGAAGACCGTGGCCGAAGGGAAAAATCAGAATGGCAAAAACAACACCACCATTGGCACCCAGACCGATACCCTGCGGAATGTGACGGAGGGGGACACGAAAAAGGAAGGCCAGCCTTTGGATGACGACAGCAACACCATACTGGTGGACGGGGAAGGCAAGGCCCATACTCTGAATCTTTCCACCGAGGCCGGCGGCGTCACCGGCTGGGATCCCAAGACCGGCACAGCCTCCACAAAGAGCGACGTGGCCTGGAAGTCCGGGGAAGGGGCCCTTTCCATTGGCAATGGCGGTGCCAGCCGTCAGATCACCAACGTGGCCGCCGGCAGTGAAGACAGCGACGCCGTGAACCTGGCCCAGCTGAAAAATGCCATGACCCATTACTACAGCGTCAAGACCACGGCGGAAACGGATGCAGCCGGAAATAACAACTACCTGAACGACGGCGCCACCGGGGACAATGCCCTGGCCGCCGGGGTTGGCACCACGGCTTCAAGCGACGACGCCACAGCTGTGGGTACTTATGCTAATGCTACAGCCTCCCAAGCTACGGCTATAGGCAGAAGTGCTTCTGCTAGCAGCTACCAGGATACGGCCATAGGCTACAACGCAGGGGCTCATGGATCTTACGCCATCGCCATGGGCAACGGTGCTTCGGCTACCAATACCAATGCTATAGCCATAGGTGCCAGCGCCAATGTGCCTTACGAAAACTCCACAGCTGTGGGTGCCAGTGCCAAGGCTACTGACAATCAAGCCACGGCCATAGGCAGTAGCGCAGAGGCCAGCGGCACCTATGCTACTGCCTTGGGCAATAGTGCTTCTGCTACCAGCTACGAATCTACGGCCATAGGCAGTGGTGCAGGGGCTCATGGAGATTATGCCATCGCCATGGGGAATGGTGCTTCTGCTACCAACAGCTATGCTGTAGCCATAGGTGCCGGCGCGAATGCTCCTTCCTATCAAGCTACGGCCCTGGGCAATGGCGCTTCTGCCTATTCCTCTTATGCTACCGCTCTGGGCAGTAGTGCTACAGCCCAGTCATCCGATGACACAGCTATAGGCAGCAGTGCAAAAGCTAGTGGTGGAGACGCAACGGCTCTTGGATATAATGCACAGGCGACGGCTCCTAATGCCACGGCTCTGGGCAGCGGTGCATCGGCTTATTATCATGCCATTGCTATCGGAGCTGCTTCGGCTTCCAGCTCCTACGCCCTGGCTGCAGGGGATGGGGCCAATGCCCAAGAATATCAGGCCATTGCCCTGGGCTACAATGCCAAATCTAATGTAACCGGCGGCGTTGCTCTGGGCAGCGGTTCCACGGCCAATGTTGATTCCGGCAAGACCGGCCTGGATCCCCATACCGGCAAGGCTTCCACCGCCACCGGGGCACCCTGGGTGTCCACTCTGGGCGCCCTATCCGTAGGCACCGTGGACAGCGACGGCACGGCCACCGGCACCCGCCAGATCAACGGCGTAGCCGCCGGAACCCAGGACACCGACGCTGTCAACGTGGCCCAGCTGAAGGCCATGGAAACCCGCATCAACATGCACTACTACAGCGTCAATTCCACCCTCTCCGGTGACGGGAGTAACTACGACAACACCGGCGCTTCCGGAACCAATGCCCTGGCTGCCGGTCCCATGGCCAGCGCCAGTGGCGAAAACGCCGTAGCCATCGGCTATGGCGCCCAGGCGAAAGGCAGGAGCGCCACGGTCATCGGCAAGAATGCCAGTGCGACGGGCCAGTACGCCATGGCCTTTGGCGGCCTGGATACCACCGATAAAAATGAAAATCCGGTCACCATGACCAACACGGCCAGCGGCGCCTCCGCCACGGCCTTTGGCCAGGGCGCACAGGCCAAGGGCGCTGCTTCACTGGCCTTCGGTCATAACACCGTCGCAGGCGTCGATGGCGGCGGCCAGCAGTCCGTGGCCTTTGGCGAGAAGACCATTGCCAAGTACAATGACTCTGTCGCCTTCGGCAACGATACCCGCGCATCGTCCACGGGCGCCACGGCTTTCGGTAACCGCACCCGTGCGCTTTCCTCTTATTCCACGGCCTGGGGCAATGCCACCGTTGCCGCTGACGAAGAATCCACGGCCTGGGGCACGGACACCATTGCCGGTGCCAAGCTCGACGAAAATGGCGCTGTGACCAATAATTACAAGATTAATCCGGACGATAAAAATGAACCAGTGAAGCAAGAACAGATGGATGTCCATGGCAATCTGGCTTATATCCAGCCCAACGGTAAGACCGCCGGCATCAAGCAGATGAAGATTGACAGCGGCGGCGAGCTCCACGACTATGTGGTCTTGGCCGGCAAAGATGGCAACACCTACGTCCGCGACTACCAGGGCAGCCTCTGGAAAGTCAATGTGGCTGCCGACGGCACGGTGACCGTCGATACAACAGCCGGCAAGGATAAGAATGGCAAGGTCTACAACGGAAGGAACGGGGCGAAACAGTCACTGGCTACGACTACGGTTAACGGCGCAGCAGTCGCCATCACGCCGGACAATGTATTGACCAAAGCCCATGAAGGGAGCAACGGCTACACCATCGAAGGCTATGCCAATGCCACGGCCTTCGGCTATTCCACCGAGGCCTCCGGCGACAATGCCACGGCCTTCGGCAACGATACAAAAGCCAGCGCAGCCGGTGCCACAGCCTTCGGATACCAGACCGTCGCCTCCGGTGAGAACGCCACGGCCTTTGGCGAGAACTCCATCGCCGCCGCCAAGAACTCCCTGGCCGCCCTGGGCGGCACAGTCGCAGCGTCGGCCACCAATGCCGCCGCCATCGGCAAGAACGCCCAGGCGACACTGGAGGACAGTGTCGCTCTGGGCAGCGGGGCAGTGGCAGACCGCAAGAGCGGTGCCAAGGGATACGATATGCTGACGAAGGGCGATACGACCAATACGTCCACCGCATGGGTTTCCAATGCCAATGCCATTGCCGTCGGCAACGGCAGCACACTGACGCGCCAGATCACCGGCGTGGCTGCAGGCTCGCAGGATACGGATGCCGTCAACGTCGCCCAGCTCAAGGCAGCGGGCTTCAAGGTCACGACCCAGAACAATGGCAATATTTCCAGCTCCATCCTCAACGGCGATACGCTGGACTTCGAGGGCAAGGATAATGCCATTGTCTCCACATCCAAGGACAGCAAGACCATTACTGTGGCCGTCAGCAAGACTCCGACCTTTGACAGTGCTACCTTCTACAACCCCAATCCATCCGAAGGACAGAACAATGAAAAAGTGAACATTTCTAATGGTCATATCAGCACCTACAACAAGGATCAGATGGAAAGAGCTGTACTTGGTACGGATAATCAGGGCAGCGGCACACTTCATTTGATTAACAACGACTTGTCCCAGGTTCATGTATACACCCAGAACTCTAAGGAAGATGGCAACGATGGTATCACCCGTATGTACTATATTTCCTCTTCCGGCAACGGCGGCGAAATCCAGGGAATCCACACCATTGCTGTACTCGACGATGGCATCAATTACGCCGGCGATAATGTGAAGCCGAATACGTCGGACAAAGTGGTGGTCAAGCACAAGCTGAATTCTACCATGGACATCATCGGCGGTGCGGATACCAATAACCTGTCCGACAACAATATCGGCGTCGTGGCCACTCCGGCTGAAGAAGATGGGCAGGGCAATATCACCCAGAAGGGCAAACTGGAGATCAAGCTCAACAAGGATGTTACGGGCCTCAACACGGTCACGGCCGGCACGGCCAAAATCGGCCATACGAACGCAGGCACGCTCAAGACTATCCAGAACGGCACTGAGACCGGTAAGTATGCCGATGCAGGTGACTATGTGACCGGTCTGACCAACAAGGATTGGACTACCAATAATCCGACCTATGTCAGCGGCCGGGCAGCGACGGAAGATGAGCTGGCAACGGTATCCGGTGATGTGACCACCAATGCCAATAACATCACCACCAATGCCAACAACATCCAGAACAATGCAGATACCATTGCCAAGGGCCTGAGCTTTACCACCAATACCCAAGATGCGACGAACACCACCGACAACTACAAAGGCTATAAAGTGGTGAACCGCAAGCTGGGCGACACCATCGCCATCAAGGCCAGTGATGCGGATGCTTCGCGTCATTATGCCACCACGAACCTGACCACGGAGATTGCCAACAACGGGGACATCACCATCAAGATGGATGAAAGCCCGACATTCAATATTGTCACAGCCACCAGCGTCAACCTGAGCCCCAAGGATACCACTACCAAGGACCAGGCAGGCAATACCGCCTCTGCCCGGTTGGATGCCCATTACCGGGATGCCAGCCTGAATCCGGACAAGAATGTCACCATGGCCAACGGCAGCACCGGTATGGTCCGTCTCCACTACCATGACGGCGAAGGCACCGTCCACGACCTGGCCACCATGGATGACGGCCAGATCTATGCCGGTGACATCAAGGGAGACGGCACGCTGGATACCACTGGCTTTGGCCGCAAGATGAACGAAAAGACCACCATCAACGGCGGCGTAACCGATAAAGACAAACTCACTGATAACAACATCGGTGTGGTCTCCAACGGCACCGACACCCTGACGGTGAAGCTGGCCAAGAACCTCAAGAATCTGGAATCCGTCCAGGCAGGGAAGACCACCATGAATGGCAACGGCCTGACCATCAGGAAATCCGACGATGACAGCAGCAAGAATGTGGTCGTCCTCGGTGATAAAGTGGCCTTTGGGGATAACCAGGTCAACAATATGGGCAGTGGTGCCTCTAAAATCACGGAAGATGACAAGGGAAACAAGACTTACGAATATAATACGCTCAACAATGGCGCCAATATCGGCGATGTGAAGAATATCGCCAGCAGCACCGTCCAGCCGGTCATCGACACGGTGAATAAAGGTTGGGAGCTGGATGTGAACGGCAAGAAGCAGAAAGCTGTAACACCGGACAGCCCGAAGGTCAATCTGATCCAGGGCCAGAACATCACCATCACCGGCGATGCGGCCAACACGGATAACGTGACCATTGCCACCGCCGACGATGTGCGGTTCAACACCGTGCGGGTGGGTGGCGTCAAGAGTGGCGACACTTACAGCGGCGGTATCCTGATTGGTACCCAGAGCGGCAAGAATGCCGATGGCACGGAAAGTGCCAATTCCAACGACGGAAACTACATCACCGGTTTGGAGAATACCAGCTGGGACAGCGAGAAAATCCAGCATGGCCGGGCCGCTACGGAAGACCAGCTCCAGGCTGTCGCCACTGAAATCAAGAATGGTACGGTGAAGGGCGATGTTTTCGTCACTGGCGGCGCAGTCTCCTATAAAGGAGAAGGCAAAGGTGCCGATCCAAAGGCTAAGGATGGTACTGGCAGCATCAACCTGACCCGCCAGAACGGTACCGATGTTACCATTGGCGGCCTCCATGACTACTATGTCACCGGCGGTACCGTCACCGATGATGGTAAGACACTGGAACTGACCCGCAACGATGTGGATGGTTCCGGCAATCCCTAGAAGATTGCCGTGGACCTGGGCAATGTGCTGAAAAATGATCAGCATCTGGTGACCAATCCGAATGCCGCTGATGGCAAGTATACAGTTAATACCGCTGACGGAACAGTGACTTTGAAAGTCAAAAATGGTGACAAGTACGATGATATCACCATCGGCGGCTTTGAAGGACTGGGCCAGGGCCTCAAGTTCGGTGCCAACAAGATGGCAAAAGACGGTGGTGGCAACCCGGTGACCAACCAGCTGGGCAGCACCATTAACGTCACCGGTGCCGGTACGAAGGATCTGCAGGACTATTCCGGCAAGAACATGCTGACTTCTGTGGAGCAGGCTGCAGATGGCACGACCACCATCCATGTACTCATGGACCGCAATATCTCTGCTGATGGCGTGACCGTGGGCCAGGCCGGCACAGATGGCGTAAAAGGTAAAGATGGAGAAGTGGGCCAGGCCGGCACCATCGGCATCAATGGCAAGGATGGTATGAAGGGCGACGATGACAAGGAAGGTATCACGACCACCGTCATCCACACCGAAAAGGGCCAGCCCGGTGAAAATGGGACAACCGGCAAGCCCGGTGTTGATGACAAGGATATCACCCGCATCGTCTACCAGAACGACCAAGATAAGGTCGACGGCAAGGACGGCAGCCATACGGTAGCTACCCTTGACGACGGCCTGAAATTCAGCGGTGATGACAATACTGCCATCCAGAAGAAACTCAATGAACAGCTCCAGTTCGCGGGCGGTGCGGATAAGACCAAGCTGACCCAAAATAATATCGGCATCAACGCGAAAGATGGTAAGCTGCTCATCCAGCTTGTCGAGAATCCAAATCTTGGCCAGAATGGCAACTTGACCGCCGGTACGGCACAGATTGGCCACTTTGATGGGAATACCCTGTTCATGACCCAAAACGGGAAAGATGCTTCCGGTAATTATGCCACGGCTGGCAGCTATGCAACGGGCCTGTCCAACAAAGAGTGGAGTGTATCGGATCCTGAGTATGTTAGCGGCCGTGCGGCAACGGAAGATCAGCTGAAAGTCGTCAGCGATGCCATTGGTAAACAGGTGGCTGCCAAAAGTGATTATCAGCTGGTAGAGAATGATAAAACTACGGATGGCAGCTATACTCCTGATAACGGCACCTTGACGTTGCAGGTCAAAGACCCGAATAATGCCGATGCAGCGGCGAAATCCATTACCATCAAGGACATTGCCTCCAAGTCCAAAGTGGATGAAGCCTTTGACCGTACCGTTAAATACGATATGAATGGTGGTAAGGTTGACAAGACCCACATCACGCTGGAAGGCGGCAAGGATGCCGTCGGCAATCCGGTGGACACCCAGGTGAGCCATATGGCCAGCGGTGCATCGGAAATCCAGGACGATGGGAATGGACATAAGACCTACGTCTACAATACCGACAACAATGCCGCCAATATCGGCGACGTCAAGAACATCGCCAACAGTCTCGATGCCGAAGTGACCAAGAAGGGCCTGAACTTCAAGGGCAACGACGGACAGGAAATCCATCGCGACCTGGGTACGACGTTGAACATCGTCGGCAGCATCAATAACCAAGACAATCTGAAAGCTGCTTCTTCCAAGAATCTCGGCGTCCGCAAGAGCGATGATAACAACTTGGAAATCGTCATGACCGATACGCCGGACTTCACCAAAGTCACCGTGGGCGATGGCAATGACACGGCCCAGAAAATTGTCATCGGCAATCAGCAGAATACTTCTGGTGACACCAACCCGGCTACGGGCAAATACATCAACGGTCTTGACAATACAAAGTGGGATGGCGAGCACATCCAGACTGGACGCGCCGCAACCGAAGATTAGCTGAAAGAAGCTATCAGTAAGGTGAATAACGTCACCAACGGCGGCTTTGGCCTGGCTGATGAAAGAGTGGCAAAGTAACGAAGTCTTTGGGCGATACCATCACCGTCAAGGGTGATACCGTCTACAATACTGATGGTACCGTTGCCAAAGATGGCAATATCAAAACTGCTGTCAAGGACAATGCTATCCAGATTTCCCTCAACGACCAGATTTCCATTGGCCAGAAGGGCGAACAGGGCCAGCCTGGTACACCTGGTAAGGATGGCAAATTCACCGTCGAAACCAGCAAGGGCACCACGGTGGTCATCGGCCACGATGGCGAACCGGGCAAGGATGGAAAAGACGGCCTCTTCGTCACCGGCAAGGATGGCGCAGATGGCAAGTCCGGCGTTTCCATCACCGGCCCGGATGGTGTTGCTGGCAAAGACGGTGTCGATGGCAAAGTCGGCATCGCTGGCAAGGACGGCAAAGATGCTGTCTCTATTTCCGGCAAGAACGGTATTGGCCATATCGGCCTCACCGGCCAGAAAGGTGAAGATGGCAAAGACGGTGTCTTTACCGACCTTTCCACGACCCTTGGCACAGCAACGCTTGATCCTGCCAAGAATGAGCAGAGTAAGTCGACTAACGAGGTGGATAAAGACGATAAATCATCCCGCATCCAGTACCAGACGACCGTCACCGACAAAGATGGTAAGACTAAGACGGTCATTACCCATGAAGTTGCTACCATGGATGACGGTCTGAAAATCGGTGCCAATGCCGCAGTTAAGGACAACGCTGCTAATCCTGTCAGCAATAAACTGAACAGTACCATCAATATCAAAGGTTCAGAGGCTAAAGCTGACCATACTTATACTGACGACAACCTGACCACGACAGTGGAACAGGATGCTGATGGAAACACGACGGTCAAGGTCCTCATGAATCAGGACATCACTGGCAATAGTGTTACCGTCGGTAAAGATGGTAAGGCTGGCTATGATGGGCAGGAAGGCTCTATCGGCATCGCCGGTAAGGGATGGTAAGGATGGCAAGCAAGGTATCACGACAACTATCATTAAGACTGAAAAAGGTCAGAATGGTAAAGACGGTGAAGTCGGCAAGCAGGGGGCTCCTGGTATCGATGGTAAGGATATTACCCGTATTGTCTATCAGAATGGACAGGATGGGGAAAATGGCCAGGGCGGCAAGCACGTCGTCGCAACCCTTGATGACGGCCTGAAGTTTGCCGGTGATAATGCGTCTACGACAGTCGCCAAAAAACTCAATGAAACCCTACAGATTCGCGGCGATGGTACCTATGACAAGGATAAGAAGACGGTAGCTGATGATGGCAACATCAAGACGTCTGTCGAGGATGGAACGATCAAGGTCGCTTTGAGCGACAAGATTAACCTGCATCAGGATGGCTCCTTGACCGTCGGCGGTGATACGCAGGATGGTTCTACCGATTCTAAGGACCCGATTGTCATCAAGCACTTCGACGACAAGACGCTCGATATGATTACAGGCGTTGACAAAGATGGCAAGCCGATTTCTGCTAATAAAAAGGATGCAGCTGGCGACTATGTCACAGGCCTTGACAACAAGGACTGGAATGTCGAAAGTCCGACTTACGTCAGCGGCCGCGCAGCTACCGAAGACCAGCTCAAGACAATCAGTGACGCAGTCAAAGAAGCTTCTACTACAGCTGGTAAGCATACAGTCGTTACTGTAGAAGGTGGGAAAGACGCCGGAACTACAGACTATAACGGTGAAAACCTGAAGCTGAAAGTCACGGATACAGCTGGTCAGAAGACGTACGATCTGAAACTCAGCGATAAGCTGAACCTCGGCACGGTTGGCAAAGATGGTGAGAAAGGTACAGATGGCTCTATTGGACTCAAGGGGGCAGACGGCAAGTCTAGCATCGGTCTCAACGGCAAGGATGGTATCTCTGTTATTGGCAAGGATGGTAAGAATGGCGTCAGCATCACTGGTTCGAATGGCCTCAATGGTAAGGACGGCATCGATGGCAAGATTGCTATCGGTACGCCGGGCAAAGATGCGGTCTCCATTTCCGGCCATAACGGTGAAGGCCATATCGGCCTGACCGGCCCGAAAGGTACTGATGGCAAGAATGCCGGTATCGACATTTCCACTGCTCTGGGCACGGCTACCCTGGATCCGACAAAGAATGAGCAGAGCAAGGCTCAGGACAAAGTGGATCCTGCCGACAAGGCATCCCGCATCCAGTATGAGTCCACGGTCACTGCAGAAGATGGCACCACTAAGACCATTACCCACGCGGCCTGAAGTTCGTCGGCAACGACGGCAAGGAAGTCGCTAAAAAGCTCAATTCCACCCTGTCCCTTACGGGCGGCATCACGGATGTAACGGCTTTGCAGAAGGCTTCTGGCAAGAACATCGGCGTTCGCAGCAATGCAAAGGGCGATGGACTGGAAATCGTCATGACCGATACGCCGGACTTTACAAAGGTTACGGTGGGCGAAGGTACTGACCCGAACTCCAAGATTACTATCGGGAAACAGACCGTTACTGGCAAGAAGTCAGATGGTACTGACGGAACAGAAGAAACGGGCAAATACATCACAGGTCTGGACAACACCAAGTGGAACAAGGACAATGTGGTGGAAAACCGTGCCGCTACAGAAGGCCAGCTCCGCGATATTGCCGGTTCCATCACCAATCAGAACCAGGGTGGTGGTTTTGCCCTGACGTCTGATGAAAAAGGTACTGATAAGATTGTCAAGCAGGACCTGGGCAAGGCTATCCAGATCAAGGGTGATACCACTTACAAGGCTGATGGGAATGTAGAAAAAGCGGGGAACATCAAGACTTCCATAGACAATGGAGCCATCAAAGTTGAACTGAACAAAGATGTAGACCTGACTAAAGAAGGCAGCATCAAGGCCGGCGAAACGACCATTCATAAAGATGGCGTAGGTACTAACAGGATTACCATCAAGAATTCGTCTATTAGCATCAGCAAGGATGGCATTAATGGCGGCAATAAGCAGATTACAAATGTTGCCAGCGGTGCAACTGAAATCACTAAGGGTGCTGATGGCAAGGATATCTATAAGTATGACAACGAAACCAATGCTGCCAATATCGGTGATGTGAAGCGGATTGCAGGTGATATGAATACTGAAATCAACAATAATATTTCTAATGTGACTAATAAGGTTGACCAGATTGGCCAGCATGTCGACAATATTCAGAAGGATGTCACACAGCTCCAGCAGGATGTCAAGGCAGACCGCACGTATCAGGGCGATGATGGAGCCGCCAAGAAAGTTAAGGTTAAGTTTGGCAGCTTCCTGAGCTTGACGGGTAGTGCGAAATTGGCAGATTTGACGGAAGAAGGCAACATCGGCGTTGTTCAGAAGGAAATTGATGATCCAGATCATAAAGGTGAAAAGATTGCAGGCCTTTCTGTTCGTCTGGCAAAACACTTGAATCTGGAAAAGACGACGTACACGTCGAATGAAAATGGCCAGACTTATACGTCTGAAATCGACGGCAAGGGTCTGACTATCAAGACGGGCGATGAAAATCGCAATATTACCGTGCAGGACGGCAACGTCAACATGGGTGGCAACCAGATCCACAATGTGGCTCCTGGCCAGGCGCCTGGGGATGCGGTCAATGTCAGCCAGTTGAATGCGACGAATTACGCTGTCAACAAGCTGGGGACCCGCGTCAACCGCGTCGGTGCTGGCGCAGCAGCCCTGGCGGCTCTCCATCCGCTGGACTTCGACCCGGACGACAAGTGGGATTTCGCAGCCGGTTATGGCAATTATAAAGATGCCAGTGCCGTAGCTGTCGGTGCTTACTATCGTCCCAATGAAGACACGATGTTCAATATCGGCGGTTCCTTCGGCGGTGGCGAAAACATGGTCAATGCCGGCGTCAGCTTCAAGGTCGGCCAGGGCAACCATGTTTCCACGTCCCGCGTGGCCATGGCTAGGGAAATCAAAGACTTGCGCCAGAATGTGGCTAACTTGAACGCCATCGTCAACCGCCAGAATGCCCTCATCGACAAATTGACAGGCACCAACGCCGGGATGATCAAGGATAAGGGAAATGATTTGTTCCCCGATGTTCCGGCCAACCACTGGGCTTATGAATACGTTACCAAGCTGAAACAGGCTGGTATTCTGACGGGCTATCCTGACGGGAACTTCGATGGTGACCGCATGATGACGCGTTATGAATTTGCGGCCATTGTCTACCGGGCCATCATGGCCGGCGCCGCTTCCAACCCGGCTTTGAACCAGGGTGGAACGTTGGATAAATTAGCTAACGAATTTTCATCGGAAATGAAGTACATCCGCATCGATACGATTGCCAAAGATAAGAAGGGTAAACCGACCATTGAACGCGTTCGTGTCATTCCCGATACGCAACACGATGTACAATCGTAAAGGAGGGGAGTATCATCGCACAGATAGGATTGTCTTTTCGTATCGATTCAGACCTAAAACAGGAGTTTGAAACCTTTTGCGATGCTGCCGGCATCAGTATGACGGCGGCTATCCACTTGTTCATCAAGGCAACAGTTCGGGAACAACGGATTCCTTTTGAAATAAAGGCTACAGGCAAAACAACAGAATCGAGAACGTAAGAGAAAGGGCTTGAGTTTTGAAGTTGAAAGTTTGATGTGGAGGGGACAAAATGGCAGAAGCCTTCGTGCGACAACCCCTAAAAAACTCTTCACAGGGGCGGCCTATATATGGTATTATATACTATAAACCCTAAATTATGATTTTTGTGAAAAACGGAGAGATTACATGGATTTTCAGAGCAATCGATTTTATCATATTATTTCTTATGGCTGTCAGGCGAATATGTCTGACAGTGAGCATTATGCCGGGCAGTTAGAAGAGCTGGGCTACCATCATACGGAGGATTTGGATACAGCCGATGTCATCCTCATCAATACGTGTTGTGTCCGTGAGACGGCGGAAGACAAGACGCTGGGGAAGATTGGCGAACTCAAGCACTTGAAGACGCAGAATCCCGATTTGATCATTGCCGTCACGGGTTGCATGGCCCAGGAATGGCAGGATAAGCTCTTTAAACGGGCGCCTCATATCGACTTGGTCATTGGGACGCACAATATCCACAAGCTCATCGAGCTCATCCAGGAACGGCGCAGCAAGGCCGACCATTATATGGCTGCCGACATGAGCCTGCCGGCCTTCCACGATATGCCGGTCAAGCGTTTCCAGAAGTTCTTTGCCTGGATTCCCATCATGAACGGCTGCAACAAGTTCTGCACGTACTGCATCGTGCCTTATGTCCGGGGCCGCGAAGTGAGCCGCCCTATCGACGCCATTGTGGAAGAAATCAAGAAGGTTGCCGCTGAAGGCTACAAGGAAATCACCTTGCTCGGTCAGAACGTCAATTCGTATGGTCTGGACCTCAAAGACGGCACGGATTTCTCCAAGCTCGTCGCCGCTGTCGATGATATCGACGGTATCGAACGGGTGCGCTACATGACCAGCCATCCCAAGGATATGACCTTTGCCATGATCGACGCCATTGCCGACAGCCAGAAGGTCGTCAACCACATGCATCTGCCTATCCAGTGCGGTTCCAATGAGCTCTTAAAGAAGATGAACCGCGGTTACACGGTGGAACATTACTTGGAACTCGTCGATTATGCCCGCAAGCGCATGCCCGACTTGGTCCTGACGACGGATATCATCGTCGGCTTTCCTGGCGAAACGGAAGCCATGTTTGAAGATACGCTGAACCTGCTCAAACGCGTCCAGTACGATATGGCTTATACGTTCATTTATTCGCCGCGGACGGGGACACCGGCAGCCAAGATGGAAGACCAGATTCCGCAGGAAGAAAAGAGCCGTCGCCTTCAGCGCCTGATGGAAGTACAGAACGTCTATAGTTTAGCCAAGAATAAAGAAATGGAAGACCATGTCTATGATGTCATCGTCGAAGGACCGACTAAGAATGATGCCAATCACTGGTTTGGCCGGACGACGGGCAACAAGATGATCATTTGGGAAAATGACGGCTCCGTCGCTATCGGCGATACCGTGCCGGTCCAGGTCGACAAGGGCCAGACATGGGTCCTCAAAGGTCACTTAGTGCACTAAAGGAAGGTGAGACTTTGGCAGGAAAAAAATTAACGCCTATGATGCAGCAGTACATGGAAGTCAAAGAGCAGTGCCAGGATAAAATCCTCTTTTTCCGCCTCGGCGACTTCTATGAAATGTTTTTTGACGATGCCCTGACGGCGTCGCGCGAACTGGACCTGACCTTGACGGGCCGGGCTGGCGGCAATAAGGAAAAAGTCCCTATGTGTGGCGTGCCCTTTCATTCGGCCGATACCTATATTGAACGGCTGGTCCACAAAGGCTATAAGGTCGCTATCTGCGAACAGATGGAGGACCCGAAGCTGGCGAAAGGCTTGGTCAAGCGCAAGATCATCAAGGTCATTACGCCAGGGACGATTACCCTGGAAAATGCCGTAGCGTCGAAGCAGAACAATTACATCGGCTGCCTGAATGAAAAAGAAGGCATCCTTTCTATGGCCCTTATGGACGTCACGACCGGTGAATGTCTGTGGGCTGACTGCGCTGCGTCGGTCATGGAAGACTCCTTGTTTGATATCCTTGCCGTCTACGAACCGAGTGAACTTATTTACGCCCATATGGGGAAGGATATGGACGCTGTCCGCGAATACTTGCGAAGCCATTTGGCTCAATGTACGGTCACGGAATTTCCTGCTGATGACAACGTCGATTATAGCGAACAGGCCCGGTCCTATTTCCCGCCCGAAGATTTTGCGGCTGCCACAGCGGCTGGCGACTGCATCGGCATGCTCCTGGCCTATGTCAGCGACGTCATGCAGTCCGATATTTCTCACATCAATTCCCTGGAACACATCGACAATGACCGGCGCCTGGTCGTCGATGCGGCCAGCCTGCGCCATCTGGAAATCACGCAGAACGTCCGCGACGGCGGCCGCCGGGGGACGCTTCTCGATGTCTTGGATAAGACCCAGACGGCTATGGGCGGGCGGCTCCTGCGCAAGTGGTTGGAAGCGCCGCTCATCCGCATTGCCGATATTACGCGCCGCCAAGATGCCGTCGAAGACTTCGTCCTCCACGAAATCATGCGCCAAGATACAGCTGACGTGCTGAACCGGATTTACGACTTTGAACGCATCTTGACCCGTATCGAAACGGGAACGGTAAGCCCGAAAGATTTGGTGGCCCTGCGGGAATCGCTGGCCGTCATTCCGCAGCTCAAAAACGTCTTGGCCGGGGCCAGCGCCGACCTCCTGCACAACCTCAATGACCGCTTGCAGACTCATGACGATGTGTATGATCTGCTCTGCCGGGGCATCAAGGACGAACCGGGCCTGGTCATCCGCAACGGCGGCGTCATCCGCGATGGTTTTTCGCCGGAACTCGATGAAATCCGTTCCATTGCGGCCAACAGCCATGCCTTTTTACAGGAATTGGAAGAGAAGGAAAAGGAAAAGACCGGCATTAAGATGAAAATCGGCTATACCAAAGTCTTTGGCTATTACTTCGAGATTTCCCATGCCAATACGAAGCCCATTCCTGATTATTACGTACGCAAGCAGACCTTGGTCAACGCCGAACGCTATATCACGCCGGAATTGAAGGAGTTTGAAGTCAAAGTCCTGACCAGCCAAGAACGGATGCTGGCTTTGGAATACAAGCTTTTCGGCGACATCCGCCGTCAGATCCAGGGACATATCCCGGCCATGCAGGCAACGGCCCGGGCCATTGCCCGCATCGACTGCTTGTACAGCCTGGCCTGCGCGGCTTATGACAACCGCTACGTCCGTCCCAGCCTCAACACGAAGGCGACGATTTCCATCAAGGACGGCCGTCATCCCATTATTGAAAAGTATTTGAAAGATGAATTGTTCGTCCCCAATGACGTCACTTTGAACCATGAAGACCATGAAATCCTGGTCATTACCGGACCGAATATGGCCGGTAAGTCGACGTATATGCGCCAGGTCGCCGTGTTGGTCCTCATGGCTCAAGTTGGCTCCTTCATTCCGGCCAAGGAAGGGTCTATTTGCCCGGTAGACCGCATCTTTACCCGCATCGGTGCCAGCGATGATATCCTCACCGGTCAGAGTACGTTCATGATGGAAATGAAGGAAGTGTCGTACATCCTGAAACATGCGACTAGCCGCAGCCTGCTCATCCTCGACGAAATCGGCCGCGGGACGAGCACCTTTGATGGCATGTCCATCGCCAGGGCCGTCATCGAATACTGCCTGAAGCATATCCACGCCTTGACGCTGTTTGCGACGCATTATCACGAACTCATCGCCATGGCCGACGATTCGCCGAAAATCAAGAATTATACGGTCGCTGTCAAGGAACGGGGCAAGAACATCAAGTTCCTGCGGCGCATCATTCCCGGCGGCGCCGACCGCAGCTACGGCCTGCACGTGGCGCGCCTGGCCGGCTTGCCGGAAAGTCTGCTCAAGCGGGCCGACGTCATCTTGGAAGATTTGGAAAAGAACGGCGGCGCTCCCGTCACGGCCAAAGCGCCTGTGAACCCTGCGCCGTCACCGATGGGGGACAGTCTCTTTTCCAGTCCCGTCATCGATAAGCTGCTCAGTGTCGATGTCAGCAGTATGACGCCGATTGAAGCGATTTCTTTCTTATATAATCTGCAAAAAGATGCCAAAGAAGGAAGTGGGATTCAGTGAGTTCAATCATTCATGTCTTAGATGAAGCGACGCGCAATAAAATCGCTGCCGGCGAAGTCGTTGAACGGCCGGCGTCGTGCATCAAGGAATTGGTAGAAAATGCCATTGATGCCGGTGCCCATGCCATTGAAGTGGAAATCGCCGATGGCGGCCAGTCCTATATGCGGGTCACCGACGACGGCTGCGGTATGAGCCCGGAAGATGCCCATAAGTGCATCATCCGTCACGGCACGAGCAAAATCAGTTCTGTCGAAGATATCTTTGCCATTACGTCTCTGGGCTTCCGCGGCGAAGCCGTGCCCAGTATTGCTGCCGTATCGCACATGCAGATTACGACGCGCCAGGCTGACGACGATTTTGCCACGCACCTCATCCTCGATGGGGGCGAAATTACAGCAGAAGACCAGGCCGGTGCCCCGGTCGGGACGACGATGGAAGTAAGCGACCTCTTTTACAATACGCCAGCACGGCGCAAGTTCCTCAAGAGCGAACGGACAGAAAGTTCGAAAATCTCTGAAATGGTGACTAAACTGGCTCTAGCCAATCCGGCTATTGCCTTTACCTTTACCAATAATGGCCGGACGACGATGAAGACCGGCGGTACAGGGGAACTGCGGGAAACGATTGCCAATATCTACGGGGCCAACGTCGCCCGCGATGTCTTTGCCATCTCTGCCGACCAGGACGGCATCAGCCTGGAAGGCTATGTAGGCAAGCCGTCAGTCTTAAAGAGCAACCGCAACTGGCAGACGTGCATCGTCAATCACCGCATCGTCCATAATCCTTTGATGTTCAAGGCCATCGACAATGCTTATCACGCCATGCTGCCGAAGTCGGGCTATCCCTTTGCCATGCTCCATCTCCATGTCGACCCGGCGACGATTGACGTCAATGTCCATCCTGCGAAGACGGAAATCAAGTTTTCTGATGAACAAGCTGTCTACCGAGCCATCTACCACAGTATCGTCACGGCCCTGGTGGCCCAGGAAAAGCCCGAAGCCATCGCCAAGACCATCGGTGTCGATGTAGGGGCCGTCCCAAAGGGCGGCCCGCAGTGGGAAAAAGCAACCTCTCAGTCCGCTGCGCGGACAGCTCCAGCCGGGCTCTCCGTTTGGGCAGCCGACCTGAACCCTCCTGCGGATGGTCCTAACCGGGCCCAAAAGGGCCTATCAGGGGAGCTCCTTGCGGATGGTCTTGACCGGGCCCAAAAGGGTCTATCAGGGGAGCCCCTTGCGGATGGTCCTGACCGGGTCCCCAAGGGCCTTCACAGGGGAGCCTCCGTATCGACGGGCGGTCCGCAACAGGAAAAGGCAATCCCTGTAGGGGCCAATGTAGGGGCGCCCACGTGGGGCGCCCGCCCGCAAGAGGGTGGCAAAACAACCACCGTAGGGGCCGTCCCAAAGGGCGGCCCGCAGGAAAAGACAACCTCTCAGTCCGCTGTGCGGACAGCTTCCCTATCAGGGGAGCCTCTTGCGGATGGTCCTGACCGGGCCCAAAAGGGCCTATTAGGGGAGCCTCCTGCGTGGGGTGCCCGCCAAGAACGTGGGGGAGCCGATCAACCCAGTCTCTTTTCCCAGGCTTTGGCCCAGCATGGCCAAGGCGGCCCGTCAGAGGCGACATCTGTCGTTTCCGAGGCAGGGGCCCCGAAAATCGTCTTTGACGGCGATGACGACGTCTTCATTCCTTTGGGAGAAGTGGCGGACTGCTTCATCATTGCCAAAAAGGGACAAGATCTATACATCGTCGATCAACATGCCGCTCACGAACGGATCCGCTATGATACCTTTTGTAAGCGTGTCGAACGGATGCCGAGCCAGCAGCTGCTGACGCCGGAGTTCGTCGATGTTGACAGCGACGATATGACGCTTCTGCTGGAACGGCAGGACGTCTTCAACGACCTGGGCTATACCTATTCTGAAGCCGGGCCGACGACGCTGCGCGTGGAAGAAGTGCCCTGCGATTTGCAGACCAGCGATATTGCGGATTCCCTGAAAGATATCTGCCTGCTCCTGCACGATCAGAAAGAACCGGATAAAGCCATGGTCCGTCATCGCTCCCTGGCCTATCTGTCCTGCCACGGTGCTGTCAAAGCCGGCGACAGCCTCAATATCCGCCAGATGAAACAACTTTTGGATGATTTGTTCCATACGGAAAAACCCTATGTCTGCCCTCATGGCCGGCCGACGATCATCCGCTTTACACCGAAAGAATTAGCCCATTTATTTAAACGGACATGACTCATATGATTTACGTCGTGCCTTCATTGAAGGCCAAAGAAAAATTACAAAGTGAAGGGAAGGCCTGGGCCGAAAGTCAGGGCTTCCCTTATGTGTTGCGGCACCAGCGGACTATCCAGGACTTGATGGATGAATACGGCGAGGACTTTCTCGTCTATTCGTCGCGAGGGCCTCAAATAGATCGGCCGGAAGGTAGCCATTTCTTCAGTCTCAACATGGCCGAGCTTCGTATCCAGAATCTGCGGAAAGGCCAGTGCGACCATTTGCTGGAAGCGCTCATGGGGATGAAGGAGAGGGGAGCCGAAAGCCTCTCATGCGAAGGGGAGGGGGACCGCTCGCGGTGGAAGGGTTCTTCCGAGCCGCCTATTACCGTCCTCGACTGTACTTGCGGCTTTGGCGCCGATGCGGCCGTCGCTTCTTTTGGCTTGCCGGCTGGGTCACGCATCGATGCCCTGGAGGTGTCCCCCCTGCTGGAAGCGGTCACGTCGTGGGGCTTTTCCCATTTTGTCCACAAGAAAGACGACGTCACGGCGGCACTGCGACGGATTTCCCTGCGCCGTGGCGATTATCGCGATTACCTATTATCCGACGAAGGGCCCGTGTACGACGTCCTCTATTTCGATCCCATGTTCCAGCGGCCTGTCGAGGCGAGCTGCCAGTTCCAGCCCGTCCGGGCCATTATGGAACACGGCGGTCTGACGCGGGACCTGATTGAACGGGCGCTGCAGAAAGCCCGGCGCCGGGTCGTCATCAAGGAGCGGGATTTCCGCCAACTCTGCCGCGATTTCCCGGAGGTTACCTTATATGGCGGCAAATACAGCCGCATTGGCTATGCCGTATTGGAGTGTGATTCATGGAAAAAGTAATGGTCATCATCGGTCCGACAGCTGTCGGCAAGACGGCGCTCAGTTTTGCCCTGGCCGAACATTACGGGACCGACCTCATTTCTGGCGACGCCTACCAGATTTACCGCCATATGGATATCGGTACGGCGAAACCGACAGCGGACGAATTAGCCCGCTATCACCATTATCTCATCGATATTGCCGAGCCTGACGAGCCCTATTCGGCAGCTCGTTTCTGTGATATGGCAGGGAGCGCCATTGCCGAAGTCAACGGGAAGGGCAAAGTCCCCATCGTCGTCGGCGGCACAGGGCTCTATGTCCAATCCCTCCTGGAAGGCTACGATTTCCAGGCGGCCCGCATGACTGAGGCTGATAAGGAAGCGGCTCAGGCACGCATTGCCTCCCTCGATGAAGGGGCGCTGAAAGACTATATTGTCCGGGAAACGGATTGGCAGCCGCCAGATTGGCACGAGCTGCTTTCCAATACGCATCGACTGACCCGCCTGGTCAGTGCTATCGAACAGGGCGAAGGGAAGACCTTCGTCCGTGCCGGCAAGGCTCACGGCCTGGTCTATGACGCCTATGTCATCGGTCTGCGCCTGCCGCGGGACGTCTTATATGCCCGCATCGAAGAACGCGTCGACGCTATGATCGCTGCCGGCTGGGTCGATGAAGTGCGGCACTTGTTGGACCGGGGCATCCCGACGGACTGTCAGGCCATGAAGGCCATCGGCTATCAGGAGCTGGCTCTGTATATTCAAGGCCAGATGCCCCTCGATGACGCTGTGGCCCGCATCAAGACCCGGACGCGGCGTTTTGCCAAGCGTCAGCTCACGTGGTTCAAACGCATGCCCTACATCCATTGGTACGAAAAAGACCAGTACGAGGACGAAGCCGCCCTGGCCCGGGCCGTCATCCGTGATATAGACGCTCACTGGAGAGCGTAGGGGCGCCCACGTGGGGCGCCCGCGCGAATCCTGTGCACATCCTGATGAATGAAAGCGAAGAGCAGAAAGCCTCCCCTAATAGGGGAGGTGCCTCGAAGAGGCGGAAGGGTTGTTTTTTCGGAATTCTGCAAACGGTATGAGAGAAAAGCAACCCCTCAGTCAGCAAAGCTGACAGCTCCCCTATTAGGAGAGCCTTTCATTATAAACTAAGCAAATACAGAAAGGAATCATAACATTGTCTTTGGATTTAGAAACATTACGAAAAGAAGCGCTGGCCGAATGTGCGGACCAGTTTGAACGGATTGATACGATTTGTCTCCATAATACGGCGAAAGTCCTGGCAGCTTATAAGGAAGCCCAGATTTCGTCGTACCAGTTTGCCGGTACGTCGGGCTATGGCTACAGCGACATGGGCCGGGAAAAGCTCGACGAAGTCTTTGCCCGCGTCTTTAAAGCGGAAAAAGCTATTGTCCGTCCTCATTTCGTATCGGGGACCCATGCGCTGGCGACGGTCCTGCTGGCCCTGTTGCAGACAGGCGACCTCATGATGAGCCTTGTCGGCGCACCATATGATACGATGCAGGGCGTTATCGGCTACGCCCATGAAACGCCCCATTCTCTGAAGGAAAAAGGCGTTCGCTATGAAGAAGTCCCCTTGAAGGACAACGCCTATGATTTGGCCGGTATTGAAGCCGCCGTGGCTGAAAAGCAGCCGAAACTGGTCCTCATTCAGCGTTCTCGCGGTTACAGCACGCGGGCCTCTTTGACGATCGATGATATCCGTTCGATTATTTCTGTCGTCAAGAAGGTCAGTCCGAAGACGATTTGTTTTGTCGATAACTGCTACGGTGAATTTGCTGCCGAAGAAGAACCGATTGAAGCCGGCGCCGACATCATCGCCGGGTCGCTCATCAAGAATCCCGGTGGCGGCATCGCCCCGACAGGCGGTTATATTGCCGGTAAGGAAGAACTGGTCCATGCAGCCGCCGACTACCTGACGGCTCCTGGGCTGGGCGACGAACTCGGCTCCTATGCGGCTGGGTACCGCCTCTTTTTCCAGGGCTTCTTCATGGCACCGCACGTCACGGCACAGGCTATCAAAGGCGCTGTCTTCGCGGCAGCTGTCTTTGAAAAGATGGGCTTCAAGGTCTCGCCGGCCGTCCAGGATCCGCGAGTCGACCTGATTCAGACCATTTATCTGGAAAACGAACAGAATATGTGCCTCTTCTGCCAGGGCATCCAGTCCTTCTCGCCTGTCGATGCCCATGTCACGCCGATTCCTGACGATATGCCGGGCTATGCCGATAAGATCATCATGGCTGCTGGCGATTTCGTCCAAGGGTCATCTATCGAATTGTCTGCCGACGGCCCAATCCGCGATCCCTATATGATTTATCTCCAAGGGGGCATCGTCTTTGAACACAATGTCCTGGCCATCCTCAGCGCAGCGCAGTACATTGCTGAACATCGGGAAGGAGCCGCTCATGATTAAGGAAGTCCTCGTCGTCGAAGGCCGGTCTGATGTCGCCCGCATCCGGGCCAGCCATATCGACGTCGATATGATTACGACAGACGGCTTCAATTTGAAGCCCCATACGCTGGAACAGATACGCTGTGCCTATGAAAAGCGGGGCATCATCATCCTGACCGACCCCGACCGGGCAGGGGAGCAGATCCGCAAATTCCTGACCGACCGCTTCCCGAAGGCCAAGCACGCCTTCATTCCCCGGAAAGATGCCATTGCCAACAATGACCTGGGTGTCGAACAGGCTTCGCCAGAAGCCATCCGCCTGGCTTTGTCCAAAGTCCGCTGTGCCACGTATGAACCGCAGGAAACCTTTACGATGCAGGACATCGCCGCTGCCGGCCTCAACGGGACGCCTGATGCCGCCGACCGCCGGGCCGAAGTGGGCGCTATCCTGGGTATCGGTTATGGCAATGCCAAACAGTTTTTGAAACGCTTGAATCATTACGGCGTCACCCGTGACGAATGGGATGATGCTCTCCGTCAGATCCGCGAGGTGAAATAGATGAAAGAAGTCGATTTGTCCAATCCCGACGTCGTCCGCTACGTCGTCAAACGCTTTGGCCTGCGTATGAATAAGAAGCTGGGCCAGAATTTCCTCATCCGCCACGCCGTCGTCGATGACATTGCCGACGCAGCCGGCATCGGTGAAGGCGACCCGGTCCTGGAAATAGGTCCGGGCATCGGTACGCTGACCCAGGCCCTGGCCGAAACGGGGGCGGCTGTGACGGCTGTCGAACTGGACGATCATCTGCTGCCCGTCCTCGACAAGACGCTGGAACACTATGATAACGTGCGCGTCGTCCACGGCGATATTCTGCGCATCGATATCGAAGAAGTCATGAATCACCAGCCCTTCACGGTCTGTGCCAATTTGCCATACTATATTACGACGCCGATTATCATGAAGCTCCTGGAACAGAAGCTGCCTATCAAGCGCATCGTCGTCATGGTCCAGAAGGAAGTGGCCGAACGCATGGTGGCCGAACCAGGCCATAAAATTTACGGCGCTTTGTCCGTCTCGGTTCAGTATTATACGAAGCCCCAGATGCTTTTTGAAATCTCGCCGAAATGCTTCATGCCGGCGCCGGAAGTCACGTCGGCCGTCGTCGCCATGGATGTCCGCCAAGAGCCGCCGGTGGATCTGACCGATGAAAAGCGCTTCTTCCAGGTCGTCAAGGCCGCTTTCCAGCAGCGCCGCAAGACCTTTGCCAATGCCTTGAAGAATACGGGCATGAGCAAGGAACAGATTGTCCAGGTACTGGAAAAATCCGGTATCGACGGCAAGCGCCGGGGCGAAACCCTGTCCCTGCAGGAATTTGCCGACGTCGCCAACGCCTGGGACGCGCTGCAGTAAGCATGAAAAAGCCTCTGACGTCATACATGAAGCTTTTTTTCCACGTTTGCCGTGGGTCGTTTGTCGTAATGGAGCAAGCCGCAGGTCAGCGTAGGGGCGCCCATACCGGGCGCCCGCGCGAATTCTGTGAACAGCCTGTGCTGTATTTGTGCATATTTTCGGCAAACGAATCACGCCAAACGAACCACAAAAGGAGCTGTCGCTTTGCGACAGCTCCTTTTTTCACATCAATCCTTAAAATAAGGTTTGAATACGGAACGGTTCGGTTCTTTATGCTGTTTATTTTCACGGCGCTGGTTGTTGCGGGAATTATTGCGGTTGTTGTCCCGACTCTTGGGAGCGAAATGGCGGCGCCGTTCACCGCGGTGTTCACTGTTGCCTTCACCGTCGTCTTTGCGGTTGCGGCGGTCTCCCCGGCGGTCGTTACGGTTGTAGCGGCGGTTATTGCGGTCGCCGCGGTTGTTGCGGCTGCGGTGGACGCGGAGCGGGGCTTCTTCGGTGATCTTGACTGGCGTCGTGTCCGGTTCTTTCGTCAAGAGCTTGATGGCAGCGGCTACGAGGGCGGCCGAGTCGTAGTTGGACAGGAGTTCTTCGGCATTTTCTTTGTACGTCCCGAAATTGCCTTCTTCTGTCGTCGTGATCAGGCTGCGGATGGCTGCCTGCTGGGCGCCTTCCAAGGCTTCCGAGAAGGTCGGTGCCTTGCGGCGGGTGATGCGGCGCTTGATGAGCCGTTCGATGGTCCGCAAGTGTTCCATTTCGCGGGGAATGACGAAGGTCGTCGCTTCGCCGCTCTGGCCGGCACGGCCGGTACGGCCGACGCGGTGGACGTAGCTTTCCGGGTCCTGAGGCAGGTCGTAGTTGAAGACGTGGGTGACGCCGCTGATGTCGAGGCCGCGGGCGGCAACGTCTGTAGCGACGAGGATGTCGATGGTCTTTTCACGGAACTGGCGGATGACCGTGTCGCGCTTCGCCTGGGTCAGATCGCCGTGGATGCCTTCGGCGGAATATCCACGCTTCTTGAGGGCTTCCGATACTTCGTCGACGCGGCGCTTGGTGCGGACGAAGATGATGGCCAGGTCCGGTTCCTGCAGGTCCAGGAGACGGCAGAGGATGTCGAATTTCTGGCGGTCCGGCACTTCGATGTAAGACTGTTCGATGAGGTCCATCGTGACTTCTTTGGTCTTCATGCGGATGATGAGCGGGTCGTGCAGGAACGTTTCGGCCAGCTGTTGAATCGGTTTGGGCATGGTAGCCGAGAAGAGCAGGGTCTGGCGCGTGTTCGGCGTAGCGGCCATGATGATGTTGATGTCATCGATGAAGCCCATGTCCAGCATTTCGTCGGCTTCGTCGAGGACGATAGTCGTAATGTGACTCAAATCGATGGTGCCGCGTTTCATATGGTCGATGAGGCGGCCCGGCGTAGCGACGATGATCTGCGGGCATTTGCGCAGGCGGCGCAGCTGGCGTTCCATATCTTGGCCACCGTAGATCGGCAGGGCCTGGATGTTGGTGAACTGGGCCAGGTGGTTCAGTTCTTCAGCAACCTGCATGGCCAGTTCACGCGTCGGCGACAGGACGACGGTCTGGATATCCTTGGACGGTTCGGCTTTCAGGATTTTTTCCAGGACCGGGATGCCATAGGCAGCGGTCTTACCCGTACCGGTCTGGGCCTGACCAATCATGTCGCTGCCGCTCATGGCGACAGGAATCGATTCAGCTTGGATTGGCGTCGGTTCTTCAAAGCCCATTTCGTTGAGAGCGCGGATAATGACTTCGCTAATATTCAAATTTTGGAATTGTTCTAACATGTACTTCCTCCTTGTTGTGTAACTTATTTATTATAGCATTAATCAAGGGAAAAAGATAGGGGCGGGAGTATAGAAGAAGACTTGCATAAAGATAAACGTTAAACCTGGTTTTACTGGTTTTTCTTAAATAAAGTACCACGTTTAAGCTAAAAATATTCGGAAAAGTTCTGGAAAAAGCCTTGCAAATTACAAAAGGGTATGATAACATACAAAGCGTCAACAGACAAACAATCCAAAATAAAAATGCGTTGAAGAGAACTAGTAAGTTCCGGAATGTTTCCAGAGAGCTGCCGGGTGGTGTGAGGCAGCAGCGGCACGGAACAGAACTCATCTCTAAGCAGCTCGCTGAAACAAAAGGAGTAGGTGGAGCCGGGGCCTGGCCGTTAACAGACAGGAGGGTATCGACAGTTGTCCGTACCTGTAGAGAGCCTATCTTCGGATAGGAATTAGAGTGGTAACGCGTAAGTATAATCTTTCGTCTCTTTGAGACGGAAGATTTTTTTATTTTGATTGTGTAATGATTTATTTTAAATTTATTTCATAATCATAGGAGAGATGCAGTATGAAAAACGTAGAACATTACAAAAAAGGTTACTTTATGCCCCCCGTTGTCGATATGTCCTGGACACAGAAAGAATATCCCGATAAAGCGCCGATTTGGTGCAGTGTCGATTTGCGCGATGGCAACCAGGCCCTCATCATTCCTATGAGCCTTGAAGAAAAGATTGAATTCTATAAAGTCTTAGTCGGTATGGGGTTCAAGGAAATCGAAGTCGGCTTCCCGGCCGCTTCGGAAACGGAATTTGAATTCCTGCGCTACTTAGTTGATCACGATATGATTCCTGATGATGTCACGGTCCAAGTCTTGACCCAGGCTCGCGAACACATCATCCGCAAGACCTTCGATGCCCTGAAAGGTGTCAAGAATGCTATCGTCCATGTTTACAATTCCACGTCCTTTGCCCAGCGCCAGCAGGTCTTCCGCAAATCGAAGGAAGAAATCAAGCAGATTGCCGTTGACGGTGCGAAATTATTACAGCGCCTGACGGACGAAGCCGGTGCCAACTTCCGCTTTGAATATTCGCCGGAAAGCTTCACCGGTACGGAACCGGAATATGCTTTGGAAGTCTGCAACGCCGTCCTCGATGTTTGGAAACCGACGGCTGACCGCAAGGCCATCATCAACCTGCCGTCGACGGTACAGATGTCCATGCCTCACGTCTTCGCTTCGCAGATCGCTTACATGTCGCAGAACTTGAAATACCGCGACAACGTCATATTATCGGTCCATCCGCACAATGACCGCGGCACAGGCGTTGCCGATGCCGAAATGGCCATGCTCGCCGGCGCCGACCGCGTTGAAGGGACGCTCTTCGGCAATGGTGAACGGACGGGCAACGCCGACATCGTCACCATCGGCATGAACATGTATGCCTTAGGCGTCGATCCGGGCCTGGATTTCTCCAACATGCCGAAACTGGTGGAAACATACGAACGAGTGACCCGCATGCATGTCCATCCGCGTCAGCCTTATGCCGGCCAGCTGGTCTTCGCCGCTTTCTCTGGTTCTCATCAGGATGCTATCGCCAAGGGAATGCATTTCCGCGAAGAAAACAACGAACAGTACTGGACCTGCCCGTACCTGTACATCGATCCGCATGATGTGGGGCGCACGTACGATGCCGACGTCATCCGCATCAACAGCCAGTCCGGCAAGGGCGGCGTAGGCTTCATTATGGAACAGAACTACGGCATCGACATGCCGAAGAAGATGCGCGAAGACTTCAGCTACTTCGTCAAGGAAATTTCGGACCACAAGCATCAGGAACTGAAACCGGCTGAAATCTACGACGTCTTCAAGAAGAATTACCTCAATGCCGATACGCCGCTGAAAGTGGAAGACTTCTCGCTCAAGAAGAAAGGCGACAAATGGGTCGGCAAAGTCCTGGTCCGCGCTAATGACCAAGAAGTCGTCCTTGAAGGGTCTGGCAATGGCCAGCTGAACGCCGTCAGCAACGCCGTTTGCAAGGCATATGGCATTGAGTTCAGCAACCTCGTCTACAGTGAACACGATTTGGACCGTGATTCTGATTCCCGAGGCATTGCTTACTTCGGCCTGACTGATAAAGCCGGCCATACGACCTGGGGCGCTGGCGTCGATACGGATACCATTACGGCTTCCATCTTCGCCTTCATGACGGCCATTAACCGCATGGACGGCATGGCCCAGCGCGTCAAGTTCCGGGCCCTCAAGTCCACGCCGGATACGATTACGGCCTTCAAAGCCACGTCGGGTCAGCATTAAAGTTTGATGCTTGAGGTTTGATGTTTGACGTAAAATCACTTACATCAAACATCAAACCTACCACATCAAACTTAAATATGATAGCGATTCACTATATTATAACTTTCAGAGTTAATTAGCATAAGGAGTGTATATACATATGGGTATGACGATGACGCAGAAGATTCTGGCAAAACATGCCGGCGTCGACTCGGTGAAACCGGGTGATTTAATTACTTGCAGCCTTGATATGGTCCTGGCCAACGATATTACGGCACCGCCGGCCATTGCACAGTTCGATAAGATCGGCAAGCCTGTTTTCGACAAGACCAAGATTTCCCTGGTTCCCGACCATTTCACGCCGAATAAGGACATCAAGTCCGCCGGCTTGGCTAAAATTGTCCGCGACTTCGCTAAGAAGCACGGCATTACGCATTACTTTGAAGTCGGCCGCGTCGGCATTGAACACGTCCTCTTGCCGGAACAGGGCATCGTCGCTCCGGGCATGCTGACCATCGGCGCTGATTCCCATACCTGTACGTATGGCGCTCTCGGCGGTTTCTCCACCGGCGTCGGCTCGACGGACTTAGGCGTCGCCATGGCGACGGGCAAGGCCTGGTTCAAAGTCCCCGATGCTATCAACGTCCACTTGACGGGCTCCAAACCCGATGACATTACCGGGAAAGACGTCATGCTGACCCTTATCGGCATGATCGGCGTCGACGGTGCCCTCTACCAGTCCCTGGAATTTACTGGCGAAGGCGTCGCAGCCCTGGATATGACCGACCGCTTCACCATTGCCAACATGGCTATCGAAGCCGGTGCCAAGAACGGCATTTTCCCCGTCGATGAACAGACCATCGCTTATGAAAAGGGCCGCGTCCCCGATGGCTACGACATCGTCACGGCCGACGAAGATGCTCATTACAGCCGGACTGTGGAAATCAACTTGTCCGAATTGAAACCCGTCGTCGCTTTCCCGCATCTGCCGGAAAATACCAAGGTCATCGGTACCTTCGGCGACATCAAGATCGACCAGGTCGTCATCGGCTCCTGCACCAACGGCCGGCTGGAAGACTTGAAGATCGCAGCCGACATCTTCAAAGGCCACAAGGTCCATCCCGACGTCCGCTGCATCGTCATTCCCGGCAGCCAGCACGTCTACATGGAAGCCATGAAGGCCGGTTATATTGAAACCTTCATCACCGCCGGCTGTGCCGTTTCGACGCCGACCTGCGGCCCCTGCCTGGGCGGCTACATGGGCATCATGACGGCTGGTGAAAAATGTGTCTCCACGACGAACCGCAACTTCCGCGGCCGCATGGGTCACGTCGACAGCGAAGTTTACCTGGCTGGCCCGCAGGTGGCCGCAGCCAGTGCGATTCTCGGCAAGATTGCCGCACCGAAGGAGGTCCGTTAATCATGACATTAGAAGGAAAAGTATGGCGCTACGGCGATAATATCGATACAGACGTAATCATCCCGGCTCGTTATTTGAACAGCTTCGACCCGAAGGAATTGGCCACGCACTGCATGGTCGACATTGACGAAACTTTTGCCGGCAATGTCAAAGAAGGGGACATCATGGTCGGCGGCCACAACTTCGGCTGTGGCTCGTCCCGTGAACACGCGCCGATTGCCATCAAGGCTTCGGGCGTTCCCGTCGTCATTGCGGCCAGCTTCGCCCGCATCTTTTACCGCAACGCCATCAACGTCGGCCTGCCGGCCCTGGAAATCGGCGACGACGTCGAAAAGATCAAGGCCGGTGACATCCTTTCCATCGACCTCAGTACGGGGAAAATCATCGACAAGACGACGGGCGATACTTTCCAGGCCCCGCCGCTGCCGGGTTTCATCCAGGATATCGCCCAAGCTGGCGGCTTGATCAATTACGTAAAGGAGTCTAAGTAACATGGCTAAACATATCGTCGTCATCCCCGGCGACGGAATCGGGGAAGAAATCACGGCAGGTGCCGTCAAAGTTTTACAGAAAATCGATGAAGTCTGCCACATCGGCCTGACTTTTGAAAAGAAACCGGCTGGCGGTACGGCCTATGACCTCTGCGGCTCGCCGTTGCCGGAAGATACGATTGAAGCGGCTAAGAAGGCCGATGCCATCCTCTTCGGCGCCGTCGGCGGCGACAAGTGGGATAACGTCGACCCGAAACTGCGACCCGAACAGGCTGTCTTAGGGTTGCGCAAGGCCTTGGGACTCTACGTCAACCTGCGTCCAGTCAAGGTGCCGGAAGTCCTGGCTGAATATTCGCCGCTCAAACCGGACATCGTCACTGGTACGGACGTCCTCATCGTCCGCGAACTCGTCGGCGGCATCTACTTCGGCGACCGCTGCGAATCGGAAATCCACAACGGCGTCGAACGCGCCTGGGACCTGGAAAACTACAGCGTCCCGGAAGTACAGCGCATCAGCACGTTTGCCATGAAAGCGGCTCAGAAGCGCCGTCATAAGGTCACGTCCGTCGACAAGGCCAACGTCCTGGCTACGTCCCGCCTGTGGCGCCGCACGGTCATCGACGTCGCCAAGGACTATCCCGATATCGACTTGAATCATTTCTACGTCGATAACTGCGCCATGCAGCTGGCCCTCAATCCGAAACAGTTCGACGTCATCGTCACGAGCAACCTCTTCGGCGACATCCTCAGCGACGAAGCGGCCGTCCTCGGCGGTTCCATCGGCATGATGCCGTCGGCTTCCATCGGCGAAATGACCAGCCTCTACGAACCGATCCACGGTTCGGCACCGGACATCGCCGGCCAGGGCATTGCCAATCCCTGCGCGACCATCCTCTCGGCAGCCATGCTCCTGCGCTACTCCTTAGATGAAGACGCAGCGGCCGACAAGATCGAAAAAGCCGTCGATGCGGCCTTAGCCGACGGCTGGCGCACACCGGATCTCTACAAAGAAGGCTTCAAGAAAGCCGACACCCAGCAGATGACCGACGTCATCATCAGCAAAATTCAATAAATCGTTTGGCTGCAAACTGCTAACTTAATACTCAAAAAGGAGCTGTCACGATGCGACAGCTCCTTTTTTGCACCTATATTATAGTATTAAAGAGAGTCACACCTTGAAAGGTAGCGGCGAATAGTGTATGATGGAAAATAGTTTAAGTACATTTTCAGATTTTGTGTACAGCGAGAGGCAGGATGGAGATAGATGTTAGAATTTCCGATTAAACGCACGATCATTATTGATGATTCCAAAAAGAAGAAGCGAGGCCGCAAGAAAAAAGGCGACGGTGAGAAGACCGTCATCCACGGCACAGTCAATCTGCCCAAGAAGGAACCGCTGAAGAAGCTGGACCCGCTCCCGAAGAACGCCAAGAACCTGGTCATCGTCGAATCGCCGGCCAAGGCCAAGACGATTGAACGCTTTTTAGGCAGCGGCTATAAGGTCATGGCCAGCCGCGGCCACTTGCGCGATCTGCCGCGTAACCAGTTCGGCGTCAATATCGAAGACGGCTTCGTACCGACGTATACCAATATGTGGGACAAGCGCAAGCTCATTGAAGATTTGCAGAACGAATACATCCGCTCGAAAAAAGTCTATCTGGCAACGGACCCGGACCGCGAAGGGGAAGCCATTTCCTGGCATTTGGCCCATTTGCTGGAAATCGATCCGCACGATAAGTGCCGCATCATGTTCCACGAAATTACTAAGAAAGCCATCCTCGAGGCCATCAAGGACCCGGAACCGATCGATTTGAAGAAAGTCGACGCCCAGCAGGCCCGCCGCGTCCTGGACCGCATCGTCGGCTATAAATTGAGCCCTCTCCTGTGGAAGAAAGTCTGCAAGGGCCTCAGCGCCGGCCGCGTCCAGTCCGTCGCCGTCCGCCTCATCTGTGAACGGGAAGAAGCCATCAAGGCCTTCGTACCGGAAGAATATTGGACCGTCAGCGGGACCTATACGACGGAAGACGGCCTGACGTTGCCGACGGAACTGACCAAGATCGACGGCAAGAAGGCGGAAATCCCGACACAGGAGGCAGCCGAAACCATTGCTCACGACCTGACCTGGGAAAGCCGCGGCGAAACGCACGACCCCGATATGATCGTAAAAGTCGAAAAGCGCAAGCGCAAACGCCAGCCCCAGCCACCGTTCACGACGTCGACGATGCAGCAGGAATGTGTCAGCAAGCTCAATTTCGGTGCCAAGAAGACCATGATGCTGGCTCAGCAGCTCTATGAAGGCCTCGATATGGGCGACCAGGGCCATGTCGGCCTCATCACCTACATGCGTACAGACTCGGTCCGCATCAACGACGACATGGTCCAGGCTGCGCGGGAATTCATTACGGCCAACTATGGCGAAGAATATATCCCGGAAAAGCCCCGCGTCTACAAGACCAAGCAGACCAGTCAGGATGCGCATGAAGCTATCCGTCCGACGTCGCTGGAACTGACGCCGTACAAGGTGTCGGAATTTCTGTCCCGCGACCAGCTGCGCCTGTATACCCTCATTTGGAACCGCTTCCTGGCCAGCCAGATGGAATCGGTCGAAACGGAACACATGGCCATCATCATCGAGAGCGGCCGCTATGAACTGCGGGCTGCCGGCTACAAGGTCCTGTTCAAGGGCTTTACGGAACTTTACGAGGACGCCAAAAAGGACAAGACCCTGGCCGAACTGCCGCACATCTCAGCCAATACCGTCGTCCACAACCAGGCCGTCATGCCGCAGCAGCATTTTACCCAGCCGCCGGCGCGCTATACCGAAGCCAGCCTGATCAAGACGCTGGAAGAAAAGGGTATCGGCCGGCCGAGTACGTATGCGCCCATTATGGATACCATCCAGAACCGCAATTACGTCGAAAAGAAGGACAAACAGTTCGTCCCGACGGAACTGGGCGTCATCATCGTCGATTTACTGAAAAAATATTTCGCCCAGATCATCAACGTCGGCTTTACGGCCCACATGGAAGAAGAACTGGACGCCATCGAGCAGGGCCAGGATACGTACCGTCACGTCCTGCAGGAATTTTACGATATTTTCAAACCGGAAATGGACGAAGCCGAAGAAAAGATGGAAAAGGTCACGATTTCCGGCCAGGATTCAGGGCAGGTTTGCGAACTCTGCGGCGCGCCTATGGTCTATAAATTCGGCCGTTTCGGCAAGTTCCTGGCCTGCTCCAATTTCCCGGAATGTCGCAATACCAAGGCCATTGTCGAAGATTTGGGCATTACCTGTCCCAAGTGCGGCAAGGGGACGCTCATCAAGCGTAAGTCCAAGCGGGGCCGCGTCTTCTACGGCTGCAGCCAGTACCCGGAATGTGACTTCGTCCTCTGGAACCAGCCTGTCGACAAGAAATGCCCTGTTTGCGGCAGTATCATGATCGTCAAACATTATAAAAAAGGGCCTGATAAGATTTTCTGCAGCAATGCAGAGTGTGAAAACCATAAAAAAGGTGAGGTAGTGAATGAAGAATAGTGTTTTAGTCATCGGTGCCGGCCTGGCCGGTTCAGAAGCTGCCTGGCAGCTCGTCCGCCGCGGCATCCCGGTGGAACTCGTCGAAATGCGGCCGGTCAAATCGTCGCCGGCACACCATACGGAATATTTTGCTGAACTCGTCTGCAGCAACTCCCTGCGGGCAGCCAATATCGAAAACGCCGTCGGCCTCTTGAAGGAAGAAATGCGTCGTCTGGGCTCGCTCATCATGGACGCAGCCGACACGCACCGCGTCCCGGCTGGCGGCGCCCTGGCCGTCGACCGCGTCCCTTTCAGCCAGTATGTGACGGAAAAACTCAAGAATCATCCTTTGGTCACTATCCGTCATGAAGAAGTGACGGAACTGCCGGATGACCAGATCTGCATCGTCGCCAGCGGCCCTCTGACCAGTGACGCCCTGGCCGATACCATCCGCCGCCTGACGGGGGAAGACTATTTCCATTTCCACGATGCCGCAGCGCCTATCGTCGCCGTCGACTCCCTGGACATGACCAAGGTCTACCGCGCCGCCCGTTACGGCAAGGGAGGCGCAGACTATCTGAACTGCCCTTTTACGAAAGAAGAATATGAAGCTTTCTGGCAGGCTTTGACGACGGCTGAATGTGCCGAACTCCACGAATTTGAAAAGGACGACAGTGTCTTTGAAGGCTGTATGCCTATCGAAGTCATGGCTGGCCGTGGTATCGACACCATGCGATATGGCCCGATGAAGCCGGTCGGCCTGGAACTGCCCGGTACGGGTGAACTGCCTTATGCAGTCGTCCAGCTGCGCCAGGATAACGGCAGTGCTACGCTGTACAATATCGTCGGCTTCCAGACGCACCTCAAGTTCCCCGAACAGAAGCGGGTCTTTTCTATGATCCCCGGCCTGGAACACGCCGAATTCGTCCGCTACGGCGTCATGCATCGCAATTCCTACATCAATTCGCCGGAACTGCTCTTGCCAACGCTGCAGCTGCGCAAGCAGCCGAACCTCCTCTTTGCCGGCCAGCTGACCGGCGTCGAAGGCTACCTGGAATCGGCAGCTATGGGCCTTTTGGCCGGTGTCAATGCAGCCCGTCTCCTGCAAGGGGAAGACGGATTGACCTTTTCCAAGCGCACGGCTATGGGCGGCCTGAGCCAGTATATCTCCAGCGGCCCGAACGACCATTTTCAGCCGATGAACATCAACTTCGGTCTCATGGAACCGCTGGGCATCAAGAAGCGCATGAAGAAGAAAGAAAAGAACGCCTTGCTGGCTCAGCGGGCGCTCGATGAAATCGAACAAATGAAGGGGGATTACCCATGTCTGAATTAATGTCTACTGAATTCCACGCTACTACGATATGTGCTGTCCAGCGCGATGGCAAGACGGCCATTGCCGGTGACGGCCAGGTCACGATGGGAAACGCCGTCATCATGAAGGGGACGGCCCAGAAAGTTCGCCGCCTTTACCACGGCAAGATCATCAGCGGCTTTGCCGGTTCCGTCGCCGATGCGTTCACCTTATTCGACCATTTCGAAGCGAAATTGAACGAACACAACGGCAACCTCGTCCGCAGTGCCGTTGAACTGGCCAAGGACTGGCGGTCCGACAAGATCCTCCATAAACTGGAAGCCCTGCTCCTGGTTGCAGACAGCCAGCGCATCCTGCTCATTTCCGGCAACGGCGAAGTCATCGAACCGGACGACGGCGTCCTGGCCATCGGTTCCGGCGGCAACTACGCCCTGGCTTCGGCACGGGCCCTCATGCAGAACACGGACCTGTCGGCCCGGGACATCGCTGAAAAGTCCCTGCACATCGCAGCCGACATCTGCGTCTACACCAACCATAATGTCATTGTCGAAGAAATCTAAGAAAGAGGTATTTCCATGGAAAAAACAGAATTGACGCCAAAACAGATCGTGGCGGAACTGAATAAATACATCGTCGGCCAGAGCGAAGCCAAGAAATCCGTTTCCATCGCCCTGCGCAACCGCTGGCGCCGCAAACGCCTGAGTGAAGACATGCAGGATGAAATCATCCCCAAGAACATCCTGCTCATCGGCCCGACCGGTGTCGGCAAGACAGAAATCGCCCGCCGCCTGGCCAAGCTCGTCGGCGCACCGTTCATCAAAGTCGAAGCGACGAAATATACGGAAGTCGGCTATGTCGGTCGCGACGTCGAACAGATGATCCGCGACCTCGTGGCCAACGCCATCCGCATGGTCCAGGAACAGGAAAGCCAGCGCTATGAAGAAAAGGCGGAAGAAGAAGCCAACAAGCGCATCCTTCAGGTCTTCTGGCCCAAGAAATCCATCAAGGAAAAGGTCAAGAACCCGATGGACGTCTTCTTCAGCAGCGACGATGATGACGACGATACGCCGGAAGAACCGAAGCAGCTCGAAGAACCGAAGTCCGACCGCCGCCAGAAGATGTTTGAAGATATTTGCGCCCACAAGATGGACGACCGGGAAATCGAAGTCGAAGTGGCTGAACAGAACCAGGGTTTCCAGGGCATCCTGACGGGCAATTCGACGGAAGAACTAACCAATAACTTCCAGGAAATGCTGGGCAGCATCATGCCGAAAAAGAAGAAGAAAAAGAAGATGACCGTCGCCAAGGCCCGGGAAATCTTCAAGGAAGAAGAATTGGAAAAATGCCTGGACATGGACATCATCGTCGATAAAGCCATCGAAGCGACAGAAGAATCGGGCATCGTCTTCATCGACGAATTTGATAAGATCGCTGAAAAAGGCCACGCCAACGGGCCGGACGTCTCCCGAGAAGGCGTACAGCGCGACATCCTGCCCATCGTCGAAGGGGCCACGGTCAATACGAAATACGGCCCGGTCAAGACGGACCACATCCTCTTCATCGCTGCCGGTGCCTTCCACGTTTCCAAGCCGAGCGACCTCATTCCGGAACTGCAGGGCCGCTTCCCAATCCGCGTCGAACTCCAGTCCCTGACGGTCGACGATTTCCGCCGCATCCTGACTGAACCGAACCAGTCCCTGGTCAAACAGTACAAGGCCCTCTTGGAAACAGACGGCGTCACCCTGGAATTTACCGATGACGGCATCGACGCTATTGCCGAATACGCATACCGCGTCAATTTAGAAACGGAAAACATCGGCGCCCGCCGGCTGCACACGATTTTGGAAAAAATCCTCGAAGACGTAGCTTATGAAGCACCGGACATCGACGAAAAACACATCGTCGTCAACAAGGGATTCGTTTCGGGCAAACTGAACGACGTCGTCCAAAACGTCGACTTGAGCCATTATATTTTATAAAGCGGAGGTACTATGAACCGACCTTATGCGAAATTAACGATTACGAAAAAGGGGGAACGGGCTGCCCGCAGCGGCCACCCCTGGGTATATGGCGAAGAAGTGACCCATGTCGAGGGTACGTACCAGACCGGGGACATCGTCGATGTCTACAGCGATAAAGACCGCTACCTGGGGACGGGCTTTGCCAATGATATTTCCAAAATCCGCGTGCGCATCGTGTCGCGCAATGCCAACGACCGCTTCGACGAAGCTTTCTGGCAGCGCCGGGTTAAGTACGCCCTGGACTACCGCAGGACGGTCATGGGTGAGAAGGACTTCGCCTGCTGCCGCCTCATCTTCGGTGACGCTGACGATATGCCGGGATTGACGGTGGACCGCTACAACGATGTCCTCGTCGCCCAGGCCTTGTGCTACGGCATGGACCAGGTAAAACCGGTCATCTTCAAAGCCCTCGTCGATGAATTGGTTGTCATGGGCGTCACCATCCGCGGCATTTACGAACGGAATGACGTCAAGGTCCGTAAACTGGACGGCATGGAAGAGTATAAAGGCTGGTATGAAGCGGACTTCCTGCCTCAGCCGGGCAGCGTCTTGACGACAATCGACGAAAACGGCATCCTCTATGATGTAGACGTCGAAAATGGCCAGAAGACGGGCTTCTTCCTGGACCAGAAATACAACCGCCTGGCTGTTGCCAAAATCGCCGCCGGCAAACACGTCCTGGACTGCTTCACCCATACCGGGGCCTTTGCCCTCAATGCGGCCAAGGGCGGGGCAGCCAGCGTCACGGCTGTCGATATTTCCCAGGAAGCCGTTGACATGACTAACGAGAACATCCGCCGCAACGGCTTGGAAGCCATCGTCACGGCCAAGCAGGCTAACGTCTTCGACCTCTTGACCGACCTGGCCGACCACAAGTGCCACGACTATGACTTCATCATCCTCGACCCGCCGGCCTTCACCAAGTCGGGCCATACCGTCCGCAACGCCATGCGGGGCTATAAGGAAATCAACTTGAAAGCCATGAAACTCTTGCCTCGCGGCGGCTATCTGGCTACGTGCTCGTGCTCGCACTTCATGCGCGACGACCTGTTCCGCCAGATGCTCCACGATGCCGCCAAAGACGCCGGCGTCCGCCTCCGCCAAATCGAAGGACGCCAGCAGTCGCCGGACCATCCCATCCTCTGGAACGTCCCGGAAACGAATTACCTGAAATTCTATTTGTTCCAGGTCGTATAGTGTTAAAAAGGCGCTGCCTTCGTGTGACAGCGCCTTTTTTTATTCTGCGAAATGCGTATGTTTGACCCGCCAGGCTGTCATCTTGTTGAACAGCCAGAAGCCATAGATGCCCAGCGTGATGAGAGTGAAGAACCACCATTTGATGTAGCTGCCGAAGAGCTGCAGACCTGTTCCATCAAAAGTGAGACGCTGGCCGTCGATGATCGTATTGCGGCAGATCCAGCGGCGGAACATGACTTCGCCCCAAGGGTAGGCGATTCCGAACGTACAAATCGTAATGATGACTAAGATGAGGCCATAGCCGATAAATCCGAGTATAGACCCTTCAAATTTCGATTCCCTTTGTAATAACATAACAAGCCTCCTTTATGATATGTATAGAAATATGATACCATATTTTTTGTTTGACCAATAGGAGGAAAGCATGGTAAAATAAAAAGGTACTTGCGAGTGTGGCGGAATGGCAGACGCACCAGACTTAGGATCTGGCGCCTCACGGCGTGAGGGTTCAAGTCCCTCCACTCGCACCACCAATAGGGGCTGTCGCATGAAGCTTTTTGCTATCATGCGAGGCCTTTTTTCTTAAATGTTTGAGGTTTGATGTATGATGTTTGAGGCAATGGCTTTTAAATTTTGTCCCATCCACATCAAACTTTCAACTTCAAACTCAAAAAAGGCGCTGTCTTCGTGCGACAGCGCCTTTTGTATTATGCTCGTGTAAAAATTCACAATATTCCCAATTGCTATTGGCAAGGCCTGGCTAAATATGATATACTACGCGTGACACAGAAGGCAGGTTCTTTTTCAGCGCCGGATTGGTACCGGGAACGGGCGGATACTGGCGCGGACCGGCCGTGTTTTTGTGTCTGTTTGCTTGTTTGCGACTTGTATCTTGCGAGAGAGCGAGAACGGAGGAAAATCATGGGAAAACAGAATGCAGCTGGCACCATGCCGGCACAGTGCACTTTTTTGTCGATCCGGCAGTTGACAGTTGCCGGTTTTTTGTCGGCCATTACGATTTTTTTAGGCCTTACGGGCTATGGCTTCATTCCGCTGGTCATCATGAATGCGACGATCCTTCATATTCCGACGATTATCGGCAGCCTGACGGCAGGCCGCAAGGTCGGCATGATTGTCGGCTTCATGTTCGGCATTTTTTCTTTTATCCGGTCTTTACAGGCGCCAAGTGCCTTGCTCTTGTTCGCCGTTCAGTATAACGTCGTTGCCGATGCCTTCATCTGTATCATACCGCGCATCCTCATCGGCGTCATTGCTTTTGAAATCTATCGTCATCTGAAAATCCGCGAAGTATGGCGTATTGCCATTACGGCAGTCTTGACGACGGTCTGCCATACGATTCTCTTCCTCGGGTCCTTTACGGCCATCGTCGGCGTCCCCTATGCTGAAGCGCAGGGTATTCCCTTCATGAATGTCATCAACATCATGCTGGGCATCACGGCCGTCAATGGTATCCCGGAAGCCATCGTATCGGGCCTCATCATCACTCCTATCGTCATGGCCTTGCACCGCGCCGGCTTGAAAGTCGCGTAAGGGACGGGGCGCGTGGCTGTTTCGGCTGTCATGCACATGTAGGGTATCCCTGTTTGAAGTTTGATGTTTGGAGCGATGGCTTTTAAATTAAAGACCATCCGCTAGCCACTAGCTGCTAACCACTTAAAAGGGTCTGTCGCACGTGCGACAGGCCCTTTTTTCCATTCCCTGAAATTAGTTAATGCGAAAAGGGGCGCAATGTGATAAAATATGGAATTGATGACTGTTCAACTAAGACAGAATATGCGAAAGGAATAGAAAGGATTTGTTATGGCTTCGATTTTTTCTCCATTAACTAAAAATATAGGGATTGATTTAGGGACGTCTACAACCCAGGTCTATGTGGAGGGCCGGGGCATCGTCCTGTCTGAACCATCGGTCATGGCGACGGACGAACGGAACAGCAAGATCATTGCTGTCGGCCGGGCCGCCGAAGACTTGTTATCCCGGTCACCGGAAACGGTGAAGCTCCATCGGCCGCTGGTCCACGGCGTCATCGCCGATTACAGTGTTACCCGGACCATGCTGGGGTATATCCTCAGCAAGTGCGTCCGCAGTGTCCAGCGCCTGCGCATTATGATCGGCGTGCCGTCGGCAGCGTCGAATGTCGAGAAGCGGGCCGTCATGGAAGCGGTCTACCAGGCCGGCGCGAAAGAAGCCTTTTTGATCGAAACGGCAGCGGCGGCTGCCCTCGGCGTCAACCTGCCCGTCTATGACCCGGTCGGCAACATGGTCATCGACATCGGCGGCGGTACGACTAATGTGGCCATGCTGTCCCTGGGGGGCATCGTCGTTTCCAAGTCGCTCCACTTGGGCAGCCTTGATTTCAATGCGGCCATCAAAGATTATCTGCGCTATCAGTACGATATCGTCACGGACGATACGACTATCGAGGAAATGAAAGTGACCAATGGTTCGGCGATCCTGCCTTTAGAGGACCGGGGCTATTACTTCATGGGCCGCGGCCTCGACGACGGTCTCCAGCGGGAAATGGCCATCAAATCGAGTGAGCTCTACCACGTCATCGGCAAGCCCCTTATCAAGATCCTCGACCTGGTCAAGGATGTCCTGCGGGAAACGCCGCCAGAACTGGCAGCGGACATCATGGAACACGGCATCGTCCTCACCGGCGGCGGCGCCAAGCTCAAGGGCATGGACCAGCTCTTTACGCAGGAACTGGGCGTGCCGGTCATGGTGGCCCCGGAACCGGAACTGGCCGTTGCCAAAGGCACGGGCATTGCCGTCGCGGATCGTGATAAGTTATCGGCCCTCGTCGAAGGGGCTCAGCGTATATATAGGAGGAGATTTTAAAATTGTTTTCGTTCGGTAAAAGAAGCGTCGTCTTCGTACTCATCTTATTCATCGTCATTGCGCTTGTCGGCTGGGCCTGGCGCCAGCGCGATTCCCTGCCGTTCATCACCAAGCCGCTGATGACGATCATGTCGCCTTTTGAATACGGTGCCAGCCGCGTCATGGACTCCCTGACGTCGAGCATCCACATTGTCGACATCAGCCTGAAAAACCGCATTGAATGGGAATCGCTGGAAAAAGAAAATGCCGACCTCAAGAGCCGGACTGTCGACTACGATGAAGTCGTAGCCGAAAACGACCGCCTGCGGGCGCTCCTCAATTTCAAATCGTCCCACAACCAGTACCAGCTTCTGGCTGGATCCGTCATTTCCCGTGACTATGGCACGTGGACCAATACGATGATCATCGACGTCGGCAGCGGTGAAGGCGTCGAAAAGGATATGCCTGTCATCACGCCGAGCGGCGTCGTCGGCTTCATAAGCGATGTCTATCCTCATTCGGCTCGGGTCCAGCTCCTGACCGACCCGCGGACGAGCATCGGCGCCATCGTCCAGCGTCCGGAATCGCGGGTATCCTCTGTCGTCCGCGGTAACGGCAACGTACCGACGGAACCGCAGTTCGTCAACATCGCCAAGGACGCAGATATCCTGGAAGGGGATACACTGGTCACGTCGGGCTTCGGCTCTATCTACCCGAAGGGCCTGCCCATCGGTACCATCGTGTCGATCCATCAGAATGAAAATGATTTCGTAAAATATGCCGTCATTCGTCCCAGCGTCGATTTCTCCAAACTGGAAGAAGTCTTCGTCATCTTGAAGTCGGCCGACACCGGGTCTTATGAAAAACCGGAGGTTACGCCGAAACTCGTACCGCAGACGAATCGCGACAAAGTAGAAGGGATCAAAGGAGCCGCAGCCTTATGAAGAAACTGAACTGTATTATGACGGCTTTCATCGTCTTCATTTTGCAGAGCGCTGTCCTGCCTTTTATGTTTAACGGTGTGAGCCAGCCGAACCTCATCTTCGTCTTCGTCGTCCTCATGGCCCTCCATCACGGACAGCGCATCGGCATCATCACGGCCCTGCTGGGCGGCTTTTGTCAGGACGTCATCATCGGCAATTTCTTTGGGATGCACCTCCTGGTCTACCTCATCGTAGCCCTGGTCTGCAGCTACCTGGGCCGGGATATCGACAAGGACCAGTGGGTCCTGACGCTGCTCATCGTCCTGGGCGCGACGGAAGTCGGCCTGGCCCTGACCTGCGGCTTCCTTTTCCTGGCCGGCCAGTACATCAATATTGCCGCCTACTTATTGGAATTCAGCATACCCATGCTTGTTTATCACGGGATCCTGGCCCTGCCCGTAGACCACATCGTCTGGCACTTGCGCCGTGAAGATGCTTTTTACGGGTTTCCCGGCTATCGCTGGTAAATGAAGGAGATTAATTTATGCTTGAAGCGTTACTGAAAAAGAAAAATCAAGATGGCCGCTTCCGGTATCTCTACTGGATCATCATCGTGATTTTCATCATACTCGTCAGCCGGCTGGTCTATTTACAGCTCTTTGCCGGCGAATATTACCACACTCTGGCCGAAGGGAACCGCCTGCGGGCTATTCCTATCGCAGCGATGCGCGGCATCATGTACGACCGCAATGGCCAGATCCTGGTCGGCTCGCGGCCGAGCTTCATGGTCACGTATGTACCGCCTAAAGAAGGCATGAGTGACGAAGAACTGCAGAAACTGGCAGGCATCCTCAACATGCCCGAAGATAAATTGCGGGAAAAGGTCCAGAAAGTCAAGAGTTCCTATGTGCCGACGGTCCTGGCCAATGATTTGACCCAGGATATCGTCACCAAAATCGAAGAACAGCGCAATGACCTGCCTGGCGTCTCTGTCGACGTCCAGCCGATCCGCTATTATCCTTATAAGATGATGGCCGCTCAGGTTTTCGGTTATGTCGGCCAGATCGATGAAGAAGATGCCAAGCGCCTGAAAGGCGTCGAAGGCGTGTCCAACATCACCCAGATCGGCCGGGCCGGCCTGGAAGCTTATTATGACGACCTCCTGCGCGGCAAGGACGGCGGCCGTCAGGTCGAAGTCGATGCGGCCGGCAGCCCGGTCAAGGAAATGGAACGGAAGGAACCCGTCGCCGGCCATAATATGCACTTGACCATCGACCTCTACCTGCAGCAGGCTACGGAACGGGCCATGGACCGCCAGATTGCCAATGGCATCGGCACCCACGGCATCGCCGCCGTCGCCGTCGACCCCAACACGGGCGCTGTCCTGGCCATGGCCAGCCGCCCGGCATACGACCCGAACTGGTTCACCCGGGGCATTACGGAAAAGGAATGGTCCCTCATCAACGACAATCCCAACCACCCCATGGAAAACCGCGTCATTGCCGGTGAATATCCGCCAGGTTCGACGTTCAAGCTGATCACCGGGTCGGCCGCTTTGGAATTGAAGAAAGTCACGCCTGATGAAATGATCTTCGACAGTGGCCGTCACTGGTTAGTCGATATGCGCAACGCCGGTGGCGAAGCCCTGGGCTGGATCAACTTCGTCGAAGCCCTGGCCAAGTCCGATAACGTATACTTCTACGAAATGGGCCGCCGCGTCGGCATCGACGAACTGGCAAAATACGCCCGCATGTTCGGCATGGGCAAGAAAACGGGCATCGCCCTGCGCGGCGAAGCACCGGGCCTGGTCGCCAGTGCGGAATATAAGAAGAAGAATTTCCACGATGAATGGTACCTCGGCGATACGTTCAACTCGGCTATTGGTCAGGGCTTCCAGCTGGTCACGC
>ULRH01046961.1_pt1 | contig 56790 bp, 49 predicted proteins | sample 1955271 | NCBI WGS metagenome assembly ULRH01 (sample SAMEA4835677, study PRJEB28245) | human gut metagenome | biome: gut microbiome; material: fecal sample | place: Denmark | collected 2008 | reverse complement strand
CACGTACGCTCGACCCGAATGAGTATTATACCAGCAACTATGCACCGTTTAATATCTTGAACGAGCTGGAAAACAACTATATGGACCTGAACATCGTGGATGTGAAATTCCAGGGTGAACTGAAATGGAAACCGGTTGCGGGACTGGAATTCAGTGCGCTGGGTGCCGTAAAGTATCAGGGTACTTCGCAGGAACACAAGATTAAGGATGACTCAAATCAGGCGGAGGCTTACCGTGCCGGACTGGACGACAAGACCATCATGGACAAGAACCCCTTCCTGTATACCGACCCCGACAACCCGTATGCACTGCCTATCTCCGTACTGCCGGAAGGGGGTATTTACCGCCGTACCGATTATAAGATGCTGAGCTACGATTTCCGTGGAACGGTGAACTATAACAAGGTATTCAATGAGGTACACCTGACCAACTGGTTCGGAGGTATGGAAGTGAATGCCATCGACCGTACGAAATCCAATTTCCAGGGTTGGGGTATGCAGTATGCAAACGGTGAGACACCTTATTACATTTACCAGTACTTTAAGAAAGGCATTGAAGACGGCGACCAGTATTTCAGCCTGAACAATACGAAGGTGCGCAGCGTGGCTTTCTTCGCCAATGCCAACTATTCGTATGCCGGAAGATACTCCATCAACGGTACCATCCGTTACGAAGGTACCAACCGCATGGGTAAGAGCCGTAGCGCACGCTGGTTGCCTACGTGGAATATCTCAGGTGCATGGAATGTGCACGAAGAGAAATTCTTCGATGCCTTGGAACCTGCCATGTCACACTTGACACTGAAGGCTTCTTACTCACTGACTGCCGACCGGGGTCCGGCCGACGTGACCAACTCGAAGGCAATCATCAACAGTTACATTCCTTACCGTCCGTTTACCAACATTCAGGAATCAGGCTTGCAGCTGGTAGACCTGGAAAACAGTGAACTGACGTACGAAAAGAAACATGAGTTGAATATCGGAATAGATATGGGATTTCTCGACAACCGCATCAACTTTGCACTCGACTGGTATACCCGTAACAACTACGACTTGATTGGTGCCGTCAATACACAGGGTGTAGGTGGTACGATTCTGAAACTGGCCAACGTAGCTTCCATGAAGTCACACGGTGTGGAATTTACCTTGTCTACCCATAACATCAAGACCAAGGACTTTAACTGGAATACCGATTTTATCTTCTCGAATGCGCAGAATGAAGTAACCGACCTGCAGCAGAACGCCAATATCATGGATTTGATTTCGGGTACAGGTTTCGCCAAACAAGGCTATCCGGTAAGAGGTTTGTTCTCTATTCCGTTCAAAGGACTGGATGAAAACGGTATTCCTTTGATTGAAAACGAAAAGGGAGAGATTACCAGCACCAGCATCAACTTCCAGGAACGTGACAACACAGACTTCCTGATTTACGAAGGCCCTACCGACCCGACCATTACCGGTAGCTTGGGTAACATCTTTACGTACAAAGGTTTCCGTCTGAACATCTTCATGACTTATTCGTTTGGCAACGTGGTTCGTCTGAATCCGGTATTCAGTGCCCAGTATTCCGACCTGAGTGCCATGACACGTGAGTTCAAGAACCGCTGGACCTTGCCGGGCGATGAGAATGTGACCAACATCCCTGCCATCATTTCTGCCAGAATGTACAATGAGAACACCGACTACAGATACGCGTACAATGCCTACAACTATTCGGATGTACGTGTGGCCAAAGGCGACTTCATCCGTATGAAGGAGATTTCACTGGCCTACGAGTTCCCGAAAGCATGGATTGCTCCGCTGAAACTGTCGAACCTTTCACTGAAGGTACAGGCCACGAACCTGTTCCTGCTCTATGCCGACAAGAAGTTGAACGGACAGGATCCTGAATTCTTCAATGCAGGTGGTGTGGCTTCTCCGGTGCCACGTCAGTTTACATTTACACTGAGATTAGGGTTATAACAAAAAAATAAGACATTATGAACAAGAAATACATATTATTAGCAGCCATTGTAGGAAGTTCGATGGGATTGGCTTCCTGTAGTGATTTTCTGGATGAGATGCCAGACCAGCGTACGGAAGTGACATCAGAAAACGCCGATTATCTGCTGGTGACGGCTTATCCCAACAGCATGCCTCTGGAAATGTTTGAAATGTATAGCGACAATACCGATGCCTTTCCCAACCGTTATGCAGCGTGGAGCCGTTTGCAGGAAGACCTGTATAAATGGGAAGATACCTCCCAGAACGAAGACGATTCTCCGGCTGCCGTGTGGGAAGGATGCTACAAGGCAATTGCCACAGCTAATCAGGTGCTGACGATGATTGCCGAGCAGGGCAATCCTTCTACGATGGATGCCACCCGGGGTGAAGCACTGCTGTGCCGTGCCTACAATCACTTTATCTTGGCTACGGTATTCTGCAAGGCCTATTCATCCACTGCAGCGACCGATTTGGGTGTGCCTTACATGACCTCACTGGAAACTACCGTAAGCCCGAACTACGACCGCGGTACACTGGAAGAGTTGTACAAGGGGATAGAAAAGGATTTGCTGGAGGGACTTCCTCTGATCAGCGACAGCAAGTATTCAGTGCCCAAGTACCATTTCAACAAGAATGCGGCCAATGCATTTGCGGCCCGTTTCTACCTGAACTATACCCAGCCGGACTTGTCGAACTACGACAAAGTGATAGAATATGCGACAGCTGTCCTGGGCGACAATCCTTCGCTGATGCTGCGTGACTGGGAAGCACTGGGCGCTTTGTCACTGAACGGTGAAATCCAGCCGAACGAATACGTGGATGCAGAGAGAGCGGCCAACCTGATGCTGGTCTGCTTCCATTCTTACTGGGGATATGTGAGTGGCCCTTACGGATTGGGAGAACGCTATGCGCACGGTCCCGAAGTGTCGTATGAAACCAACCGCTCGAATGGTCCGTGGGGAAATTATACATCCAGTCCGAATACCACGATTTACCGCGTGGGCGTATGGAGCAACTCTTCGGCACTGCCTACCAAGATCATTTCCATGAAGGTGGCACAGTACAAGGAGTATGTCGACGTGGTAGCCGGAACCATCAACGGATATTGTGTCAATGCCGCGTTTACAGCCGACGAACTGCTGCTGAGCCGTGCCGAGGCTTATGCCATGAAGAAAGATTACACGCATGCGCTGGCCGACCTGAACAGCTGGATGGCAGCCTATACCACCCGTTCGCAGGTTATGACGGAAGAGGAAATCAACGCTTTCTACGACGGCCTGGCATATTACACACCCACCGAACCTACGGTGAAGAAAGAGTTGCATCCGGAATTCACCATCGAGAAAGGCACACAGGAGAATCTGATTCACGCCATCCTGCAGGCCCGCCGTATCACTACCTTGCATGAGGGACTCCGCTGGCTGGATATCAAACGTTTCGGCATCACGGTATATCGCCGTTACATGAAAGACGACGGTAGCATCGAAGTGACCGACCAGATGGATGCCAACGATGCACGTCGTGCCATTCAGATTCCGAGTGATGTAATCAGCGCAGGTATGGAGCCTAATCCTAGAAATAACTAATCGCCAAGGAGGAACAATTATGAAAAAATACTTTATATATACATCAATGTTTTTACTGTCGCTGGGGTTTGTTTCCTGCAACAACGAGGATGAGATAGATACCTCGCACAGTATATTCGGGTCGGACGGAACGGAAGCCGAAGAGCCGAATGAATTTGACAAGTGGCTGCTTGAAAACTATGTCTATACCTATAATATTCAGGTGAAATATCGTCTGGACGACAACGAAACCGACGTGGAATACGACTTGGTTCCGGCCGATTACGAAAAAGCTTTCGCCCTGGCAAAAATCGTGAAGTTTGTATGGATGGAAGCGTACGATGAGGTATGGGGCATTGAAACCACACGTACCTATGTGCCGAAACTGATTCAGATGATTGGCAACGTGGCCTACACCGAATCGGGTATGATTCTGGGTCAGGCAGAGCAGGGCATGAAGGTGACGCTCTTCAAGATAAACGACCTGGACTTGGACAACCTGGACGTCAATACCCTGAATGAGTATTATTTCAAGACCATGCACCACGAGTTTACACACATCCTGAACCAGCGCAAGCCTTACGATACGAACTACGACCGTATCACCGAATCGAGCTATGTGGGTTCCGACTGGTACCAGATTTACGATGACCAGGCGTTGCAGATGGGATTCATCTCTCCGTATGCCATGGACCGCGGTTCGGAAGACTTTGCCGAGATGCTGTCTATCTTTGTGACCAATTCGGCAGACACCTGGGAGTCGTTTCTGGAGACAGCCGAACCGGATCCCAACAGTCCGTACTATAACCCGGATGTCAACGGACGGGCCATCCTGGAACAGAAGTTCGACATTGTGTACAAGTACATGAAAGATTCATGGGGGGTAGATTTGTATGAATTGCGCGACGTGGTTCAGCGTCGGCAGGGAGAAATCAATACCTTGTTCAACTAATAAAACACCGGAATTATGAAGAAATTAATTTTATATAGTTTATTGGCATGTGCGACGGTTTCCATGCAGTCGTGCTTGTTCAGTGAGGAGGACTTGTTCGAACAGTCATCTGCCGACCGGGAAAATGCCTCCGTCCTTGAATTGAAGAGTTTGTTGACCAGTGCCCCCAACGGGTGGAAACTGGAATACCGTTACGGCAGCGAAGGTATGGGTGGAGCTGCCAACTTGTTCTTTAAGTTTGATGCCAACGAGGTGACCATCGCTTCCGATTATGCGACGTCTTCGTACACTCCCGGGCAGACCGCAACCTCCCTCTATACCGTACAGTCGTATAACGGAACAGAAATCAGCTTCGACTCGTACAACGAGATTCTGCATGCGTTTTGTGAGCCCAACGGGTATAACGACCCGGGTCTGATGGGCGACTATGAATTCATCGTACGCTCGACTTCTGAAAACGAGATTCGCCTCACCGGAAAGAAGCATGGTGTGGAAATGGTGATGACCCGGCTGGACGATACGTTAGACTGGACCACCTATCTGGCTGCTGCCGCACAGATCAGCGAGGATTCAGACTACAACCTGTTTAATCTGATGCAGGGCGACCAGAAAGTAGCTTCTGTCATGCGAGAAGGCCGTGCTTTCCTGTTGGGAAGTGTAGACGAGAATGGCACATCCTCTTATGCTTATTACCCGTTCGTTTGTACCGAAAACGGTGTAAAAACAGTGGAACCCATGGTTTGCAACGGCATATCGATGCAGAACTTCACCTGGGATAATGCAACCAGTACGTTCACTTGTACCGACGAGGGAAGCAATGTGAAACTGGTATTCGAGCGTCCCGCCAATTATGAAAAGTACCTGGGTACCTACCATGTACAGAGTGGAAGCTCCAGCTTCAGCCTGACACTGGAGGTGAAGAAAGACGGTAAGTCTTATCAGGCCACGAAGACGTATTACCTGAGTGGCGGCGACACATGGACGATGAACGTTGAATTCTACTACGACACAGAACGCGACGACATCTCTGCCAACGGTCAGGTGGTAGGATATATGGATGGAGCAGCCGTAGGTTTGTATCCGGGCCTCAGATCGGGAGGTAATTTCTATTCTACACTGGAAACAGTCTTTGAAGGAACAACCACCGAGCAAGACGGTCAGATGACGATTACATTCAAAAACAATCCGTATAGTCAACTCGAAATGAATGACTGGTTGTTCATCTATAATTCGGGTGGATACAGAATGATGACCGCTTGGGAAAATCCGGTATTCACTAAAGTTTCTGATTAAAAAAGGATAGCTTATGAAAAAAATATTTTCTATTATCACGTTATGCTTATGCACCTTGTGGGTGTCATGTAGCGATGAGGAAGCCGTCACCAGCTCATTGCAGGTCGTTGCGACCGACGGCATTGATTTCTCTGCCGCTAGCGGAGAGGGTACTATCACCGTGGACGCTACGGAGGCGGTTACTGCCCAATCGAACAAGGATTGGTGTACAACCACTGTGGAAGGCAATGTGGTACATGTGGCGGTAACCACCTCTTCGGAGGTGACCAGCCGTATTGCCCTGGTCACCATTTCTACAGGAACAAGCTCTGTCGATGTGCCGGTGGTACAGGCTGGAGCGGTCACCATTCTGGATGAACATAACCTGTATTACTGCTGCGGATACGAGGGCGGTCAGTTCAATTTCAGTTTCAAGACCAACACCTCTTATAGTGTGGACGTGCCGGAAGAAGCTGCCGGATGGTTGACCTATACTTACGATACGGACAACAACGTGTTGCGGTTTGACGTAGCTGCGTCGGCCGACAAGACTCCCCGTGGTGCGGAAGTTAAGGTTTCGTCAGGAGCAAAGGAACTGGTCCTCAGCCTTTCTCAGATTGAAGTATCGCTCAGTATGATTGGAGGCAACTGGGACATGTCCTATTATAGTGGGGCGTATGGACAGGAAGTTTCGGGAACCGGTCAGGTGGGTATGCTTTCGGACAATCTGGTTCTCCTGGATGCTCTGAAGGAGTACTATTTGCCGCTGGAAATCGGTGATAACGGAATCTTGAGTGTTCCGGCAAATGTAGAAATAGGTACTTATGGCAGTTATACGCTGAAATCGGCTACGTCCCTGAGCGGTGGATATTATTCACTGTCTGTGCCGTGTGTAGCTGTGCCTAAGGTAAAAGATGGAAAACTGATTTATCATTTTGGATATTGCAGTGCCTATACCGACGGAGCGGCTGTAGAGTATCCGATGGTATACGCATTTGTGGGTTCATCTGCAGCCGGATGGTTGGAGTGCTATGTAGATTTGGAAATAAGCAAACCTTTGAACTAAAGGTTATTATCTCTCTTTAAATTCATTATGTTGGGGGCTATTCCTAGTGATAGGAGTAGCCTCTGTTTTTTTGTGGGGGAGGGGGAATGTCAGATTCTTTTGTTTTGGAATACATAAATCTCTTCAAAATATGGATTATTGCATAAAATCCCTATATTTGCCAGAGTATGAATTTAACCACATCAAGCTATGATAAAAAGAGTATGTGTATTGATATTCTGTGCAGGTTTGCTTGCCGACTTCAGCTATGCACAAAGAAAAGTCGAAGTGGTAGAAGCCCCGCAGGAAATGCAGGCAGCTGCCAGCGAGAAAGTGATTAAGCGGAAAGTGGCCATCGGACGTTTCTCCAACGAAACGCAATATGCGAAAGGCATATTTTATGACAAGGAGAATGACCCCATGGGCAAGCAGGCACTGGATATCCTTTCGGCCAAACTGGCCGCCTCCGGGAAATTCCTTCTGCTGGAACGCAGCGATTTGTCTACCTTGCTGGAAGAAGCCCAGAAAGGAGAAAAAGAATTGTCTACAGTGGGTGCAGATTACATGATAATCGGTTCCATCACCGAGTTTGGCCGGAAGAACACCGGAAAGTCGGGCGTTTTCACCTCTACAAAGACACAGACCGTAGAAGCTGCAGTGGCTATCCGACTGGTAGACGTGGCTACGGGCCTGATTATTTATTCGGATGAGGCCAAGGGAACAGCCGATTTGACGACCAAGACCACGCTGGGAGTAGGCGGACGTGCTGATTTTGATGCCACATTGAGCGACAAGGCCATTTCCGAAGCCATTGGCCAGCTGGTAGAAAACATCATTAACAAATGCACGGATAAGCCGTGGCGGACCTATTTCCTTTCCTACGACTCCGATGCCGTACTGATTGCAGGAGGAAAGAGCCAGGGCATTGCGGAAGGAGATGTCTTTGTCGTCAAGGCCAGAGGCAAGAAAGTGAAGAACCCGCAGACCGGCCTGATGATTGAACTGCCCGGAAAGCAGATAGGCACGGTGAAAGTTTTGTCTACCGGAGGAGATACCCCCGAAACCGAATATTCTTTCGTGGAAGTTTCGGCTGCAACTCCGATTGATACAGGTAAGTTAAGTGAGTATTATATCGAAGAATCCAAATAAGTATGAAAGCAAGATTATGGATGATTGCCGGGCTGGCAGCATTGCTGTGCGGATGCAAGGCCCATTATCCTGTAGCCCAGGAAAGCGGAAAAGAAGATATGGCCTACCTGCTTTTTACCAGTTCGGGCGAATATGCAGGAAAAGAAGTGACCGTGACACTGGATGGCCGGAAGCCCTTTGAGGCAAAAGTCGTGAAATCCAGGAATGCGAACCGGAAGGGGACATCGTATGCCGTTCCCGTCGGGCGGAAGCACCTCCGTGTGACCTACGGCGGAAAGTCTCTTTACGGAAAGGAAATCTTTCTATCAACACAGGAAACCCAGATCATTACTTTGCCATGACGAAAAGAATCCTGTTTATAGGTGCATGTCTGCTGGCCCTGTCTTCTTGTGGCACGACAGACTCGCTGTATTCATGGTACGACTATGAGGATACCACCTATCAATACAGCAAGAAAAGCACGGAAGAACTTCAAGCGAAAGTCTTGGAGCAATACCAGAAAATCATTGAACAGCAGAGAGGTTCGAGAGGCGTGGTGCCTCCCGGCCTGTATGCGGAATACGGCTATATGCTGTATCGCACAGGCAAGAAGGAAGAAGGCCTGTCGTTCTTGAGAACAGAAATAAAGACCTATCCGGAGTCGGAAAAATACATCTCACGAATCATCAAACAGCTTGAAAAATGAAGAACTACATCCTTGCTTGCCTGGCCGTTGTCTTGCTGTCCTCCTGTGCGGAGACCCTTACGCGCGGACAGCAGTATGCCAAGCTATATGAAGAAAAACCCGTATCCATCGTGATTATGCCTCCTGTCAACCAGACTAATTCGGTGGAGGCGAAAGACTTCTTTTATACCACCATGTACATGCCGTTGTGCGAAAAAGGATACTATGTCTATTCTCCCTACCTGACGATGGAGATGTTTCAGACAGAAAGCGCCTACGACAGTGAACTGTTTCTGGAACGCGACATCCAGATTTTCAAGAAAGTGCTGGGAGCAGATGCCGCCATGTTCACCATCATCAAGTCATGGGACCGGAAGCCCATCACCGGGATGCTGACGGCAGGTGTGGAATACATCCTGCGTTCTACCTCCACGGGCGAAACGCTATATCACCGGGAAGGGCTGATCAGTGTGGATACCAGTCTTTATTCCGAAGGCGGAGGACTGCTGGGTTTCGTTGTCAATATGGCCGCCACGGCCATAAACACAGCCATGACGGACAAGGTGGTGGCAGGACGGAAATGCAATGCCTTTGTGCTGAGCGATATGCCGGTGGGGAAATACAGTCCGAATTATGGAAAGGACCAGCATCTGGAGGCGGGGAAAAGCTACATAGAAGCCGTTGTGAGATAATGTAGGACGGATTTACGTGCATCCTAATTCCTATTTTTTGAATGGAGATCTGCTTTTATTTTATGTAATCCATCCCCAACTTACTCACAAAGTTCTGTTCTTCTTCAATTATCAACTTCTTGCGCCTTTTCAAGCAGTCCTTTAAATCCTCAACCTGATTGATTGGAGGAATAAGGTGGAGATAATTATAAGAAATTCCTTCCGCATGATTAAATGATTTTAAATTTGGATTGAAGGAACGATAGTTTTTAGCCATATAAGTAGGAACAATGTTTTCTGGACTTGATGGTAGTTTTGAGTCTAACTTTCCCAATGTCAATCCGTATGCGGTTGGAATTTTTTTTGATCTTTCGCGCAACAATTGCAGTTCGAAAAGAATCAGTGCCTTACTTCTGACGCCAGAAAGAGATACGGTTTTGGGGAAGGGCAGTGTCCTGAAGGGGACAGAAGGATTGTCCGAATACACACTATTGTCCACCTCTCCATTCAGAAAGCTAAGGAAATATTCGAAAGCCTTACGTTGATTGGACAAGGAATAAATTGTAAAATAGTTTGAATAGGTCGTTATCCAAAACCACCGTTTTAACTCTTGTATCTGCATCTTGTTGGGGGTGTGAAGTTTGCTAAAGAACTTCATTACAAATAAAAGTTGAATATTGTACGGTAATAATTTGTAATCCACTACATTCAACTCCTTGTACAAAAACTTTGCAGCTTTCAAGATATAAGGTGTAGTTTTTTTTACCACGTTTTTAAAATCCGGTCGTACTGCCAACTTTTCAATATTCGACTGGTCGAAATACATTTTTTCATCGAACGCACTTTGATAGCATCTGAACAGATTGTTACGTGTAATCCCTTCAAAGTGATATTGGGATAATTGTTCTTTTAAATTATCTATTTCGACAGAGAAACTGAAATCCGAACTGTAACTTAGTGCATTAACCATATAATCATACGAGATGTCAGTACCTTTGGAATTCACGCGGGAAAAAATGTTTACAGCATCCGATAAACTTGCTTCTGAAATTTCCACGACAGCCAGTTTATAGTCAATCAGCGTACGCGAAAATGCATCAGCTCTATCCAAATACATATCAAGTTGCTCATCCTTACAATATGGTTCTATATATTTTCGAGAATACTGTCTGAAATCGCTTGTACTCATCAATATATGGACTGGTACTTGATAAGGCTTTGGGGTATAGCGCAAATAGACAAAATTTTCCTCTTCAAGATCGAAATACAAGTTGTAAAGAGAGTCCCTGTCGATTGTTTCGTCAATTTCAAGATTAGCCTTTTGAGCATTAGTCAAACAGCCAAATAAGGAAGATAGCCTTTGATAGCCATCCAGAAGAAATACTTGCTGGGAATAATTCTTTGGTAATTTAAAGCCTCCTACAGATTTTAGTTTATCCCAGTTATAATTGTTTTTGGGTTTCCAGATAAGTAGTGAACCTATAGGATAATTATTCTTAATGCTTTCAAACAAATCCTTGACATCATCTCTTGTCCATACAAAATCTCTTTGGAAAGGAGGAACTTGCAATGCTCCTTGCTGTAAGTCATCCAAGAGTTTTGCCAAGCTTCGGATTTGGGTTTCAATGCCAATATTATAGTTCATATTACAATAGCTTTTGTATGGATTCCACAATTTCTTGCAATTCATTCGGGTTATTTTGTCTGCTAACTCGGTCGTCCAATCTTTTTCTTGTTACAATTGGGTTGCTGAAGTAAGTAGGAAACACCTCTTTAAAAGATCCTTTTTTGGATAGTTGAATGCATTTTTCAAGAGCTTTGAAATGTGCTGGAGTTACGTCGCGATATAAGTTCTTCTGTGCAGGCGGCAAAAGAGGTCTTACAAAAGAATGCTTTTTCTTGTTTTTGTCTTTATTGCTATGTCCTTTCTCATTCTTATCCGCTTTTGCTTTGTTGTCTTTAGATAAATCTCCATAAAATCCACCCGCAATATTCAGGTAGTCTTTCTGTTCGTCAGACAAGGATTTATATGCATTGATCCAGTTTATATTAGCTTCTGTTTGCATTAATTCGATGGCATCATCGGGCATATAATTTTCCATCGACCGTTTGTCGAGGATATGATATTCTACATTCCATTCTTTTAGTTTAGCCACCACCGTTTGATATTTGGAGACTATATCTGTTGGATAACGTTTATCGCCATCCAGTAGTACCCAATATTTTAGGAACTTCGTTTTCTCTTTATAATGAGCTACTTGTGCTTTAATGAACTTTTCCACATTTGTACATCCACCCGCATTGACAAATTGCAGCTCATTGTTTTCTTCTGCAGTCTTTAAGCTTTCTTTGGTTGCGTAAGCTCTGAACAATGCCCGCAAGAAGTGAGCGTCATTCACGCTGTTTTCTACCAGCAAAGAAAGCGGCTGTAAAAGATACATGATAGCTTCTTCACGAGTAAAAATTTTTTTCTTTGTTTCATCCTTGCCGCTTTTACTGATTTGGCAATCGCATTGAGCTGATGAAGTCATTGACTGGGTAAAGGCCAATTCAAAAATCCGAGTCTCGTTATCGTTCAATCCTCTTACGAACTCAGACGACAGAACCTCCGAATCATCTATAAGCAGTTCATAGCTCTGCTTAATTGTGATTAGGTATACCAAGAAGTTCAGTTCAAGTCTCCCTCGGTCATCTTTCGACTCCTCAAAGACATCTTTTGAGATAAGCACCTTCATACCTGACGATTCTTTTGAGCATTATGTAACAATACAGCCTCTTTATACGATTCATTAAATACGTCATCAGGCCAATCACTTACGCTTCCATCTTCTCTGACCTCCACCTTTTTCAGAGAACTTGCACCTGTATCTTCATCATATTTCACGTAGTATAAAGCTAAATCTTTAGGATGTAACTTGTTTGTGGCTACTAATGTGCGGAGTCTCAATATAAAGTTTAACGAATGGGTTTCAACTAATATCTGTTTATTTTTGTCCAAAGATACCTCATTGGCCATAAATTCAGCCATTTCCGCATGAGCTGCAGGATGTAGGTGAGTTTCAGGCTCCTCCAATATGTATTGCCATGGTTTTTCACATGCCTTGGCTATTGCTACAATTTCGGGTAATGATTGTCCGATACCAGCTCCTGTGTCCAGTATATTGTTTCTGACATTCTTATTTTGCAACTCCACAGAATAGCTTGGAGCTCGGGACTGGTCTACTACCACAGCCCATCCGTCAAAGACCTTTTTATACCAATTAGAGACTTTGGTTAGCAGTTCTCCATTTCCAGACACCACATCTGAGATTAAGAACTCATAAGCATTTTCTCCTTTTGTTCCCATCAGAGTATAAACCCCATCATTCAGCCGATAATCACGTAATGGTAACTGTCTTACATGGCCGATATAATCATTTGCTGTTTGAAAGTGTGCTAATGCCTCAACCATCCAATTTTCAGAAATGTTTTTGGGGGTTATTCCCATGAAGGCAATTTCATTTCCTTTCTCATCGGTCATTTTGTGATCATCGTTGCATTGGTAAGAAACATTGTTTCCGTTTGTATCTTTCAGTGACCAACTTTCCAGGTGTGTCTTTTTTTGTTTATCCAGCATATCCACAAAGAAAGAGAATGACAATTCGTCTCCCTCTGTAGAAGTTACGTCAATTGTTGGGGCCCGATTACCTTTGTTATATACTATGTCACGAAACTCGTCACAGAGGGTCACCTCGTTGCAAATTCTGGAAAAAACCTCTTGTGTTTTACATTTCAAGGCACTTTCCACTAGCAATGGCAACTTTAACACTGCACTTTTTCCCGTGTTGTTTTTTCCAAACAACACAGTCATTGGGGCAAGTGTCAAGGTCTGCCGATTGGCAAAAATCCTATAATTGACAAAAGAGATGCTATTTATCATATTAAAAAACTATTCATATAATCGATTTATATTTTAAGGTTTGAACCCCAATTACCTTAAATAATATACAAATATATTCATTAAAATCCAAATAAGACCATAATGGGCGATAAAAAAATGATAAATCCGTTCCATGAAATACTCCTGATATTAGTGCATATTTTGTTTTTCTTCGGAAAAAGCAGAAAATAAGAAAAGTTCCTGTCGACATTTGAAGAGATAAGAAGTCTTTTGCAGACTTGTAAAAAACGCCGAAGCGTTTTGTTTCAAACGCCCTTACGTTTTCCTTCAAACGCCTAAGCGTTTTAGATAAAACGCTTCGACGTTTTGACTAAAACGTTTCGGCGTTTCAGTGCAAACGTTTCGGCGTTTTTTTATGGGCTCTGAGGCAGTGATATGGGGAGATATAATACCGAATTTGTGATATCTGCAAGAAAAAAGATAAATTCTGTTTTACATGAATGAAATATGCCTCTTTTTTTTGATTATTTTATGTTTTTCTCTTCCTTTTGAAAATCAATCCATTAAAAAAAGTTGTTTGACGTATTAGCAAATTTGTATTAGTTTCACTAGTTGGAAGAACACAATTTTGCCTGAAAAGAGTTTTGCGGTATTGTTTCTTTGCTTATCTTTGTATCTAGATTCATTCCTATGAAAACACATATTCATGGGGAAAAGATGAAGAAAATAAGACAGTTTAACTCGTTTAAACTTTTTTATCTATGAAAAATAAAGGCGATGCCTTAGCGCATGAAAAACAGCAAATGGCATGCAACTCACCAAGTGAGAACGCACGCCAGACCAACATAAATTAGAAGCAATATCGATGTCACTGTATAGTTCAGACGTTCCTTCTAAAGCCGGGGGAGGCAATCTTGATAACGGATCAAATCTATTTGGTCCGGAACTAGAAAAACGCGCTGTAGAAAACTCTTCCTGGTGCTATCTGTTCGTTTACTACTCAAAAGTCGATGTGGTAGACAAGATTCTAAGGGAACAATTTCGTACATTTATTCACCGTACCATTATATACAAGCGGGGTAAATCGCATGTGGAGAGCAAGGAAGTACCCACCATTACCGGCCTGATATTCGTGCAGGGGGATATCCTGAAGATACAGTCTTTCCTGAACAGCCGTTTCATTGGTCTGCATTTGGTGAAAGATTGCAGCACGAAGATGGTGGCCGTAATTTCCGACCGTGTCATGCAGTCGTTCATACAGGTGTCCCAGCTTGATTCCCACCGCATTCGTTTCATGCCTCATTCCTTCGACTACTATGCAGAGGGGCATACGCTGGTCAAGATGACCTCGGGTGTACTGGCCGGCATGGAAGGCTATCAGGTACGTATCTCCCGCGACAAATGTTTTGTGACCACCCTTGGCGGCATGACGGTAGCCATCGGTGGCGTGTCGAAGGAAACCTTCGAAGACGTGGACGAGTACATCCGCCAGCGCAGGGTTCAGTTGCGTGAGGAAAGCGGGTCGCTCGACGCGAACCTGACGGCCGTGCAGCAGGAGATAGACAAGTGTTTTTTCTCTCCCGAGAACCGTCTGGATGTGATTTCCATAGCCAGCAGTCTTGATCAGTGGCTGGAAAAGTCGCGCTTGCTTCTTCGGAAGGAACAGTTTGCTGAGGCCACGGAGATTGTGCTTTTCATCCTCGAAGAGATTGGTTCCCGTTTTCAGTCTGCATACGGCAGTCTGGCCGCCGGAAACCTGAAGGAGATGACGGCAGTGTGTGCGGAAGCCGACCGAATATTGGGAGAGATTGCCGCGCATGCCAATGTGCCGGAAGATTTGATGTGTTTTATTGCGGCAGAGCGCCAGTCGCTGGTACTTCGCTATTCGTTTTTGCCGATGGAGGAATAAGAAAAGATGGAGTTGTCTCAAAAAGAAAATACAAAGCGGATTGCCAAAAACACCCTGATGCTGTATGTCCGCATGTTGTTTGGCATGCTGGTATCGCTGTATACTTCCCGTGTGGTGCTGCAGGCATTGGGCGTGGAAGATTACGGTATATACAATGTAGTAGGGGGTGTGGTGGCGATGTTCTCCATGATTTCTAGCTCTCTGTCGTCATCAGTAAGTCGTTTTTTAACGTTCGAATTGGGGAAAGGAAACAGGGAAGGTCTGAAAAGAGTCTTTTCCACTTCATTGAGCATTCATGTAGTGTTGGCGCTTGTCATTGTGTTGTTGGGAGAAACCATTGGACTTTGGTTTCTAAACACCCAAATGACCATCCCCGAGAATCGTTTGTATGCTGCGAACTGGGTATTTCAGGCATCAATCTTTACGTTTGTCATAAACCTTTTGAGCGTACCGTTCAGTGCGTCTATTGTATCCCATGAACGGATGAGTGCGTTTGCTTATATCGGCATATTAGACATAATTCTTCGGCTATTGATTGTATTGTTCATTGCTTATTCAGGTCTGGCATTCGATCGTCTGATTGTATATGCCTTACTTTTGGTGGGAGTAGTTGGTATCATGCAGGCAATCTATTGGAGTTACTGTACGAGGAATTTTGAGGAGTGCAGGTTCAAATTAAGTTTTGATGTCAGTTATTGGAAAGACATGAGTTCTTTCGCCGGATGGAATTTTATTGGCTGTACGGCGGGGTTACTGAAAGAGCATGGAGTAAACATCTTGCTAAACTTGTTTATGGGACCGATTGTCAATGCGGCTCGTGGAATAGCCAATACAGTGAATAATGTACTAGCTTCTTTTGCAGGTAACTTTATGACAGCTTTGAATCCACAGATTACGAAGTCCTATGCGGCAGGTAATTATGATTACATGTTTTCGCTGGTAGAACGGGGCTCCAGGTTTTCCTACTATATACTCCTGCTGTTTGCCTTACCCATGCTATTTGAAGCAGAGTTTGTATTGACTTTGTGGTTAAAACACTATCCTGAGCATACCGTTAATTTTGTGCGGCTTATCCTGATAGTAACCATGTGCGATATATTGTCAAATACATTGATTAATTTAAAGTCTGCAACTGGAAATATACGTAATTACCAGATTGTTGTTGGAGGTATGCTTTTGATGAATTTTCCTTTGTCGTATTTTTGTTTGAAACTAGGTTGTCCCCCTGAATCAACTTTGGTTATAGCTTTACTGGTTGCTGTTTTATGCTTATTTTTGCGACTTTTCTTTTTACGTAAAGTTGCAGGATTTTCAATAAAACGTTATTTATATAAAGTTTGTGGAAATGTGTTGGGGGTAACTTTAGTTGCTGCTATTATACCTGCATTACTGTATTTACATATGTCTGATGGCATTGTGCGATTTTTGTTTATGTGCATCCTTACAACTTTATGTTCGTTTGTTTCCATTTATTTTATAGGATGTAGTAAGAATGAGCAGATATTTATAAGAGAGAAAATTTCCTTGTTTAAGAGAAAAATCTTTTAGAATTTGTGGGTTTATTCTGTAAGTAGAATTTAATATGGTGGAATTAGCTAGTAAAGAAGTTTGTACAGGATGTAGTGCTTGTGCTTATGTATGTCCTAAAGGATGTATTTCATTTAAAAGTGATAAAACTTATGATATAACATATCCTATAATTGATCAGAGTCAGTGCATTAATTGTGGAAAATGTCGGAAAGTTTGCCCTGCGTTAAATCCGTTAGAAGGTGTTATACCTTTGGGAGCTTATGCAGCATGGAGTTTAGATCAAAAAGAGAGGCGTACCAGCGCTTCGGGAGGAATTGCCACAGAAATTTATAAATATGCTCTTGAAGCTGGATGGAGCATTGTTGGAGCTGCTTTTTGCGAGGATTTTAAAGTTTGTTTGAAATTAGCTAATAATAAGGATTCGATCAAGGAATTCAAGAATTCTAAGTATGTGTTTAGTTCTGTAGCTGATGTGTTACCGAAAATAGCTCAGAATTTAAAATCCGGTGGTAAAATTATTGTTATTGCTTTGCCGTGTCAGATAGCTGCAATTCGGAAAATATTTCATAAGGATTTAGATAATCTTTTATTGGTGGATTTGGTTTGTCACGGCATTATGCCTTATGTATATTTAAAGCAGTACATAAGTTATATGGAGAAGTTGTACCATAAAAAAGTAAAAAGGCTTACATTCAGGGATCCAGAAGGTGGAACACAAAATTACTTTTTATCATTATACGATCAAGAAAAAAAATGTTTCTATTCCAGTAATAAATTAAACGATTCATATCAATTTGCATTTCATCGTATGGTGGCTTATCGAGAGAATTGTTATCATTGTTATTATGCTAATAATAGACGAATTTCTGATATTACATTAGGAGATTATAAAGGGTTAGGTGTGTGTGCTCCGTGTACTTTTTCAAACGAAAAGGTGAGTTGCATATTGGTTAATACTGAAAAAGGCAAGAAGTATATTGATAGATTAATTGAGAATAAGTTAATTGAAGCTGAAAATCGTCCGATTGAAGAACCAATTAAAGGCGACTCCCAACTACGTCATCCTTCAGTAAAATCATTTTCACGTCTGTTATGGGAAAAAAAATATAACGGTGATTTTGTGAATGTTACTCAATACGTTTATAGGATATCAAAATATAGGGACTCCCTGCTTTGGGTATGTCACTTACCTAAACGAATATTTAGAAAAATATTGAGGATTCTTTATATAAAAAAATAAGTATAAATGAGGATTGGAATTATTACTGTCCATAGAGCATACAACTATGGCTCTGTTTTGCAGTGTTATGCTTTACAAGAATATTTAAAGCGTTTAGGTCATGATGTTTGGGTGATAGACTATCGCCAACGGTGGACCGAAGCTGTATATAAACCATTCAGTCTATATTATATCTGGCAACTTATTAAACGACATGATATTCATGCCGTCATCGGTTATTGGAGAGGGAGAAGGGGAAGGCGTAATTACTGTAATACTGCAAATAAAATCTTTCGTTCATTTTGCTCTAAAAATTTGCATCTAACATCTTCCTGTAGGCGTAAGATCCCACAAAATTTTGATGCATATATTATCGGAAGTGATCAACTCTGGTCATATCAATGTGTTGGTGGGGAGGATAAAATCTATTTGGGCAAATTTAAACGCCCTAAGAACAGTAAACTAATTGGGTATGCGATAAGTTCTAGTACGAATTCACTTTATAAGATGGGAGGAAAAAAATTAAAGCATGTATTGGCTAACTTTGATAAAATCTCATTACGTGAAAAAAGCAATTCAAAGATAGTTGAACAATTAACAGGTGTTTCATTACCAATAACCATAGATCCTACATTATTGGCAGATGAAAGTATTTGGAGTTCTATGATAAATTCCGAAAAATGGAGCAAGCGTGATTATATTGTTACTTATCAAGCTCGTCCGGTTGCAGGTAATCCTACTTATTTATATGATAAAGCTTCTATAATGGCTTTGCAAAAAGATGACACAGAAATTATAGATTTGAGTTCAATGACATATTCTGTGGAAGATTTCATTTCATCTATAAAATATGCAAAGTGTGTATTTACGACTTCATTTCATGCTGTAGTGTTTTCTATGTTAATGGAAACTCCATGTTATGCCGTTTGTTTAGGAGATGGATTGGATGTTCGTTATGTTGATCTTTTAAAGAATATCGGCTTGGAAAAAGAAATTGTTGATATTGATTTTGTTCCTACTTCTCTTGATATCGATTTTACGATAGTAAAAAAGAAATTGGAGACTTATAGGAAACAGTCACAGGATTTCTTAGATTAATGAATGTATTAGGAATATTATTAATCCGACTTGTGATAATTGGGAACTATTATTGATAGATGATGGGAGTACAGATAGATTAGGTTTAATTTGTGATGAATGGGTACAAAAGGATTTACGGATTAAAGTTTTATTTAAAACTTATTCATGAGATGTTGACAAAGAAGAATCTTTTCGTAATTATTTAGTTTATTCTTGGTTACGTGTCGCATGGGGTGTAAAAAGATTTGGTAAATGCTATAATATATCCTGAGAATCTAACTGTTTTGATTTCATTTTATGTGTTGTTCTTTATAGTCATAAAGTTATAAGAATAAAGAAATCCTTTATATAGTTATAGAAGGACTGCTTGTGTATTGAAATTATATAGTTAAATTAATTAGGGTTGTATTTTTCTTGATATCCTGAATTTAACAGAATATTAATAATTGTTTTTTTATTCATAATTATGTTTGAAGATATTAAAATATCAGTAATAATACCGATATATAATGTGGAAGTTTATATTGCTCGTTGTGCAGAAACATTGATGAAACAAACTTTAAAAGAAGGAATTGAATACATTTTTGTGAATGATGCCACTAAAGATAACAGTATAGCAGTCCTTCAATCGGTTCTAGAAAAGTATCCTTTAAGGAAGGGGCAAATAAAAATTGTTTCTCATAAATATAATCAGGGTTTACCTGCAGCCCGGAATACAGGCTTAGCATTAGCTAAAGGAAAATATATTTATCATTGCGATAGCGATGATTATGTTGAATATGATGCGTTGGAATGCCTTTATAAAGTTGCAGTTAAGAATAATGCAGATATAGTATGGTGTGATTATTCAGAACTTTATCCGAACGCTGAGAGAAATAAAAAACAACCTTCATTTGATTCCTCAATGGAGGCTGTAAAGGGTATGCTCACAGGAAAAATGGAATATAATGTATGGAATAAGTTAGTAAAGCATGATTTGTATATAAAAAATAATATAGAATTTCCTAAAGGTTATCCGATGGGAGAGGATTTAACTATGATAATGCTATTTGTGAATTCTCAAAAGGTTGTTCATGTTCCTATAGTTTTATATCATTATGATAGAACCAATCAAAATGCCATGACATATTCTATGTCTGAAGAAAAGCAGAATGTTTTGACGCACAATGTTGCAATGGTTGAGAGTTATTTGTGTAGGAAATATGGTAATTCATTAATGCTAGAAATAGCAACCCTTAAATTGAATTTGAAATGGCCTTTTCTTATTTCTACAGATAAAATAGAAGTTTATAAAAGATGGAATAAGTGGTTTCCTGAAGCCAATGAATATATAACCCGACAGTCTGTTAGCGGCAGAATAAAAGTATTAGAATTGTGCGCTTCCAAAAAGCAATATTGGATAATTTGGTTACATTATTGGCTAGTTGTAAGGTTGTATTATAAGGTCTTTGGTAAGTAGTTTATGTAACATTTTTTATTTTATACACACTAGTTATTTATCTGTGGATGGTGGTCATGTTGTCGCTTTCTGTTATATTGCTATACTTTTATTTTTGTTGTTTTTATGATATTATTATCAGGTTGTCATTGATAGAAAGTAAATTGTTCTTTATTATAAAGAATTTTTTATGTTAACATTTTTACGGTATTATTTATTATATTGTAAATGGTGTAATATTAATTACTTAGCTGTTTTTTATTAATCACTTTTATGTTGACATTGTTATTTGGCGATATTGAAGGTCTATAATATTTTGAAAAGATGTTACACAAGTATCAAGAAATTATACGTTTCTGCATAGTAGGTACTTTAGCTACAGGCATTCACTATGGGGTATATTTATTGTTGAACCAATTAATTTTGGTGTGGCTTGCTTATTCTATTGGATATGTTGTAAGTTTTATATTTAATTTTTATTTAACGAGTGTATTTACTTTTAAATCAAAAGCGACAATAAAAAAAGGTATAGGTTTTATTTTTTGTCACTTGGTTAATTATATTTTGCATCTTTTTTTCCTTTCCTTTTTTATATGGATGGGAGTTGGAAAAAATTATGCACCTATTCCTGTATATTTAATCGTAATACCGATTAATTTTTTGTTAGTTCGATTCGTATTTAAGACAAAAAAATTATGAAGAAAATATCTATATTAGTACCTTGTTACAATGAAGAGGCTTCATTACCGATGCTTTACTCAGAATTGGTAAAAGTCATGAATTTGTGTGATTCTTATGACTGGGAAGTTCTATTCATAAATGATGGATCCTGTGATAATACTCTATCTGTGATCAAAGATTTACGTCGAAAAGACATGAGAATATCGTACGTGGATTTATCTAGAAATTTTGGAAAAGAAAATGCCATGTTAGCAGGTTTTGATTATGTTACGGGAGATTGTATGGTGATTATGGATGCAGACTTGCAACATCCACCACACGTAATCTTGAAGATGTTGGAAAAATGGGAAGAAGGATATGAGGATGTTTATGCTAAAAGGATAACACGAGGAAAGGAATCATGGATTAGGAAAAGAGCGTCATTATTGTTTTATTCATTATTGCAGAAAACGACGAGAATTGAAATTCTACAAAATGTTGGAGATTTTAGATTATTAGATAGATGCTGTATTGAAGCACTTAAGTCTTTAAGAGAATCTGAAAGATATACAAAAGGAATGTTTTGTTGGATTGGCTTTAAAAAAACATCTGTGGATTTTGAACAGAAGGATAGGGTGGCTGGTAAATCAACTTGGAATTATTGGAGTCTTTTTAATTTAGCAATAGAAGGTATAACGTCTTTTACGACGACACCTTTACGCTTTTCTTCAATATTAGGATTTATAATTGCAATTTTTTCTTTTGTATTAATGCTTTTTCATTTTATTAAAGCGTTGATTTGGGGGGATCCAATCCAGGGATTTCCAACATTGGTAGTATTAATACTTTTTCTAGGTGGTATTCAGCTATTGTCCATAGGAATCTTAGGTGAATATTTAGGGAGGGTATTTAATGAGTCAAAGCATCGCCCTGTTTACATAGTTCGAGAATATAATGGTGAAAAAAAATGATAAAGATGAATAATGTAAAGATTGCGCGTCAAGACTTAGTGTTTTTTATTATTGTATTTATAGCTTTTTATCTGTTAGATAGATTTAGTCCTTTTATAGCAGATGACTATTCTTATAGATTCTTTTATGATGAAGGCATTGGGAAACTAAAAGTCGTCAATTCTTTGAAAGATGCGATTGTTTTTCAAGCTCATGATTATATGACGCATAATGGTAGATTTATAGTCCATACTTTGACGGCTTATTTCTGTGGAAAATTAGGAGTAGAATGGTTTAGAGTTATAAATGCTTTGATATTTGTTTTGTTTGTTTATGGTGTATTAAAATTGATAAGGAATGAATCGGGAAGAAGAAATATTGATAAGTATTTGATTGCTTTTGTGTTGTTTTTGTTTATGCCTTGTCCCGGTATGATATGGTTGGGGTCCATTGCTATGTGTATTAATTACTTGTGGACTGCATGTGCCATAATTTATTTTATGATATTATTTAAAATTATTGTAAACAACAAGAAAGCTTACAATATAACAACAAAGATGCTGATTTTTTTTGTCGGTTTATTTGTTGGTAGTTTACAAGAGAGTTTCTCATTAGGTATAAGTGCCGCTTTATTTTTTTATTATTGTTTTCACATTAAAGAGTTCAAAAATTCTGTGTTTTATGTTGTCGTAGGATTTTGGTTAGGAACATTGATTGTTACTTTTGCGCCTGGAAATTTTGTAAGGTTAGGGGAGGTTAATAATTTAGAAGGTGGATTTACTCTGTTAAAACTGTTGTCACATTTTTCACAGGTTATTTTTAATGCTAAATTATTTGTAATATTGTGTTTTTCATTGTTGGTATTATTGATTAAAAGTAAATCTGATTTTATAAAATTTATTTCACGAAATAAAATCTATGTCTTAACAATTCTTTTTTGTGTAATGGTTTCTTTGGTTATATTTTCAGGGGAGCGTCAAGTTACGTGCATTGAATTGTTCTCTTTGATTTTAATAATTAAATTACTTTATAAGTGCTGCTCTAACTTTATAGAACATCGTTATAGATGGATAAATTCGTTTTTTATCATTTTGTTTTGTGCTTTTTATGTACCTATTTATAATAACAGAGCATTTGCTTATGATACACTTGAAGCTTTATATAAGCAGCCTGTAATTGAAAAAACTATTGTATTTCCAGAATATTGGGATCATATTCGGAAGTTGAATGGGAATTATTTTGGAAGTAGGTTTACGCAAAGATTAGATTTTAGTGAAAAATGGATGTACCTTTCATTTTCGAATTATTTATCAAATGGAGAGAATAGTCGATTGGTAACAGCTGTTTTATGTGAAAATAAAAAGAAGATTGTGGAGAACTATGAGAAATACAATGTTGATGGGTATTATTATAGTAAACAATATAAATATTTTGTGGTAAGGGATTCTATAGATACAGCGGTTGACTCCTTTAAAGAATATTATATGCCATCTACTGTATTAGGGAAAATAAAGCGATTGGTATTAAATCATGATAAAATAAATACTAGAGAGACACAGATTTCATCTTATTTTGATAATCATTCTTTTAGATATTATCTTCTAAATGAGCGTTCTTACAAAATCCAACGCGTTTCTCTTAATGAATAATTACTTTTAAAATTATAAGAAGTATGCCTAAAATATCAATTGTAGTACCTGTCTATAATGCTGAAAAATACTTACCTTCTTGTGTAAATAGTATATTAGCGCAAACTTTAAACGATATTCAAATAATTCTTGTAGATGATGGAAGTAAGGATAACTCTGGAAAGATATGTGATGATTATCAGAAACAAGATAAAAGGATAAATGTAATACATCAAAAAAATAGTGGTGTAATGAAAGCGCGAGCTGAAGGAGTACGTGTAGCTAATGGTGAGTGGGTTTGTTTTATAGATGCAGATGATATGGTAGCTCCAGATGCATTGGAATGTATGTATTCATATATTGCGAATGATATTGATATTGTAGTATTTGAGAGCCCAATAAATGCAAGTTATAATGCGCAGGAATATATACAGTTATTATTTAAATTTCAACTTTTAGCATTATGGGGGAAGCTTTATAGGCGTAATTTACTGAATGATTATGCACTGTCTGTACCAGCTCAATTCAAGGTGGGAGAAGACTTTATATGTCAGTTGCGTATATTATGTATGGTAAAAAGTAAGATACGGCTTTGTTCTGAAAGGAAATACATTTATAATGAAAATAATCCTGCTAGTGTTCAGAAATCTCATCGAAAGTCATATGAATATGAAATGGCTATGTTAAGTGAGGTGGCAGATATTATGGATAAAATGAATTTAGTTGATGAGCAGGCAAAAATCGCTTATTTAAAATGGAGAATAGTTTATTTAGGAGGTATGATAGGTTTATGCTATTCGGTAGATTATAAGAGTAAATGGGTGATAGAACTGGAAAATGAATGTAGAAATTATTCTTTGTCTGGAAAAGATTCTATGATAATGAATGCTATTCATATTCCATTTTTACGTTTGTTCTTGATTCTAGAGAAATTTATAAAAGGGAAAGGTAGATGGTTAATTAATAAGTTTAGGTAAATTTATTGTAAATCATATTGATGTCTAGAATAGTATATTTAGATTATACAAGAGGCTTTGCTATATTATTGGTCATTGTCGGGCATTTGATACAGTTTAATTTCCAGTCTGGATTAAATAATAGATTGTTTGATATTATTTATAGTTTTCATATGCCGTTATTCTTCTTTATTAGTGGATGTGCTAGAGGAATTCATAACAAAAATTCTTCGACGGTGTTTGAGTTCTGTAAAAAAATATATTGTAGATTTTGTTCATTAATTGTGCCTTCTATTGCGTGGACAGTAATAATACCATATTTCTTTTCACGTAAGTATGAGCTAGGACTTACTCAAATCTCAGGATATTGGTTTCTAAATGTGTTGTTTGTCATTGTGGTTATATGGGATATCGTTTTATATATTGATGATAAGAAATATTTAAACAGATATTTATATCCATTAGTGATTATAGGGATTACTTCTCTTTTTATTTTTGGGGTTAAACGTATTCCTATATCATATTTTTTAATGTATGTGATTGGATTTTATTTTCAGAAGTATAATTGTTTGACAAGACTAAAACCAATTTTTTATTCGTTATTCTTTTTAGTATTTTGTTTGTTCTCTGGTTATTTTGATTATGGAGAAACAACAATGGGAGATCCAAATAGAGTTTGGTTACAATTTCCTTTATCTATTTGTGCTAGTCTTGCATTGTTAAAGTTCTTTTCTATGTGCGAATTAAAGGGTTATAAAATATTTCCTATATTAGGGTTTATAGGAAGGTATACATTAGGTATTTACCTTTGTCACTTTTTTCTTATTCATATCCCTTTTGTTGCGGGAATAGTGAATGAATGTAATTTATTAACTCAATTTGTAGGGCTGTTGCTTCTATCTTTGAGTATTGCCTTAGTGTGTATAGGAATTCAGAAAGTGATAGAAACCTATCCGTTTTTACATAAGATTATGTACGGAAAATAAATGGAGTAATTGTCATGAAAGTGATTGTGAATATGGCCTGCGGATTAGCCAATCGGATGTTTCAGTATAGCTATTATCTTTTTTTGAAACAAAAGGGATATGATGTGCAGGTAGATTTTTATCAGTCTGCAAAATTGGCTCATGAGAAAGTAGCATGGAATGATATCTTTCCTGAAGCTAAGATTGTGCAGGCATCCTCTTTAGAGGTTTTTAGATTAGGAGGAGGAACGGATCTTTTTTCGAAAATTCGTAGGAAGTATTTACCGTTCCTTTCTGGAGTAGTAAGTATGCCGACTGCTTTTGATGCAGAGTTGCCTGTCAATAGCAGAAAAAGTCAATATATAATTGGTGTATTTCAAAATGCGAAGATGGTAGAGGACGTGGAAGAGGAGGTGAAACGTTGTTTCACATTCCAGCCTTTTGTCGATGAAAGGAATCAGAAGCTCGAAAGAGAGATGGAAGCTTGTGAGTCGGTGGCCATACATGTCCGGAAAGGAAAAGACTATATGCAGCGGGTGTGGTATCGGAATACTTGTCCGGTAGATTATTATAAAAAAGCTGTGGAGGTGATAATGAATAAGGTGAGCAATCCGAAATTTTATGTCTTTACGGATAATCCGGAATGGGTAAAGGAAAATTTTAAAGACATGGAATATACGCTGGTGGAAGGAAACCCGCCCAGTGGTTGGGGAAGTCATTTTGACATGCAGTTGATGAGTGTGTGTAAACACAATATCATTTCGAACAGTACCTACAGTTGGTGGAGTGCGTTTTTAAATACTCATTCTGGGAAAATTGTCATTGGTCCTAAAGTGTGGTTTAGTCCAGGGAGTTGTGAAGAATTTACTTCAGAAAGGACGCTTTGCAGAGATTGGTTGGCTGTATAAATGAAGAGATCTATGGAATATAAAGTATCGGTAATTATTCCTATATATAAGGTAGAAAAGTTTATATCTCGCTGTGCTGAATCATTGATGGCACAGACATTGGAGGGAGTGGAATATATTTTTGTGAATGATGCGACTCCAGACCATAGTATGGAAATGCTTCAGAATGTATTAGATTCTCATCCGGAAAAGAAAGTGACAATAGCCACGCATGAGATAAACAAGGGATTGCCTGCTGCTAGAAATACGGGATTAGGTTTGGCACAAGGAGAATATATTTTTCATTGTGACAGTGATGATTTTGTGGAGCCGGATATGCTAGAGACTTTGTATTGTGCAGCGAAGGAGAAAGAAGCGGATATTGTATGGTGTGATTGGTATCTTTCGTTTGAAAAGAATGAGAGATACATGAAGCAACCTTCTTTTGATACACCTGAGGCGGCGTTAAAAGCCATGTTAGGGGGAGGAATGAAATATAATGTCTGGAATAAATTGGTGAAACGCAGTTTGTACACGGATAACCATATTTTGTTTCCTGCCGGATATGGAATGGGAGAGGATATGACGATGATGTGTCTCTTTGCCTATGCAAAAAAGGTTGCCTATGTGCCTAAGGCTTTTTATCATTATGTAAAGATGAATACATCGTCTTATAGTCAGGCTCATTCTACTCGTTATTGGGAAGAATTAAAGCATAATGTAACCAGAACGACAGAAATGCTTCAAGCAATTTATGGTAGTTCTTTGGACCAAGAAATTGCTTTTCTGAAGTTGGAGGCAAAATTTCCTTTCTTGATTATTGGGGATACAAAGCTATACAAGCTATGGAAGGAATGGTATCCAGAAGCAAATCAGTATATTTTGCGGAATAAAAATATATCCTCTCGGAATCGTATGCTGCAATGGTTTGCTTGGAAGAATCAATATTGGTTGGTGTGGTTGTATTATCAATTGGTATGTCGTGTAGTATATGGAATCTTATATAGATAATTTATAGTAGTATGAATAGAATTTTGATAAATATATTTTCCGTCATAATTACGTCCATGTATTTTTTCCCTTTTGAATTTCTTTTTTTACCAGGGATTAATACAAAAATGATGTTAGCTGGGGTGGGTTTGATTATATTAGGAAAAAGGCTGGCACAGCAAGGGATGGGAAAGATAGACCGAGACTTCTTCTTTTTATCTTTATTGGCATTTGCTATATCTTTAATTAGTTTGATAACTATGACAGTAAATGAAACAAAAGATGATTCTTTTTTGACCTATTTTATATCTATGTGGGTTTGGATGGGGGGAGCATATACTGTCATAAGATGGTTGAAAATGGTTTATGCTCATGTGTCTGTTGAATTGGTATGCAACCATTTAATTGCGGTCTGTGTAGCCCAATGTATAATTGCTTTTATGATGGACGTGTATCATCCCTTGCGAGATTTCGTAGATGGTTTTCTTGGAGGAGAAGGATTTATGGGAAAAACAGAGGGGCGACTGTATGGAATTGGTGCAGCTTTGGATGTAGCGGGTCTTCGCTTCGCTGCAGTATCTGTAATGATAGGTTATTTATTGTCTAAAACGAGCCAAATGAGTGAAAAGAAAGTTATAATATATATATTATCTTTTTTGGTAATTGCTGTTATTGGGAATATGATGTCTCGTACAACAACATTAGGAGTTATTTTAGCATTAATCTATTGGTGCTATTCAAGTTTTATACTGCGTCAGTACACAGAAAATAAGAGATTGTGGATTTGGCTAGGTGGAATATTGTGTGTGGTTTTACCTTTCGTTATATACTTGTATAATACAGATACAACCTTTTATAAGAATTTACGTTTTGCATTTGAAGGATTTTTTTCCCTTTGGGAAACAGGAAAATGGGAAGTTTCTTCAAATGATATATTATTGAAATCAATGGTCGTATTTCCAGAAACTTGGCATACATGGATTATTGGGGATGGATATGCTGCAAATCCTAGTATAGGTTCTTATGCTGATCCTTATTATATAGGACCTACTTATGGTGGATATTATATGGATACAGATATTGGTTATCTGCGTTATATCTTTTATTTTGGTGTGACAGGAACTCTTGTATTTATTGGTTTTATGTTGAAAGCTGCATTAATCTGTATAAATCGCTTCAAAGGATATAAGATGATGTTTTTAATGATATTGCTGGTGAATTATATAGGATGGTTTAAGGTTTCTACAGATATTTTCCTTGTTTTTGCTATTTTCTTGTGCGTCAGTTTGGAAGAGGAAAAAGAGGCAGAAGAATATAGATTGTCAGAGTCTAAAATTGGTATGGTATGAAAATCATTTATTGCACTCATTCCACATATAACCCCGGCGGGATGGAACGTGTACTTTTAAATAAGGTAACCTACCTCTCTCAGTTGCCGGGATGGGAGGTCTCTGTGGTGACTACCGACCAGCATCAGCGTCCTCCTTTTTATCCGTTTCCGGAAAAGGTGCGGATGACGGATTTGGGGATTAATTATTCGGAGGACAACGACAAGGGGACCTGGAAGAAAATTGTGGGATACCTCCGCAAGAGGAAGGAACACAAACGGAAACTGACGGTCTTGCTGGAAAGGGAAAGACCGGACATCGTGGTGTCGCTTTATCCGTCGGAGTCGTCTTTTATTCCGGAAATAAAGGATGGCAGTAAGAAGGTGCTGGAATTGCATTTCAACAAATATTTTCGTTTGCAGTATGGACGTAGTGGCATTATCGGTTGGATTGACCGCTGGCGTACCCGGCAGGATGAACGGATTGTCCGTCGGTTTGACAAGTTTGTGGTGCTGACGAATGAGGACCGGGGCTATTGGGGAAACCTGCCGAACATCGAGGTGATTCCCAATGCAGCCATGCACGTGAGCGACCGTTATTCTGACGTGGAAAACAAACGGGTCATTGCGGTGGGACGGTTGGATTACCAGAAGGGGTTCGACCGACTGATTCAGGCCTGGCAGAGGGTGCAGTCTACGGGGCGGTTCAAGGACTGGACACTGGATATTTTCGGACAGGGGGCATGGCAGGAGATGCTTCAGCAGATGATAAATAAGGCAGGCTTACAATCTACCGCACGAATCAATCGTCCTACAAAACAGATTGGTGAGGAATATGTGAAGAGTGACCTGCTGGTGATGAGTTCGAACTACGAAGGGTTTCCAATGGTGATGATTGAAGCGATGGCTTGTGGATTGCCGGTGGTGTCGTTTGACTTTAAATGCGGACCGAAGGATATCATCCGTCAGGGGGAAAACGGATTGTTGGTGCACAACGGGGACGTGGACGGATTGGCGGATGCCATGATGGAAGTGATGGCGGATGACGATTACCGGAAAATGCTTTCGGAGAATGCAAAAGCGGTGGTAGATACGTATTCGGAACAGGCGGTAATGGCCCGGTGGCTGCACCTGTTCGAAGAACTGACAAGAAAATGAAGAAACTATTACAGATAAATCCGGTGTTGCGGCAGAATACATCGACAGGCCGCATCATGCAGGAAATTGGGGAATTGGCTGCCCGGCATGGCTGGAAGACGTATATGGCTTACAGCAAGGGACGCGACGGCATCCGGGAGTGTCAGTCGGAGGTTGTGCCAGTGGGCAACAAGTGGAGTACGCTCTGGCATGGAGTGGAAACCCGTTTGTTCGACCGTCACGGGCTGGCATCGAAAGGGGCTACGCGGCAGTTCGTGAAAAGGATGGAGGAAATTCAACCGGATGTGGTGCATATTCACAACATCCATGGGTATTTTCTGAATTATCCGATTTTGTTCGATTACCTGGCCGGGAGCGGCGTTCCGGTAATCTGGACGGTGCACGACTGCTGGCTGTATACAGGGCATTGTTATTATTATTCATTTGCGAGATGTGACCGATGGAAAACGGGCTGTCACGACTGTCCGCAGAAGAAGGAGTTTCCGGCTAGCTGGCTGTTCGACCGTTCGCGGCGGAACTTTGCCGACAAGCGGGAGGCCTTTACGCGGCTGGGAAAGGACCAGCTTACCATCGTGCCGGTTTCGGAATGGATAAAGGAGGAGATGCAGCAGTCGTTCCTGAAGGAGTATCCTTTTCAGGTGATTCACAACGGAATCAATACGGATGTGTTCCAGGTGTACGATGCCGGGGAAGTCCGTCGCCGTTACCAGCTGGAAGGGAAGCGCATCTTTTTGGGAGTGGCCAGCATCTGGAGCCGTGAAAAGGGGTTGTACGACTTTATTCAGATGGCCGACATGCTGAATGAAGAAGAAGTGATTGTGCTGGTGGGCGTGAAACCGGAGGAGCGGAAGCTTTTGCCGGGAAACGTCGTAGGAATAGCACGGACGGAGAATATCCGTCAGCTGGCAGAGCTGTATGCGGCGGCTGAGGCTTTTGTCAATCCTACCTGGCAGGATAATTATCCGACGGTGAACCTGGAGGCGATTGCCTGTGGCACACCGGTGGTGACGTATCGCACAGGGGGAAGCGTGGAAGCGGTGACCGTGGAAACGGGGTGCATCGTGGAACAAGGTGACGTGAGGGGGCTGCTGGAAGCGGCCCGCGCCATAGCCCGGCGGGGAAAGGCGTTTTATCAGGCACCGTGCCGGGAGTATGCGTTGAAGCATTTCCGGAAAGAAGACCGATACTTGGATTACCTGGATTTATATGAAAGGAAAATCCGGAAAGGATGATATGACAAAAAGGTTGGTATGAAGAACAAAGAACTGAAAATTCTACAATTAGGTAAGTTTTACCCGGTGAGAGGCGGGGTGGAAAAAGTGATGTATGATTTGATGGTAGGACTGTCGGAACGCGGAGTGGACTGCGACATGCTGTGCGCGGCCTGGGAAGGGGAAGACAGTGTGACGCAAGTCAACGGACATGCCACGCTGATGTGCTGCAAGACGTTGCTGAAAGCGGCGGCTACGATGATTTCACCGGCCATGATTTTCAAACTGCGGAAGATATGCCGCGGATACGACATTATCCACGTGCATCATCCGGACCCGATGGCTGCGCTGGCGTTGTTTCTTTCCGGCTACAAAGGAAAGGTTGTCCTGCACTGGCACAGCGACATCCAGAAACAGCGCTTTTTGCTGCAACTCTACAAGCCGTTGCAGCAGTGGCTGATTGCGAGAGCGGACCGGATTGTGGGGACTACCCCGGTATATCTGGCGGAATCTCCTTTCTTGAAGGAGGTGCAGACCAAAACGGTGGCTTTGCCCATCGGAGTGGAGCAGATATGTCCTTCGGAAGAAGGGGTGGAAGCGATGAAACAACGGTACGCAGGAAAGAAAATCGTGTTTTCGTTGGGAAGACTGGTGCCTTACAAGGGATACAAGTATCTGGTGGAGGCGGCCCGTTACTTGGGCGATGACTATGTGGTGTTGATTGGGGGAACAGGACCGTTGAAGGACACACTGGAGGCTGAGATCGAGCATCTCGGACTACGGGGAAAGGTAGAGCTTTTGGGAAGGGTTAGTGAAGAAGATCTTCCTTTATATTATGGAGCTTGCGAGGTGTTTTGCTTGAGCAGCGTGCAGAAAACCGAGGCTTTTGCCATTGTGCAGATTGAGGCCATGTCGTGCGGCAAGCCGGTGGTGGCTACGAAGATTCCTCAGTCGGGAGTGTCGTGGGTAAACCGGGACGGAGTGTCGGGCATTAACGTGGAACCGGAAGACGCCAGGGCACTGGCCGAGGCTATCCGGAAGGTGACCGGCGAGGGAAGTCGGTACAAAGCATTTGCGGAAGGGGCATTCAAACGCTATCAGGAACACTTTACGAAAGAAAAGATGATAGAAAACTGTTTGAAGATTTATTTGAATTACTATGAGCAATGAAGAAGTGAGAGCTATGTTATTATCGAATGACCATGCGACTGAAAAGAAAGGGGGCTACAAGGATGCAATGTCGCCGGTAGCTTGTTGGGTAAAAAGGGGATTTGACGTGACGCTGAGTCTGATGGGACTGGTTGTCTTTTCTCCTGTGATATTGGTTATCGGGGCGTTGATCAAGCTGGAAGACCATGGACCTGCCATTTTCAAGCAGGAACGGGTGGGTTATCGCGGAAAGACGTTTATGCTGTATAAATTCCGTTCGATGAAGGTGACGTCGGAAGCAGACGGGATTCCGAAACTTTGCCAGAAGGAGGACGACCGGCTGACGCGGGTGGGACGTTTCCTGCGTGAACACCACCTGGACGAGCTTCCGCAGTTGTGGAACGTGCTGAAGGGCGAAATGAGCTTTGTAGGGCCGCGCCCGGAACGAAAATATTTCGTAGACCAGATTCGGGCCATCAATCCGGATTATGAGATGTTGTATCAGCTGCGGCCGGGATTGTTTTCGCCGGCTACGCTTTACAACGGCTATACGGATACTATGGAAAAAATGCTGGAACGCTTGCGGATGGACTTGAAGTATTTGGCTACGCGTTCGTTGTGGCTGGATTTGAAGATTATCTTTCTGACGGTGGCATATATTTTGCTGGGAAAGAAATTCTGAAAGATAGTATGAATTAATTTGATTATAAAAAACAAGATGGAGACAATGAGACCGAAACCGGACTTGCAGTTGCGCAAGATTGGCAGTCAGTATATGATTGTGGATACTTGCCACGGAAGTGTGAACATGACGAAAGTGTTTGAACTGAATGAGACGGCAGCACGGATATGGCAGTGGCTGGGCGAACAGGCACTGGATGTGGAAGGGCTGGCCGACAAGTTGTGTGAGGAATATGAAGTGGGAAAGGAACAGGCACGGAAGGATGTGAACCGGCAACTGGAAGAATGGAAGAAGCTCGGACTGGTGCAGTAGAAAAGGAAAAAGCTTTCTGGAATCGGAGGGAGCCGGCGGCTTTACTGTCGTTGCTGCGTGCCGGACTGTGGGAGCAGATGCCCGATGGCCTTTCGCTTTTCCCTTTGTCGGAAGCGGAATGGGAGGAGGTGTATCTGCTGGCCCGCCGGCAGACGGTGACAGGACTCGTGTGGCAGGGTATCAGTTACTTACCCGACGAGTGGATGCCGCCGGGAAAGGTGCTGGTACGCTGGGTGGCAGTGGTCGACGGCATTGAACGGAAGAACCGTTTGATGAACCGGGTGGTGATGGAACTGCAGGACTGGTTCCGCCGGGAAGGACTGCGGGTGGTGCTGCAGAAAGGCCAGGGGGTGGCACTCTTCTACGAGAAGCCCTTGTGGCGGGAATGCGGCGACATTGATTTCTATTTCCCCGACAAGCAGGAAAGTGAACGGGCGGTGGAGTTGCTGGCCCGGAAAGGGGTGAAGGTACAGCGGGCTGCCGACGGCAGCGTGCATTATCGATGGCGGGGAGTGGAAGTGGAACACCACGTCCGCCTGCTGGACATCTGCAATCCGTGGGCACAGAAATACCTTCGCCACTTGGAAGAGACAGCTGGTTTCCGTGAGGTCAGCTTGTATCAGGGAGGGACGGTGACCGTCCCTGCGCCGGAGTTGAACTTGTTGATGCTGAATGCCCATATCATGAAACATGCCATGGGATGGGGCGTCGGTCTGCGGCAGTTGTGCGACATGGCGCGTGCCTGCCGGGTGTTGGAGAAAGAAGTTGATTCCGAGAAAGTTTGTGAAATATACCGCCGTGCGGGTATCCGCAAGTGGAGCAACCTGCTTTATGCCTTTCTGAAAGAGCAATTGGGATTAGCGGATGAATTTATATATTGTAAATCAGTGAATTATAATTCAACTCCGTTGTCTGCAATTGTGTGGAGAGGAGGAAATTTCGGTTGGCATTCGGAAGAAAGGGTCTGCTCTTCACAAAAAAAATGGAAAAGAAAGTTACAAACTTTTCTTTTTTTCTTGCAGAATGTCAAATTTTCTTGTAAGTTTGTAATAAGAGAATCCTTTTGGACGATTATGGACTTAGTAAGGGGACAAATGAGATGAGTACTGAATGGCTTTTCTGTGTGGCTGGATTCGTTTTCAGTGTGTCGGTTCCGGCAGAAACGGACATCGAACGACTGCTGCCTTCGTTCCTGCCATTCAGATGCGAAACAGACAAAGGGGGCAAGCTACTTTTCAGATGGCAGGCTGTGTCGGGACCGGTTCCCGGGAAGGACGAGAAGACCGCCTTGCTGGAAGAAAGCTTCAACGACCTGGGCCATGTGAGTCTGTGGAGGGAGAAAGAGGGGTATCGCATCGGTATGCATTACACCGCTCAAAGTCCGCAGCACGTGATGAAAACCAGCCGTGACTTTACCTCTGCCGTAGCCTATATTCAGTGGGAGGATCCATACGTCAGTTGTGTCTGTACTTCACTGCTGAGAATCGTGTATTCGCAGGCGGTGCTTCTGCAGGGAGCGGTATCGCTTCATGCATCGACAGTATATCAGGAGGGATATGCCTATCTATTTCTAGGGAAAAGCGGTACGGGAAAAAGTACGCATTCGGCTTTGTGGATGAAGCATTTTGAGGGGACAGACTTGCTGAACGATGACAATCCAACGGTGCGTGTGGAAGGCGGAAAAGTCGTGGCCTACGGTACACCGTGGAGTGGAAAAACACCCTGTTACAAGAACCTGTGCTTTCCGGTAGGAGGGATGGTGAAGCTGGTGCAGGCACCGTTCAACCGGTTTACTCCGCTGAAGGAAGTCAATGCGTTTGTCGCTCTTTTCCCGGGATGTGCGGTGATTCGTCAGGACGGGCGTCTGTGCGACGGATTGTATGACACTTTGTCACGAATAGTAGAGCGTGTACCGGTGGGAAGACTGGAATGTCTGCCCGAAGAAGAAGCTGCGGAGGTGTGCCGGGAAGGCATCCGGAACGGTGGAAAATAACTGTGAAAAATAACTGTCTGACTAAAATCAAAACAATTATTATAAAAAGAGAGAAATGAACAAGCAACTTGTATTTTTGAGCTTACTGTTTGCCTTGCTGTTGTCTTCGTGTGCTTCACGCAAGAACTTTGTCTATTTGCAGGATATGCAGATGGGCGAAGGTTATCCCATGGATACGAAGCACGAGGCGGTGGTGCACCGTGACGACCGGCTGGGCATCGTGGTGTCTTGTAAGAATCCGGAACTGGCCATCCCGTTCAACATCCAGGGTGGAGTCTTCCAGATTGATTCGGAAAGTAATGTATCTTCTTCGGGAATCGCTTCCGGAAAGGAAAAGGGGTACCGTGTGGATGTGAACGGAGAAATTGATTTCCCGATTCTGGGAAAACTCCATGTGGAGGGATTGACCGTGAGCGAAGTGACGAAACTGATTCGGGACCGGATTGTGGAAGGCAACTACATCAAGGACCCGATTATTTCCATTGAATTCCTGAATTTCAAATATACGGTGTTGGGAGCCGTGGGACGCAACGGCACATTCAGTGTGGACGGTGACCGTGTCACTCTGCTGGAGGCCATTGCCAATGCGGGCGATTTGACCTCGAAGGCTCGGATTGACCGGGTGGCTGTAATTCGCGAAGTGGGCAACGAACGGCAGATGTTCATGCACGACCTGCGCAGTACGGATGTGTTTGAATCGCCTTGCTTCTATTTGCAGCAGAACGACATCGTGTATGTGGAGCCGAAGTACCGCAAGAAAGATACGGAGGACCGTGGATGGCAGGTGGTTACGACTTTGCTGTCGTTGGTAACTGCAGTCTGTTCCATTATGTGGGCCACAAAATAACGAATGGTGTGTGAAACTAAACTAAGAAAAAATGCAGACAACGAATAAGAACAGCCAGAGCCTGAACGTGGTAGATTTGACCATGTATTTGGTCTCCAAATGGAAATGGTTTCTGATTTCCATCGTGATATGCGTGGGAGTGGCGTGGTTGAAGTATGCCCGGGCACCTTTCGTGTATTTCCGTTCGGCTACGGTAATTATCAAAGACCCTTCTAACAAAACGAGTACGGCGGGTCTGGACCGATACGACAACTATATTAATAAGGTGAACGTGGCAAATGAAATCCTTCAGTTTCGCTCGAAGGAACTGCTGCGGGAAGTGATTCAGCGGACGCATGCCGATGTGAGCTATCAGGTGAAAGACGGGCTTCGGATGAACGAACTTTACAGCTTGGCCCCAGTAAGCGTCAGTTTTGTGGATGCCACCAAGGAACAGGGAATGGCCTTTACGGTGATTCCACAAAATAAAAAGCAAGTGGTGATTACAGACTTTGCCTCGAAAGAAGACAAGGAAAGTTATACGGTGGCGTTGAACGATACTCTTCTCCTTTCGACGGGAAGAATCGTGGTGACGGCTACCAACTTCTACGGCGACAAGTGGAAGGGACAGAAGGTGCATGTGCGGAAACTGCCGATTGATGCGATGGTGGCTTATTATCAGGGAAATATCGGTATCCGTCAGGAAGAGGACGAGTCTTCCATTCTGACGCTCTCGATGAAGGATGCGTCGGCGGCCCGTGCAGAGGATGTGCTGAACATGCTGATTACGGTGTATAACGAAGAAGCCATCAAGGACAAGAACCAGGTGGCCGTAAATACAGCCGAGTTCATCAACGAGCGTCTGGTCATCATCGGACAGGAACTGGGCGATGTGGAATCGAACCTGGAAACATTCAAGCGTGACAACCAGGTGGTGGACATCTCTTCTTCGGCTAGTATGTATATGAGCGAAACGCAGAAGTACAACACCGATGCACTGGAACTTGAAACCCAGCTCCGTCTGGCCAGTTACATCAAGGATTACCTGACCGACCCGAAAAAGGAAACCGACCTGATTCCGGCCAATACGGGTATCAGCGACATGAACATCGAGACGCAGATTAACCAATATAATGTGGCCAAACTGAAGCGTGACAAGCTGATTACGGACAGTAGCGAACGGAACCCGGTGGTGGAAGAATTGAACAACTCCCTTCGGGCCCTCAAGCAGAACATCATCCGGGCGGTGGACAACATGATTGTGAGCATCAATGTGAAACTGCGGGACGCACAAAGCCGGGAACAGCAGGCGCAGGTGCGGGTATCTTCTATCCCGACCAAGGAACGCAAGATGCTGTCTATCGAGCGTCAGCAGAAAATCAAGGAGGCTCTTTACCTCTTCCTGCTGAACCGCCGGGAGGAAAATGCGTTGTCGCAGGCCATGGCCGACAACAATGCGCGCGTGATTGACAGTGCCGACGGTAGCAATGCACCAATTGCTCCGAGCCGCAACCGCATTTTGCTGTTGGGCTTGCTGGTGGGAATTGCCTTGCCGGGAGCTGCCTTCCTGATGATTCTTTTCCTGGATACGCGTGTACACGGACGGAAGGATTTGGAAGGTGCGGTAAGTGTGCCTTATTTGGGTGAGATTCCGCTGGACAAGGAATATGCCAACCGCAGGAAAGACAGCATGTCGGTGAAGGAACAGGGGGACGACATTGTGTCGGAGGCTTTCCGTATTCTGCGTACCAACATGGCTTTCTTGGGTAAAAAGGATAAACCGATGCAGGTAATCACGTTTACTTCCTTTAATGCGGGTGCCGGAAAGACGTTTATTTCGCGGAACCTGGCCATGAGTTTGGCGTATACCAAGAAACGGGTGATTATGGTGGACTTGGATATCCGTAAAGGTACGTTGAGTCGCCATCTGGGACATCACCGGGTGGGCGTCACCAATTATCTGTCGGACAATACGGTCCGCGTGGATGATATCATTCAGAAAGGAGAAAAATTTGATATTATTTCTTCGGGTGCGGTTGCTCCGAATCCGGCTGAACTGCTGATGGATGAACGCTTGGACGAACTGATGAGTGAACTGCGCAAGCGGTATGACTATATCATAGCCGACAATGTGCCCGTGGGACTGATAGCGGATGCTACGATTGCCAACCGTGTGGCCGACCTGACCATCTTTGTGGTGCGGGCGGGCAAGTTGGATCGCCGGCAGCTTCCGGATATCGAGCAGCTGTATGAGGAGAAAAAGCTGAAGAACATGGCTTTGGTATTGAATGGCGCCAATCCGGAACGCCATGGCTATGGATACGGTTATGGATACGGTTACGGCTATGGCTATGGTTATGGCTACGGCCATAAGAAAAAGAAAAGTTCAATTTTTAAATCAATATGGAAAAGGTAAAGAAAAGAACAGAGAGTAAAAATCAAAAAATGAGAGAAACAAAGAATGAAAAAACAACATTTATTGTATTAACTAAACAAGAAAGCGAGGTAGCTGTATGAAGAAAAAAGAGTATGAAGTTCCACTAACGACGTATTCGGAGGTGGAGTTGGAGCAAGGCTTTATGAGTGCTTCAATTTTTGAGGACGTAAATAACCAAGATGATGGTGTAAGTATTACTGGACATGAAGTTGGTAATACGGGTGATTATACTGATATCGGTTGGGATTCTGACGGAACAACAACTAGAACATGGGGAAATTAATTAAAATAATCGGTTATGAAAAAATATGGATTTTATTTGTGTGCAGCCGCGGCTATTGCTTTGATTGGCTGTAAGGACGATGTCGTCGTCGAAAAAACAGTAACTCCTGCTCAGACAGGTGACGAGATTACGTTCGGTTCATCTTTGACCGATGTAGGAACTCGTACTATTTATGGTGATACTCCTGTGAATGGTGCATACCCTGTATATTGGGAAGAGGGAGATGCGATTACCATTTATTGTCCCGAGGCAGCTCAGACAAAGTTGGTTAGTTATGAAGTTACACCTGACGCAACTGATAGTACACATTCCTCTGCTGTAACAAAGATAAACACTGACGAGGCTGGATTGCAGTGGGGAGCGGCAGAAACTCACCATTTTTATGCCTTCTATCCTGCGAGTGCTGTTGCCGGAGAGAAAGACGGAAAGATTGAGGGAGAAATCCCTACTGAACAGGATCCGGTAAGGTGGACAACATCAACAAATGAAAATGGTGGAACTACCTATACGGGTGTGGCTAATACTGACTATGCTTTTATGTGGGCATACGGTGAGCATGCTAAAAAAGATGGTGGTGACGTTGCATTAACGTTCCATCCATGGGTTACAATTCTTGATATCGTGATTAACGGACCGGCAAAGCCGGGTGAAAAAGTAAAGATGTCTTCTATACAGGTACGTTCGCTCAATAATGATATATTGAACGGTAAGTTCGTTTGCGATATGTCTGGGGTTCAAGCTGGCACTGCCAAAGCGCCTACGTATCAAGGTGTAGTAAACACAGCTTCTACCCGTAACCAGATTTCTATCCAGTTGTATGATAACGATTTAGATAATGCGGCTACTGGACAGAAAGGAGATTTCATTACTTTGGAACATAATGACCAGATAGTTGTCCGGGCTTATCTGCTTCCGAGAGCTTATGATACTAGTGATCCCAATGCAAATCACCAACAGATCCAGATTCGTGTAGCTCCTTTCAATTCTGCTGTGCTCACTCGTACACTAAATGCCGAAGACGGTACAGCAGAAGGTGGTATCGAGGCTCATAAAGTGAATAAGGTGATTCTGCCACCAGTGACGAGTGGCGGCATCAACTACTGGATGTCATCACTTGATCCAAATATCTATGTCACAGAACTTTCTCTTCCGGGAAGTAAAATGTCATATCAGACTTCAGGCAATGGCGCTAATGTAGCTTATCAGAATTTGTCTATTAAAGATCAGTTCATAAATGGTATCCGCGCATTCCAAATACAGACTGCAAGTACAAATACGGGTGCTTGGGATTTGGATGCTGGAAGTGCTAATGATCAAGAACTTTATATGACTGTTGCCGGGAATAAAACTAATACACGTTTTAAAGACATTGTGAAGGAAATTGCAACGGAATTGAAGACCGCAGAAGATGATGGTAAAAAGAATGAATATGCCTTTATCTTGTTGACGGCTGCATTGGGCGAATGTGATTCTTATGGTAGATATATTGCTGGAACTCACGTAAAGGGTGATCTTGCATGGATGGATGCTATCAGAAATGAATTAGCTGAAATGACAGCAGATGCAGTTAAAGATACTTACAGAATTTATACAGATGAAATCACGAATGAGACCACGATTAAGGATGTTGCTGGACATATTATCATCAAGGTGAACTACAATACGCAGGATATGGCGAACCATTTAACTGATACTGACAAAATTCCTGTCATGTTTGCACAGTGGGGACCTAAGGGCGATAATGAAGCATATAGAACAAATCCGATGAAGTGGGGAACATCCTATGGCTTAGATGTTGATGATATGACTACGGGTCCTTTGAAGTGGTTCTATCATGAGGCTACCAGTGTTGGTTTTAAAGACAATGGTGGTGAAGAAAAAGAGAGCGTTAAAATAGCCAATATAGAGGATATGTGGAAGAAGAGTATTGCCTATTACAACGCTAATGATAATCATGATATGTGGTTCTTGAACGACCTTGGTGGATGTTATGTGAATGGAGGATACAGTAGCGGAGAAGCACAAAATGGTGTGGACGGTTGGACGAAAAAAGTTGGGCCGTATGCGACTGACTTGTTGCAGAATAGAACGGAAGATGCTACTTTAGGAATTGTTTTGATGAATTTTGCTGATCCTAATGACGATTATACTGGTAACTTGATTCAGACCATCATCAATAATAACTTCAACTTCCAGTTGCGTACAGCTTCAACCACTACAACAAACTATAATGCCGTTTATTCGAAAGGTGGAAATGCGGTTGGTTGGGAATAAAACAGATATGTCATGCTCTGCTTTTTTCAAGGAAGGCAGGGCATGATTTCTGACGATTTTAAAATTTGATACCGATGAATCACAGACTAAAGTTTTATGGTATTGTTGTTTGCTGCATGGGAATCTTGACTGCTTGTCAGGATGACTCTCTTGGACAAAATTCCACTAAAGGAAACGTCACGATTCTTGCCCGTATGAATGGCGGAATTGAAACTCGCACTTGTGTGGACGATACTTCTTCTGATGAAGTTGTTGGTATTTTGTGGTCGCCTAAAGACGTCATTGGAGTGTTTGGAAATCTGGGAAGTAAAAATGTTCGATTTGAGGCTTCTAATATCGGCAATGTAGCTGAAGCTGAGTTCAACGGGACAATGGTAAGCGGTGAATATCCTACTTATGCCTATTATCCTTATAGCACGGAAAATGCTACAGCTGATGTAACTGCTTTGAAAGGTAATCTGAAACTGCAGCAGACATTCGAGAGGTCGACTGGAAAACTGGAAGGCGATTATAAAGTGGGTACACCTACTTTTCTTGGATTCGATGGCACGTATGAATTTGAGTTTGAGCATTTGTTCTCACTCTTGAAGTTCGATATTGATGCAACTGGAACAGCATTGGAAGGTGACCTGTTGGAGAAAATCATACTGACTCTTCCCGAAGGGCGTCGCTTAGGCGGTGAGTTTACTTTCAATGCCACGACAAAAGCTGTAAACTGGGTTGGAACGGCTGCTACAGGTGCTAATGAATTGACGATGGTATGTAGTGATAATCCGAATCTTGCAAATGGGATAAGTTATACGGGATATATGACTTGTGCTCCTGATGTGCAACAAGGGGATGAAATTAAAATTACTATTCTGACTCGGAAGTTCAAGGCGGAATTTACCCGTACAGCGTTAGTGGATTTTGCAGCCAACACTTGCTATACTTTCCCGCTTACACTGGAGAATTACAACATGACAGTGACTTCACGTCCGGTTATTACTTCTTTCTCTTTTGAAGCGGCAGGCAATGTAGGTAAGATTTTGGATACAAAATTAGTCTACAGTAATGGTACCACTCGTCCAGTAACGAATGAGGGGGAAACTCTAACTGTAGGGGAAAATACCATTTCCGGTTGTATCCCCTATCTGTATGATTTCAACTTGAAGCCCACCTTTACGGTTAGTGAAGGGATGACAGTTTCTGTAAACGGTACTCTTCAAACAAGTGGTGAATCGGAACAGAATTTCAGTCGGCCTGTGGTTTATACGGTTTCAAATGGAATTGAAAGTCAAGATTATACAGTAACGGTCACCAATTCTGGTCTTCCTGTTGTCGTGTTGGCACAGAGTGGCGGCGGCACAGTGGAATGGGCAGAAGCGGGCATTAATGTGCGTGAAAAGGATGCCGACTGGGTAGAGACAGATAAAATGACCGTATATAATGCAGATGGTTCTACCGATGTGGAGGAAACGGCGTGTGGCATACGCCTGCGCGGAAACTCTACACAGGAATTTCCTAAAAAACCGTTTGCTATTAAGCTGGCAAGCAAGGCGAAGGTGTTGGGCATGCCTAAACACAAACGTTGGGTATTGCTGGCTAACTGGATGGATCGTACGATGTTGCGTAATGCGGTTGCTTTTGAAGTAGCGCATCAGACAGAGAATGCTTTTGCCGATGGAATCGGTTGGAATCCTCACGGATATAATGTGGAAGTGATTATGGACGGTCGGCACGTAGGAAATTATTATCTGTGTGAGCAGATAAAGATTGACGGTGATCGTGTCAATATTCAGGACTGCTATGAAGACGTGTTGGAGGAGAATCCGAACCCAACGGTGGCTGATTGTGGTTATCTGCTTGAATTTGATGACAATTACGATGAGGTGAATAAATTTCATACGGGTCGTGGTTTGCCATGCATGTTCAAAGATATAGTTTCGGATGAATTGTTTGATGCCGTAAAGGCAAGAATAGAAGGCATCGAGGCTAATCTGGAAGCAGGTAATTATGACGCTGTCTATAATGATTTGGATATTCACTCAGTGATAGACTATTTCTTTATACAGGAATTGGCTTTTAATGATGAGTATAAGCATCCTAAAAGCGTTTACATGTATATAGATGGGCTGGGTAAGTTGACGGCAGGTCCGGTTTGGGACTTTGACTGGCAAACCTTTGTGAACTATGATAACGTGGAAGCAATGATAAATAAATATGGTTGTGACACTTATCGTTGTCGGAAAGGAGATGAATGGCTGTATGGCGCATCGAAACTTGCGGAAAAACTGACATGGCCATGGCAAGATTATGACTACGAGAATGACAAGCCTTATATGTGGTATCCGCTCTTGTTTAAGGATGCGAATTTCCGTCAGGCTGTACAGGAACGATGGACGATAATCTATCCAGCTCTATTGACTGTAGAATCCAAAATAGAGGAATTGGCAGACCAAAATCGTTTGTCTGATACTTTCAATTCAGTTATGTGGCCTCAGATTCAGGTGAAATCATCCGGTACGGCTGCATTTAACGGCGATGAAGAGATGACTTTCGATGAAGCGGTTGCATCCATGAAGCAGGCTTATCGTGAACGCCTGAACTGGATGAATACGAATATCATGAATGGGAGTTTTGTAATAGATGCCGAATGATTTAACTATTAATTAATATCAATATTATGATGAAAAAGACAATCTTTGCAGCTCTTGCTTTGGCAGCTGCAGGTTCTGCTTTCGCGCAGACGGAGCAGACCACACAAAATGGTGATTTCACAGAAACAGTGGAATACAGCAACGACAAATACAAAGTGGAGACCAACGGCTTCTGGGATAACTGGTTTATCAGTGCAGGAGTAGGCGGTCAGGTTTACTTCGGTGACCATGACAGACAGCGCAAGTTCGGTGAACGTATCTCTCCGGCCCTGGATATCGCAGTAGGAAAATGGTTTACTCCGGGCATCGGCGTACGCTTGATGTACACGGGCCTTTCTCTGAAGGGTGCTACTCAGTATGGACCTGATGAAATTTATTCTAATGGTCAGCATATTGAAGGGAAATGGGAAACAGCTTGGCTGAACGAACAGAAGTTCAAGTTCTTCAACTTCCATGCAGACGTGCTGTTCAATCTGTCGAACATCCTTTACGGCTACAAGGAAACGCGTGTGTACAACTGTAGTCCTTACTTCGGTCTGGGCTTGGGCAGAGTGACCAGCAGTCCGAAGAATTCGGAAGTGATGGCGCACCTGGGTATCATGAACTCTTTCCGCTTGAGTTCGGCTCTGGACCTGAACCTGGATTTGAGAGGAACCATCACGGGTGACCAGTTTGACGGTGAAATGGGTGGAAAAGGCAGTGAAGGTATGTTTGCTGCTACAGTAGGTCTGACCTACAAGTTCAAACGTCGCGGCTGGGACAAGAGCAAGACGGTGGTTCGCACGAATGTGGGCGAAATCAACTCTCTGCGCGACCAGCTGAACCGTGCAAATGCGGAGAACGAACGTCTGCGCAATGCCATCGACGCCAGCAACCAGAAACCTCAGGAAGTGACGAAGACGATTGCTTCGAACCTGGTTATCTTCCGTATCGGCAAGTCTAAACTGTCAAACGAAGCGCGTGCGAACCTGGGCTTGCTTGCAGAAGCCATCAAGGCAGCCGACAGCAAGGCCGTTTACACGATTACGGGTTATGCGGATGCAGGCACCGGCAGCAAGAAGCTGAACGAACGCCTGAGCAAGAAACGTGCGGAAGCCGTTTACGACTGCTTGGTTAACGAGTTCGGCGTATCTGCTTCTCAGTTGCGTGTGGACTATAAGGGTGGTGTGGACAACATGTTCTACGACGATCCTCGTCTGAGCCGTGCGGTAATTACACGTGCTGAATAATTCCTTAGAAGGGTAATAAAACACAGGAAGTGGTACTCAATTTGATTGGGTGCCACTTTTTTTTATGCATATAGGATGGCACGGGCAGACTGGTGTTCAGCTTGCAGATTCGAAAAAAAACGTTGTTCCCTTTGATTTATTAACGAATCCAGTAGGTTTTGTAAAAAAAATTATATATTTGCAATGATTGCGATTAGCTATTACTATTGAAAGAAGTATTACTACTGAAAAACGGTATTACTATTACTATTGAAAACGATAAACTAGTAAAGACATGGGGGCTTTATTTCAAATTGTTGCCTATTCGATAGGTAACCTGTTTTTAGGTATTCTATTGACTGTGGTAGGAGTCATTCTGCTGTTTGTACTGATACAATCCTGGTATCGGAACAGTACCTTTACGCCTGTAAGTTACATTGTGGGAGGAATCTTGTTTCTTTTCCTTTCTTTTCAGTCTATCTTACTCTGCGGGGCTGTGACCATCAAATCTTATAGCGAGGATGTGGAAGGTGCAATCAACAGCTGGGTAGCGGAGGTGCCTTCTGACATTCCTTTTAATCAGGAGGACAGTCAGCATGTGCTGGAACAGATTACGGAGGAATGGCCGCTGGTGGGATATTTTGTGGGAGGTGCCGATTTCACGGGACATACTTCCGTTACTATCGCACAGGCTATGGCCGAGGAACTCCGTTCGTTCATGAATTACTTTATCCTCCGCCGTGTGGGCTGGAGCCTGCTCTTCATTGTCTGTGGAGTAGTAATCGTAATCAAGTCGATGGAGCGTGTTTCCCGCAGACGTTATTCCAGCACACGGAGTATGGCTACAGGCAGCAGCAGGAGAAGACGTTATGATGATTAATATATAAACTAAAACTCAATTATTTATGGCAAATCATTTAGTTATCGGACTGGGCGGAACAGGAGGCTCTGTCTTGCGGGCTCTGCGTAAACGTATTTATGAAGAGTTTCGTTCAAATGACCCGAAAGGAAGTGCGAATATAGAATATCTTTATGTGGATTCCAGTCTGGCGGATTTGAATAATGAAGAAGACTGGCAGACGTTGGGCGTATCCGTACAGCTCTCTCCGTCGCAGCGCTTATCCATTAACGGGATTGGTTCGGGGGTATTAAGCAATCTGGATCAGTATCCGGGTATCAATGCGTTCATCAACCGGAAGGATGAAGCGATGCTGAAAGAGGGTATCGGTGCGATTATCAGTGAGGGTATCGGGGGACAACGCCGTCGTTTCGGACGCATGCTGATAGCGAACAACATGTGTGGCTTGCCACAGAATACATTTGTAGGACAGGTACATGCCCGTGTGCGTGCCTTGAAGGAAAAGGAGGATGTGGACGATGTGACGTTCCATATTTGTGCGGGCCTGGGTGGTGGAACGGGTTCTGGTTCCATCGTGGATGCCGTGGCACAAATCCGGAATGAATTCCAGCGTACGGGCGACGACCGTTCGAAGTTCAAGATACAGCTTTATCTGTATGTGCCGGAAAAAATTATCCAGATTCCGGGGGGAGAAGACAGCAACCGTTACTATCAGCCCAATGGGTATGCGGCATTGCTGGAACTGAATGCCATGTCGGTGGGAAGATATTATCCTACGGATGTGAAAGGAAATACGGATGAATATGGCAATGTGCGCCGCCTGCTGAAGGGGCAGGATGCGTTCGACATGGCTTATCTTTATACGAACGTGAATGAAGCGGGAAAAGAGGTGAACCTGCAAAAAGTGCTTCCTGGCATTGTGGGGGACTTCCTGTTCCAGAAGATTGTGGCATCTTCCATGCAGAACAGTGGGAAGATGGCTCGTCTGGAAAGCAATGAGAACAACGGACTGTTGCCGGAAAACAATGAGACGGGTGAACCGGTCCGCAGCCGCAAATTCATGACGTTTGGCGTGAAACGTATCGAGTATCCGGAAACGGAAGTGGTGGAATATGGTGCGTATAACTTTGCACGTCAGGCTTCCATGCAGATGTTGTATGGCTTGTGGGACGAGGCCCGCGGTTACATCGAGTGTACGGAAGATATGGTGGGCAAGTCGTTTGTGCACGACGTGGACAAGGAGGCAGAGAAAGAGGCCAACTTGCTGACGGATGACTACCTGATGCTGAGCAAACCGTTGCCTTCTATCGAGAAGCATGTGACTAACTGGAAGCCGATTGTGCAGGGATGGGAATTCTATGTGGACCGTTACAAGCAGGATGTGCAGGCTGAATGCCAGAAGAAGGAATGGTATGAAGAGTTTAACCAGCTCTGTGAGAAGTTCTTCGACTCTATGTATCGGGGCTGTGGCGTGAAGAAGTTCTACTTCGATTATGAAAGCCAGATTCCTGGATTCGCCGAGGAAATCTGCCGCCGCATCGAGAACAATTTGTTTGCCAAGTGGAAGAACGGCGAAATGTCTATCATTGAAGTACACAAGTACATTTCTGTGCTGATTGACAAGTGTACCGAACGGGTGGAAGGTTTCAAGAACAAGATTACCAAACGTACTACTTATTTGAACGAGGACCTGGCCGGTCAGTTGGAGCAAATCCGCAATGACTGGAACAACATCGGCTGGCTGAGGGATGCCATTACGAATGCATCGGTAAAGACTTTTGGACGTTTTGCCGATGCCAAGCGGGAACAGCTCACCGTGGCTACCACTGTGGCTGCCTACAGTTATGCGGTGAAGCTGATGTCGGAAATCATCAACATGCTGACGCTGCTGAACAACAACAGCGTGGAACCTTTCATGAAGGTGCTGACCGATTTTGCCGATAACATGAAGAAGCAGGCAGAAGAGAAATGTAAGTTGAGCGACCTGGAAGGGGGCAGCATGAACAGTGAGGTGGTCAAGGAATACGACCCGAAACTGGTGCGTGACACCGTGCATGGATTCCTGAAGAACCAGGCCAACCAGAAGGCGTATGCCAGCAGCCTGCGGGCCAGCATCGTAGAATCAATGGGAACGACCAATGTGGGATTTGCCAGCCTGAGCAAGAAAATCAACGTCAGTGCCTTGCAGGAGATTACGCTGAAGATTTGCATTGAAAGCGCACGGAAGGAAATGGATGAATATTCAATGAAAAATGCCAACCAGCGTCTGGTGAATGTCAACATCTTGGACAAGCTGCGGAATACGGATTGCAGTACGCCGGATAAACGCAAGCGTTTTGTGAAGGAAATCTACAATGCGGCGCAGAGTTTCTTGCCGTTCAATGGCTCGGAAGAGGGAAAAGGAAGCCCTGAAACAGCGGCTAACCATCAGAAGATGATTCAGCTTTCGTTGCCGTTGTATGAAGACGATGACGCATTCCGCAATGAATTTATCAAGGATTTCGGCGAGAGTGGAAAAATCCCGTTCAACAAGGACAACGATGTGTCGGTCAACTTTAAGAGCAATCAGATTGTGGTGGTGACAGCACACAGCGGATTCCCGTTGCGGTATGTAGACAATGTGCGGGTGCTGAAAGAGAAATACGATGTGCTGGTGCGCAACGAGGTGAACCGCATGGTTGTTCACACGGAATCGTTCTCCAAACCGTTGCCTGAACTGTTTGCACTGGATGCCGGCGACCTGAAGAAACGTTTACGCCCGGTAATCTTGCTGGCTTATACGCTTGAGGGTATTCTGGTGGAACGTGAGGACGTGGAGACCGGGGAAAAGACTTTGGCTTTTGCCGGTGAGAAGAACCGGATGGGACGTGTGAGCCGTTGGATTCCGGTGGGCAATGACATGATAGAAACCTTGAACGAGTTGTGCAAAATGACTCGCGCGATGGATGCGGATGCTCTGAAAAAGGCTGTACAGGCTGAACTGGATACCAACTACAAGCACATTGAAAAGAAGAACCAGCTGATGCTGAAGATGGGAGAGACACTTGACAATGTGTTGTTGCCACTGGTAGGCGGAAATGAGAACAATGTGGAATTTGTGGCATTCAACAGGGCTGCAGAGAAATTGTGTGACAATGATTTGAAAATAGACTAAAAAAGGAAATATTATGGCAAAGAAAATTGGTATTTGCAGAAACATTGATTGTGATAACTACAAGAAAACGATAGAAGTTGAACCGGGAGGTGAGTTTGAGTGTCCGTTGTGTCATCAACCCTTGCAGGAAGCTGAAGGTGGGAGGAAAAAAAAGGTTAAAGGCGAGGACGGCGGCGATAAAAAACCGTGGATGATTATTGGAGGCATTGTGGTCGTGGCAGCTTTGGCTGGTGGGGGCTATTATTTCATGGGAAATAACCCTAAAGACAAAGTCAATGTTCCGGTAGTTGACTCCACCGCTGTCGATGTACAGAAGGAGAAAGTGCCGGCTGAGGACACGGTGCAGATTGACTCATCGGAATTGGATGTGCCTCCGGTAGAAGAAGCGACAGAAGAGCCCAAGAAGAAAGACCCGACACCAGTGTTAATCAACGGTCGGGGAACTGTCGATCTGGGTTATGCGACTTATACCGGCGACTTGAAGAATGGCAAACCGCACGGATATGGCAAACTGACGTATAAGACCAGCCGGAAGATTGTGTCTTCGAAAGATTTCGTGGCAAGTCCGGGTGATACCTTTGAAGGCGAGTTCCGCGATGGAAAAATCAGTGGTCTCGGTTACTGGAAACATGATGGTAATGAAACGGCTGTGAAACCATGAAACGACGTTTCCACATCGCATGGATGATGATAGCGGCGGCAGCATTTGTCTTTAGAATGAATGCGGCTCCGCTGTTTCATACTCGTTGCCTGGAAACTCTCTCAAAATCCCTGCAACTGGAGTTGCCTGATAGTATGGGGGAGAATGTGGACAATGATTCTACCTGGCATTTTTCGGGTAAGCCTTTGCGGGTGCGGACCAATATGTATGGAGATGTGTCACACATCGGATATAAGCTATTTGACAGTCAGTGGGCGGCTGCGTATGCAGCTCGTCCGCTGCTTGATTTCCTGGAACGTTATGCACTGGAACTGGATGTGCCTCGTAAAGGAGTGGACAAGGCCGAGGAGGCTGCCCGGAAACCTGTCACGTTTGTAAAGGGGAATTTGTCTATGTTGCGCAACCGGACACCGCAAACGAACTGTGTCATTAATGAGGTGGAACGCCGGCGTTACACCGTGGAATGGGAGGAAGGCAACCAGCAGGTTTGCCTAATTGTTCCTGCGGACTATCAACTTTTCATGGGGGCCGATGCGGTAGAACTGGAACAGATTTTTGAGCGGGACGTGAAACGGATGAAGGCTGAATTGCCGGGTGCTGCATTGCCTGTTTCCTGGGAAGATGGAAACCGGTCGCGTGCGGATGGTATCTTGATTGTCAGCAAGGGATGTTACCTGAGCGACCAGATACGTTCCGACCTTTATTTGTATGCGACACCGCAGGATACCCTTCTGTTGGCAGACACACTGAGACCTGTGCAGACGGTGAATAACATCCTGTTGACAGGGTATTTTGACCGGAAAATCCCGTTGCAGCTCACCGTTGACAAGTATGGCTACTTGAAATCGGAGATGGAAATAGCCTTGCAACAGTTGCTGGCTTATTGCCGAATGGAAAACTGCATGCTTTTCTTAGGGATAAAGAACCGCACTTCAGACTTGCTTTCTGTCACCCTTTTTGCCGTAAATATGAAGATGGCTTATAGCCATACCATCAGTCTGGAGTTTCCTTTTGGCATTTTGAGAGGAACGCAAGAGAAAATAAAAGGAAGGATTTATGTGTATACTCCTTTGCAGAATATAACAGAGAAATTTTTTATTAACGACATAAAAAAGAATTGACCGTGAACATGAGATTTTTATTCACTTTTGTACTGGCTTGTCTGCCTCTTTTATCTTTGTGTGCGGATAATGTGGACGATGTGAAGAAGCAGATCAATAAGATAAAAAAGGATAATCAGTACATTTATGCAGAGTCGACTGCTCCTACAGAGGCCGATGCACGCAGCTATGCTGAAAGCAAGTTGTATGAGGAGGTGAATGAGTGGGTGGCGACACGAAGGAGATTGAAGAAAAGTACGAACCTGATTGTAAACAACCGGAAAGAGCTGTGGACCATGTTGTCGATGCCTCGCGGAAACAACATGTACCGTTCGTTTATTTATGTGAAGAAAAGTGACATTCTTCCCACGGAGAATGGGGTAGTGATAGCGAATACGTCTCTTACTCCGGGGGCAAAGTCGGTGGTAGAACCGGTAAAGAAAGAGGTGAAGGAACCGGTCGTGGAAGTGGCAGAAGGCACTGTGAAAGAGGCAGCAGCAGAAAAACTGCAACTGCCGGAAGTCATCCACCAAATTGCGGCATGCACGAAATACGGGGATATGGCGGATAAGGTGAAGCAGATGAAAGCGGATGGCCGGATTAAGGACTATGCGCGCTATGCCTCACTTGTCAACCCGGATAAATGTTATCTGGTGATTTATAACCGTGAAGGAAAAGTGGTGGCTGTGTTGACGCCGGGACCTGATCGCCGGAATGTGAAAACTGGTCAGGCAGACGGGGTAAAGAATTACAGTGGTTGTGGAGCCATTGGACTTGAATTGTAATAGGAACAATAATTTATGGATATGAGAAGAAGATTTATATGTGTGTTTATAGCGCTTGTTTCCATGTGGGTGTGGGGCGCAGGTCAGATGAAGGCGGTTACTGTCACATTGACCATTGATGAAGGGGTGGACCGTCCGCTTGCTTTAAGTCGGGCTGAGCATAACCTGGGTGTGATTTTGACAGAAATCAATCGTGCGCAACAGGCGAAATCCATCCTGACGACGAAGAATTTTTCAATGGATGATTTCTCACTGAAATCGTTGCTCAGGTTGTGGGCCGTGACTCCGTTTTATTGTGATGATGAAGAAGTGGTGGAACGTTGCTGGATATTCAAGAATGGAACCATGATGGTGAGTCATATTCCTTTGATTATTACTCCGGAAGGTGAGGACTTTGGGGTCGGAGCTTATCAGGAGGCTGTAGTGGAATTTGACAATAAGGGAAATATCACTGATTTCCGTCTGGCCTTGGATGCGCATACTGCCGAGAGCATGGAACGCTGCGGAAGTGTGGTGGAAAAGGAAAAGCAGATGATTATCATGCAGTATATCGAACGTTTCCGTACGGCTTATAACCAGCGTGACTCGAATTACATTGAAAAAATCTTCAGTGACGATGCCTTGATTATCACAGGAAAGGTGGTGACTACCCGCAGCAATAGCGATATGGGAGGCTTGAAGCAGAAGGTGGAATACACCAAGCAGACCAAGCAGCAATATCTCCGGAATCTGAAGCGTGCTTTCAGACGTAACAAGTGGATTGATGTGAAGTTCAGTGAAATTGGCGAGCATGGAGAAGAAGGCGGATGTGCCGGTATCACACGCTCTACGGTGGACAAAACGAAATATGGCGTGCGTTTGCGTCAGGAATGGAATTCCAGCAATTACAGTGATGAGGGCTATCTGTTCCTGTTGTGGGAGTTTCCTGAAGATGGCAGAGATCCGATTATCCATGTACGTACCTGGCAACCTGAATGGGTGGGCGGTGTACGCCAGCAGCCGGATGACGACATCTCTACATTGGGGGCATTTGACTTGTAATCAGAAGGTCTAATCACGGAATTGTATGGATGCAATGAAAAAATTATTTTTGTTTTTGTGGATGATGGTCATTCTGCTGCCTCTGGGAGCGCAGGAGCAATACATCTCGAAAGGCCGTTATACTCCGGAAGACCGTTTTGAAGATCTTGGGGGCGGAGGAGGAATCCTGCTCTTGTCGAAGCACAGGGATCTGGTGGTTACTTTAACGAATGTAGAACCCGGGAAATTTAAGGTGACTCCGAATGGCGAACGTCCGGACGGGTATTATGAATATATAGTTTCCATTCATCCGGGTAGTACCCGTACGCCGAAACTGGAAATCAGCCGGAGAGGGAGTGTGTATAAAACGGAGATCGTGCAGACTACGAAGCCGGACTTCCTGATGGCTTATAAAGTGGAAGAGGTGGCCAATCCTATCCGTATGGATGAACAGACGATGGCCAACGATACTTCCATGGACCCTCTCGCAGCTATATTGGAGTTTACGACTTCCATACAGAATTTGCAGGTGGACTTCCTGCCTGAACTGGGGGCCACGGTAGAAAGGGAGAAAAGTGCAGCCGACCCGAATATCGTCATCATTCGTGCCAAGATATCCATTGCCGTGCTGGATGAAGCCAGGAAGCGTATGGAGGAACTTCGCGAACAATGCAGGGTGCAGGACGTGAAGACGAGTGTGGGAGAACAGCCTCAGGAAGAATGGGATAAACTGGACAGCCTGGAAAATGAGTTGAGGGAGATGGAAACTCATTATGCGATGCTGACAACGGTCAATCTTTATACGGACGGCAGTAACCGGTTGAGCATTGACATCAGCGGACTGGAGGGACGTATGATGAAATGTTATGCGGTGCTTCCGGTGGTGATTGAAAAGAATGTGTATGTGACGGAATGCAGTGCTTTTATGAGTGAGGCCGCCCGACTGTTCGGAATGCGTCAGTACAAAGCGGCGCGTGCGGCTTATGAAGATGCCTGGAACGCTAAAGATGTGGTGCCTACGCTGCGTCCTGCCATCCGTGAATCAATCGCTCAGTGTGACAGTTGTCTTTTGTATGAACATGTAGCCTCTGGGGCTATTAAGGAGATTGCCCGACTGAAGAAAAGTGGAAATGCAACGCAGGAAGAGGTGGCTCGTTTTGCTTCGGCTGCAGTGGAATTTATGGAGATGGCGAATGCATATAACCCTTGTGATTTTTATGCTGACCGGATTGAGCGGATGAAAAAACTGCTGGTGGGTTTGCCTTTGAAGGTGAAGTTTACGGTGGTGGAATGGAAAACGCTGAGTGAAGGTGAATATATTCCAGGGGTGGAAGTATGGGCTTACAAAGGAGACGCTTCGGTTTCTTCGCAAACTTTTTCTTCCGATAAGAGATTTAAGAACATCGTGGAGAAAGAGGGAGCGAATTATGTGCAGGTGGGTACCTCTGGAGAAGGAGGCATTGTAGAAATCGAATTGAACCGTGCCGATTTGCCGAAAGGACTTTTGTTTCGTCCGAAAGAAGACAGCGGGATAAAAATGAAGTATCTGACGGTAAATGAGCTGATGCATCAGGCCAAGGGAACTTATATGGAAAAGCAGTTTCGCTTGAAAATGTATAAAAAATAGATCTATTACTAAAAAAACGTATGGTTATGAAGAAAACATTATTTAAAGGGGCATTGTTGGCTTTTTCTGTCATGTTTCTTGCAACGACAGAGGTTTCTGCACAAGGATTTTTTAAGAAGTTGAAGGAAGCGGCAGAGAAAGTTGAATCTGTGACTAAAACAGCCAATGCCCTGATGGGGGGGACCTCTACGGAGGGGCAGACCTCGGATGGACAGACTTCGGAGTCTGACAGTATTTCCACTCAAGAGTTTTTGGCAAATGTTCCTTCTTATTCAGTCAAGAAGGTGATTGAAACGGACTCTCTGGGCAATGCAATTACCAATGAAGACGGTACCACTCGTTATAAGTATCTGTTAATCGACAAGAATGGAAATGTCTGTGCGGTCAATACGGCAAAGAAACATTTGAATTCGGCGTTGAAATCGGGGGCATTTATTTTGCTGAAAGTTGGCGGTGGTGCCACAGCGGGAGCTTTGCTGGGTAAAAAAGTTGGCGGTTCCAAAAAGAGTGCCTGGATTGGTGCCGGAATTGGTGCGGCAGCAGGTATGCTGGCTTCTGCGAATGATATCAAGGAGGTAAAGGAACAGGTAAAATTGATGAAGGAATGCAAGAGAGTATTAAGTGCCTATCAGACCACGTTTACCGAAGAAGGGTTGCCTATCGATGCGGCAGCCGATTTGTCGAATGTGGAGGGCATTAATTTTGCAGAGTGTGAAGAAATCACGAAAAGTGCAGCCGATGTGAAAGCACAGCTTTTGGCTTCTAAGTTGGAAGGAGATACATTGGATGATGTAGAGATTCCGGATGACCTGAATGTGTGACCAGGGAATTGGAACAAATAAAAGGAGACGTTTTTTTCGAGTGTCTGATAATCGGAGGCTGGAATAAAGACGTCTCTTTATTTTTTATTCAAAAAGAGGTAAAACTCGCCCGTAAGGTTTAAAATGTGTCGTATAACACTTATCTTTGGCGGAAAATTCAGAAAAAATGATTGATACAGAATATTTGAAGCATTTTGAAGAGAGATTGCAGCAGAATTTGTTGCATTTGTGTACAACAGATGGAGTGCTCGACGGTACGTTGCTGGCTACGGAGGACTTAGATAAACGCTGGCATGACCTGGCACCGGAATACGTGGCCGATGCCGTGGAGCAGATTCGTGATTATCCTACGGTGTCGGTAGCTTGGGCGGCTTACCTGGGACTGGGGGTAGCCTGTCACTGGGATGAGGACTGGGAGGCTTGCATGCAGGCCACTTACAAGTCGTATTACGGAGAGCAGGGATTTGATGACATGGACGAGCACATCGTACACGACCTGCTGGGTCTGCCGCTCGACGGGGTGGAGGCCAAGCATTTGGAGAGCGTGATTCGCCGCTGTGCGCAGTATGCTGTAGACGCGATTCGTCACGAGCAGATTGAGCCGCAAAGTCCGCGGGCTTTTCACGTGTTTGCCCGTGCCTGCCGGACGATGTTCCGTATAGGGGCAGCTATTGAACTGAAACGTTTGGGCTACAAGTTTGAGAAAGTACAAATCAGGCAAGTGCCGGGAGGATTGCCAGCCTGAGATTTCCGTTTCAAATTCTCTTATGGTTTGCTGGAAGTATGGCGGCAAATAACGTACCGTCCAAGGTGTAAGGTTACAAAATTTCTCTGGCAATCCACGCGCAGGCTTCTGCATCGGCCAAAGCATGGTGATGTTGTTTCAAGTCGTATCCGCAGAGGGCGGCCACGGTGTGCAGCTGGTGGTTCTCTGCCCACGGGAAAGCGCGACGGGAGGGCCCCAGCGTATCATAGAAATCATAGTCGGGATAATCCATCTGGTAGACCCGGAAGGCAGCTTTCAGGCAGTTCTCGTCGAACGCCTTATTGTGGGCCACGAGGGGGAGTCCCTCAATCAGCGGGGCTACCTGTGCCCATACTTGGCTGAATACGGGCGCATCGTCGGTATCCTCGCGGGTGAGTCCGTGCACCTGTGTGCAGAAACGGCTGTAGTAGTTGGGCTCCGGTTGGATGAGTGAGTAGAACGTGTCGGTGATTTCTCCGTGGCGTACTACTACCACGCCCACACTGCATACCGAGCTGCGGGCCCCGTTGGCGGTCTCAAAATCGATGGCGGCAAAATTTTCCATGGTATGTCTTACTTTTCCTGTTCTACCTTCACTTCCTGAATGTTCCGCAGTTCGTCACTGAAATTCACGCCAATCCGGTAGACCGTGCGGCTGTCCTTGGCAAAAGGAGCGGCATAGCCTTTCTCCCGGATCTGTGCGAGTGCCTCGTCCGCGCTGCCGTTCAGCTTGAATTCCATGACGTACACGTAGTCCTGCGTCTGGAGCACCAGGTCAATCCGTCCGCGGCTCGTGTGGTATTCCACCTGCACGTAGAAGCCCATCAGCTTGAAGATGATGTACAGGATGTTCTGGTAATGTACCTCGCGGTCGCGGGCCAGCTCATAGGGGATGTCGGCAAACATCGTCTTCAGGCGGTCGAAGAAATCGTCCACCTTGCCCGCCATCACTTCCTCCACGAAGCACTGAATCTGGTAGGGCGACTTGCTCACGCTTACTGACGCATAGTTGGGCAGCAGGAACTTGAAGAAGCCCTGTTCCACTTCGCGGTTGGGGAAGCCCAGCGTGTAGTTCTCGAACATTTTGTTGTAGCCCTTGATGGTGAGGTAGCCGCTCTGGTAGATGA
>ULRH01049906.1_pt1 | contig 56985 bp, 41 predicted proteins | sample 1955271 | NCBI WGS metagenome assembly ULRH01 (sample SAMEA4835677, study PRJEB28245) | human gut metagenome | biome: gut microbiome; material: fecal sample | place: Denmark | collected 2008 | reverse complement strand
TCTGAACTCGAGATCGCTCAAAACTTTTTTGACATCCATAATATTATTCTTTTAGGTTGGTTTTCGATTTATGTCTTTGTGTCATTACACATCGCAAATATAGCTTTATTTTGCCTTGCTTCCAAATGAAAAACTCTATTTTTAGTGATAATGTGTTTACAAATGTAAATTCAACCACTTTTGCTTACAACCTGTAAGCGCTGCGCCCGAATGGCGTGACAGTCTTTCTCTGCCGGTGAGTCAATCTTGAGTTCTTCATTCTGTATATATTATTCAATAGCGCAAATGGGTAAATGTTCTATGGGCTGGTTTTCGGGTTTGAATTACATCTCATATGCAAAGAACGCGGAGAACTCCTTAATATTATGATGACTCCCGGTGATGTGGATGACCGTAAATATCTTGAATACATGTCCCTTTTAGAGTTCATCCATGGAAAGCTTATCGGCTATAAAGGATACATCGGTAGGAATCTTTTTAAGAGATTGTTCGTAGACGACATATAACTTATAACCAAGTTGAAAAGAAATATGAAAGGATAATTGGTATCTCTTTTTGACAAATAATTCCTCAGGAAACGGACCATTATCGAATCTGTCAATGATGAACTCAAAAACATAGCACAAGTGTAGCATTACTTTCCATCGTTCCGCGAACAGTGACCTTAGGTTCAAGACGTAGTAGTTTTGATAAATTTATTGTCAACCTATTTAGTGCGATAGCAGCATATTGTTGCTTTCCAAAGAAGCTGTGTATCAATGTTACGAGAACGATTGATACACAGCTCACGTTGTTTTTTAATTCGTCGAACTCACTTTAATTTATTGAATAGGTTATGTATGCTGTCGGTTTAAACCTTTTTTATTATGGCTATTTTTACGCATACCTGTTTCAATACTACTGCATTTGCAATCAGTCTGCAAGACTGAAGTATGGAGTAAATCTTTGTACTCCTCTTTTAATTTATCGAATTTAGAAGGATCTCCACCCTTGTGAACGTTAAATACCCAAAATACAGACAAACAAGGATTTGTCGCATTAATATATTGGATAAACTTTTTCTTATATTCCAATCGTTCCCTTTTATTTTGAATTTCTTTATTATGAAGTAATTTAAGTTCTACCATAATCGGTTTGCATAAACCATATCGTATGAGAAGGTCTGTGCGCTTATTATCATAAAGGGTAACTTCTCTATCTATTCGAACCGTTTCTAACCCCATTTGACAACATTTGTTGATAATGGTGTTTTTTAACTCTCTTTGAATGAAATCCTCATTTAACGCATCTTGACTAACTAATGCATATATACCTTGGTCCTGTATCTCTTTTTGTACTTCGCAATAGATTTGGGTAAAATAACGTCTTAAATCACCATCATTACGAATACTTAAATGCGATTCTTCAATACATTTGTTATATAGTTTAACAGCCTTACCTATGTTTGTCTTTTCATTTTTCAAGAACAGCATTTCAGCATTATTCATTATATTCGTAGCCAAATAACTAACATTTTTCTTGTTAAGTTCTTCTACCTTTTCTCTTAATATAGAGATATAATGTTTTTTATTTAAATTCACAAAGAAAAGATATATCTGATTAAGAAGATAGTATGCATATTGCTGTTTATTTGGATTTATGCATAATTTTAGTCCTGAATCAAATAGATTAAGCATTTGTTCAGCTAAAGTCTCATTTTCTTTTATTCTCATGAAGCACCTGAACATATACGGCTTTGTGCTGATTATTTCAGCTTCTTCATGTGAAATTGGATGAAATCCTCCTGTTTTATTATGAGAAGATGTTATAACATTATTTTTTAAATAATTAATTCGCCAAGTAATAGCCTCAGAATCTTGAAACTTTTCAATCATTATTTCATTACACTGCATTTTTATACTTGTAATACTATCATCTTTAAGTAAACTAAACAAATTTTTATATCTGCCTATATCCCAACCATAATCACCATTTGATATGATATCTAACGCTTTGGAAGCAGCTATACGATGATCAAGGTCTTGATGCTTAATATATTGTTCTACATACTCCTCCAGTTTATAATATAATGCATTAATACCGTAATCGGAAATACAGGTACATATATCATCAGGACTAATATTCATAAAATCATCTTTTCTCTCCTGCCACCATTTAACTACTTGATCTTTCTCTTCATCACTGATATCTTCAATAACAGACTTGTATATTTCTTTTATTTCGTTGGCATCATAATATCTCGTAATACAGATGTTTGGTAATGTTTTAATCAAAATGATTCTATATTCTTTTAGTAAATCAAGAAATTCCAAATGATATAGAACCTTTACAAAAGCAGGTATTTTAATCAGAGACCGAGGTAATGTGAATGAATTTGGAGTATTTCTTTCTAATATTATTTGATCTAAATCAAGTTCTTCGAAAAATGCTTTGATAACTTCTATCAAAGGTTGAGGATCTTGTCCTTTCACAAATTCAGTATTATCGGACAATTTGAGTGCAATTTCATATTTATCAGATATTAATACTTCTGGATCTGAAAGGGTTTCGTAAATCTTAATAAGTTGTTGATCATGATAATTTACTTTCTTGTCCTCTGTTTCAGAGGATTCTTGGTCCCATCGTTTAAATGTTTCGGCATAACGTTCTACGTACTCTGTGATAGAATCTTTCTTATCTTTATTATTCCTGATTTTGTTAATAAGATTAGTGAGAATATCATCTATACGCCAAGGCTTTACATGTACTTCTGATAATAACTTATCCAAAGATGATATAAGTTCAATATCAATAAGTCCTGCATCAAAACGTTGAAATAAATCTTCTAAATCCCAAATACTATCAAAGCTCTTAATAAACAATTGTCCGGTTGTTTCATTAAATAGTATTTGTTTAATAATTGCATTAATCTCGCTATGAGTGGTATATGATCGATTGGATATAAAACTCGCTATAATTCTCGTGATTAGTTCCTTGCTTTCGGTGTTCCCTTTCCAAGCAATATCAAATTGTGATTTTAAGTACAGGTCATAAAATACAGCCAATGATCCTTTTTCATTAAAAAACTCGCAGAGTTTACCGCCTTCTATAATTTTACTGTATGCATAAATTAATGTAGGTAAATTTTCTATATATAAGACAGCATTTATCGCATAAGGCTTACTTATATAACAATCATTCAACCAACAATCAACAACACGATTATCTGCAATTCTCATATACCCTGTTACTTCACAATACTTTTCTTTTAGCTCGTTAGTAAAGCCACTATAAGATGCTGATAATCGTATAAGTTCGTCTGCACATTTAAGTGCACTATATAAATTTAAAGCCGCAAGTTTGTTTTCGTTATTGTCAGTTTCCATTAAGTCATTTGCTGCTTGCCTCCAATAAGTATAAATGCCTTCACTATGTTTTTTTGCTTCAACAATTGCATCAAGAATAACAGTAACATTAGATAATTGTATTTTGTTGAGTTTGTCAAGTGGTAATTCCATTTGACTGTCACAATTTGTTGTATAGCATTCTTGTAACAAATTACTCAAAGAGCTTTTCCACATAATATATGCAGGTATACGTTGATAATGTTCAAAGATAATTGAAAACAGATTTTCTTTTTGTTGAATTGACATGATAGAAGGATCAACGTATTTTAATAGATTTTCGAATGCCTCATTCTCCAAATTTGATTCGTATGATATAATTAGTTTGAAGACATTTATAAAAGTGTGGACACTATCTTCAGAATATGATATGTGGGGAATTACATCATACCAGTTAGGATATATATGTTTCAGTTCTTTATGTACAGCAACATCATAAAGTACACTTTCTATATTATCTTGCCTACATAACTCCTTTGTTGCAAGATATTCTTGTAGTTCTGTATTTTCAAATTGCAGTATACCATTCGTATTCTTCAATATACGACTCTCAAAATATAGTAAATCAAAATTAGCAATGAACATCTGCGCCATATTGCCTTTTATTCCGTCAAGTATGGTGTATAACTCATCTTTTGAAATCTGGTCTTTTCGACTTATCTCCATGACAAATGCCACTTTCTCTAGGACTCGTTGAAGAAGAATTCTTATACTTTCTGTATTTTGTATTCCTTTATGAGCTTCTATAGCTGCCTTTATTGAACAGACAATCATATATTCAAATAATTCACCAATATTTAAGCACTCTCCTTTTTGTTTGATATATTCCAGTAAGAATGTCAAATATCTGGGAACAGTTATGAGTTCTTTTAATTTAGGGCTTTTATTTATATTTTCTAATGTAGCCTCAGAACAGTTACAGTTGCCACTTATAACATTCATTACATCTCTTTCGCTTAGTCTGCATATTTCGATGAATGTTAAATAATTACAATCCGCAAAATGTTGTGCATAAGAAGCTACATAATGTTTTCTGCAAGTGAACAGCACCTTAACTTTTGGATTTTCTTTCTTATAATGCTTGATTGATTGCAGTATATTGTAGAATGAATGCCCTTCGACTTCATCTAAAGCATCTATGATACAATATTCATCCTCTTTTGGAACTGATATAGCTGTAAATTCAGAAGCTTTACAAAAGAATGATGCAGGTGAAATTTTCTTTTTAATTTCATCAAGCAATCTACTTTTGCCAATGCCAGGTTCTCCTACAATACAAACAAAGTCTTCTTTAAGTAAATCATTTATTGATAGATTATTCTCTTCATCAGAATCAAATAATGAATGAAAATTATTACTTTCTAATAAATCATCAACATTCTGATATTTTACAAATTGTGGTAATATATATTTTAATCTGTTTTCTGGTATCATAATATTAATTTTTTAAAGTTATTGTATTATACAAAATTAGCAAAAGATTCTTATTATAAGAAGCTATTATGAATAATATTGATGTTATTCGCAAATATTATTGCAAATAGTCCTATTAAAATGATGAAAAATAGATAAGCTTTCTTATCTTTGCATAGAACGAAAGAAAATTCGTATGGAAAAAGACATAAACCGCATCAAGGTTGTGCTTGTGGAAAAGAAGCGGACCAACAAATGGTTAGCTGAACAATTGGGAAAGGACCCTGCCACGGTATCAAAGTGGTGTACAAACACATCACAACCAGGCCTGGAAACGCTGCTGGAGATTGCACGTGTTCTGGATGTAGATATTAAAGAATTGCTGAACTCGACACGTGATGATGTTCAGTTAGTTAGAATTAAAAAACAGTAAAGTCAAGCAATGTTATGAACAGTAATGATAGAGCCAATCTCATAAAACGTATCAATACTTTAGAAGGACTGACCGATAAGGAACGTAGTGCCCTGTTAGGTCTGTTGCGTGAGAATAAAACTTATGGTTTGGTATGGGAAGATAAGCCCGAAGACGTTGAAGAACGTCTTCGCGATGAACTGCCTATCTTGACAGAGGTGCCGGAACGTGCCATTATCAGTGAAGATAAAGATGCTCCTAACCATATTCTGATTGAAGGGGATAACTTGGAAGCTCTTGCTACATTGGCTTATACACATGAAGGAAAAATTGATGTAATCTATATTGATCCTCCATATAATACAGGAAATAAAGATTTTATCTATAACGACAGTTATGTGGATAAAGAAGATTCTTATCGACACTCTAAGTGGTTGTCGTTTATGAGTCGTCGTTTGAAAATTGCAAAGAAGTTGTTGACCGACGATGGAGTAATTTTTATATCTATTGATGACAATGAACAAGCACAGTTGAAGTTATTATGTGATGAAATTTTTGGAATTCAAAACTCAATTGGTATATTGCCAAGAATAACAAAAAAATCAGGAAAAGATCATAGTGGCCACATAGCGAAGAATCATGATTTTATACTTTTGTATGCAAATTCTATAGACAAAATAAAATTTAATGGAACTATTGTCGAAGAAAATGGTTATACTAATGAAGATGAGTTTGTTAATTCCAGAGGAAAATATAAATTAAATCAAACTTTAGATTACGATTCATTATGGTATAACCCAGCAATGGACTTCCCTATTGAAGTAGATGGCGTTGTATACTATGCAGGAGGTAATCAAAAAGCTTATAATGATAGACATAATGGTATTCACAATCCTAAAGATTGGGTTTGGCGTTGGAGTAAAAAAAAGTTTGAATTCGGGCTTAAAAATGGCTTTATCGTTTTCAAAAAGGGCAAGAAAGGAACAAGGATATATACAAAAACTTACCTTAACGCATCTATTGGTAAAAAAGGAGACTTTTATTTTATTCAAAATCTTGATAGGAAATCAAATTTAAGTTCACTTGCCTTTATAGAGAATGAATTTTCGAATGATAATGCAAAAAAACAGATGGCCGAAGTCATTGAAGCAAACGCTTTCGATTTTCCAAAGCCAGTAACGCTAATTGAATCATTATTACTCCAACTTAAAACTAATATAACTATCCTTGACTTTTTTGCGGGAAGTGGTACAACCCTTCATGCTACAATGCAACTGAATGCAGAAGATGGAGGGCATCGCCAATGTATTCTTGTCACAAATAATGAAAATAACATTTGTGAAGAAGTTACTTACGAACGAAACAGACGAGTAATTCAGGGTTATACAAACTCGAAAGGCGAAGAAGTAGCTGGTCTGACCAAAAACAATCTCCGTTATTACCGTACTGGATTTGTTGGACGCAGTCGCTCAATGCAGAATATGCGAAAACTGGTTAATCTTGCTACAGATATGCTTTGCATCAAGGAAGATCTTTATACGGAACAGAAGACCTTTGGAGATCACAAGACCAGTAAGGGTATCTTTCGCTATTTCGATGATGGGAAAAAACAGATGCTTATAATTTATCGTGAGGAAGCCATCGATGAGTTGGTTGATATAATCTATGATATGGATATATCCCAACCAATAAAGGTTTATGTGTTCTCACCCAGCGAAGATCCTTGGGAAGGTTCGTTTGATGATGTCAGCGACAAAGTTGAGTTGTGTGCTTTACCACAAGCAATATACAATACTTACCGAAGAATCTTGCCTAAGAAAAAAGATGCTGTCGTTTTCCCTGAAGAAGATGTTTTGGCTACTACAGAAAAAGAGGAAGAGCAATTTAATGGAATGTTGAACTTTGAATACGATGAGGAAGCATAAACATATATCAGATAGAAACATGATATGTGGTTTAAGTTATTCGAAAATTTCGAATAACTGCTTCTGGAAAAAGGTAATTCCATAATAAACACTGAAAATAAAAAAAGGAATAATGAAAAATATACCATACCAGCAGAACGCTATCAATGAGCTGACCGATAAGACAATCCGTCTGTTGAACCTTGGTGGCAAACGGCATAAAATTGTATTTGAAGCACCGACTGGCTCGGGAAAGACAATAATGACTTGTCAGGCCTTAGCAAATATAACCGATGAACTGAAAGAACGTGGCGACAGTCGTTATCAGGAGGTTGCTTATATCTGGTTTGCTCCCCGTAAGCTTCACCTGCAAAGTTATGAAAGCCTGAAGAATGCCTTCGGTGATACGCGGAAGCTGAAACCTGTGATGTTTGACGAGATCGATCAAAGCGAAGGAATTCAGCCGGGTGAGATCTTGTTTGTCAACTGGGAAAGCGTAAACAAGAAGAATAACATCTTGGTGCGTGAAAGTGAAAGTTTCGCATCTCTATATGAAATTGCACGACGGACTCAGGAAGAATACGATTTACCTATTGTCGCCATCATAGATGAGGAACACATGTTCTGGTCAAAGACAGCAGACAAATCGGCAGAAGTACTGGAACGTATCAATCCGGTTGTTGAGTTGCGTATCTCAGCTACTCCCAAGACACACAATCCGGACGAAATGGTAAAAGTTTACCGACAAGATGTTATTGCGGCTGAGATGATTAAGAAAGAAGTAGTGCTGAATCCGGATATAGAACTGGATTTCCGTGAAGAAAGTACACTTAATGAAAATCTTATCAAGGCTGCATTGGATAAGCGTAACCAGTTGGCAGGGTTTTATCAGGAATTGGGAGTCAAGATCAATCCTTTGTTGCTTATTCAGCTGCCCAACGATGTGAAGGAAACCATGACTTCGGAAGATCAGGCTATAGCTGAACAGGTGAAAACATACTTGGAAGCTATATGCGGGATAACAGCCGAAAATGGATTATTGGCCGTATGGCTTGCCAACGAAAAAGAAAATCTTGCAGGATTGGAGCGTCCCGATAATATGACGCAAGTATTGCTATTCAAAGAAGCAATTGCCTTGGGTTGGGACTGTCCACGTGCGGCTGTACTGTTAATCTTCAGAAAATTGCAAAGCGACCAGTTTACGATACAAACCGTAGGACGTATTTTAAGGATGCCTGAACAGAAACACTATCCGAAAGAACAGCTTAATATCGGTTATGTTTATACTGATATCGCGAAAGATAAGATTCAGATTGTCACAGCCGACTCTGACTATATTTTGAAAAATACGATTACGGCATGCAGGCGTGAACATCTCGAAAATGTATCTTTGCCATCTTATTATTCAGAGCGTCCTAATGTAGAACGAAATTATCTGGGACCAGACTTTAAGAAAACATTATATGAGGTGGCAAATGATTTCTGGAAATTAGAACGAGGCGGCGGACTATTCTCCCTTGCAGAACTTGCAGCTTTAAGTAACGATAATGATGAAATTACTACGTTACCGGAAAGTGATGACGATTTAGTAAATGAAAACAGAAAACGGGTAAAGAATTCAATTCGTTTGGATGTCAAGACAATTAATGTGGAGATTCCGAAGGATGTGCACTTTCAGAATGAAGAACAGATATTGAAAGTGGATCAAGTACGCTTTGCACGTAAAGCATCTGAAATAGATCGCGTATTTATGGCGTATATTAGTGGTAAAGGTCATCAATTTGAAAGTAAAGGAAGAGCGGACAAAATAGCAGGCTACTTACTGGAAATGTTAGCTGACTATTTCGGGATCTTCGATACCGATGCGAAAAAGGTCGTCCTTTATTATGATAACAAACCTAAGTTTGACCGATTGCTGGACACAGCCTTAGAAACGTATGCTCGAAAACGTGAGATTGCAAAGAAAAAATCTGCTGCAGCAAGAGAATTAAAACAATACAACTGGGAAGTACCGGAAGAAAGGGTGTATGATAGTGATACCAATCATGTTGAGACTGCCAGGAATCATGCTCTATTACCTTTCATACAGCTCAACGAAGCGTCCAATCCGGAAAAGGAATTCATAAAATATCTGGAAAATAATTCACAATGGATTGACTGGTGGTATAAAAACGGTGATAAGGGAAAGCAGCACTATGCTATTGCCTATGGAGATGAAAAAACGAAGTCATTGTTCTATGTGGATTTTGTTATCCGTATGAAGAATGGCCATATCTATCTATTTGATACGAAAAGTGTCGGGAGTGACATAACTGCTCCAGAAAAGCATAATGCCTTGTTGCAATATATCCATGAGCACTCAACAAAAGATGCACCTCTTTATGGTGGGGTCATCATTCAAGATGGCAGCAACTGGCTGTATTCCAAATTGCCAATTGAAAATACAACTGATTTGTTAAACTGGGATGCTTTTTATCCACAAAATGCATAAAAGTTATGAGTAAGGGAATAGATCCAAAATTTGTTCACTATGGTATACGTAAAGACGACCTGGCGATGATAGAAGCTATATGTGATGCGGAAGGGGTTGATTTTGACTGGCTCAGTGAAGAAATTCTAAAAGTATATCACACAAAAAAAGTTGATACAATAGAAATGAGCGATAGTGATACAGAAGATGTCATCCGTAAAGCAATTCAAAAAATTCGTCAATAAACAATTATGCTCATACAGAGAATTAAAATAAGCAATTATAAGACCTATCTGTCGCTTGATCTTGATTTGACAGTAGACGATGAACGACCAATCATCTTGATAGGTGGTGCAAACGGTGGTGGTAAAACAACTTTGTTTGAAGCCATCAATGGCGCATTGTATGGCTTGAAGATAGAGAACAAGGGACATTTCATGGAGTTGCTCAATCAAGGAGCACTCAACAAGACCAAGCCCGAAATTTCCTTGCAAATAACATTTGTCGGTAAAGTACTTGGACAACAACAAAAATACATATTGAAACGCACCTATTTGTTGAATCCTCAAGGAAGACCCTTAGAGAGCGTGTCGCTGAATATGAATGGAAATATGTATGTCTATGGTACTATGACCGCACCTAAGGACCGTGTAAAGGCTGAACAAGAGATCAATAAGATCATCAAGGCCAATCTACCCCAGGAGCTGAGCCAGTATTTCTTGTTCGATGCCATGCAATCGAGCAAATTGTTGCAAGAAAATGTATTTGCCCAGACCATACGTGACAATTTTGAAAACGTATTAGGATTTAAGAAATATCTGCAATTGAAACGAGCTGCAGAAAAAGTACAGCAGGAATGGGCTCAACAGCGTCTTGATGCAGAAAAGGAAGCTGAGGAGTACAACAAGCTTTGCGCACAAAAGGACCAGCTTACAAACGACCTGAATACTTGTATCGCAAAGCAAGATGAGAAATTCAAAGATCTTGCGTCTTTTGAAACGGAATATAAACAGGCAAAAGAGGGTGCACAAGAAGCTTCCGTGCTAAATAAAAAGATACAAGAGCTTGCAAATAAAATAGGAAATATCGTTAAACGTGCAGCAACATATACAGAAGATTTAAAATCTTTTGTCGATAATATCGAAATTGATCTGTTCTTGCCCAAACTGGCATCAAGCCTGGCACAAGAGATCAATAATATTCTGCATGTAAAAGAACAGCTTCAAAAAGAGAATACCGGTTCCTATCCACTGGAAACCTTAAAAGACTTGACGAGCAAGATCATAACCTACCTGAAGGATCTATCGTTATGTAATGAGTCTGTGGACGAAGAACAGGTAGTCGCACATATTGTCGCAGTTCAAAACAGTACCAATAAAGAAGATCCCTTTAGTTATCTTGATGATGCTGAAGTGACAGCCTTGTCTAACTTGACGAAACGTTCCGGCGTCAATCAATTCATTGCGCTTGACCGTGAACGCCAAGAACTTGAAATCCAGCTTTCTACATTGGATGACTTGCGCTCACAGAAACAGACTTTAGAGCAGACACAGACGAATGGTAATGAATATCTTATTAAAAATTACGAAACTGCTCAGCAACAGGTGGAGCAACTACAAGCTCAGGAGGCGACATTGAAAGCAGACATTCAACGTCTTGAGAAACGGATTCATCAATTTGATGTGCAGATTCAGCAAGAGCCGGATATCAAATTTGATACATTAGTCAAATTGAAGCCTCTATTTGAAAAGATCGTAGATTGTTTGTTGAAAAAGAAAAAGGCCCAGATAGAAACTGAGATGCAACAACAGCTTAATAAATTGCTTCTCTCATATAAAGGACACGTGGCTAAGGTCGAATTGTCTGACAGTATAGAGCAATTCAATATAAAACTCTATCATGCAGCCGGAAATGAAATCTCTTTGAATCAGCTAAATGCTGCATCCAAACAGATCTTTATCCAGGTGTTATTGAAGGTATTACGCAATCTGGGTGACTACAACCCACCGGTAATGATTGATACCGTAATGGGCGTTCTCGATAATGAAAGCCGTGATGCACTGATGGAAGAATATTTCCCACAATTAGCAGAACAGACCATATTACTTTGCACGACCTCAGAAATCAGAACAGACAGTGACTACATCAAACTGGAACCGTTCATTTCAAAGACCTATACACTTCATCGTAATGTGGAAGAGCAGAATACAACGGTCGAAGACGGTTATTTTGGTTTAACTCTTAATCAGTAAAAGAAATGAGCATCATAAATTTTTCAAACACTCGCCAGATGGAAGGGTTGTTCGATGCAATCAATCCAATCAAGGAACTGATTGAATCAAAAATCAATCTTTCCAGAACGGCTGATCGGGAGAAACGTATAAACTTGAATCAGAATAAAGTAATGCGTATCTGCTTCATCGTGGGACTAAGTTTACCAACAAAGCGTTCCGTAGATGATTACAAGGACATACAGTTATCAGTGTCATCTGCCAGAATTATACCAAGTTTTTTCACATTGCACGATTTAAGCACCCTATATTCTGCATTGTTAAAACTAAGATATGCGGACTTGAACATTGATTGGACTCAAAACGCAACTCTTTCCCGCATCATAGCAGCAGAGATGCTCCGTGGACGCGACTATCTGATGGCTGATAATAATTTGGACTCTTTCTTATTCGCAGAAAATACGAAGGTGGCAATGACAAAAGATATTCCGGTCCTTAATCTGCTAATCGGCAACTATGGTGATGAAGAAATGGAAGCGACTTTGGATATTAATAGTCGCTCCATTACCAACTCACAAATTATTATTGCTGGTGCCACAGGTTCCGGAAAGACCAATCTACTTGCTGTCCTGATTCAGCAATTTAGAATGTTATCCACGGAAACGCAATATCCTGTAAACTTCCTTTTGTTTGATTATAAAGGAGAATTCAGCGACATACAAAATAATCATTGGCTCTCCCTCTTTGATGTAGACCGCTCTTGCATCTTGGATCCATTATCACAGCCATTACCATTTACGCCATTCAAAGACTTTACGGGACGCTCTATCAACGAGATAAACCTGTACTCCACGGAAATGTCTTCCGCTTTATGTTCGATTGATCGGGTAAGTGTAAGCGCCAATATGAGCAACCGATTGAGCGAGGCTATAGTGGAAGCTTATAAATCGACAAATGGTGCACCTATTTCATTTGAATTGATGCTGAAATGTTATCAATCAAAGATGAAAGATGCGAATAATGATGATAGTATTTCTTCCGTTCTGAAACAACTGGTCAGTGCGCATATTTTTGAATCTGAGGACAAAGTCTCTTTGATTGATGACAGTTATATCATTAAAATGGATGGATATCCAAAGGATGGTCCTATTGCAAAGGCAATAGTATATTTTCTGATGTCTAAACTCAACAATATTTATGAGCTTCTGGATAAACAGGCTGTAAATGATGATGTAGTTCAGATTCGTCATTTCTCTATTATTGATGAGGCTCACTATATGCTTGACTTTGACAATCGCCCCCTGCGCAATCTGATAGCCGTGGGTAGAAATAAAGGTCTAAGTATTATCCTTGCCACTCAGAATATGAGTAGCTTCAAATCAAAAGGTTTTGACTTTTATGCTAATGCTCAGTATCCACTTATTATGAAGCAGCAGACTATTGATGATAAGGTCATCAAAGACTTGTTTGGCGTGAGCGGTCAGGAACTCCAAAATATCCGTACGGCTATTGCTGGCCTTCAGAAAGGTGAGCTTATAATCAAAGATCAAATGGCTTTTGCCCTTGGTATGGGAAATAAGTATAAGAAAATTAATGTGACACATCTGATATAATATGGGGAAAATATTTTGCTTAGAAACAGAATGGAATAAAAGTAAACATGATTTAAAGTATAAATCTTCTGCACAATCGCTTTTGGAGTTTTTGGAAAATTCAAAAGGAATTCAATATACATTTAGAAATGTTGCGACAGAAACGGATTTTGAATACTATATACATCATCTATATTATGATTCATATAAGCTGTATGATATAGTTTATTTATGTTTTCATGGTGAAAAATCTAATATAGAATTTGCAAATAGAACACATATAGATTTGTTGGAGTTTGCAAAGAATAATCCTGGAATATTTGAAGGTAAGAATGTACATTTTGGATGTTGCAGTACTCTCGCTATAACGGAAGATGACATAAAGTTATTTAAAAAAGAATCTGGAGCACGTATGGTCTCAGGCTATGCGGTGGATGTTGAATTTATAAATAGCTTTGTGTTTGAGTTATGGTTACTAAATGCTATTTCAGAAAATCCTCAATATGCGGGTAAAAGGATTTGTGATTTAGCTCATAGTAGAATGCCATATTATGCACAAAAATTTAAATTTATAGCGTTTTAAAACATAGCAATATAAAATGAATTTTCTTCATTAATAATTATAAGTGCTTTTCTTTATGAGAGAAATATGAGAAGTTATGGCGTAAATTTGAAATAAGTTGATGTTATGCACTTATTTTTCATCATTTTACATTCGAATATTAACTTATAAAATAATATTTAATGTGAACTCGACGAATCGTAATTCTTTGTAAACTTGGTGATTATCGAAGATTGACGTATCGTTATAGTACTGAAAATAAAAGAAAAAAGATCGCTATTATTACCGAAAGCAAAGTTATCTCCTGCCATCGTTGTCTGAAGCATTTCTATGTGGAAATTTTCTGCCAGTATATGGTTCAAGACACAGGAACTTAGATAATTTTATTATCATTCTCTTGAGTGCAGTTGCAGAATATTGTTGCTTTCCGAAAAAGCAATGTATCAATGTTACGAGAATGATTGACACACAGATCGCTTTGTTTTGAACTCATCGAGCTCAAGTTAATCTTATATAGGACTTACGTTAATACAACAAAAATCTGCCACCGTGACGAGTTTGTCCGGTGGCAGGTTTATTCTTTATTGCAGTACGGCACACGCGTGTCCGCCGTCGATGTCTGTTTTTATCCTATCTTATCCAATGCCTGACGGATGTCATCTATTATGTCGTCGGCGTCCTCAATGCCGACCGACAGTCTCATCAGGTCAGGAGCTATTCCTGCTTCTCTCAGTTGTTCTTCAGACAGCTGGCGGTGTGTGTGGCTTGCCGGGTGCAGGATGCATGTGCGGGCGTCTGCCACGTGTGTCACGATGCTTACCAGCTGCAGTGAGTCCATGAACTTCACGGCTGTCTTCTGGTCGCCTTTCAGTCCGAAGGCCAGCACTCCGCACGAACCGTTGGGCAGGTACTTCTTTGCCAGTTCGTGGAATTCGTCGCCCTCCAGTCCGCTGTAGTGAACCCAAGCCACGCGACTGTCGTTCTTCAGGAACTCTGCCACGCGCTGAGCATTGCGGCAGTGTTGCGGCATACGCAGGTGCAGGGTCTCCAGTCCGAGGTTCAGCAGGAACGAGTTCATCGGTGCCGGTGTCGAGCCGAGGTCGCGCATGAGCTGTGCCACGAGCTTCGTCATGTAAGCCATCTTTCCGAACGCCTTGGTGTAGGTCAGTCCGTGATAAGACTCGTCAGGAGTGCAGAGTCCGGGATACTTATCGGCATGTGCGTCCCAGTCGAAGTTGCCGCTGTCCACTACGCATCCGCCCACCTGTGTGGCGTGGCCGTCCATGTATTTTGTCGTAGAGTGTGTCACGATGTCACATCCCCATTCAAACGGGCGGCAGTTGATAGGTGTCGCGAATGTGTTGTCCACAATCAGCGGCACGCCGTTCTTGTGAGCTATGCGTGCGAACTTCTCAATGTCGAGCACCTTGCAGCCCGGGTTGGATATTGTTTCGCCGAAGAGCAGCTTGGTGTTCGGTCGGAACGCAGCCTGGATCTCCTCCTCGCTTGCCTCCGGATTTACGAATGTACATTCTATTCCGAGCTTCTTCATCGTCACGCCGAACAGGTTGTACGTGCCTCCGTATATCTCGTTTGAAGCCACGAGGTGGTCGCCTGCGCCGCAGATGTTGAACACGGCGTAGAAGTTAGCAGCCTGACCGCTCGATGTAAGCATTGCTCCCACGCCGCCCTCGAGTGCCGCAATCTTCTTTGCCACTGCGTCGTTGGTAGGGTTCTGGAGTCGGGTGTAGAAATAGCCTTCCTTCTTCAGGTCGAACAACATGGCCATCTCGTCACTGTCGTCATATTTGAAAGTAGTGCTCTGTACTATCGGCACCACGCGCGATTCTCCGTTCTTCGGTTGCCATCCTGCCTGTACGCAGAGAGTGGCTGGTTTCAGATTTTTCTTCATACTTCTGTCCTTTTTGTTATAAGTTTGTTATCACTGTATCCAAATACAGCGTGCAAATTTAATAAAAAACGCTGTAAAAATTACAGATTGTAGCCGTGCTTTAGGCTTTATTTTATATTTGTTAATTATCCGGATGCCTTTTCTTCGTTTCTATATATGCTGTCGTTATGACTTCATGCAGGTAGTGAAGCAAAATAAGCAGTCCGTGTTGTCTGCATTATGAAAGGAAGAAAAGCATAATACTCACAATAAAATATACAGAGCTTATTACCAATAAAGCGATTGCAGATATATGCCATATTGTCTTGCTGATGAACGATTCCTCTTCAAAAATGGGTATATACTTCTTAAAAAGTTCGTCTGTCAGATTTTTTTTATTTATTTTGTACAAAATAAGCAATTCAAGTAAGTAAGCTGTAATCACGATTGCGGAAATCGGTATAACTCCTAACGAAAGCATTTTTTTGAATCCGATGATGCTTAATAAGTTACATTCTATTCCGGTTAAAAATCCAACCTCTGTAGATATAACTCTTCTGTATGCTCTGTAGTCAATTTTTTCAACTGTGTAAAAAGCATATCTTAGTCTGTTTATGAATTTCTCTATGTTCATTACGATAATCTTTTATATATCGCATTTCGCCGGATATCGCTCTACGGGTGTGCGCTTTTTGTCCTTCCGGATATGTCCGGCACGTGCCATGTCGTTTCTTCTTTTGTCCCATCTTCCGTGTTTCCTGCATAGCCGAACGCTGTCCGGTCAGACAAAAGACATACAAAGGTACAAAAATAATATGTAAGTGTGATGCCGCGTGATGTCATGTTTCCTTATGCCGCATAGCTATTTGTAAGCCTTCCTGTCGAGCAGTACACCCCAGGCAAAGTCTTTCACCGCCTTCTCGTTCTCTGCGGTGAACTTTGTCACATGCATCACCTTGCCACCGCGCACCTCTCTTATCTCGGCGTCGGTGAATATGTCCGGCAGCCATGCGTGCATGAAAGTGCCGTCGCAGAATCCGTCGGCCTTCTTCTCCGCACCCGAATATTCGTTGCGGTTTCTGAACTGATACACCATGTACGACAGCATCGGCACGTTCATGCCGGTCAGCAATCTCCACTCTCCGCTGTTCTCGCCGTTGTCCTTCGCCTCGCCGTTGTCGGGCCGCGGCAGCACGTTCCACTCGTTCTGACAGGATTTACCTATCCACCAGTTGTCGTCGCCCCAGCTCACCACTCTGAAGTTGCCGCACACTAAGCGTGACGCCCATTCGTAATGACCGTTATATACGCGCGCGTTGGTATAATACACTATGCATTTCTCCGCTATCGAGGGATCCATGACGTATGCCGACGCCAGCGTGGCCGCCTGTCCGCCGATGTTTATTATCACGGGCCGTTCGGGGTCTTTCTCATACTGTTCGTTTTTCAACTTCACATACAGCCGTGCCCCTTCCGATGGCTTGTTCTCTCCCGCCTTTTCGCTTTCCGCCTCGGTGCCTATGGTGATGCCGGGTATGCGGTCGGTGTTGCGGCAGCTTTTCATGGCGTAGTCGCGCGATTCCTCGGCCGTCTTTATCCAGTTAGGATGAGAGAACGTCCAGAAGTCAGTCAGCACGGGCGTCACTATCAGCGCCGCCAGATTCATTCTTTTCAGTGCCGTCATGGCATACATCCATTCGTCGTCGAACACGTCGTCATACACATCGTTGTCGTATATCACCGGGTTTGTCACCTTCTTGCCTTTCTTCACCGTCACGCCGTGTATGTACAGTCCCTTCGGGTAGCCCGGCCTGTCAAATCCCCAGTCGCCGATTTCCGGATTCGGATTTTTTGCCCAGTCGGTGGTCTTCGGGTTCCAGTTGGCCGCGTGCAGACCTATGCATGCGCACAGCGCGACAATTATCAGTGTAAGTCGTTTCATAGTGGTTGTTTTCTGGTTATGCGGTTGCGTTTTTAGTCAGTGTCGAGTCTTATGTGTCCATGAGGCGTTTACGGGCCGTCATGCCATGTGGCGGTTGGTGTTACGATTGCTTGTCCGGTTATGTTTTATGGTTGTTATGGCAAATATAGTGTTTTAATTTTAAACCGCCGTTTTGTCGGTCGTGTTTTTTCTTTCGCGTCATACATAATTGTGTCGCGCCCTCGATGCGCATCTTGCCGATGCAGTTGTGCATGGTTGTGTCCGTCCGTTCACGCTGTGTTTTTCCAACGGTCGGAAAATATTCGTGTTTAATTTTATTAACACTTTTCTCCCGAAACGGTGCATTTTGAATGTTAAATCCGGTGCGTATTTTTCTCCGTTCCGACTCACGTTTTAGAAGATTGCAGCGTCCGATTAAGGGCTTTTCGCAACCGTAAAGGCGGGGTGGGGATGGCGTTCGGTGCAATTTGTTTTGCGAAATGGGCTTTATTGCATGGCGAAATGGTGCATTTCATAGTGTGATAAAGGCTTTATCGGGGTGCGAAAGAGCCTCTTTCGTAAGTCGAAATGGGCTCTTTCAGAAGACAGTCATATCTTTTTTGTAAGGATATTTTGCGTAATGTGTTGATACACAGCGGAATGGGTGAAGTGCCTCAAAACTCGAGAATTTCGCCGCAAAGTTTTGTTTTGAGAAACAATCGCGTTAAATCAGCGTTAATAAATGTTATCGTGAGCTGCGAAAAGCATGGAAAATGGCAGTTGGCTGATGATTGTACATGTTGCCAGTTTTGCGGCATGGAATGTTTATCATGTGATGATACGTGGTTGTGGGGCGTCTCGGTTCTTGAGTTATCAACAGGCGTATTAACGGCGGAATGTATATTCATGGACAATGGTTTGTGTCGGGAAATTTTGTTTCCAATGATAAATTGCACACAAAGCAGTGTCAATGAGAACCCTCTTGAGGTTTGGATAAGAACAGTCCTACTCTCAAGAGGGATTCATGTTTTTATGTCCCGGATTGTAGACTAACGGTGTCAGCGTGAGCCATATACCTCCAGATCGCCGATGCGTGCCACACCGTCGGCCCCGGCATCGGTTATCGATACTCTCACATAGCGTGCCTCCACGGCATCGAATGAAGCGTCGGTCACGGCTTCGGTATTGTTTGTATATGTTCCGGCAAGAGCCCATGTATTGCCGTCGAGACTGGTTTCAACAATAAAGTCGCGGGTGTTAAGTTCACAGCCGAGGCCTGCGGCTTGTGCATGTCGCACCACATAACGGCTGATAAGATAAGGCTCGCCAAAATCGCACTGCACCCATCCCTTGCCGTCGGTTGTGGACGAAACCCACATGTTCGGTTCTGATGGAGAGCCGTCGGCTGCCAATGCCGCTTCGGTTTCGGAAGGCGACGATGTGACCTGCATGCTTTCTGTCATGGTGAGATCGAAAGGCAGATGGTTGGCCTCGCAGAACATATTGAAGAAATGGTCGGCCCTGACTATCTCCACATTGCCAGGAGATAGCGCGTCGAGCTTGTCGGTCAGTCCTATAAGTTTGTCGGGGCCAACGTCCCACACTGTACACTGTCCGGAGACGAACATGGGCTTTGAGCCGTCGAAATCTTTTATGTCACGATTGAAGAAGTCGGAAATGACATTTATACCGTTGGCATAACACGGATAGTTGGGTATGAACGGCAGACGGCCGGCTTCAATATTGGTGCCGAGGCGACCAGTCTGGCGTTCCCAATCCTGGATGGTGAGCCCGTATAGATAGCTGCATTCTTCGGCATAGGCTTGTCGCTGGTAATTGTTCACCTCGTCCCATACGGTGACCACCCTTAGTCCTGATTTCTCAAGATAGCGCTGGCTGAGGCGTGCGTAAGGCACGAAATCACTTTTGGTGGAAGTGTTCCATCGTTTGTTGTGGGCGTCGTAAGGCATGGCATAGCCCAGTCCGGAAGGTCCGCATACGAAACAATCGTTTGCAGTAGCTTTCTTGTAATAGTAGTTGAGCATCTGCGGGGCAAAGTCAGCCAAAGCCGGGCTTATGGTCCAGTTCATTGGCATCTTGCCTCTGCCGCTCTGTTCAAAAATCTTAGCCATTGCGTGCTGGCAATACTGTATGTTGTCGCCGTCGCTGATATATACCGTGGCGTAGATCTTGTTTTCAAGTTTCGGTCTTTTCGGTACAGGCGGAATGCATACAGGATTATTGACGGCTGTGTAGACAGTGGTGTTTTCAAAGAAGTCGGCAGGCACCGTGGATAGTCCGTATTTTGTGGCTTCTCCCACTCCAGATCTTTCCTCGTGATACCATCCGAGCACGATGTCACGCCCTGGGGTCATGTCGTACAGCATTTTGTCAAGCACATATTTCTCTTTGTCGTTGCGTGCGTCGAGCCACACTACAGCCGAGCCTGCAGCTGCGGCAATGTCGTGAACATATGGAATGTTGGGTCTGAGACTCACCAACAGGCGATGGTTGCATCTGTCCCAATAGTTCTCGTAGAGGTAGTTGTATATTTCATGCGGAGCTGTCATTGTTAAAGACGTGAGGTCTTTCACTACAGGAAAGTCCATGCCGTTGTCGATAAGTTTCTGGCGTATTTCGGCAGTTACGGGGAGCAGTCTTTCGAGACCTGCCACTGTGGCAGCCACATTGGCATAATGCTCGCTTTTTCCAGTGCTATAGAGTACAAGTCCTTTTATTTCGTTTTCATAGCGCTTTACGAACTGGTAAGGTTTGTTTGCGTTGACAGTTGCAATGTGCAGATTGTGTGCACCGGGCCATGTGTCTTTAGGTTCCTCGTTGTGGTTGTATAGAAGAATGCGTGGACGTGTGCGGTTGACGATGCCTTGCATGACACAGAACATCACACGTTCCTGTTCGTTGAGTTTGGCTTCATTCATGTCAAATGCCCTGACGATGGAAGCGGGTGGAAGGAACAATGGCAGCAGACGGTCTTCCGGCCAGTTCAACTCATTATACTCAAGTATTCTGTCTTTGTCGGCATTGAGATCGTATTCCGCATCGGTAAAGGTTATCTTGTCAACCTTGGCTATATCGGTAGAAGTGACGTTGCCGTCGGTGGTGTGCACAAACATTGTTGTATTCTGAGCGTTGAGGCTTAATGTTCCCAATGTGACAGTAGCAAGCACTAATATATTTCTCATGTCTGATATGTTTTAGGAATTATTAAATAAAATAAAATGGTGTGAATTGTCTTACGGCACCAAGTGTCAGAGTGTAATTTTTGAAGTGAATGTGCCTATGCGTACTATGAATATGCCTGTGCCGAGATTAGAACGGCTGAGTCGCAGTTCGCCACCTGTGCAGTCTGGAACGGGCACGCTTCGGCCGTCAATGGTACATACGTTGACTTTCATGCCATCTGTTATGCCTTTGAAGATAGCTGAACCCTCTTGAAGCACACATACGATATCGGCGGTTGCTACAGGAACAGACATAGAAATGTCTTCTCCGAACCGGATTTCGGATATGTCATTGATTTCTATTCTTACCGGTGTGTCGGTGGATTTTGACGAAATAATAAGGCTGCCTTCCGATACGGTTACCTCTGGTTGTGCCTCGAAAAGCACTGTTACAGGGTCGGAATCAACGGTGCTCACAATCATGGCTTTGCCACGGTCTGCAACGCTGAGGAAGGATATCCTGCTTATTTCAGCAACCCTCGTAAGGGTGTACGTGCCGTCGGTATTCTGCACACGCATGGTTTTCTCTTGTGCATTAGCCGCCAATGCACATAGTGTAAAAACTGCCAAAGCGTAAAACTTTTTCATATATACTTGATTGGTGAAACATTTTTTATCGGAGGTAAAAATAATTAAATATTCTGACATTCCGGATGTTTTATTGCCAATATTTTGAGTTTTTGTCATGTATTTTTATGAAGGTGCCGAATAAATGCAGCATACGTGGAATCTGAAAAAACTTTATCTATCATTTGTCATTGAGATTATCTTTAGCTATCTTTGTAGAAAATAGGCTGCACTCGGGAAACTGAGAACAAGTTCTCTTTCCGCTCGTTGGCACTATTTTTGTAGAAAATAGGCTTCGGCTCGGCAAAAGGTATATACCGCTCCACAGTCTTTTCTGCACATTTTCAGTGCAGTATATTCTGTCGCAGCCACGCGGCCATATGCCGTATTACAATGTCACAATTTATAACATAACAAATAACTGAAATCTATGAAATTGAAATTTATTATCCTGACGATTCTTGCTTCGCTCATAACCGTGTCGTGCTATAAGTTCACGCTTATAGAACAGCCGCATGAGGCTGTGACCAACAGCGTGTTCAAGGGCAAGGTAGTTGTGAAGCGCAGCGGTACGAGCGAAAACGAATCAGTGCTGCATGTTTACGGGCTGTTCGGCATATGTGTGCCCGAGGGGTGGCAGGCCGACGGTGATCTTGTGATGACACAGGTGCCCAAACCTACGACCGACGTAGGCGACGACGAATATAAAAACGTGATAACGCGCCGTCTTGTGCCCAACGACAAATACACGGTGTTGCTCAACGAGTGCTATCCTAAAGCCGGATACACGTGGCTCGGATTCATGACCGACCGCGACTTCAAGAGTCTTTTCAACACAACGACACCCGAAGTGGAGATTGACAGCATATACGCCGAGTTCTCCATACGCACCAACGACAAGACAGGTACATTCTATCTCGACTACGTGGCCGGGCACGCTTCTCAGGACAAGGCCGACGACATAGGCGGAGAGGAGCGCGGCAACCACACGCGCATAGCCACATTTGCGGGCGACAACATAAGCAACGTGACCTTCGCCGACACTCACATCACCGTGACGCGTCCCGACGGTTCGACAGACAATCCGACTGTAGGTCCCGACATAAAACCCGAATGGGATCTTGAGCTGATGCCCGACGCCACACGTTCGGGAGCTGCAGTGGCCTATAAGGACTGGAAATACAACAAGCTGTTCACCCGCACCCGTGGATGGAACGGCGGCGACGGTGTGCTAACCGTGGGCCTGCCCGACGGCAGTGTGTTCTGGACTTTCAACGACAGTTTCTACGGAAGGGTGAATGCCGCTGACCGCTCACGCGGCGACTGCAACTTCCCGCGCAACAGTGTGATGCTCCAGAAAGCCACCGACGGTGTGCTGGGCGAGACAGAGGATGACCTCATCTGGCTGGCCGACTATGTCAACTGGACCGACCCTTCGGCCGAACGCTACTTCCACAGCCGTACGCATCTGCGCCATCCGGACGGCGAGAAGACGGTTGACGAGATACTGGCGGGCGACATCGACCAGGACCGTGTGTATTGGTCGGGCGACGGAACCATCTATGACGGCAAACTGCAGATGATGTGGATGGGAACAGCGTCGAAGGAACTGCGCGCTCTTGGCACGAGTCTTGCTACATACAGACTTGACGGCACAATACCCGAAGGTTACTATCTGGACGACATCCCAGACTATCTGCCGAAGAAGGGTAACTATCTATACCGCGAGAAAGTGACTCATCAGATAAACGACAACGCCGTTACCTACGGCTCGACACTATGCGAGGCCGACGACGGACATACCTATCTCTACGGCACCAACGGCTACGGAGTGCTCGTGGCACGCACTGCCACACACGACCTTTACAGCAAGTGGCAGTACTACGTACGCCCGGAGGAAGGCTCCGAATTTGTATGGCAGGACGAATATCCCATAGCCGAGCAGATGGAACGCTCGCAGATAATGGAGAACAACTATGCTTGCAGCATGCCGTGGGTGTTCAAGGACGGCGACTATTACTATATGACGGCGCAGGGACCATACTTCTCCCGCGAGGTTTACATCTATCGCAGCAAGTCGCCTTACGGTCCGTTCGGTGAGAAACGTCTGCTCTTCGTGCTGCCCGGACAGCTCGACAAGCTGGGTCCTACGGCCTATCACTGGCTCTACATGGTGAACCTTCATCCGGCGCTTTCGCGTGCGGGCGAGCTCGTGTTCACCACCAACAGCGATCCGGACGACTTCTGGAAGAACTTCAACGACCACGGCAGCGCCGACTATTACCGTCCGTTCTTCTACCGTGTGTTCGACTGGAAGAGTCTGTTCGGCGATGACACGACGAGCGGAATAGACGGACTGAGCGCGCCGCAGACAGTGGAGGACAACCACTACTACAATCTGCAGGGCATCAGAGTGGACCATCCCACACGCGGCATATACATACGCAACGGCCGCAAGGTGGTGATAAAATGACATCATAACGTTAAAATCAACATAAAAACAATCTTATAGTATGAAAGTAATATTGGTAAACGGCAGTCCGCATCATCACGGCTGCACATACACTGCGCTCGACGAAGTGGCACGTGAACTGGAAAAATGTGGCATTGAGACAGAACATTTCTGGATTGGTGCAAAGCCCGTGGCAAATTGTATTGCCTGTGGCAAGTGCATCGGTACGGGCAAGTGCTGGTATGACGACGACACACTCAACGCCTTCCTCGATAAGGCTGCCGAGGCCGATGCCTTCGTTTTCGGATCGCCTATTTATTATGCAGGCGTGAGCGGACAGCTCAAGTCGTTTCTCGACAGAGCCTTCTACGGCAAGTCATCGCTCTATGCCAACAAGCCGGCGGCATGTGTCGTGAGCTGTCGCAGGGGTGGCGCGTCAGCTGGATGGGACGACATAAACAAGTTCTTCGGCATCTGCAACATGCCCATCGTGACCAGTCAGTACTGGAATCAGGTGCACGGCAATACGCCTGAAGAGGTGCTCCAGGACGCAGAGGGTCTGCAGACCATGCGCCGTCTGGCACAGAACATGGCTTGGCTGTTGAAGAGCATCGAGGCAGGACGCGCCGCAGGTGTGCCTGAACCGGCCGTCGAACCGACTGTGAAAACAAACTTCATAAGATAACATCAAAATCTTTCTGATTATGGAAGAGAACACCATCCCGCAGGAGTTCAGCCGTTTCTATCTGAAGGACGTGACATTCATGAATCTCATGTTGCGCCGTATCTACAACGTGCTGATCGTGGCCAACCCCTACGACGCCTTCATGCTCGAGGACGACGGGCGCATAGAGGAGAAGATATACAATGAGTATATGGAACTGGGCCTGCGCTATCCGCCTACATTCACGCAGGTGAGTACTACCGAGGAGGCATATAAGGTGCTGAAGACGATGAACATCGACCTTGTCATCTGTATGCCTGGCAACGCCGACAACGACGCTTTCTCGGTGGCGCGCGACATAAAAGCCGTGTTCCCCGACATCCATTGCGTCGTGCTGACACCGTTCTCACACGGCATCACACGGCGCATGCAGGATGAGGATCTCTCCATTTTCGACTATGTGTTCTGCTGGCTCGGCAACACAAACCTCATTCTCTCGATAATAAAGCTCATCGAGGACAAGATGAATCTCGACCACGACATACGTGAGGGTGGGGTGCAGATGATACTTCTTGTGGAGGATGGTATACGCTATTACAGTTCTATTCTGCCTTATCTCTACAGCTATGTGCTCATGCAGAGCAAGAGTTTCTCCACCGAGGCGCTCAACCGTCATGCCGCGACACTGCGCATGAGAGGGCGTCCAAAGGTGGTGCTCGCCCGCACATACGAGGAGGCAATGGAGATATACGACAAGTATTCGGCAAGCACGCTCGGCGTGATAAGCGACGTGAGATTCCCTGTCGGGGGCGAGAAAGACCCTGATGCCGGACTGAAACTGCTGCGACACATTCGCTCGGTTGACGAGTATGTGCCGCTGATAATAGAGAGTTCGGAGAGCGAGAACCGCGAGAGGGCGCTGGCTGAGGGCTTTAAGTTTGTGGATAAGGATTCCAAGACGGCGAGCATTGACCTGCGTCACATACTCGAGGAACACATGGGTTTCGGCGACTTCATATTCCGCGACCCGAAGACTCACGCCGAGATAATGCGTGTGCGCAGTCTGAAGGAGTTGCAGGACAACATCTTCAAGATACCGAACGACTCGATGCTCTATCACATCTCGCGCAATCACATGAGCCGTTGGCTGTCGGCGCGCGCCATATTCCCCGTGTCGGCGTTTCTCAAGAAAGTGACGTGGCACAAGCTGAAGAACGTCGATGCCCACCGCAAGATTATCTTCGATGCCATCGTGCAATACCGTCACATGAAGAATATAGGTGTGGTTGCCGTGTTCGACCGTATGAAGTTCGACTCCTATTCACACTTCGCACGCATAGGTGAAGGCTCGCTCGGAGGCAAGGGACGTGGCCTGGCGTTCCTCGACAATATCGTGAAGACACATCCCGACTTCAACAAGTTTGCGGGTGCTAAGGTCAGTATTCCGAAGACAGTGGTGCTGTGTACCGACATCTTCGACCAGTTCATGGAGCAGAACAACCTCTATCAGATAGCCTTGAGCGATGCTTCCGACGAGGACATACTGCGTCATTTCCTGCGCGCAAAGTTGCCCGACTCGCTCATAGACGACTTCTTCATTTTCTTCGATGCGGTGAAATGTCCTATCGCCATAAGGTCGAGCTCGCTCCTTGAAGATGCTCATTATCAGCCGTTCGCCGGCATATATTCCACCTATATGATACCTTATGTGACGGACAAATATGCCATGCTCGAGATGTTGGCGTGCGCGATAAAGGGCGTTTATGCCTCGGTATATTACCGCGATTCAAAGGCTTACATGAAGGCGACGAGCAATGTGATAGACCAGGAGAAGATGGCGGTGATACTACAGGAGGTTGTCGGCAAGCAGTATGACAACCGTTATTATCCCAACTTCAGCGGAGTGCTGCGCTCGCTCAACTATTATCCCATAGGCGATGAGAAGGCGGAGGACGGCATTGCTTCGCTTGCGTTGGGACTCGGAAAATATATTGTTGACGGCGGACAGACGCTCCGTGTGTCCCCATATCATCCCAATCAGGTGTTGCAGACGAGTGAGATGGAGACGGCTTTGCGCGAGACGCAGACACAGTTTTACGCACTCGACACGGCACATGTGGGCAATGACTTCAAGGTGGACGACGGTTTCAATATCCTGAAACTGAAGGTTAAGGAGGCCGACAAGGACAAATCGCTCAACTTCATTGCTTCTACTTATGATCCTTACGACCAGGTGATACGCGACGGAATATACGAAGGCGGGCGCAAGATAATATCGTTCTGCGGCGTGTTGCAGCAGGGAGTGTTCCCTCTTCCGGAGCTTCTGCAGATGTCTATGAAGTATGGTGCGGAGAGCATGAGGCGTCCGGTGGAGATAGAGTTTGCCTGCAATCTTAACGAAGACCGCACGGGAGAATTATATCTTTTGCAGATACGACCGATTGTCGATGCCAAACAGGTGCTCGACGAAGACTTGGCTGCCATACCGGACGACAAGTGTCTGCTGCGCTCATCGAACTCGCTTGGCCACGGAATCAGCGAGGACATCGTAGATGTGGTGTATGTCAAGACCGGCGACGACTTCAGTGCGATGAACAATCCTGCCATTGCCGACGACGTGGAACGCATCAACCGCAAGTTCCTTGCCGACGGACACAACTATATATTGGTTGGTCCCGGACGCTGGGGATCGAGTGATTCGTGGCTCGGCATACCGGTGAAGTGGCCGCACATCTGTGCTTCGCGTCTCATCGTTGAGGTGGCGTTGAAGAACTATCGGGTCGAACCGAGTCAGGGAACCCACTTCTTCCAGAATCTCACGAGCTTCGGTGTGGGTTATTTCACTATCGATGCAAACTCCGGAAACGGTCTTTTCCGCAAGGATATTCTCGATGCGATGCCTGCCGTTGAGGAGACTCGCTTCGTGCGTCATGTGAGATTTGACGCTCCATTGAAGATAATGATGGACGGAAAGAAGCAAAATGGTGTGGTTTTATTGCCTGATTCTGACGTAATGGTTTGAATTGATGTTAATGACTGACAATATGTTTGATATAAGTCAATAAAATGAATAATATGCAATAATTATCGCGTTACTGTTTGACGGTGACTAAACAGATGATTAAATTTGCATCGTTTTTCATGGTATTAGATTTAAGTTTAACAAAGGCAGGGGCTCGGCGGAGTCCCTTTATTGTTTATGGACAAGATTTGCGGAAATAAACTTTCCGCAGATTTATGATGAAAATGTGCTTTATTTTTAATAATAAAAATGATGCGTCGTCTCAATTCTTTTATGTGTGAATTTGAGGCGGCGCATATCTTTTATTGTGTGTTTCGGCAGTGTGGCTGCCGGTGTTCGTATTGGCGCTTTCCGGTTTATTGGTGCCCGAACTTCTTTCCGGCGAGCAGTTCTTTTAGCAGGAACGTCGCGTTCTGATTGCGTGCCACGCCCGGAGTTATCTTGTAGCTGTAGGTCACGTCGGTGCCCAGCTCAATCTCGAAGCAATAGTTGTGGAAGCGTCCTACGTGTTCGTCGGCCATGCGTGAGAGCTCAAGGTCGTGCGTGGCGATGACTCCCGTGACGTTGCGGCCGGATATGTATTCGAGGAAAAGGCGCGAACCGTTGAGCTTGTCGGCCGAGTTTGTGCCTTTAAGTATTTCGTCGAGTATTATCAATGTGTTCTTGTGCTTAGGGCAGAAGTCTATGAGCTGACGGAGACGGAGCAGTTCCGCGTTGAAGTAACTGATGCCTCGGGTGAGGTCGTCGGTGGTGCGCATGCTGGTGAACAGCGCGAACACCGACACGCGCAGGCTGTCGGCAAACACAGGCATGCCGTTCATCGCGAGTATGTAGTTTATGCCGAGCGAACGCAGGAAGGTGCTCTTGCCTGCCATGTTGGCGCCTGTCACGATGTAGTAGTTGCTGTTCACTATGCTGAAATCGTTCTTCACAGCCTTGCGTCCGAGGAAAGGATGATAGAGTCCGCGGGCTTCGTAAATCACTTCGTCGCCGTCGGCAATGACTGCGCTTCCGGCTTCCGGTTCGTTATATCGGAATGTTGCCATCGACACAAGCGCGTCGATGCGATTCATAGCGTCCACCCACGTACCGATGCTGTCGAGATATTTTCCCTGCCATTTGAGGAAACGGCGAAGGAGAAAATAGTCGTTGAGGAGGAACATGTCGAATATGATGAGGCCGAGAATGTTACCACGACGATCCAAAGCTTTTAATATCTGCTCCGTTTCATGGAATGAATAGATTGCCCCGTCGAGTTGGCTGACAAGTCGTTGCAGTTCTGCCGATTGTAATAATGAACTTTTGCTTTCGTCCGAAGACTGTTCACTGTTGCGCAGGCTGTCGGCATGGCGTATTATATTTACGTAATGTTTCATACGGTTCTGCAGATTGTCCACTTCTTTACTTATCTTTCTTAGCGGACCGGAGCACAGCATCAGCACTGTGAAAAACTGCAATACGCCCCACAATGACGGCACACTGGAAGGCAACAAACCGAACACCGACAGCAGTATGCTGACGTAGAAGCCAATCAAGGATACCATTGCCAGAGTGAAGACCGGCACTGACAGTGGAGCGCGCGATATGTTCATAGTGCGCACCGACTGCAATGATGCGACGATGGCATCGGTATCTATCGGCTCGGTTGCGCCCGAAGCGAGATATCTTATGCGCCATTCCGGCATTCCGGCCAGTTCGTCTATTGCCTCGCGTCGTTCGTCTATGAGTTGTCGGTTGATGGGTTTTCCATCGAAAGGATCGCCAGACAGACTGCGTGCAAGGCAGTCGCTGCCTCCTGTGGTGAGTGTGCGGCACACGCGGTTATATAGCGATTCGCGTCCGAACACGTCCATGTCGAATGTGAACGGATGCGACGGGTCGGCATATCTTGCGCCGTCGTCGAAGCATTTGTAGTCGCCCGAAAGATAGCGTAACTCACGTACATGTACTCCGTGCAATGCCTCCAGCCATTCTATTCGACGCGAGTTTATCACGTCGAAACGCCTTATCACCACATACAGCACCAGCATGACGGCCGCCACAAACAGCGTCCACATGCCGCCATCGACGGCGGTATAGGCTGCCACGAAGGCTATGACGGCTATGAAAGTTATGATTTCACCTAATATAAAACCGCGGTTGCGGTGTTTCAACATGGCTATCTGCACCGCCAGGTGGTCGCGGTGACGGGTGTAATAATCCTTACGGTTGTCCATCAGTAATCAGTAAACAGTGTGTGTCAATAATTATAATAAAAATAACTTTGCTTTGATGTATTGTCAGAGTATCTGAATATGGCTTTTTCAAAAAGCTGGCTCTGGCATACGATGACAAAGTTACAACTAAAAAGAAACATATCGGTCGCCTTTTCGTTTTAATAGTAATAAAAGCGATTTTTTAACAGAGCTGTGATTGAATGTGTCTGTATGAGGCCGTGAAAACGCCGTTGTGAACGGATGAGACTGCGGAATAGCGATGCTTGTCGGGTGTCGTGTACTGCTGTATAATATATTGATTATCAGTCGGAAATGTGGCTTTTGATTTATGGTTCCAGACATACGGGCATAAAAAAAGGACTCCGCTGAGTCCCAAAACCTTTGTTAACCTTAAATCTAATACCATGAAAAACGCTGCAAAGATATGTAACTCTTATTACATTTGCAAGTTTTTTATGTGATTTTCTTGTATATTTTATGTTTTTTAACCCATTTGTCCGTAATTGTCAATATATCTTTTCATTACGACGTTTTTATCAGCTTGACTTATAGGATAAATGTCTTTTTCGGGTTGAGGCATAATAACACATAACTCATATATACAGAGTGAGTTGTATGTCTCATTTGTCCTGACTTCTCACCCACTGCATGACGTTTGCCGGCGGACGCCGGTTGAGCAGTTCGTTGCGCATGAAATCCATGTAGGGAGCCGTGTGTTCGAAATAGCGGCGGTAGGCGGAGCACATGTAGTTGAGGCCCGACTCGCCGTCGGCTGTGGTGAGAAAGCGGTCCTTGGGGCATCCGCCGTTGCACACTTTCAGCCATCCGCACTCACGGCACTGGCGCGGCAGACTTGCTCTTTTGGCCTCGCCGAACTCCTGCTGACGGCGGCTGTACATCATGGATGTGAGTGTATCGGTGTGGATGTTGCCGAGTTTGTATTCCGGGAATACGAAATGGTCGCACGAATATACATCGCCGTTGAACTCCATTACGGCCGCATGGCCGCACGAGTCGGCCAGGGCGCACACGCCGGGTTGCTGACCTGTCCACAGCGCAAGGGTCGAGTCGAACAGCTGTACGAACGTCTGTCCCACGTCGTTGCGCACCCATTCGTCGAAAATGTCGCACACGAAGCGTCCGTACTGTTCTGGAGTGACGGAGAAAGACGCCAACTTTCCTTCAGCACTGTTGTCGGCCGGCGACGCCAGATGTCGACCGTCAGCGTGTGGGAGAATACGCTCTATTATCGGCGCGAACTGTATGTAGCGTGCGCCTATCGACTTGAAGAAGTTGTAGAACTCGAGCGGATAGTCGGCGTTGAAGTCGTTTACCACAGCCATAGCGTTCCATTCCACGCCGTGCTTGTTCAGTAGCCGTATGCCGCGCATCACCTTGTCGAACGACGGACCTCCGCCCCGCGTGCGGCGATATTCGTCGTGAAACTCCTTGGGTCCGTCGATGGATATGCCTATCAGAAAGTTGTTGCGTCTGAAAAACTCGCACCATTCGTCGGTGAGCAGCGTGCCGTTGGTCTGCAGACAGTTGTCTATGATGTGGCCGCGGGCATATTGACGCTGCAGGCGCAGCGCCTTTTCGTAGAACGATATGGGCCGCATCAGCGGTTCGCCTCCGTGCCAGGAGAAGAGCACCTGCGGCTGAGTCTGTGCCTCGATGTACTGACGTGTGAACTTCTCGAGCAGCTCGTCGCTCAGCGTCATGCGGCTTCCTGCACCTTGGGCACGGTACATGTCGCTCTTCTCGGTATAATAACAATATTCGCAATTAAGGTTGCATAGTGAGCTCGCCGGTTTAAGCATGACATATAGCGGACGGGCGAATGGAGCGTATGCGGGCATTTTATTAATATTTAAGGTGATGTGTCGGTTAATAATGATACTTTCATTGCAAATTTAATCAAACTTTCCTTATCTTCCAACATTGTGTCAAATATATTACGTCAATATGGAATTAAATACATACCTTTGCACAAGAAACCATGCGGAAAGCCCATGAAGACTGACATACGTCCGCATTACTGTAACCGAAAACGTATATGATAAGATTCAGACAGATACTGGCCGTGGCGGTGATGTTGCTCCTGTCGCTGACGTCCGGCGCCGAAGAGACAGACTCTCTGCGCATGTTGTGGATAGGCAACAGCTACACGTTCTTCAACGATCTGCCGTCGATTGTCCGCGACATTGCGGCATCGCAGGGCATGAAACTGAGCATGACGACCGTGCTCAAAGGTGGAGAGCACCTGTCGGGACATCTCCGCAATCCGCGTCTGCACGAACTGTTGAAGCACGGAGGATGGGATTACGTGATAATACAGGAGTTCAGTGCCGGTCCGGCGGCCGACACACGCACCGTCGCACGCACGGTATATCCTTACGCACGGACGATAGACAGTCTGGCGGTGAAGTATTCGCCTGACGCCAAGGTGATGTTCTACATGACCTGGGGACACAAGTACGGCAATGTCTACAAGAACGACTACGCCCTTGACGACGACTATCAGACCATGCAGGAACGTCTCAAGACATCCTATCTCGAGATGGCCCACGACAACGACGCGTGGTGTGCGCCCGTCGGCATGGCGTGGCAGACTGTGAGACGTGAGCATCCCGAATACGTGCTTTATGCCCCTGACTGTTTCCATCCGTCGCCGGTGGGCAGCTATCTTGCCGCCAACGTGATATTCACCACAATATGGCAGCGTCCTTATCAGACCGACGTCACTCGCGGACTGCCCGTGTCTCAGGCCGAGACATTGCAGCAGACGGCGCAGCGGACGGTGTTGGATAACATGCGGTTGCTGAACATTAAAGACAACAAAGAAAAATAAACAGATAACGGCGGACTGAACGTCAGGACATTCTATGGAAGAGTGTGGCTCCGGACAAGATGCCAATAAAAAACAGAAATGAAAACAAAGAAAACATCATTAAGCAGCAGACGCTATCTTGTGCCGTTCGTGCTGATCACCTCATTGTTCTTCATGTGGGGTTTTGCGAGAGCCATCCTCGATGTGCTGAACAAACATTTTCAGAATGAGCTTGACATCAACATCGCCCAGTCGGCGCTCATTCAGGTTACGACCTATCTCGGATATTTCATCATGGCTATACCTGCCGGACTGTTCATCAACCGTTTCGGCTATCGCAGGGGAGTCATCACCGGTCTGATTATTTTCGGACTCGGCTCGCTGCTTTTCATTCCGTGTTCGGCGGCAGGCACGTTCCACGCCTTTCTCGCCGCGCTGTTCGTGATAGGTTGCGGACTCGTCTTCCTTGAGACGTCGGCTAATCCATACGTCACCGAGCTTGGTCCAAAGGAGACAGCCACGAGCCGACTGAACTTCTCGCAGTCGTTCAACGGCCTGGGATGCATGGCTGCCACGTTCGGCGTAGGTTCGTTCCTGTTCGGCAAGGGCGGCACAGAGGGCAACGTGGTTGTGCCATACACCATAATGGGAGTGGTGGTCCTGCTGATCGCGGCAGTCTTTTCGCGTGTGCAGCTGCCGGAGATTGCCCACGAGGACGACAGCACTTCTTCCGACGGAAAAGGCAACCTCGCCAAGCTGTGGCGCAACCATTGGTTCGTGTTCGGACTCGCCGCGCTGTTGGCCTACGAGGTGGCCGAGATATCGATAAACAGCTATTTCATCAACTTTGTAACCGGACAGGGATGGATGGGCGACCGTGAGGCGTCGATGGTCATCACCGGCGCGCTTGCCGTATTCATGCTCGGCCGCTTCATAGGCAGCTGGATCATGAGCAGGGTGGCGGCAGAGAAGATGCTGTTCTGGTGCGCCTTGGGAACTGTCGTGTGCATGATTGTCGTGCTTGCCGATTTCGGTCGCATATCGCTTGTGGCTCTGCTCTGCAACTATATGTTCGAGGCGATAATGTTCCCCACAATATTCTCGCTTACGCTCCGCGGTCTCGGCGGACTGACAAAGAGTGCTTCGTCCATACTCATGATGACTCCGGTGGGCGGTTGCGCGTTCCTTCTCATGGGTATAGTTGCCGACAACACCAACACCATCATTCCGTTCGTAATACCTCTGGTAGGCTTTGCCGTCGTGCTGGCATACGCTTTCAGACTGACGGTTGGCGCGCGCAGCGGTAAATGACCGGTTATTAATTTGCATTATTGGCGGATAAGCCATGCCGCGGTTTGCGGCGTGTGCTCCGCAGAAATATATTATACGGAGCGGAGGCGCGATACATGTAGCGCCTCCGCTTTTGCTTTTTCATGAGGGCATGACGATGTGGTGGAATTTCGGCGCGTATAGTGTTTAATATGGAGGTGCGGCATTACTCACGGATGATCATTGTTTTCGACAGCCGGGAATAAACCTATATGGGCAGCTTTCAAATTGTAACCGTATTTTGATTTTTCGGTCTTGGTTTCCCACTATACCCCGAAAAATAAGCGCGTATTTGCGGACAGACTCTTCATCTGTCGCAAATACGCGAAAAATAATAGGCTTTTATAAAATATTGAATATCAGTCATTTATGTTCAAGAGATATTTCTTCGCATTGCAATATGGCCCATTTCGGCTTGCGAAATGGGCCATATTGGGGGCTGAAAAGCACCATATCGCACTCCAATATAGGCTTAATCGCACTGCGAAATGGGCAATATTGGAAAGCGAAAAGAACTTTTTCGGACTATGGTATGGGGTATATCAAAAGCCGGTATGTCCCGAAATGGCCCCGGATATGCCCGATTTAACATTCATTTACATCTCTTTTGCGAAAATATTTTGTCAAAATAAAATCAAGAAAAATCGTAAATTCGTCCTTCGGATTGCCTTCAAAAACGGTGATATTAGGTGATATGCAAGACAGGGTAAATTTATGGTATGTATTAAATGTTTACGGCCCCGGTCAGTGAAACGAAACACTTACCGGAGCCGTATGTGTGTCGCAGCTTTTCAGACTGTGGATTTTTCATCCTTGTCAGAGTGCATACCGGTCATCAGCTGCTTGCGGATAGCGGTGTGCGCATGGTCTTTTCAGACAGTCTGAGTACCTTTCTTAATTTCCTTTTCAATCTTTTGGTCGCCCCACATCAGAGTGAGTGTGAACGGAGTGTTGGTGGTTATGGTCACCTTCGGCTTCTCGTCGGCAGAGCTGCGGCGCGCCACCTTGAACGAGATGAGGCCATCGGCGCCGTAAGGATAGCGGTCGATGCCGTAGCCGTCGGTTAGGTTCACGTCGAGCGTTATGTTGTTTTCCTGCACGTTGGCACGTATTCCGAAGATGTATTCAATGAGTTCGGCGATTGGCGGCAGGCCCGTCCAGCCCACGAAGTCCTTGCGAGCCATGAATCCGGGCTCGGCATTCTCCGGTGCGTAATATTCCCAGAATGTGCCGGTCTTCTCGAATACCTTCAGCACGTTGTTGTAATGGTTCATGGTGATGTCGTATGCCAGACGGCGGTATCCTTTGTCAACGAGACCGGAGATGACCATGTAGTTCGTTCCCGGCCATACTCCTCCGCGCCAGTAACGGCCGTTGGCCTTGTACTTGGGATTGTCGGCTGCGAGCGACGCCACGCGGTGAGGACGGTTGAACTTGGTGGTGTCCTCGAGATGACTAACCAGCGCTTCGAGCCTATCTTTGGGCAGCACGTCGGTGTGAAGCGCCCAGTAGGCGTATATGCCCTGCGTGGTGCTGAGGCTGTTGTCGGCATACTGGTCGTAGAGGAAGTGGTCCTTCTCGCTCCACATATTGTTGTTTATATATTCCGACAGTTTCTTTATGTCGTCCTCAAACTCCTCTATCTCCTGCCAGCGCTCCAGATAGAAGCCCATTTTCAGCAGTATGTCTGCCACCATTATCTGCTGGAGGCAGGCGTCGAGCCATATCATGTGGCCGTTGCTGTATATGGTGTTGTAGCCTTCGGGCACGCGCGGCATGTTGTCCATGCCCGTTCCCCATCCGCTGCTCCAGTAGGTGCCGTTGCGCCATGTGCGGTTGAGCTTAAGCCATTTGTAGTAGGCAGCGAGCACGGGGAACACCTTGTTCAGACGGTTGTCGTCGCCGAACTGCGTGTAGTATTTCCATTCCGACCACGGCAGCAGGTTGGGTCCGGTGCTCGTAGGGTCGTAGCGGCTGAAGCAGTCGGAGCCGTCGGCGCGTATCTCGCGGCAGATGAAGCCGTCGGGATGCTGCTTGGCGTAGAAGTTGTCGAGGGTTTTCTGGAACGGGAAGAAGTTGCGGCCATAGCGGCAGAACATGGTTATGAACGCGTCGTCCCACATGAATATGTTGCCGTTGTAGGCCGGGGCGATGTAGCTTGTGACGAATCCCGAGTCGTCGAGCGGCTGGCAGATGTTCTTTATTCCTATCTGCCATGCCTTCCAGTACATTTCAATCTCCTTTTCGTGACCGTCCCAGTAGGGCGCGGGCAGCACCTTCCGGGCCTGTTCGAACGTGCCCGGCTTGGTCTTCTCCATCTTTGCCGTGCGGAAAGTATTCTCTGCCACGAGCGTCTGCATGACGTATGTGTTCTTGTAGGGCAGCTTGTACAGCGGCGAGCCGGACGATATCAGGTTCTGTGCTGAGGCTGTTGTCGTGATTGCGGCGAGCGCAATCAGCATTATGCTTTTTCTTATCATGTTGTTTGTATGAGATGTTTTATTTGTCGGTTGTTTATGACGCATGACGCCGGATGAGGCTTATACGTCTGAGCGCGGGCGCGTAATCAGTGTTCCATCAGCGCCTTTATCTTCCAGAAAATGTCGGTGTTCTCCATTATGCCGGTGAAGTTCTCTGCTCCCGGACCGAATGCATAGACGGGCACCATCACGCCTGAGTGGCTGCCGGTGGAGAAGCGGCAGGTTATCTTTCCCTGGTCCTTGTCGCCGTCGATGAGCGTCAGCCCGCCCGTCTCATGGTCTGCTGTCACCACGACAAGCGTCTCGCCGTCCTGCGCCGCCCACTTCATCACCCGGCCGACGGTGCGGTCGAAGTCGAGTGTTTCCTTCATCAGCATGTCCAGCTGGTTGAAGTGTCCGTAGTCGTCGAGCTGCGAGCCCTCAATCATCATGAAGAAACCCTTCTTGTTCTGGTTCATGAGCGATATGCCTTTGAGCGATGCGCGTGCCAGAAGGTCGCCGCGCTCGTCGGGCAGGGGAGTGTCCACGTCGTAGGGAACGGCGAACACCTTGCCTTTGTTCCATGCCGAAAGGTCGTCCCAAGAGCGCGATATGTGGTAGCCTTTCTGCTTCAGCTCGTCGAAGATGTTGCGGCCGTCCTTGCGGTTGGTGAAGTATTTTGCGCCGCCGCCGAACGCATAGTCGATGCCGCAGTCAACATAGTCGGCTATGATTTCCTGCTCGTTGTCGCGGTCGGAGTTGTGACAGCAGAAGTCGGCAGGCGTGGCATCCCATAGGCGGCACGTCACGGCTATGCCCGCATCCTTGCCGAGCGACTTTGCCACATCGCACAGGGTGGTGAGCGGTTTGCCGTCCGGATCTACTCCCACAGAGTGGTATTTGGTCTTATGTCCGGTGGCAAGCGCGGTGCCGCCGGCTCCTGAGTCGGTGATGAGTTTGTCCGTGCAGTAGGTCTTCGACAGTCCGGTGTATTGCGCGTTTTCCAGCCACAGCCGGCCGTGGTTGGCTGTCCATGCCGAATATACGTGCATGAGGCTCATGCCGTCGCCTATCATCAGTATGACATTTTTCACCTTCTTGCCTTTAGGCGGAGTGATTTTCTCCACAGTGTACGGATTTTCGCAGATGTAAGTCTGCGGCTTGTCGTTTTGCGATTTTGCCGGTTGCATTGTCAGCACCAGCGCGCAGATTAGCAGAATACTTCTGATATTCATAATAGATAAGTTTTTGTTGTTGAACGTATAAGCGCCATTGCTCTTGCCGCCTGTATAAGAATGGACGGTCGGAATAATTATAATGACACAGACAAAGTTACAACTTTTTTTCTTTCCAATAGGCTTGGCTTTGTAAATAAAGTTGGTTTGATGTGATATACTTATGAAAAAGAAGACTCCTGCGATGGAATGTCGCAGGAGTCTATAAATCATCGGCAATGGCCGTTATTGTGCTGATATGTCAGAAAATATCAGTCTATTTCCTCGTCTGCCTCATATCCGCCCATCTCGCGGATGGCATTCTTCAGCATGGTGTATTGCTGGTAGAGGTTGTTCACGGCTTCCTCGCCCTTGGTGAAGTCGTGCATCGGACTCTTGAGGAAGAAGCTCAGGAAACGCTGTATGCCGTAACGGCCGGCGCGGGCAGCAAGGTCGCTGAGCAGACACAGGTCGAGAAGCAGTGGAGCAGCGAGGATGGAGTCGCGGCAGAGGAAGTTTATCTTTATCTGCATGGGGTAACCCATCCATCCGAAAATGTCGATGTTGTCCCATCCTTCCTTATTGTCGTTGCGTGGAGGATAGTAGTTTATGCGCACCTTGTGATAATAGTTGGTGTAGAGATCCGGCTGTTCCTCCGGTTTGAGGATTGTCTCGAGAGTTGACAGTTTGCTCACTTCCTTGGTGTGGAAGTTGGCCGGTTCGTCGAGCACGAGGCCGTCGCGGTTGCCGAGAATGTTGGTGGAGAACCATCCGCTCAGCCCGAGGCATCGTGTGCCGATGATTGGAGCGAATCCGCTCTTCACGAGAGTCTGTCCGGTCTTGAAGTCCTTTCCGGCGATAGGCATCTTGGTCTGTTCTGCCATTTCCCACATTGCCGGTATGTCAACTGTTGTGTTCGGCGCGCCCATGATGAACGGTGCACCCTCTGCCAGAGCCGCATATGCATAGCACATAGACGGAGCCACGTGCTCGCGGTCGTCGTCTTTCATTGCCTTTTCGAGCGCGGCGAGAGTGCCGTGCACCTCTTCGCAGTAAGGCACATATATCTCAGTGGAAGCCGCCCAGATGACAACGATGCGCTCGCACGCGTTCTTCTCCTTGAACTCGCGTATGTCCTGACGCAGCGCCTCGGTCATCTCCCAGCGTGTCTTGCAGTCTTTCACGTTGTCGCCGTCGAGACGTTTGGCGTAGTTCTTGTCGAAAGCCGCTTTCATCGGGACGATTTTCTCCAGCTCGTCGCGCACGGGTTCGATGTCCTTTTCCTTCAGAACCTCGGCATACATGGCTGCCTGGTAGGCGTTCTGAGGATATACATCCCATGTTCCGAAGACTATATCGTCGAGCTTGGCCAGTGGCACGATGTCGGCGTAGTGCAGATATTGCTTCTCGCTTCCTTTGCCTACGCGAATCTTGTCGTATTGAGTCATAGACCCGATGGGCTTAGTCAGTCCTTTGCGTGTCATGAGTACACCGGTCATGAATGTCGTTGCCACGGCACCGCATCCTACGACCATGATTCCGAGTTTCCCGTTTGCGGGTCTAACGTTTGTCTGTTTCATTTTGTCGTGTTTTTAATTATTATGGGTTTATAATTTGTAATAATCTGGTATAACAGGCAGTCGCCGCTGCCATTGGAAAAACATTCCATAGCCCGCAAAGTTAATTATTAAAAACTTTACGGTGGTCCAAATATCTTGTTTTTTTATCATTAATTAGTAAAAATGAACTTCATTTTGTTTTTGCTACATATACAAAGGTAATGAAACATTAAAAAAATGTTGTATCACTTTGTGTTGCCAAATTAAAATACTAACTTTGCAATCAGTTAGATAGATAAAACGAAACGTTTTAAGTAAATTTTAATAATTATGGTAAACTACAAAGATTTAGGCTTGGTGAACACACGTGAGATGTTCAAGAGAGCCATTAATGGAGGTTATGCTATTCCTGCTTTCAACTTCAACAACATGGAGCAGCTGCAGGCTATTATCAAGGCTTCTTCTGAACTGAAGTCTCCGGTTATCCTTCAGGTTTCCAAAGGTGCGCGCAACTACGCAAACCAGACACTTCTGCGCTATATGGCTCAGGGTGCTGTTGAGTATGCAAAGGAACTCGGATGCAAGCATCCTGAGATCGTTCTGCACCTCGACCACGGTGACAGCTTCGAACTCTGCAAGAGCTGCGTGGACATGGGCTTCTCTTCAGTAATGATCGACGGTTCATCACTTCCATACGATGAGAACGTAGCACTGACAAAGAAGGTTGTTGACTATGCTCATCAGTTCGACGTAACAGTTGAAGGCGAGCTCGGCGTTCTGGCCGGTGTTGAGGATGAGGTTGCTTCTGAGGAATCTCACTATACAAAACCGGAAGAAGTTATCGACTTCGTAACAAAGACAGGTGTTGACTCACTTGCCATCTCAATAGGTACAAGCCACGGTGCTTATAAGTTCAAACCGGAGCAGTGCACACGCGACCCGAAGACCGGTCGTCTGGTTCCTCCTCCATTGGCATTCGATGTTCTTGACGCTATCATGGAGAAACTGCCGGGATTCCCAATCGTACTCCACGGCTCTTCTTCTGTTCCGCAGGAGTATGTTGACATGATCAACCAGTATGGCGGAAAACTGCCTGATGCAGTTGGTATTCCTGAGGAGCAGCTCCGCAAGGCAGCCAAGAGCGCTGTTTGCAAGATCAACATCGACTCTGACTCTCGTCTGGCCTTCACAGCAGCCGTACGTAAGGTATTCGCTGAGAAACCGGGTGAGTTCGACCCGCGTAAGTACTGCGGACCGGCTCGTGACCTCATGATCCAGCTCTACGAGCACAAGATCAAAGAGGTTCTCGGATCTGACGGCAAGCTGGCTCAGCTCGACTAATAACAATCGGGAAGACCGGTAAAACAGATATAAGTCCTTTTGCGTAAGCCTTTCGGGGCAGAGCAAAAGGGCTTTTTTTATGCTCATATAATAACAATCGGTGTAATTACTTTGTCTTTCATTCCCTTATATAAATTCTTGTGGAGAGGTTTGTCATGCGTGATAAATAATGTGTAGCAATGTCTTTGAAGCATTGAGGGAATCAAGAGATGTTCCTTATCTGTTCCTTATAGGAAAAATTGGGTTCTAAACCGTTGTTATGATGTGATATTATTAATAATGAACATATGGTGTAGGTTTTATTTCAGAAACTCTTTTTCTCATTACGAAGCCGGCGGATGTGCAAACATAAAAAAACGATGCACGCTGATAATGAGAGTGTGCATCGTTTGCGGGTTACCGACAGCTGGGATTTAGTATGTTGTTACCATTCCGTGGTCCACGACGAGTTGTTGTCTTTAGCTCCGATGTTGTCTTCGTCGAAGTTCGGGTCGTCTGTATCCTCGCTCACACCTATTGGTGGCGTACCTTCGGCTGGTGTCCATTGAAGTCCGTTGCTTCCGGCCAGTATCTCAGTGCCGATGATTCTTATGTCTTCTATTTTTGGTGCTGAATAAGTTTTCTTCATATCTATCATTATTTTATGATCAGTTTCTTTCCGTTGATGATATATATGCCTTCCGGCAGGTTGTCAGTATTCTCTATCTTTTGTCCGCTGATGTTGTATATGTGGCTGTCGGCATTTTCTATGTTGTCGGTGATGCAGTCAATGCCTGTCGCCGTGTTGTTTACGCTGAACTTTGCCAGTGGAGTGTCATCATCTGTCTGATACTCTATCCAGCAGCGGTATGCCTTCATCGTGTATTCTTTTGATGTGTGGAACAGATTGCCGTTGCTGAAGATATAGCAGTCTATAGGCAGACGCTGGTTGCTGACGTAGCTTCCAAGATAGCTCAGCTCGCGAGTTATCTCCGACGTCACCTTTACGGTTTTTTTGTTGTTCGTCATCTGATAGTCCACGCCGGAATTCACGATGTATATCGGGCCCTGTACCACGCCGTCTTCTATCGATTCGTACTGCTCGTCGGCAGGATGTTTCTCTGTTTCGGCTTTCTCAATGTAGATGATGTAAGGAGTATTTTCCTTGAGATATGTGCCGTCGGCTGATTCCTGTACGGTCTTGAAGTTTATGATTCTGTTGTTGCCTTCATTTGTCACACGGTCAATTTCGGAGAGTTGGGCGCCGCTGCCGAATGCTTCATGGAACTGTTCTTCGGTGAGCGATACCGGCAGTACGAGTGAGTTCCACTTGCCGCCGTTGAATGTGCGGCGCAGTATCATGCGGCAGTTGTTGTAGTCGTGGCTCTTCTCCAGGTCAACGGTCTCGTCAAGCACGAGTTCCTGAACGCATGGTTCCGGGTCGAGCTGGTCGGGTGTGCCGTCACCGTTGTAGTCGTTGAGCAGCGCGAATCCATAGATGCTGAACTGGTTGAACACGTTCAGCCCCTCGCCTTTAGAGAACTTGATTTCGTCGAACTCAACCGGTGACGTTATTTTTATGTAGCCTTTTGTCCCTACATATCCCAGCACGTTTGCTCCGAGTACGCTGATGTCGGAACTGTTGTTGCTTGCCACTTTCTTTCCGTTTTTGTACAGGTCAATGGTGAATGCTTCTGCCAGAGACAGTCCGAGGAGTGCGTTGCCGTTGTCTGTCACCATCACGACCTGTTGTTTCGAAGACACAGTACGGCCGATGTTAACGGCTATCATTGTTCCGTTTGCCACGCCTATGCCTATCGGGAAAGTGAAGGCCGTCTCCATATCGTTGTCTATAAGGTTGGTTATCTCAGACGGTGTGCTGCCTATGTTAACAACATTGAATGCGTCGGTGTTCTTCAGGTCTATGCTTGCTCCAGTGTTGTCAAACGATACTGTCTTTGCGCCATAGAGTGGGTCGGTCTCTCCGTCGGTCTCGTCTATGAATGCGTAGTAGATGTTCAGTTGCTTGATGTCAAGGTTGAGCACGCCTGAGGTGCATAGCACCATAGAGTCGAATGCTTTGTCCTCGGGCACTTCCACCGAATATTTCACGCGCTGCGTGTCGTTCTCTCCTATTGCTCCTAACTGAAGCACTGCGTTGTTGTCCACAACAGCGCGGTACACTTCGTTTTCGCCTTTGTAGAAGCGTATGTTCATGTATTGTAGAAGACCGGCGTTGAGCGCGCTGCTGCCTCCTGAAACGGTGAATCCCGCCCTTATGGTTTTTGAGCCGTCGCTTATATTGTCTCCGTTCTTGGTTTTCACGCCTATGATGTTGGCGTCGCTCAGCAGTGACGCGCCTCCGGTGTATGATGCGAAGTCGCGGGTTGTCGTAGTCACGAGTGCTCCGGCGTTGTTGATGTCTTCAAGCAGTTTTATGCCGAATCCTCCGCCGGTCATAACCTCATAGTTGTTCTCGTCTTTTGTGTTGATGAGTGGTGTCTCTTCGAGTTTGACGGTCGGTATGCCGTAGTTTATCACGACGTCTTCCGTGCAGCCGTCATCGGCGGTGGCTGTGAACACGTAGCGGCCTGCCGTTGTCAGCCCTGCCACTTCTCCCGTCTTAGGGTCGAGGGTGAAGTCTCCTGCGTCTGCCGGGCTCTCTTTCACGCTCCATGTCACGTCTATTGCCGATGAGAGCTTATAATGGTTGTCGCAGTCGCATATGTCGAGGTCTGCCGACGGATTTATGCTGCAGTGGTGGTTACCCTTTTCCGGTTCGAGGTTTATGAAGGCATATTTTGCGGAAGCGCCTCCCACACCAATTCCTAATCCTGCAAAATAGAATTTAGCCTCGGAGAAATCCATATCTGAACGTATGGAGAATGTTGCGTCGCCTGTATTAACGAGTGACAGTTCCAGCACGTCTGTCGATATGTTATAGGTTTTTTTCTTGTCGTTGACGTCTGTAAGCTCAATGAAGGCTGTCGTGCCCACTCCCACGTCCAGAAGGCTCTCTTGGTTTATCACGAATCCTATCTGTGTGCCGGCCTTGAACGGGTTTACCGCATTTTCGCTTCCGTCGTATGCCTCGCCCTTTACTGATGCGTTGCCCATGAATGAGACAAGGACAGAGGCAACAATCGGCGCACCGTCGTCCAGATCGGTATTTATGAGTTTGTATCCATGAAATTCACGGTCGGCAAGGTCAATGTCTCCAAACTGTTTATCATGGTCTTTCCACTTACCTTCATTCCATTTTCCCCATGGCTTTACATTCGTTCCGAGATATTTGCTGTATGCCGGCATTCCGTTGTTCTCGTCCTGAGTCACGTTGAACTGTCTTGCCTTGCCTGCGAAAGCATATTTTACCTGCACCGCACTTGCCACGTCCAGCCCTATTCCGCCTACCTGCACCAGCTGTATCTCGTCGAAGTCGCCGGGGGCTGTGGCGTGAATCTCTCGGCTCATGTCTTCACCGCCTATCTGTATGAGCGACAGACTCACGCCGGTGCTCCTGTCGGTGCTCACCGTCTCGCCGGTATATTCAGGACCGGCATCTTCCGGTGCAACCAGTTCGCCGTCCTTGTAGAAGCGTATCTCATATATGCTCACCACATCGAGACCGAGCACCTTGGACGAGCCTCCGAGCACGAATCCTGCCTCTGTGCCTCTGGCATACACGTTGCCCATATCTTTCACGCTCACAAGCGGACTGTAGCCAACGCTCACGCTTGCCACACACGGCACGGTGGCGTTGTTTGTCAGATCCTCGTCACACAGATTCTCAAGATTCGTATACACCTGTCCAGCGGTGATGCCGCCACCGCCGAAACGGTTCACCGTGCATCCGTGGCCTACAAGCGCTCTGCGGTTTCTCAGATAGTTCTCACCGGAAGGGTTGTTGTCCTGCCACACTTTCCTATCGTCAGAAACGGAATTTTCGGCTCCTATGGCTCCAAGGGATATATATCCCAATAAAAATAGTGCCAGAAATCTTCTAAGCACATACGTACATTTTAAGTTCATAATTGTTTTTGTAAAATATAATTGTATGTTCATATATGATACTAATATCATGTCATTTGTGATGTCCGTTATCTGAACGCGTTTTTAGAATACAAAAAGCAATCTTTTATTCATGTTTATTGCTATGATATAGCATGGAATTTTGAAGAGTATATATATCCTTGACGTATGTGTCAGGTGTCGGTGGATATGATATGCCTCCTTAATTAATTTTGGGTGCAAAATTAATAACGTGAGTCCTAAATTCGTCTTTTTTTTTTTTTTTTGATAAAAATTAAGATTTCGGGGCAAAAATGTATGATGTGTTCTTTTCTGTATGATATTTTTGGTTTTGTGTTTTCAGAACACAGACCGATGCCTGTCGTCCAAAAAACTCTGTATTATTGTCGGGAAGTCCGGCTGTTGGTTTGGTTGAGGTTGTGGTTGGTGGCGTATGTACAAAGTGTTGAGGAAATGTCGGGATGAGCGTGAATCAAGTCTGATAAACCGACAATGACATAACAATAAATCGATCATATAACAATAATAAATCGACTACGCCATAACAATAAAATATTTACCGTGCCCTTTCTCTCACCTAATATCACCGTTTTTGAAGGCAAGCCGAAGAACGAGCTTACGATTTTTCTTGATTTTATTTTGACAAAATATTTTCGCAAAAGAGATGTGAAGGGATGTTAAAACAGGCGTATCTGAGGCCATTTCGGGGCATACCGGCTTTTGATATACCCCATTCCGTAGTCTTAAATAATACATTTTACTTTCCAATATTGCCCATTTCGCAGTGCGATTAAGCCCATTTTAGGGTGCGATATGGTGCTTTTCAGCCTCTGAAATGGGCCATTTCGCAAGCCGAAATGGTGCTTTTTGCAATGCGAAGGAATGTCTCTTAAATGTAAATAGTTGATATTCAATATGTTATGTAAGCCTCTCATAATTCGCGTATTTGCGCCCGAAGGAGATTTTGTCCGCAAATACGCGCTTATTTTTCGGGGTAGAGTGGGAAGACAAGACCGAAAAATCAAAATCCGGTTACAATTTGAAAGTTGCCGGTATCGGCTTAATCTCAACCGGTTGTTATGCGTCCTGTGGGTTTCGTTTTGTTTTCTGGCTGTCCGCCTTATATCTTTGTCGAAGGCGTATCAGCCTGTGTCGAGACTACATGGCGGGCTGGATGTCGGCAAAAGCAAGGAATCTGTAGGTCGGGTAATAACTATGATATAAGCGGGTGATAAATACAATATAAAATAGATATTTGAGGTTTGATGTCCCGTTTTTGTTCAATCTCAACAGCAGGAAACATTGCTTCTTATGGAGCTAATCCGCTTTTCTAATCGGGACGAATATCTGCTTAATCTTTAACGAGCCGAATCACAACCTTGCTTTTATTCATTGCCGGCAAATTTATCAACCGCCTGTGGATAATAAAAAAACGGACCGGAAAAGAAAGTCCGCTGTGCAGGCGTCTCTTTTCCGGTCCGTATGTATTTCCGGTTTTCCGTTCCTTATTTCTTTTTGTTGGCAGTCCGTGCTTACTCCAACGGCTCAGTCTTGAGACTTATCACGCTTCCTGTGGCAGGGTCGAGCACAATCTGCGATGTGAGTTTCTTGCCGAAGAGCGAGCCGCTGAGCGTTTCCACGTTGCCGAACTGTGCGGCGTAAGTATTGTATGTGGCTATCGTGCGGTCGCCGTCGTTCAGTTTTATTTTTATCTTTCCTGGCAGGTTTATGCCTATTATCATATCGTCCTTCTGCTTCTTTGCCTTCTCGTCGACGACAGGAGGCTCGGCAAGTATCTGCTCATCTTCTATTATGGCGTAGTAGGGTTCGCCCGACAGGTCGTTGGTGTCGGTCAGTCCGAAGTGTCTTGAGAATCTGAACACCATCTGCTTCGACTGTCCTTTCACCGGAACGAACGACACTATGGTTTCGGTTGTGTCTGTTACGGTTGTGCCTTCAAACAGTCTCATCAGCGCGTCCTCCTGCGTCTTCATCTGTGCGAGCATTATTTTCAGTTGCTCGCCGTCCTTAGGCATGAAGTCGGCCTCGCCACGTGCGAGCTGGTTTCGGCTGTCGCGTATGTCGTATATTTCCTGTGCCACCATCTGCGCCATCTTCGGAAGATTGGTCGAAGAGAGTATGTCTTGACTCATGTAGTCGTTGGGCGAGGGCAGTGTTTGCTGTGGCGCCGGTTTGAATTTGGCCGGCGGAGTGACGTCCTGACCGTTTGTGTTGATGGCTTTCAGCACTCCGTTCTTGTCGCAGTCTATGTTCAGTATGCTGTGCTTCTTGTCTATCACCAGGTTATATTGCTTGGTCATGTCAGGCACTCCTACTGTCGAGAAGTTTACACCGACAATCCTGTAGCTCACGCTCGCATCGCTTTTGCTGCGTGTCTTGAAATAGATGTCGCTGTAGTCGGCCAGTCGTCCCGGCGTATAGGTAGTCTTCTCGATAAGCAACGAGACGCGCACTTCGGTCTTGGGAAGGTAATAGGTGAAGTTGCCGTCCTTGTTCTCTGCTGAGGCGGGGCATAACGCTGCCGCCATCAGAATGGTTGACAGTATCTTTATCATATTGTTTTAATTGTCGGTTATCTGTTTAAACGCTTTAGGAATACATTTTATTATGTCGCTTGCCACAAGACTTTCTTCTCCCGTCTCGCGGGCTGCCATGTCGCCGGCAAGTCCGTGTATGTACATACCGGTGAGGCAAGCCTGGTTGCGCGCGTATCCTCTTGCGAGCAGACCGGTGATGATGCCCGTGAGCACATCGCCGCTTCCGGCTGTTGCCATGCCTGCGTTGCCGGTAGTGTTGAATGTCACGCTGCCGTCGGGGGTGCATAGTGCGGAATAGTGTCCTTTCAATATGACGTATGCCTCGAGGTGCTCTGCAAGGTTACGGGCGTTGTTGAGGCGGTCGTAGTCGCTCGAAGCCGTGCTGCCGTACAGGCGGTCGAGCTCTTTTGGATGTGGCGTGAGGATGAGGTTTGCAGGCAGATGCTGCATCCATGTCCTGTGGTTGGATATTATGTTGAGCGCGTCGGCGTCGAGTACCACCGGACATTTCGTGCGCCGCAGTTGCGACATGAGTGCCACGGCTGTTTCCTCGTCTGTCCCGAGTCCCGGACCAATCCCGACGGCGTCGAACGCATCTGTGTCGATGGCTTCGGAGAATATCCGCTCGTCAGGGTCTATTCTCAACACCGCTTCGGGTACTGATGTCTGTATTATGCAGCGGTTGGTCTCGGGCGTCAGGATGGTTGTCTTGCCCGTGCCTGAGCGCATGCAGGCTTTCGCGGCCAGCACCGCCGCACCCGCCATGCCGTAGCTTCCGGCTATGAGCAGGGCGTTGCCCATGCTGCCTTTGTGTGCGAAGGCGTCGCGCTTTCTGAAGTTTCTTTTTATGTCGGCTGCTTCTGTAGTGCAATATTGGCTGCTTGTCTTTCTTATGTATTCGTCAGACAGCTTTATGTCGAGCACCTTCACCTGTCCGAGAAACGGCTGCGTGTCGGCAAACATCATCGAAAGTTTCTGCTGTTGCAGGGTTAGAGTGATGTCGGCTTTTATTATGTTGGCACGCACGTTGTATGTGTTGTCCTCGGTCATCAGTCCTGACGGCAGGTCGATGCTTATCACTTTGGCAGCCGACTGGTTGATGTATTTCACAAGAGATGCAAATCCTTTGGTAAGCGGCTTGTTCAGTCCCGAGCCGAACAGACCGTCTATTACGAGCGTGTTCTCGTCGAGTCTCGGTGGATCGAAGTTTATCTTCACCTCTGTAAACTTGCTTGCACGCTTGTGTCCTGTCAGTCTTTCGCGGTTGGTGGCGCAGTCTTCAGACAGGTGGTCGCTGATGTTGAACAGATAGACGTCAACATCATATCCGCGGTCGAGCAGCATTCTTGCCACTGCAAGCGCGTCGCCTCCGTTGTTGCCGGGTCCGGCGAACACTACGATATTCTTGCCGACGGTCCATTCTTCCGTGATGGCCTCGGTGAGAGCTTTTGCCGCACGTTCCATCAGATCGATTGACGAGATGGGCTCGTGCTCTATTGTGTATTTGTCGAGCTCGTGTATTTGTGAGCCAGTAAAGATTTTCATATGGGGCAAAGATACAAAATAAATTCGTGCCTTACAATAAAATATGATCTTTATTTGAATGTCATCGGCACTCCTTGCGTTGCATGTGGCACAATGTTTGATGGTTGTTTCGTGCGGTGTGTGTTGTAGTGGGCTGCTGCGTGTCCCGATGTCGCGTTGTCGGTAAAAAACCGAAATAAATGCTAACAGCTTACAGCGTTCGCCATATTTTTTGTAAATTTGCGGGCAAATATAGCGAAAGGCGAGCGTAACGGCAAGACTGGAAACCGAAGGTTTGCATGTCTTGACACTGCCGAGCCGCATCTATATTATACAAATATAAAGAAACACCATGAACAGTACAGTCAAAATAAAGGACAAGACGTTCAGAACGTCCATACCGGAAGCTGAGATCTTGAAGCGTGTCAAGGCTGTGGCAGACAAGATAAATGCCGATATGGCGGGAAAGAATCCGCTGTTGCTCGCAGTGCTTAACGGCTCGTTTATATTTGCCGCCGACCTCATGCGTATGATAACCATTCCTTGTGAGATATCATTTGTGAAACTGGCGTCTTATCAGGGCACTACTTCTACCGGCCAGATAAAGGAAGTTATAGGTATAAACGAAGACCTTGCGGGACGCACGGTGATCATAGTCGAGGACATAGTGGAGACAGGTCAGACCATCAAACGTATGATAGAGTCGCTCGGAACGCGCAATCCGGAGTCAATACACATCTGTACTCTTCTGCTCAAGCCCGACCGTCTGAAAGTTCCTCTCAACGTGGAATACGTAGCGATGGAGATACCTAACGATTTCATATTGGGCTACGGACTCGATTATGACCAGCAGGGACGCAATCTGCGCGATATATACACGATTGTGGAAGAATGACATAATGTGGCCGGAACGCAGGTGCAGAGCGATGCGCGACGGCTCAAACAAATAAAATTTTTTCAATTAAAGTAAAGAGATGAAGAATATCGTAATTTTCGGTGCCCCGGGTTCAGGCAAGGGCACTCAGAGTGATCTGATGATCAAGAAATATTGTTTCAATCATATTTCTACCGGTGACGTGCTGCGCAAAGAGATTAAGAACGGCACAGAACTGGGAAAGACAGCAAAGGGATACATTGATAACGGACAGCTCATACCTGATGAGCTTATGATAAACATACTCGCGAGTGTCTATGACAGCTTCGGTAAGGAGCACAAAGGTGTGATCTTCGACGGTTTCCCACGCACAATACCGCAGGCTGAGGCTCTCAAGACCATGCTCGCAGAACGCGGACACAACGTTGCCGCAATGATTGAGCTGGATGTTCCTGAGGACAAGCTGGTAGAGCGTCTGATAAAGCGTGGCAAGGAGTCTGGACGTACCGACGACAACGAGGAGACCATAAACAAGCGTCTGAAGGTTTATACCACACAGACAGCTCCGCTCATCGAATGGTATAAGAAAGAAGGTTTGCACCATCACATCAACGGATATGGCGAGCTCGACCGCATCTTCGCTGACATCTGCGCTGTGATTGACAGCCTCTGATTCGGATAAATCAAAATAAAAACATAGACATAAGATATGGCAGAATCCAATTTTGTAGATTACGTAAAGATATATTGTCGTTCTGGAAAAGGCGGACGTGGCTCCATGCATCTGCGTCACATCAAGTATCAGCCAAACGGCGGACCTGACGGAGGAGACGGTGGACGTGGGGGTAACATATACCTGCGCGGCAATCACAATTACTGGACTCTGCTGCATCTTAAGTATCAGCGCCATGTGTTTGCTGAGCATGGCGGAAACGGAGGACGCGACAAGTGCCACGGCAAGGACGGCAAGGATGTCTATATAGACGTGCCATGCGGAACTGTGGTATATAACGCTGAAACCGGTAAATATGTATGCGACGTCACCTACGACGGCCAGGTTGTGCTGTTGTTGAAAGGTGGACGCGGCGGACTTGGCAATTTCCAGTTCCGCACGGCGACCAACCAGACTCCGCGTTTCGCACAGCCCGGCGAGCCGATGGAGGAGATGACGATCATTCTCGAGCTGAAACTTCTCGCGGATGTCGGACTTGTTGGCTTCCCGAACGCCGGAAAATCGACATTGCTTTCAACCTTGTCGAGCGCACGTCCTAAGATTGCCAACTATCCGTTTACGACGCTTGAGCCGTCGCTCGGAATCGTTGGTTATCACGACAAACAGTCGTTTGTCATGGCGGATATTCCGGGTATCATTGAGGGAGCGAGCGAAGGCAAGGGACTCGGATTGCGTTTTTTGAGACACATAGAACGCAACTCGCTTCTGTTGTTCATGGTGCCAGGCGACACGGACGACATTAACCGCGAATACGAAATACTTTTGAACGAACTCCGGAAATTCAATCCCGACATGCTGGAAAAGCACCGCGTGCTTGCCGTAACAAAGTGCGACTTGCTCGACGAGGAACTTATCGACATGCTGCGTGAGACATTGCCGGAAGACCTGCCTGTGGTTTTCATATCGTCGGTCACAGGTATGGGACTTAACGAACTGAAGGATGTGCTCTGGCGCGAGCTCAACAGTGAGAGCAACAAGCTGCAGGACATCATATCGGAAGACAATCTTGTGCATCGCGACAAGGACATGAGCCGCTTCGCTGCCGAGTTGCATGCCGAGGGCGCAGACGATATTATATATGTCGATGAGGACGAGATAGAAGACCTCGACGACTTTGAATACGACGAAGAAGAAACTGATGAATAACCCGCCAGTCATAAAATATTATGATGTAGCCGATGAAGTCGTGGCTTTCAGTACCACGCGTCATGGTGGATTTGGAAAGGGAGCATACTCCGATTTCAACATTAACGAATATTGCGGAGATGATGCCGACACCGTGATTCGCAATCGCGAGGCATTGTGTGAGGAGCTTGGCATTGATGCTAAGAACATCATAATGCCACACCAGACACATGGTACTGAAATACGGGTGATAGGTCCTGAATTTCTTGAACTGAGCAGTAACTCAAGGCGTATGGTGCTTGAGGGCGTCGATGCACTTATGACTTCTGTACGGGGAGTGTGCATCGGAGTTTCTACAGCCGACTGCATACCGGTGCTTCTTTACGACATCGACAGTCACGCTGTGTGTGCCGTACATGCCGGATGGCGAGGTACGGTGGCGCGCATAGTGCAGAAGGCCGTGAAGGAGATGCACATAGTGTTCGGCACCAACGCTGCAAATCTGAAGGCAGTCATAGGTCCGGGCATATCGCTTGACAGTTTTGAGGTGGGCGATGAGGTTTTCGACAGTTTTTCAGAAGCCGGATTCGACATGCAGAAAATAAGTTGCAGGAAGAACAAATGGCACATTGACCTTCCGGAGTGCAACCGTATTCAGATGCTGGAATCCGGTGTCGGTGCAGACAATATATATTCTTGTGGAATATGTACCTATGAGAACGTGGCCGACTATTTCTCTGCCCGCAGACTCGGAACTGAGTCTGGGCGCATTTTCAACGCCATATATCTGCGTTAGGATAAAGGTGCTGAGAGTTCCGGAGGTTGTTCGGCTGTTTGATTGTTTATGAATAATTCTTGTTGAAAATGATTAGACTAAGACACCTGTTTCTTTTGGCAACGTTTGTTGTCACCCTTACTGCGGCAGCTCCGGTGAAGCATAATTTCACTGCGGCCGAGCAGCAGCAGATAAGCATTGAGACGCCCGGACTGTTCAGTCGTTCGGATGCTTTCAATGTAGATTTCTCTTCTTTCAGAGAGAAGGAGTATTCTTTCCCGCTGCCGGTGGGCAAGGCTACGGTATTGAATGATAATGTTCTGAGAATAACTACAAAGGAAGGCGATGCGGTGAAAGCCATGTTCGACGGTGTGGTAAGGTTGTCGAGGGCTCACGAAGATATGGGCAACGTCATCGTGATACGCCACCGCAACGGTCTCGAAACCGTGTATGCCAACAATGAGAGCAATCTTGTCAAGGTGGGGCAGAGCGTGAAGGCCGGTCACACCATTGCCATTGTGGGCTCACGCGACGGAAAGACATACTGCGATTTCTCAATAATGGTGAACGGATGCCGCATAAATCCGTCAACAATAATAAGTGTGAACAGTCATCGTCTGCGCAAACAGATGCTGACATGTCGGCGCAACGGAAAATATGTTGACATAACATCGTCTGCCGGAAACAACAGACTCATGGCGGCGGAGAGCATGGATGAAGACCCGTTTGAGAACGATTCTAAGTTCGAGCTCGACCTTTCTGAGCTTGACGATCAGAGTTGGGCGTTTCCGCTTCCCGATGCCAAGGTGATAAGCGGATACGGAGGACGCCGCGGACATGCCGGTATCGACCTGAAGACAAAGCCGAACGATGAGATTGTTGCGGCATTTGACGGAGTCGTTACACGCTCGGGTCCTTACTACGGATACGGCAACTGCATAGTGATAAAGCATGCCTACGGATTTGAAACACTCTACAGCCACCAGTCGAAAAATCTGGTTGAGGTGGGCGATAAGGTGAAGGCCGGACAGGTGATAGGACTCACCGGCCGTACAGGACGCGCAACGACGGAGCATTTGCATTTTGAAATCTCGTTCAAGGGCAAGCGCCTTAACCCAACGGTTGTGTTCGATTGCGCCAACAAGACACTACAGCAATCTACGCTTGTCCTTAATAAGAGCGGTAAGGTGAGCACATGTAAGAACTACTACGCGCAGGGAAAGAAATCCTCATCGCGCACTTAATATTCAGCAGTATATGGCTTTAACGTGAGCCCGATAGATAATGACATTATGCCATTGTCTATCGGGCTCATGTCGTTTCAGCATATTTCCCGCTACGGTGCAGACTTTCCGGGTTTCTGTCATAGTCAGTCCGAGGCTGTGATAAATCCCGCCTTATGCTGCTATACGGACCGTATGAAGACATGAAAAAGGCTTTTTAATTTCTCTATATGGATTTTATGAGAGAGCCATACGTGCTCTTTCTCACGCCGGCAGGCTTTATCCCTTTATGATAAAGAATGTTTCATGACAGACGGGCGCAGTATTGGCGCCATGTGTTTTCAACGTCAGTAATACGTGATAATGTACCATACAAATAATGCCGCGGCCTATTCAGGTCGCGGCATTATCGTATTATCCGTGGTTTCATACCGAGCATGATGACAACATCGTGCATTGACACCAAGTCTTATTTCTTGTGTCTGTTTGCCCTCTGCTCGCGGTATTTGGCTTTCTGACGTGCAGAGCCGCTGCCGTGCGCACCGGTTATGTATTTTTTCTTCTTGGCTTTGGTCTTCACCTTGCCGTCGTCCTTCGGGCCGGAACTTTTCTTCTTGAAAACAAGTCCGCCGCCGCTTATGATATCATCAATCTCGTCGCTCATTCTGAAACGTATGTTTTTTTTTCAATGATGGAACAGTCTTACACCGGTGAATGCCATTGCGATGCCATATTTGTCGCAGGTCTCGATGACATTGTCGTCGCGTACCGAGCCTCCGGCCTGGGCAATGTATTCGACGCCGCTCTTGTGGGCGCGCTCTATGTTGTCGCCGAACGGGAAGAATGCGTCGCTTCCGAGAGCCACTTTAGTGTTCTGTGCTATCCATGCTTTCTTCTCTTCAGCGGTGAGCACTTCAGGTTTCTCCTTGAAGAACTGCTGCCATGTGCCGTCACGCAGCACGTCGTCGTGCTCCTCGCTGATATACACATCGATGGTGTTGTCGCGGTCGGCGCGGCGTATTCCGTCAACGAACGGGAGGTTCATTACTTTCGGGTGCTGGCGCAACCACCATATATCGGCCTTGTTTCCTGCGAGGCGTGTGCAGTGGATACGGCTCTGCTGACCTGCTCCGATACCGATGGCCTGTCCGTCCTTAACGTAGCACACAGAGTTGCTCTGGGTGTATTTCAGGGTGATGAGGCTTATGATGAGGTCGCGTTTAGCCTCTTCGGTGAATGTCTTGTTCTTTGTTGGGATGTTCTCGAAGAGTGCCGGGTCGTCGAGTTTCACATTGTTGCGTCCCTGCTCGAATGTTATTCCGTACACCTGTTTGCGCTCTATTGGTTCCGGTACATACAGCGGGTCAATCTTTATTACATTATATGTACCCTTGCGTTTGCTTTTCAGTATCTCGAGAGCTTCTGGAGTATAGTCAGGTGCAATCACACCGTCGCTTACCTCACGTTTGATGAGAGTGGCTGTTGCTACGTCGCAAGTGTCGCTCAGTGCCACGAAGTCGCCGTAAGAACTCATGCGGTCGGCTCCGCGTGCTCTTGCGTATGCACATGCCAGAGGTGAGAGTTCCACCTTCACGTCATCTACAAAGTAGATTTTCTTCAGTGTGTCGCTCAGCGGCAGCCCGATGGCGGCACCAGCCGGTGATACGTGTTTGAACGAGGCAGCGGCAGGCATGCCGGTTGCTTCTTTCAGTTCCTTAACTAACTGCCATGAGTTGAGCGCGTCGAGGAAATTTATATATCCAGGACGTCCGTTGAGCACTTCAATGGGCAGTTCGCCATCTACCATAAATATGCGTGACGGTTTCTGATTTGGATTACATCCGTACTTTAATGCTAATTCTTTCATGTTATGATGTTGAGAATATAATCTGTTTAAACAGATACAAAGTTACTAATTTTTAATGATATACGCAAATATAAGGCGAGAGGGCGGACGGTGGCAGCTGACAGACTCAATTTTCACACTTATTATTTTGTAATAACGTTTGTTTGTGTTATTTTTGCATCCATGGATAGTGCTGCACGGGATCTTCGGCAGGTGCTGATAATGAGCCGGTTCACGTGGTTGTTGTGACCGTGAACCGCTGATCGCGTCGGCTATGACGGCCGTTGTATGGTTTCGTGTGTGGTTGTCCGTATGTTTTAAACGTTAGTAGTATATGGAAAGAAAGCATTGGGAATTGAGCCAGTTGCTCAAGGCCGTTGAGAGGAAGTTTAATGACGAGGCGTTGAAACCGGCGGTACTAAAGAAAATCGCAGCCCACATCAAGGGCACGGAGAAACCGAAGAAAGAGACGCTCGACCGCATTGCGCTGCTTGCAGGATTTCAGGATTGGGACAGTTTTAAGGCTGCCATATATGGTAATGCCGACGGTCAGCTGAACTTTGGAGAGGAGACGGACCAGCATGATGATGCCAAAAAAACGTCAGACGGGCATTAAGCGGTTGCCCGATGCCGCCGTATGACATCGGGTCCTTTTGTGTGCGTCGCCCTGCGTAATCATTATATGAATGTAGGGCGAGTGCATCTGGCGGCAGAGTCTTTCATTTTCCGGGGGCACGCCTCGGCTCGTCAGAAATTCAGAGGAGAAAGGATTTCTATGGAAAACCACGGTTTCAATCACGCATAGTGTTGTTTACGTCCGCTGAAATTTAGCCCAAACATATCGTCAGACCCCAAGCGTTTGTTTTTTGTCATGGTTATTGCTAATCCAGTATCTCCCGTTTTCTTGCCGTCATTCCGCCCGATATGTAGTTTCAGCTTGGTCTGCCATGCCTTTTGCAAAGACGAAAGAGAGACTGCACGGCATTTAAACGAAACTCACTGAACGTATAACCATTGGTTGGTTTTAAACCGGTATGTTCTACTTTCAAATTGTAACCGGATTTTGATTTTTCGCTCTTAGTTTTCCACTATACCCCGAAAAATAAGCGAGTATTTACCATCAGACTTTCTTCGGGCGCAAATACGCGAAAAATAAGAGACTTTTATAAACTATTGAATATCAATGAATTGCACTTAAAGGGTATTTTCCCGCATTGCAAAAAACACCATTTCGTCTTGCGAAATGGCCCATTTCAGAGGCTGAAAAGCACCATATCGCACCCTAAAATGGGCTTAATCGCACCACGAAATAGGCAATATCGGAAAGCAAAATGTATTATTTCGGACTACGGAATGGGGTATATGAAGAGCCTATATGTCCCGGAATGCCATCAGATATGCCCTATTTAACATTCATTTACACCTCTTTTACGAAAATATTTTGTCAAAATTGAGTCAAGAAAAATTGTAAGTTCGCCTGCCCGGTTTTTCGTACTTTTGCCTGAAATCCTTCAGACCCCTCCATGGTTGAGGCAGGGTGGTGTGTGCGCTTCATAACAGTTTTAAGCATATATTCTGACATCATTGCATAAAAAAACTGGTAAATGAATTTTCCATTACTTTGTACTTTTAATTATATATTATT
>ULRH01034710.1_pt1 | contig 57991 bp, 34 predicted proteins | sample 1955271 | NCBI WGS metagenome assembly ULRH01 (sample SAMEA4835677, study PRJEB28245) | human gut metagenome | biome: gut microbiome; material: fecal sample | place: Denmark | collected 2008 | reverse complement strand
TCCCAAATCATCGCACGATAAATTCAAAACAGCTTCTAAACTTGTAGAGGTTTTTGAGATACCTATTTTCCCATAAGAGTTAATTTGCTTAAACCTAACGGGAAAGGGATAATCTAATAATTGATTAGGTTATTCCTTTTCGCTATCTTTGAAGTATTATTAAGATGATAGGTTATGAAAAAGTTTCTGTTCATATTGCTTTCATGGGTTGTTATAGCCGGGCTTCCTGCCCAGAATAACAACTGTGCGGATATGTCTGCATTGCTGGAAAATAAGATATGGAAAGTGCAATTGCCACAAGACAAGCAATATGCTATGGAAATGGAATTTCGCGATGCCGAATGGAGAAGCGCATTCTTGCAGGGTGGGAAAAGAACTGAAACTCTTTATTCTTATTCTTTATGCGACGATACCATAAAAGTCTTTGAATCAAGGGAAAAATATATTATCCAAGAGCTAACCGACAGCACATTGGTTTTTCAATATCTGCCCGATACACTGACTATTGGTATTGGTCCTGTCAGATGCATGACTGACAACAGTCAACAAGGACAATGGGAAAATGAAAACCGTTTGGACAGCATTTGGCGCAAAGAGGACATTTGGAATAAAGGTCTTTCTTTCATAGAACAAGATATAGATACGACAGGCATAGAGGCTCCCCGATGGGCTGTTTGGAATAATAATTTGGAAGATTACTTCACTGCCCGAATGAAATATCCGGCACATCTCTTGGAAAAGAATCAAGCCGGATATTCCACAGTCATGTTCTCCCTTGACACATTGGGACTACCACGAGGTATTAATATCTTGACAACCAAACATAAGGACTTCGACAGAGAGGTTATAAGACTGGTTAAAGAACTCCCCCACTGCCTGCCATGTCGGGACAAGAACGGCAAACGGATGGAATGCCTGTATACGGTATATGTACCGTTTCTGCCGCAACATTACAGAGACAGGGTGAAAGCGGATAGCATTAGGGAAGAAGAATTGAAACACAGTTTCGTAGAATGGGAAACTGTTTCTTCTTTTCAAGACGGAAAGCCGTGGTCTGCTCAAAACTACATCACCCAACACTTAAAGTATGACCCTGCATTATTGGGCGATAAACAACAAGTGAAAGGCATCTACACGGTACGGATTAATTCGTATGGAGAAGTGTATGAAGCCAAAGTCCTGCGAAGCTGTAGCATACAAGATTTGGACAACCAAGTATTGGAAATAATCAGAAAGATGCCACGCTGGACACCCACCATAAATTATTATGGAAAGGGAGAATATCGGAAATCCGTATGGACTATACCTATTATTTTTAAGAGGAATGGTAGCCTGATTGCCCATACAACTGAAAGTCACCTTGAAACCGGCGTTCCCGTATGCCTTTATTTTTTTCTTAAACCAATTCAAAACAGTTTCTTATACCCAATATGGTATAATTCAAAATAATTCAGTATATTTGTACCCGGACTGATATAATTTACGATATGAATACGTTATCAGCGGCAGTCAAATCGTTACGCAAGCAATTCAATATGACACAGGAGGAGCTTTCCGTCAAGTCAGGTGTTGGACTACGGTTTGTCCGTAATCTGGAACAAGGAAAATCTACATTACGCCTTGACAAAGTAAATCAATTACTTGATTTCTTCAAAACAAGCTCTTATTTCTCCGTGTCTTTGTGCCTCTGCGTTCCATACCATAGAAAGAATCACACGGATTTTTTGCATTTCATATCTGATTGACTATAAATCATGGTAAGGATGAAGGAACTTTCAGCAGATACACTCGGTTTTATTCAGGCGCATCGGCACGACGATGTGCGCGCATTGGCGCTTCAGGCTCAAAAACATCCTTCCGTGGATATTCCCGAAGCAGTGGTTCAAATAGCCGGATGGCAGGTAGCGGAGAAGAAAATCCCTTCATGGGCGCAATGTGAAGGAATACGCTACCCGTTCCATTTATCGATGGAGCAATGTTCTTCCGAAGTCACGGCACGCTACAAAGCATCATTGGCCGAGGGCGAGACGTTTGCCGATTTGACCGGAGGACTGGGCGTAGATTGTTCGTTTATGGCCCGGCGTTTCCGGAAGGCCGATTACATAGAAAGACAAGAGGCGTTATGCGAATTGGCTGTTCATAACTTTGCTTTGCTTGGCTTGCCCCAAGTCAGGGTACATTGTGCTGATGGTGTCGGATACCTGCGGCAGATGGAGCCGGTAGATTGGCTGTATCTCGACCCTGCCCGCCGCGACAGCCACGGGGGCAAGACGGTGGATATCGCCGATTGTGAACCCGACATAGGCAAGCTCGAACCGTTATTGGTAGAGAAAGGAAAACAAGTGATGGTCAAATTGTCTCCCATGCTGGATATCGCCCAGGCTTTCCGGGCATTGAAATGTATTTCACAGATACACATCGTGGCTGTTAATAACGAGTGCAAAGAGTTGATAATTCTGTTGAAAAAGCCGTTTCTGCATACGGAACCAGCAGAAAAAGAGGTTACTATCTGCTGTGAACAGATTGTTGATAACTTGTTGACAACACCCTTTGCCTTTACACTTTCCGAAGAAAGGAATGCCGTGTGCCAGTATGCCACCCAAGTAGGCACTTACCTTTACGAGCCCGGGGCGGCTTTATTAAAAGGAGGGGCTTATCGTCTGCTCGCTTCCCGTTATGGGGTGAAAAAGCTGCACCCCAACAGCCATTTGTATACATCAGACGAACAGGTCGGCTTTCCCGGACGCTGTTTCCGGGTAGAGGCCGTATCGGGCTTCGGGAAAAAAGAGTTGAAAACTTGCCTGCAAGGCATCGGGAAAGCCAACCTTACGATGCGTAACTTCCCTGCTTCGGTAGCGGAATTGCGGAAAAAGCTGAAGCTGAAAGAGGGAGGAGACGTCTATTTTTTTGCCACGACATTGAAAGATGGAGAGAAGGTGCTCATCCGGTGCATAAAATCAAACAAGGCTTAGAGCCTGTTCAAACTTTGCTCAGGTTTATTTTGAGAATTGTTTTCGAGGATGTTTTTCTGACTTTATGAGGAAGGTAGCGGGCTATCTGACGAATAAAATCGGGGAAACAGACCGGAAACAAACTCAAAAGGACCTGATATAATATTACTTTATTGGAAAATACAAAACAGGTTTCTGGATTCCGTAGAATAACCCACGCAAAGACGGGAGTCCCTGCAAGCAACTTGCCCAAATGCAAACATTCAAATTACATTATCCCGAATGATGCCTATGTGAAGGCAAAAAACGGAACGGATGAGGTGTCATTAAAATGTCACGAGCTGTTCACCCGAACGTAGTTAGGGCGTAGTGCGTTTGAAACGTACCCGATTTAATTTTGCTGCCGAAAAGATAAAAACTTTACGCAGATGAAATTAAATTATTTAAAACGTATTGGCACGTCGCTGTTGTTACTGATTATAACAATAGGGGCTTATGGGCAAGGTTCAAGGCTTGTCGTAAAAGGAAAGGTCGTAACAGAGAATCAGGAGCCGATTATCGGAGCGACAATTCTGGAAAAAGATACCAAAAACGGGACGGTATCTGATGTGGATGGGAATTTTTCGTTGGCCGTAAGCGACCAATCTCATACACTTGAAGTTTCTTATATCGGATATAAGCCGAAATCAGTCAAATCACAAAAAGAGCTGGTTGTTGTATTAAAGGAAGACCAACATTTACTAAATGAAGTTGTGGTGACGGCTTTAGGTATCAGCCGTGAAGCGAAATCTTTAGGTTATTCGGTAGAAAAGGTCAGTGGCGACAAGATTACCGGATCGCATGAAAGCAATTTCCTCAATTCGTTGAGCAACCGGGTAGCCGGCGTGCAGATTACAAGTTCGTCGGGTGGAATCGGTGCTTCTTCTTCTATCCAGATACGTGGGCAGAATTTCGTAGGAGGATATAACTACAATAATTCACCTTTGTTTGTTGTCGACGGCGTGCCCATCAGCAATAATAACGAACAATCCACCCGCAGTTTCACCGGACGCCAGGATTACAACAATCCTAATTTTACTTCCGGAGAAGCAGAAGTAGACTACGGAAATGCCGCTGCCGAAATCAACCAAGAAGACATTGAGAGCATTTCGGTTTTGAAAGGCCCCAATGCCGCTGCCTTGTATGGTGCGCGTGCTGCCAACGGTGTTGTGTTAATCACAACAAAATCGGGGAAAGACAAAAAAGGATTCGGCGTTTCGTTTAGTTCGACTACTTCTTTTGAGACCGCATTGCGTTTGCCAGAGTTCCAGAATCAATTCGGACAAGGCTCTAATGGACAATACGCATACGTAGACGGTGCCGGAGCCGGAACCAATGACAATATGGTTGAAAACTGGGGACCTGCCATGAACGGACAGCTTATTCCTCAATTCGATTCACCTTTGGCTGCCGACGGAAGCCGTGTTGCCACTCCGTTTGTATCGCATGGCAATCAGCTGAAAGATTTTCTGCAGACTGGATACAACCTGTCGAATACGATTTCATTATCGAACTCAAATGACAAACTGAATTACCGTTTTTCTTATACAAACAATATCCAGAAAGGTATTGTCCCGAACACAGACATGAGACGGAACACCATCGGGCTGACCGCCGGATATCAGATTATTCCGCAAGTAAGAGCAGATGTTACTATCAATTATGTACACAGCGAAAGCGACAACCGTGCAAGTACAGGTGCAAAAAACACGGACAACATCATGCGCATCTTCCTGTATATGCCTCGCAACATCAGTCTGAATTCGTTGAAGCAACAATGGAGAAACGGCGAGGTGAATACGGCGCAGAATACTCCTTACGGAGATGAGACAAGCACTTCTCTGAACAATCCGTATTTCGTGGTTTATAATAATCTGAATGGGAATACCCGCGACCGTGTGTATGGTAACATAAAACTGAAATACGACATCATTCCGGGGCTGACATTGCAATTACGGTCGGGGCTGGACGTATACAACGACAAACGTACCATGCAACATGCCGCTACTTCGGAGTCGTTCTTTAACGGTTACTATCAGGAAGATGATGTATCATTCCTTGAAATGAACAACGATTTTCTCTTGACTTATAATCTGCCTTCCGATGCAGTAAACGATTTTGGCTTTTCGGCATCTTTGGGTGGAAACATGATGCATCAGACCTCCAAACGCCTGGGGGTGATAGCTCCCGAGCTGACAATCCCCGGCGTATATAATATCACCAATAATGCGGTGGCACTGATCGGTGGCAATACGTTGACAGAAAAGAAAGTGAACAGTTTGTATGGTACTGCCCAATTCAGTTACCTGAACAGTATTTTTCTGGATTTGACAGGACGTAACGACTGGTCGAGTGCATTGCCCAAACAAAACAATTCTTATTTTTACCCTTCTGCTTCGTTAAGCATCATCCTGACAGATTTGCTCCACATTCAAAGCGACTGGTTGTCGTTTGTCAAAGTCCGTGCAAGCTCGTCAATGGTGCGCCGCGACCTGGAACCGTATCAGACAGCATCCAATTTCATCATATCGCAAGGATGGGGAGGAAACTCACAGGCTACCGCCAACAACAATTATCCCAATCCGGACATCAAGCCCGAAAAGGTAGTTTCGTATGAGTTCGGAGGCGACTTGCGTTTCTTCAAGAACCGCTTGAGCGCTGACTTCACTTACTACAAAAGCATTACAACCGACCTGATTATTCCGGTCACACTGAATCCATCGGCAGGCTACGATACCAAGCTGATGAATGTAGGGAAAATGACAAACCACGGTATTGAATTGGCCTTGAATGCCACTCCGGTCAGAACACGTGACTGGGACTGGAATGTGAACTTTAACATAGCGAAGAATGTGAACAAAGTGGTAAGCCTTGCCGAAGACAAAGGCGTGTCGCGCATCCGCCAGATTGAGCGCTGGGCATCGTTAGAGCTTCGCACGGAGAATACCAAAGGCGACGGTTCGTACGGCTCGCTGTATGGCGATTACTTGGTATACAAAGACGGACAGTTGCAGTTGAAAAACGGTTTGCCTGTAGAAGAGAACGGCGACTGGGGCTATTTAGGCAATGTGAACCCGGACTATAGCGGCGGTTTCGGCACCGACATACGTTACAAGAACTTTTCGTTGAGTGCCTTGTTCGGTTTCCAGCATGGAGGCGTGGTCTATTCCCGCACATACATTGAAGGTATGCGTGCCGGTACATTGGCAGAGTCGGTAGCCTTGCGCGACGAAAACGGAGCCGGCACCATCATAGCCGATGGCATCGATGTGGACACGGGCGAAAAGAATACGATAGCCGTACCCGTCAGAGAATACGTACGAGCTTATTACGACAACGACAAAATCGCCACTTTTGACGCTTCTTATCTGAAACTGCGCGAACTGAAACTGGCTTATTCCTTGCCCACATCCATACTGAAAGGGACTCCGTTCAAACGAGTGACTGTCTCCGCTTTCGGACGTAACCTGTTCCTATGGACCAAAGTTCCTAATATCGACCCGGAAGTAGCTTCGTATGACGGGCAGCTGAAAGGCATCGAAACCATGTCGTTACCATCCACACGCAGTTTCGGGTTTAATGTCAATGTTTCATTGTAATCTAAAAAAACAGTATTATGAAATTCAGAATAAACACTTTATTGTTCGCTTCACTGCTTGCCGGAATGTCGTCATGCAGCGATTTCGAAGAAATCAACATCAATCCCAACAATCCGCATACTGTAACAGCCGACCTGCTGCTGCCTACTATCATCAGCACTACCGCCTCTGCCGTGACAAGCAACGGGGGCGGAGCTGCCGGCCAGTTTATCCAGCACTTGAACTATACCGGAGGGAATAATGAGAGCTATGGACGTTTCAACATAACAGGAGCTTCTTTCCGTGAACAATGGAACGGACCGATGCGCAACATGAAAGACATTAACCAGGTGCTGAAGATTGCGGAAACTTCCGGTCAGCCCGAATACCGGGCGGTAGGATTAATCTGCAAGGTACACGTCTTGCAATTGATGACTGATACGTATGGGGATATTCCTTACGATGAGGCAGGAAGAGCGGACGAAACAGGATTGGAATTTCCACATTTCGAGCATCAGCAAGATGTTTACAAAAAGATGGTGGACGACTTGGAAACCGCCAACCAGCTGCTGAAAGGATTAAGCCCGGACGTAACAATCAAGAACGACATTTTATATGACGGGGATTTGGTGAAATGGAGGAAACTTGCCAACACACTGAAAGTACGCATCCTGATGCGCGAATCGGCAAAAGTGGATGTCTCCGCGCAAATTGCCGAGATTTTCAACAACCCAGGCGAATATCCGGTTTTCGAATCACTGGACGACCAGGCGACTTTAGTTTATAACAATACGACCGATTTGTACCAATGGTATATACAAGAACGGAATTTGCCGAGCGATGGCTCAGGGGTTCTGTTCGGTGAAGAACTGCGGGTGAGCGAAGCGATGGTCGACTCATTACAACAGAAAGCCGATCCGCGCCTGACGCTGTATGCGGCACCTACCAAAAATTCTTTTGAAGCCAACAAGGCAGATGCTGCACAACCGCTCGTCTATCGGGGGCAACCGGCGGGTTTGAGTGTAGAAGAACAAAACCAAATAGACAAAAACGACTATTCGGTCTTGAGCCGTGTCATCCGTAGTGAAAACCGGGCTTTCCTGGTTACTTATGCAGAACTGTTGCTGTTGAAAGCCGAAGCTGCAGTACGTGGCATGACTACCGATGATGCAGCCAGTCTGTATACGCAAGGAGTAAGGGCTTCTATCGAAAAATGGGGATTGGTAGCGGCAGAAGACATCGACCGTTTCCTGATGCGTGGGGATATGCGCTTGTCGGCAAACAATCAGACGGCACTTTTGCAGATAGGGACACAAATGTGGATTGACAGCTTCCTGAACGGATACGAAGCCTTCGCCAACTGGCGTCGCACCGGCTGTCCGCAGCTGTATGTCGGTCCTTCCATATTGAGCGATATCCCGGTTCGTTACATCTATTCAGATAATGAGCAGAATAATCCGAACCTGATCAGTTGGACAAATGAACAATACGGGCGCATGGTCAACGAGAACGATATGGTTTGGTTCCAGCCTCAGCAATGGGAATGTCATCGGTGATAATTACTTAAACAATTTGGAAACATGAAAAAAACAGTTTTATTAGCAGGTATGCTTTTCGCCTTTTGTGGCGGAGAAGCAGGAGCATTGGCTCAGACGGTAACAGATTACACGGCAGTCCGCAATGTACATTCACACAATGATTATTGCCAGAACCTGCCTTTTTACACAGCTTATTCGGCACGCTGCGCTTCCATCGAAGCAGACATCTTTGCAGTGGATGGAGAATTATACGTTGCCCATGAACGAAAAGAAATCGACAGGAAACGTACCTTGCGTGCGCTCTACTTAGACCCCATCCGCCGACAAATGGAGCTGAACGGAGGGAAGGCTTATCCCGACGGGAAAAGCTTTCAACTCCTGATAGACCTGAAAACCGGTTATGCCGAGACAATGCCCATACTGGAAAAGCAATTGGAAGAATATCTGTCTTGCTTCGACACGGAACACAACCCTTCGGCTGTACAGATTGTGATAACAGGCAACCAGCCTGCTCCCGCGGATTTTGCGAAATATGCTTCGTTTATCCAGTTCGACGGACAACCGGATAAAGTTTATACGGCGGAAGAAAGCAAGCGGGTGGCACTGCTCAGTGTTCCTTTCTTTATCTATTCGGAATGGAACGGGTTGGGAAGAATGGTCGAAGGCGAATACGATAAAGTAAAGACAGTAATCGACCAGGCACACAAGGAAGGTAAGAAAATCCGTTTTTGGGGATGCCCTGATACGAAAACCGCATGGAATACGTTTATGAAAATGGGAGTAGACTATATCAATACCGACCGTCCGGAACTGATAGCCGGTTTTCTGAACGATTATCCTGCCGGATATTATTCTTCGAACGGACTGTTTCATGACGTATATCAACCTACATACGCATCCGACAATGCCGGTGAATTGCCGCAAAATGTCATCGTCTTGATTTCGGATGGCGGAGCGGGACAGGCTCAGATGTGGGCTGCCGCTACTGCAAACGGAGGTGACTTAAACTTGATGCAGATGCGCAATATCGCTTTGGTGCGTAATAATCCGACCAACGATTACACGACCGATTCGGCGGGAGCGGGCACAGCCTTGGCCACTGGGGTACAGACACGTAACCGACGGATTGGTACAGACCCGGAAGGAAACACGGTGGCCAATATCACCGAGAAACTGGAGGCTGCAGGCGTACGTACCGGAATCGTTACGAACGATGGTGTATGCGGAGCTACGCCTTCTGCTTATTTCGCCCATCAGCCGGAACGTAATTTCAGCCAAGAGATAGCGGGCGATTTATTGAATGCGCCGGTACATCTGGTAGTGGGTGCTCCCGAAGCGGCGTTTGCGGCTCAGGATAGTTCGTTGACAAAAAGAATGCGTGGACAAGGCGTAAAAGTAACTGATAATCCGAAGGACATCCGCACCTTGAAGGCAGACGAACGGATGGTTTGTTTGCGTGGAGATGATTATGAAAGAGGCAAACGTGTGATTGAAGAAACGTTTGAAGACGTACTGGCGTACTTATCGAAAGATAACGACAAAGGGTTTTTCCTGATGGTGGAAGGAGCCAAAGTAGATAAAGGAGGACACGGCAGAAACTTGTCAACAGTAATAGACGAATATTTATCGTTCGACAAAGTAGTGGGCAAAGCCCTGAAATTTGCCGATGAACAAAAAAATACGTTGGTCATTGTATTGTCCGACCATGAGACCGGCGGATTGACTTTATTAGACGGCGATTATAAAACCGGAACAGTCATGGGACAGTTTGCAACAAACGACCATACCGGAATCCCTGTTTTACTGTATGCCTATGGTCCTTCTTCACAGAACTTCCGGGGTTTTTTCCGGAATTTCGAGTTAGAGCAGAAAATTATGAAATTATACAATAGCCGTTTGGGAAAGAAGGATTAATAGGTTTCATGCCCGGTTTAGCTATACTGAAACTATAGTTTTAACAAGCTGAAACTTTAGTTTCATTATACTAAAACTACAGTTTCAGTATAATGAAACAAAGGTGAAACTCGGCAAGACCAATCAGACAAGCTGTATGTATGTCTGCCAGAACCCATGCAGGGGCGGAGCCTGACAGGCCCGCCCCTGCAAGTTAACACATCATGCCGCAACCGCTTATTCCAATGTCAGCCGCTCGATGACGAACGGCTTCCCGCCTGTCGACCAAAAGCCGATGATGTACAGGTGCGACGGGTCTACCGCTACTCCGTTTGCGGTCTTCATGTTGTGCAAGTCTATCACGACACGCCGGGAATTGCCGAAATCAAACATGGCCGGATCGGTCCAGTAATTATTCTGGTCGAAAAGGCGGAACGAGATACCGCTGTCGTTGTCGCTGCCCAGTTCGACGGTCAGCGTACGATACCCCGACAAATCCAGCCCGTTGGCATACTGCCAGCCTCCAAATCCATAGGGTCCGGTTACCAACGTATGGGTCGCCTCGTCGAAAGTTCCCGTTTCCCAGATGCAAGGGTCAAACATTTCTTCGGTCAGCGGGAAGGGGGTGATGACATTCACCGTCAGCGTCAGCGTCTGTTCGGTTCCTTGCTCCGAGGTATAAGATATGGTTACCTGGGAGGTACCCGTCTTTCGGGCGCGCATTTCGCCCAGTTCCTCTATTGATAACACGTCGGGATTGCTGCTTTGCATTTCCGCCTGTGTGGTCACTACCCGGCTGCTTCCGTCGGCATACAGGGCGTTCACTACCGCGTAACGGCTGTCTCCCATGCGGATGTCGAGTTCATCTCCTTCAATGCCCGTCAGTGCCAGGCCGGTCAGTTCGCCTTCGGCAGGTGCTTCGCCCGCATATTCCTGCAACCAATGGTAAACAGGCCAGGGACAGGCTTCGGGGTCGTTCAGGAAGGTGTAGGCTCCCTCCGTGCCCGGTTCGTCCTTAAAGTCGACCAGCAGATGGGTGCCGGTGAAAATCATCCAGCTCACGTTGCCCGTATTGTCGGCAATGTACTTGAAGTTGGCCCCGAATCCGGTGCCTCCGGCTACACCTGTAATGCTCTTTCCCCAGGATGAATCATACTTGGCAGGAGCCCAGTCCATTTCCGTCACCATAACAGGTGCGAAGCTGGCCACCGGCATCACTTGTGCGTCCCAGCCACGCTGGAAGCCTTCGTATCCGCCTCCCATGACGCCTCCCAGTTCCGCACTGGGCTCTTCGGCATCGCTTCCGTACCATCCCGGATAGACATGTACGGCGTATCCGATGTTCTCTCCTTCTATCGGGTAAGTGGCGTATCCGCTATATTGCGACTGGTAGGCAAGCCCGGGCACCCAGATGATATTGTCGGCTCCGTTGTCCCGTATCACGTCGACCACGCTCTGGAAGAACGTCTTCATGCTTTCAAACTGCGGCAAGGTAGAGCTTCCAGTCGAGCCGTCGGTACCTACAATGTTGATGGGTTCGTTGGCAAGCTCGAACATGACACCCCAATTGCCTTTCAGTTTGGGATGGCTCGACACGATGTCCCACACTTCTATCAGGAAGGTGTTGTAGTCATCTCCTACGGCAATCTTTTCCGGGCAGACTCCGGGCGGGCGCATCACGACGTACAGCCCTTTGGCGTTGGCATATTCCGCCATGGGTATGAACACTTCGTCCAGGTACTTCCGGAAGCGTTCGGCCGAAAAGCGTTCATGGCCTTCGTAACGCACCGATTCCTGGTCGGGGTCGTCGCTCCAGTACGGGTCCATGTGCATCCGGATAAAGTCCATCCGCCAGCCGGCCTTTTCCATTCCGTCTATCTGCCGCTTGTTCCACGAAAGGCATCCCGCCACATCGTAGTTGTTCCATGCGTTCTGGTTGAAGAACGGACTGAACGTCATGCCATATCCGTGCAGGTTTACCGGTTTGCCTGTAGCGTCGCACAGGTACCTGCCGTTTATCGACAGCCGTGGCATCACTTGTTCTATCGGTTCTTCGGGTTCAGGGTCAACCGGTTCTTCCGGCGTAGGTGGATTGGGTTCCTCGTTTTGCACTACCGGGTCATCCGAGCAGGCAGCCAGGCTAAGGACGCTCATAAGTGCCCATAAGCAGTAAATGATAAATGTTTGTCTTTTCATTGTTTTTTTGTTTTTATTGATTGATTAAACATCAGATGAATAGTTGAACGGCACCAAGTGGCTATATTTTAAAATCCAAGTATCTTTTTCTTAAAGTGATACCGGAAAAGCACGTGGTTGTCTTCCTCTTTCAGGTAGCTGGACAGGCGCAGGAAGGTCGGGTTGCCGCTTTCTTTGGCCTGCTCTTTCCTGCTGCAAAGGAAAGAGGCTTCGAAATAACCCAAATAATCGTCCGAGCAGCCTCCACCGGATAAAAGCTCCGTTTGCACACCTACATCCGGCATAAGGATGTTGTCGATGAGCCGACAAGACTTCCCGTCCCATGCCAGCGTCTGTCGGTTGTTGAGCGACAAGAGTAGACGACCATCGGTAGCAGCAATGGCTGTGATGCCTAAGCCTAACCCTTTTTCTCGTAGCAGACTGCGCGCTTCCGAAAACTCCAGCCCTTTGTGAGCCTGCCAAAAAGCTTTGTCGGCCGCCATGTCCGGCACGTCAATCACGTATTTACCTGTTATCTCACGCCCGTCGTATGCATAAACCTCGTTGGATAGCGGAACAATCATGAGCCATTCCCCCTGGAAGAAAGCCATCGGATGATACAGCAACGGGTAATGTACCGCCCCGGAATGTACCGTTACGGCATCTATCAGCTTATGTGAGGCCAGCCGGTTGCCGGCAATATCCAGCCGGGCATATGCGCAACCGCTGTCGGCTGCTTTGTTCGGCAGCGGATAATAAGCCAGCAGAACGCTGTCGTTGCATACTGTCAAGGAAGCGATATTGGCATCATGCGGGTCTACATACAAGGCGGAGTGGAATTTCCCTTGGTAGGTATACCTGAATATTTTCTTTTGTACGTTGCTTACCACATAGACCAGTTTGTTTGTGCGGTCCAACGCATAACAATCCATGTAAAGATATTCTTCCGGGCCGTTTCCTCTGCGACCGATTTCGTTTAAGAACCGTCCTGTGCCGTCGAAGGCATACAGCCCTTTCCCGTCCTGCACAAAGTAACAGCCGCCGTCGCGTTTGGCGGAAAGGATATTGTCCAGCAGGCATTCATCCGATGTTTCCAAAGGGATATAGGCGATGCTGTCGGTTAGGACGTCAATGTCTGTTTCTATTGCCTCTCTGGGATGAAGGACGCGTACATCCGTCACTTCCTTCGTCTTTTGTTGGCAAGAGAGGCACAGACTACAGAGTATGATTCCCCATAGATGGTTGCGGATAATGTGATGCTTATGAATTTTCATAATTGGCTCATTATTAAGGTGTAACTACGGTCTGTATCGCGAGGCAAAGAACCAAACCGCGACAGGGTTTGCAGACAGAATCTTTTTCTACTTGATTTGAGAAACTGTTTTGAATTGTTTGATAAAAACCCCTTTCCATCATCCTCAAATAGAAGATGATGAGAAAGGGGGGCTTTAACTAACTAACAAAGATCGCTTATTCAGCAGCCACGCTTGAATGGGTTAATGGGTTATGTAAAAGCAATGCCGATACAGCACTGTGTTGTCTTTTTGGTAAATATGCCCCCTTTCCATCTCCCCAAACCGGCTTGATAGAAAGGGGAACTTTAAACTAACAAAGGAAAATTATTCTTTCACTGTTCGTTCTTTTATTTTATGAATGCCCGCATTTGGCCTGATTGCCTACAGGAGCGGTTCATTCAGTGCTAACCAATTAACTTGTAGGGGCAGGGTCTGCCTGCCCGAATACATCCACGTAGACACATACGGGCGGGCTACCCCGCCCCTACATGAGCTATTGCGGATATTCATTAAAAAAAGCAGCGGGATTTTATCCCTTTGACAAGCAATCCCGCCACCCAAACTATATCATTCTTTATTCTGCAGGAGTAGCAGAAGGTTCTACAACCACTTTACCAGCCAGTCCGTTGGCAAAACCACCGTAGGTAGGCTTGCGGCTATAGTTCAAGTCCCAAAGTCCTATAGGCTCGCCGCCTCTCCAGCCCGAATCAGCCGGGCTGTCGGTCATGCACCACTGCGTAATGCCGTACTGCTGTGCCGCAGGAATGATTTCGAAGTACTTCTGGATGATGAACTGGTAGAATTCAGCCATCTTCAGTTGCTGTTCGTAAGTCACATTCTCGGTCTTGATACCTGTGCCGAACGCGTTTTCCACGATTCCCATATCCAATTCGGAAATCTTGATGAGCTTGCCGGTAGCAGCCATCAGTTGGAACATATTGACGATAGCGTCTTCCTGGGCTTTCTGGTCTGCCTCGTTCAGGATGTAGCTGACGTGCATCTGCGTGCCGATACCGTCAATCTTGGCTCCGTTTTCTTCCCACACTTCAATCCAGTGGATAAGGCTCTTCAGCTTCTGGTTGCCGTCCCACCACGATTCCAGGTTGTAATCGTTGATGAACAGTTTCAGGTCTGCCGCATTGCCTCCGTGTTCTGCGAAATGTTTTACGGCAGCTTGTGTCACGATAGGCACATAGTCTTCGTTGCCCAAGTAATCTTGCCAATAGAAGTTGGTTGACGGGTCACCGTTCGTAGCCGATTGCAAATCATAATATCCGTCGCCGTCAGCATCTACTCCCGAGATTGCTTCGTTGACCGCATCCCATGCTACTACATAACCGCCGCAAGCTTCCATCATGCCGTTAATCCAGTTATCCATGGCCCAAGTCAGCGTGTCTTTCTTTTCTTCGGGGGTCAATGGTTCTGTATTGCCGGTTTTTTGTGTATAGAAAGCCAAATCATCAATGTAGATGTCACCGGCAAAATCTCCGAAACTGAAAATTAAACGTGTAGCTCCTTCTTTACCACAAGTACAAGACAATGTAACGTCTTTCCATTCTGTATTGAAAGCGACTGCACCGAATTCACCTCCAGAAGAATAATCTGATGTCACTTGAAGTCCGGCACTGAAATTACCTTCAGCCGAACCTTTTATCTTATAAGATACATAGTAAGTTTCATTCATTTCGAAAGGAGTGTCGAAATCGACAGCCATTTGGGCTTCCCATGAATTCACAGCGGAAGGGTTGGTTATTTTCATAGCGGCACTTCCGTCAGGACCTGCTCCTTGAACAATTTCAAAAGTCGAGTTATTGCCCCAACCACCCGGATAGTCTGTACCAGAAAAATCATTCTGATAAAGATATTCATTGGTAACAATGCCGGATACTCTATCTATATGAGAAACCCGCAACCACTGAATACGTAGTTCACCTTCATAAGTACCGGGTTGAAATACAATGAAACTATTGTCTATCGGGCAACCTGTAAAGTTCAAGGAAACTTCGGACCATTCGTCCGTAAAATTTAGCGTTTGTTCCAATAGAGTTCCCCAATTGCCAAACTGAACATTCAAAGAACCAGAAGTAGACCCTTTTATGTAAGCGGTTACCTTATATTCTTCACCCACGGTTGTTGGTATTCCGTCTGCGACAAAATATTGATACCACTCTCCCGGATAATTACTTACTAAGCATCCGTCTTTAAATTCAGGCGTATAGCCCATTACATAAAACGGGAAACTTGTATAAGTGGAATAATCTTCATACTTGACTTCCACCTCCACAGGTTCTACGGGACCCGTATCAATCGTCCTATCTGCAATCAAACTGTTCAGATATGTGTTGTTTTGTTGCGAATGCCAAGCCAAGGTATGTCCGTAAATGGTCACTCCCGCTTCTTTGGCTGTTTCCACGAAAGATGTTACCGTACTAAAATTCATGGAGCCGTCATCGGAGACGCAAGATGCGTATTTCATTTCGTTACCCGCTGTCATTTCATCAAAATTAGTACGAATCAATTCATAGATTACGCCCTTGGTATTGAAGTCGGTTGCCGCGATGGCACCTCCCAAGTGGAAACCGGGATGTGCCGTGCGGTCAACGTATGACTTCAATACATCGTAATTGTTCAAATACTCGTATTGCGCAATGCTTTCGGGCTTCGCTACGTCGAAAGGCAAGACCTCATCGTCTACACACGATACCGCCACAGCAGCCGTCAATGCAAGCATCGGAAAAAGTTTTATGTATTGTTTCATAATCATACTTTTTTAAGGTTCGTTATTGTTTTGTCACGGTAAACCATTCGCCTTTAACCTGACGGTCGCGCATTACGAGGGTATCTTTTGTGACATAATGCGTTCCGTTCAGGTCGACGGTATAGTCTAGATAGAGCACATCGCGGTCTTTACCGTTGAATGAGTTCTTTTCGCCTTTTACTACATATTCTCCGGTGCCGGAAACCGTGCAGTCGGGTGTGTCGGTGCTCAGCGTACACTCGTTGTTGCCGTTGAAGGTAAGCAACACATTACACGTCTGCCCGCCTACATTCAAAGCCCATGCCGCCTGCTGCAGCGAGCGTGTGGTGAACTCTACAGTTTCATCATCTTCCACATAGAACTCGTGGCGCGTTACGATAGTGCTTGTCCCTCCGGAAGTGATGTGGTCGATTCCCCTGCGGAGGTATATACCGTCCCATGGGTTGATGTATTTCACGGCGTAGAGTATGAAGTTTTTAGGTTGTACCGACCAGTCGCTTGCCACAACCAGGTTCGGGTTCTCCACAGCGGGTGTGCCGGCAAGAATCGAGTCGGCATTTTGCACATCGGTCATTACTAGCGGAATTACATAGTTAGTTTCCAGTGATTTAGGGTCGGCGAAGAAATCTTCTGTCAGGTGGACTTCCACTCCTCCACTGATGCTTCCGCTTGGAATCACCAATCGGTCGGACGCCAATTCGTAATAGTTGGCAGGCATCGGTTCCACTTTTTCTCCGGTGCTGAAATAGAGGCCGTCGCAAAGCGAATTGTCCACAACGTAATCAATAATCCGGTCTGCCTTGTTTTCGTACAAGCCGCCTATCGTTGCCTGGATTTCGCATTTGTGCTGGTTGTCGAGCGTATTGTCGAACACCTCATCGTTTCCCAAGACTAAAGTACGTACCGGGTATTGATAAGAAAAATAAACCGTGGTATAATCGAAATCGGGAAATTCCCAATCTCTGTTTTCACAAGCCGAAAAGAGAACCATTGAGGCGAGTGCGAATATAGATGATGTCAATTTTTTCATTGTCTTTATGCTTTTATATTTAATGAATAGATTCACTGTTGTTTTTTACGTTTACCAACCTTGATTCTGTTCTAATGCGTTAAATTTCAGCATTTCCGAATAAGGAACGGGACCGTATTGCATATAATCTTGATAGGTGCGGGTTTCTACTTCGAACGGTGTGTAAGTGCCTCCGCTAATACGCATACCCATCGCCGGTTCGTTCATGGGGAGCCCCCAACGGCGGATGTCCCAGAAGCGGAAGCCTTCGAAGCACAGTTCCAGACGACGCTCGTTGCGAATCAGTTCACGCATCTTGCCTTGGTCGCCCTTGATGCTTTCCAGGTAAGCATCACCGTTGTCAGTGCCTACGCCTGCACGCTGGCGGATGGCTTTGATGACATCGTAAGCCGAGAAACCGAATGAACCGCTTCCTTGCGGACCCCATGCTTCATTGGCCGCCTCAGCATAGTTCAGGAAGATTTCCGTATAACGGATACGTGGGCTGTAGTGTGCCTGGCCGTTGTGGCTACCGCTGGCATTGAGCACGACATCTTCACGCAAGTGCTTGCGCAGGTAGTAACCGGTACGGGTAGAGACACCGTTTTCGCGGTTCAACCTGTCGTTGTTCGTTGTGTTGTCCACACTGGTGTCGATGATGCTTCCGCTAGTACCTACAGCACTTCCGTTTGTCACGATATAAAGCGCGAGGCGCGGGTCACGACCGGTGTACGGGTCTTGGTCGTTGTATCCGCTATGCGGGTCATCAATCGGATAGCCGTTTGCCATCGGGAAAGCGTCTACCAAATTTTGCGTCGGATTAATTTGTCCGCCCCCTAACAGGCTGGGCGGGAACTGTGCCACTTCCAAATCATAATTGTTTGTGTTCTTTCCGTTACGCCACAGCATTTCTTGTGGGTTTTCGCCTGCACCGAGGGCATCAATCTCGCTTCCGTTCTTATACCAGGTGTTACCGGTAGGGGATAAACCCGCCACTCCGCCAATGAGCCGGAGCAGTTCGCCGTTTTCATTGGCTGCATCTTCCCAGTCGTATTCCGAGCCTTCCGTGAAAGCGGGGCTGGCAGCCAATAGTGCGGCTTTGGCGCGGAATGCCAAGGCGATACGCCCACTCATACGGGTGCGGAACATTGCGCCAAACACGCGGTTGAACTGAGTATAGTCGGCTCCTAATTCACGGTAGTATTGGGGCATTTCCGCATCCGAAGCTATGTCTTCATAATCGAGAGGCAGTATTTCCAAGGCAGCGTCTACATCATCGTAGATGGCTTTGATGCATTCGTCGAATGTATTTCGCGGCATATTGAAATTGCTGTTCACGTCTTCCATCTCGTTGATGACGGGAACTCCCAACAATTGGCCATCGGCAGTCCAGCCGGCATGTGCCTGCAACAGGTAAAACATATTCATGGCACGCAGACCGTAAGCTTCGCCTTTTAAACGATTGCGGAACAGCTGGTTGATAAGTTCGTCATCTGCAAACGTGGTTTGGTCGACCTCGCTCAGAAACATATTGATATATTGGATGGCAGCCTTGCAGCCGTCCCATTGATTCATGGGGTTGTTGTTCGATGTCCACGAGCCGGTAGCCATCAGCAGGTAGGTATTATCTGTCTGATTGGTCACTGCGTCATCGGTCGCCACATCGTTGAACGATTGCGAATTGTAAGGGTTACGTGTATAAGCGTTCGCCAAAATCCCTTCCGCATAAACAGGGTCATCTCTGCCGTCTTCCAATGCCTTGTTGTTTTCAATGGCAGGTTCAAACAGATCATCGCATCCCGTTGTCAGGGTGGCAGCCGCTAAAATGAGATAAACTATCTTTTTCATGTATTCAAGTCTTTATGATTAATCAAATTAAAAACCAATCTTGAAACCGATGTTGTAGAAACGGTTCTGCGGAGCCGCTCCCGTAGTCAGTTCCAGAGTCTCACGTTCCTTGGAAATAGTCAGCAGGTTGGTGGCGTATGCGTACACCGACAAATTCTTGACGACAGTCCCTTGAAAAAGCGAACGAGGCAGGTCGTAAGTGAGCTGCACTTTCGACAGGTTGAAACGGTCGGTACTATACATCCAGAAATCCGAATTGCGGAAATTGTGGGTGTTGTTTTGAGTAGTCAGACGCGGATAAGTGGCGGTTTCTGCCGTCTCCGGTGTCCAACGTCCGCGCACTACTTCCGAGTATTTGCCATCGCCATACACCCAGTAGTAATTGCTACTCTTCATGGCCACACCTCCAAAGTAACCGGTACCTGCCGCAAATAGGGTGAAGTTTTTCCACTTCAAGGTAAGGTTCAAGCCCATCGTAAAGGGAGAACCTTGATACCCCCAGCGTTCGCCCAAATACACTTCATCCTTGTCATCGATGATACCGTCTCCGTTCTGGTCTACGTATTTCAGGTCGCCCGGCTTTACCTCACCAAAGGTAGACGACGGGGAATTGTCTATATCTGCCTGGTCTTTGTAGAATCCGTCGGTCACGTATCCCCATACACCATCGGTCGGCTTGCCCTTCCGGTAGCGGTAATCTTCATCATACATCTCATCTACTTTGGTATTTTCATTGGTATAGTACATACCGGTCAGCCCCACACCCAAGTCTACTTCACCGATTTTCTGGTTATAGTTGATAGTAAAGTCGAATCCCTTGCGGGTGCTGTTGTTGTAGTTGATATACGGAATCAGCGTGCTTTCGGGCCAGTAAGAAAAGAAATAGCTGGGGAAGGAGTTCCGCGACTGTACGGGCATGCCTTCTAAGCTGTTCATAAAGTAAGAAGCGTCGAAGTTCACTTTTTTATCCCACAACGACCCGCGTAAGCCTACGCTGATTTCTTTCCGTTGCACGAAATCTAAGTCCTCGTTGCTTCCCCGACGGGATTCGGTAGCATGGCTTTGGTTTCCGTCCGCCCAGCCCCACCAAGCACCGTTGGCTTGATCGAAAACAGATTCATACATATAATAATCGCTGAAATCCAAATCGGTGTTTAAAATAGAAGCGGAAGCGGTCAGCATCAAATCGTTTACAACTGGCGAATCTGCTAAGAAATTTTCCTTAGACAGACGCCAGCCCAACGTCAGTGAAGGCGAGAACGCATTGCGGTTGTTTTCCGGCAAGCGGGCGGAATGGACAACAGCGCCGCCAAAACTTACGTAATACTTGTTCTGGTAATCGTAATCTAACTGGATGCCTAAATTGACATTGCTTACTTTATGGTATTCTCCCGTAATGGTCTGTTGCCATCCCGCGGCTACCAACATGGCAGAAACGTTATGCGCTTGATTGAACTGGCGCTGGTAGTTCAGTTGGGCGGAGAACGTCATGGTTTGCCGTTCGTAGCTGTCTGCGATGTTCTGCACTCCGTTGTGCGTATCTTGCCCGTACTGAGTCAGTCCGATAATGACATCTTTACCGTTAAAGTTCCCCCACTGTGGCTCGTAAGTGGCATAGCCATTGCTGTAGAACTTGTTGTATGTTGTAGCGTAGTCAACGGCATATTGCGCATTGAACGATAATCCTTTCAGCAGCATGGAAAGGTCGATGTCTACACCCATGTCGAACTGATACTGGCGGCTGGTATAGGTATTGGTTCCGGCTACCAGCAAATTAGCCAACTCATTGGTTTGGTCTAATGAAGTACCTCCTAAGAGATATTTACCATCGATAAGGAACATGCTGGAGTTTATGTAGTTCCAAATCTTTTCGTCATCGGGAAGCATTTGGTCGATGGGAAGCAGGGGGGTGATGCGGTTGGGGCGTAATGTAGAAGCGGCAGACCAGAAATTACCGCGTGCGCCCTTACCGTCGTAGAAGGTAGCGTTGGCATCAGCATAGGCTTTTACGTATTTCCCTAGGTTAACATCAATGTTACCACGCACGCTGAAGCGGGTGGTGCGGTCGTTGTCTGCTTCGCCGAATTTTACGAGCGAACCGATATTATACAAATTGATGTTGGTATAGAATTTAGCCCGTTCCGATCCACCTGAGATTTCAGCTGTCACATCCGATTCGTTGTATGCTTTCTTCAGATAATCGTCCGAATAAAGGTTTACATCCGGATATCGGTATGGGCTTTGCCCGGTAGATGTGTGGTAAATCTGTTCGGGTGTATACGCGGGATCCAGCCCATCGTTGGCGCGTGCCTCGTTGTACAGTGTCATGTATTCGGCCGCTCCCAAATATTTCGGATAACTGATAGGTACGTGAAAACCGGTATTTCCCCGTACATCAATGCGGGTCTTGCCTTCTTTACCACGTTTGGTGGTAATGCAAATCACGCCGTCGGCCGCCCGGCTACCGTAAAGCACTACAGCCGCGGCACCTTTCAAGAAACTGATTTGCTCGATTTCAGAGGGCATCACATTGTTGGCGTCGCGAGGTACGCCGTCTACCAGGCAAAGATAGCTGTCCATACCCCACAGGCTGTTTCCGTTCCAGCCTCCTACATAATTCTGCATATCGGTCAGGCTATAGGTGATGTAGTTTTTGTCCATCAGTTTTTCCACATTCACGAAAGAGACTCCTCCTAACAGGTCGTTTTGGTTGACCTTACGGTAAGCCACTTGCACCATCTCGCCTTCATTCGTCGCGGTCAATGAGTCGAGGAAGGCTTCTTGACCTGTCGGCACAGTCTCTTGAGCAAACATGCCCAGAGAAGCGGATGCTGCCAATGTCATGCATAAAATGGATTTTATTTGTATATAGTTCATATTCTTAGCATTTAGTTAATCGTTTATACTCACCGATTACCATCCGGGATTTTGATAGAATTCGGGATAAATATTGACTTCATCGGTCTTGAGCGGCAACCAATAGTGTTTTTCTTGGAAATTGCGTGTCAAGATAACTTCTTCCCGCCAATTGGCGACGTGGCTTTGGGTAGGGTCTTCGGTATTCAGTTCCACCCGGTCAAATTCTTGTGAAGTCTTGATAGTGTACGGATATTCCGTTAAAAGCAACCAACGGCGTAAGTCGTTGAAACGTAGGCCTTCGTATGATAACTCAACGGCACGTTCGCGGCGTAATTCGCTGTTGAAGCCGTCCAATGTGCTTGAATACTTCGAAGCCATATCACCTGCCCCCGCACGTTGGCGGATGCGGTTGAAAGCGTCTAAAGCGGTCATCGAGAAACCCGGAGCCGATCCGTTGGCGGATCCATAACCATTGGCTGCGGCTTCAGCATACATCAGGTAGACATCTGCCAAACGCATCCAGCTGACCTGAATGGTCAGAGCGTCTCCGTAATCACGGATGCCTTCGTCATAATAGTTCACTTCAAGTGGTGTGAACTTCCGCAGCAGGTAACCGGTACGGCTTTCATTGCTGTCATGGCGGTAATTGCCGCCGGTATATAGATTGGCATACTGGATTTGGGCGTTTGTTTGTTCTTCCGTAAATTTGCTTACGCTTTGAATGACTTGCAATCCATCGTAGATAATGTCGTGATAAAAACGCGGGTCACGGTCGCGCCACGGATATTCGGGGTTAAATCCAGAATCCGGGTCATCCAATGGAAGTCCGTTTGCCATACCGTAATAGTTTACGTAATTGGCTGTTGGCGAAAATAGGCAATCGTTCGTTGCGCCATGTTGGTTTGAACCGAAGAATTGGGGTCCCAAGCACCAACCAGATCCCATCCACCAGTCATACATCGGCGATTGGAAGATGGCCTCGGTAGACCCCGGATTCATCGCATTGAGCTTATAGGTGTAGAAGACATCCGAATAGTGGTCGAAGTCTACTAACGCATATTGCGTTTGTCCGCTTTCCACTAACTCGAGAAGTTCCGCAAAAGCTTCGGCTGCTTTTTGGCAATATTCGGCATTGTAGGTACGGCTTCCCTGAGTAGAATAATTCATCAAGGGACTTCCAGCCCATAAATAATTCTTGCCTAAATAAGACAATGCCATGATTTTGTTGATGCGTTGTTGATTGTTGCCATAAGTCGGTCTGCCCGTGTCTGTATCATCCCAATTAATGGGCAACAAATCTGCAGCCATACGGAAATCTTCGGCAGCCTTGTCCGCACACTCTTGATAGCTGAGGCGCGGATTACGCAGGGGTTCGGTAGAAGAAGGCACAGAGTCGATATAAGGCATACCGCCAAAGTATTGCATCATCATAAAGTGGAACCATCCCCGGAAGAAATAAAGCTGTCCGGCGATAAGGTTGCGCTGTTCGGAAGTTGCGTCAACCAATTTATCGAGATTGGCCAAACCGATATTCGCTTTGCGGATGCCGTACCAAGCAAGCGGCCAAAAACGTTTTTGCATACGGTCTGTAGAGGTGGAAGAAACGTTATTGCCGTCCATCCACCCGCAGCCCCATCCGTCGAATGCGGCTTGCCAGCCCCAGAAATCCCCTAAGTCTACCTTATAACCCATGAAGTAGTCTTTACCAAAAGAAATGATTTCATCTTCTCCCCAATTGAAAGAAGTCTGCCAATAGCAGTGAGCCTGGTCGGGAAGGCAATAGTAAAGTTCTTCCGTAAAACCTTGGAAATGTTCGAAGGTATTGAAAGCGTCTTCACTTGAAACGGTGCTTTCCACATCTCTGTCCAAGTAATCTTCACAGGAAACTAAACCCAGTGAAGCGGAAATGAGTCCTGTATATAATAAGGTACGTATATGTTGTTTCATCATTCTATTCATCTTTTATAATGTGAATTTTAAGCCGAAATTGATACGTTTCACCGTCGGATAAGCACCTTGCGAAGCCCAACCTGTACCGGCAAAGTTCGATTCACGGTCATCGGGCATACGAGTCCATACCCAAAGGTTATTTCCGTTTACATACAATTTGAGGTTGGAAATGCCTAGACTCTTCACCCAACCACCGGTGAATGTATAAGACAACTCAATGTTTTTTAAGCGGATAAACGACCCGTCATAAAAATAACGGGTGCCATCGTAGTAACCATTAGTGGTAGAGCCAAAGCGGGGCATAGGCACATCGGGATTGGGATTGTATTTGCTCCAACGGCTGCCTTCGTCATAAGCTATCAGCTTTTGCTGGCCGAATGTTCCGAAAACCACCTGGCGGTTTACGTTGTTTACACCATAAAACTGCATAAAGAAGCTCCATCCTTTCCAATCGAATCCAACAGATGCACTGTATGTATTTTGCGGCGTTCCAGCATAACCAAACGGAATCTGGTCGTAAGAGTTGATGACACCATCGCCATTGAAGTCAAGAATCTGGTAAGTACCTGGCAGTTTTTGGTCATCTAATGATTCAAACGGAGTGCTGCCGTAAAGGTCATCCATGGTGTGAGTATATCCGTGGTCTACGTATGTCTTGGTTTGACCCAATTGGAAACCTGCCGTTTTTTGATAAGCGGGAAGCATTTCTGCGTCATCGGCTTCAATAACCTCGCTGATGGCATGGGTCATATTGAAATTCCCCCATAAGTGAAGGTCGTTTCTAAAGGTCTTGTTTAAGCGGAGTTCTAGTTCGTAACCTTTATTGTCTACTACACCTAAGTTTGCCCACGGTGCTTGTACGATACCTCCGAAATAAGAAGGCATCGCACGGTTGGCTCCTGCGATAAGAATATCTGTACGGTGGTCGCGGAAGATTTCTATATTACCGGCAATCAAACCACCTAAAAAGCTGTAATCAATACCAAAGTTAAACTTACGCACTACCTCCCAGTGAATATCCGGATTACCGACTGTATTTTCACGGTAGAAAGTATACGGGCTGGCTGCATTATAAAGCCCTGTCAGGATATTCCCACCTGTAGCCCAATCATCCATATACAACCAACGACCGTTGATGTTATCGTTACCGATTTCACCGTATGAAGCACGTATTTTCAACATATCAAGCCATTTTTTTGAGAGTCCCATGAATTTTTCTTCGGATATCATCCAACCGACGGCACCCGAATTAAAGAAAACAAAACGGTTAGCGTCACTGAATTTCTCCGAGCCATTGTAAGCGCCGTTGTATTCGAAGAAATATTTGTTGGCATAATCATAAGTCACACGGAATGCCCAGTCTTCACGATAGTGAGGGATTTCACTTCCTGTGGCACGTTCCGAACGTTGGAATACACCCATGGCACCTACTGTGTGGCTGCCAAATGTACGGTTCCAGTCAAGTTGTGCTAGGTAAAAGAGATTACGTTGGGTTTGATTGTTGTCCACAGTACCATTGGTAATCGTCCAGTTGCTTTGCGGATAAAAATCGAAATTGTGCGATCCGGTTGTATTGCTGTAACTTACTTCGCCTGTTTCCGGATTAATCCATTTCCGTTGGTAGGCATCGGTCGAGTTGACACCACGGTTGTTTTCAACAAATACGTTATCCCATGAAATAGTCGCTTTCGCCTTCAGTCCTTTCAAAATGAAATCGAGGTTTTGCTCTAAGGTAAAGTCGGTGTATAAACGGGTTGTGGTAATGGTATTCTGACCGCCATTGGCTAACAAGGCGACAGAGTTATTGTCATTCTCCGGATTGTATCCCCAGCTGCCATCCGAATAAACCGGAATCATGGCATTGGGAGCCGTTGTATATGCGCTGCCCCATAAATTATATTCATTTGCGTCAATCGGAGCTAACCGTACACCGTAGGAACCTGAAAGATTCATTTTTAATACGGTGGTTTTAGTCAACTGGAAATCCATATTACTGCGCATATTCACACGGTCGTAGCCATATCCTGTTTTGTAACCGCGCCCATTGTCGTACACTTTAAACATATCGCCTTCGTGCTGGTAGTCGATTGCAGCATAATATTTTAGGATTTTAGTGCCTCCGTTCATGCTGACATTGACATTCTCAGCAAGTGCTGCATCTTTAAACATCCAGTCTGCCCAATCTACGTTCGGGTAACGTTCGGCCTCAGCCAAGTTTGCCGGATTACGGTATTTCAGCATTTCATGTTCATTCATCATGTATTGCCAAGAAGCAGGAGTTAATCCCAATTCATATTCCACGGCTTCGTTACGAAGATGGAAAGCATCGTATGAGTCGAGTTTATTCGGCAGCTTTGAAAGCATCTTCACTGTCATGTTGGCAGAAGCGTTGATGGTGGCTTTACCTTCTTGACCGCGTTTGGTGGTAATCAAGATTACACCGTTTGCACCCTTTACACCGTAAACCGCAGTAGCAGACGCGTCTTTCAATACAGATACCGATTCTACTGAGTTGACATCCAGTCCACTCATCGGGCGTTCGATACCGTCAATCAAAATCAACGGAGCAGAATCATTCCACGTACTGGAACCACGAATTAAGATTTGCGGGTCTTCTTCACCCGGCATACCCGTACTGGCCGATGTAATCACACCCGGCAAGTTACCGGTCAGTGCCGAACCCAAGTCGGACACACCACCCGTACGTTCCAATACTTTCGAGTTGGTCTGCGTGATAGCTCCTACCACACTTGCCTTTTTCTGCTGGCCATAACCTACTACGACCACCTCGTCCAACATTTCCGTATCGTCTTCCAGCGTAACCCGTATGAAACCGCTTTTGGGTACGCGCAACTCTTGCGTGGTCATACCGATAAATGAAAAGACAAGAGTAGATTTTTCATCAGGAACATTTAACGTAAAGTTACCGTCCAAATCTGTAATTGTACCGACTGCAGTACTGCCCTTAACCACGACAGAGGCTCCAATCACCGGATCACCATTTCTGTCTAACACAACGCCCTTTACCGTTTTTCCTTGCTGCGCCCATAGCGTCAGGCTGCAGAATAACATGAGCAGAAAAAGGTAAGGGAACTTTTTTAATTTACTACTTACATTTTCCATTAATTATTAGTTTAAGAATTAAACCATACGTAAATCAATCTTTCGATTGGTTGCTTTCCTCTTCACCTATATATTATATATTAGGTGAAAAAATCAATCCGGACAGAAGATTAACTGTCATCACAAATTTTATGCATAAGCATCTTACATTTAACATGGGTTAGACATAAAGTTATTTTGTATACCTATTTAAAAAACTATTTCCACAGGTATTTAAAATCTTACTTCCAAGTGCATGTTAATTACATTATCAACAAGTTTGTCTTTCCATTTTATTACAACTATATACATCATACTATAGCCGCAAAGTTATGTTTTTATATTAAAAAAAACAAATATTATGTGTTTCAGATTCATACACCTATGTAACATCAACTAGCCCGAATGTTACATTTTTTATCAGAAACCGTACATTTATGCTGCATAACATAAACTGGCAGAAAGGGTGTGGATGGATTTCCGGTAAAAAAAGAAAAGTTACCGGAAAGTCTGCCTGAAACTTTCCGATAACTTTCAGAGGAAGTAGGGAGTCAATAATTGGTAGGGAAACAGAGGTATCCCTGTAATGTTTTTAACTTAAAACATACGTTTTTCTATTCACCATAGAGAGGACATGGAGGGTCAGCCTTTTGCTTCGGCTTCTTTTGCTTTAAACGCCAAAGCGTACATCCGCATTTGTTTCACCATGGCGAGCAGTCCGTTGCTTCGGGTAGGAGAAAGATGTTCTTTCAGCCCGATACGGTCGATGAAATAAAGGTCGGCGTTCAGGATTTCATCGGGTGTATGTCCCGACAGCACTTTGATGAGTAAAGCGATGATGCCTTTTACGATAAGCGCATCGCTTTCTGCCTGGAAGATGATTTTCCCCTCTACCCAATCGGCCTGCAGCCACACACGGCTTTGGCATCCGTCTATCAGGTTTTGTTCGGTCTTGTATTTTTCATCGAGTGGTTCTTGCTCGTTGCCTAAATCGATGAGTAACTGGTATTTGTCCATCCAGTCGTCGAAGTCACTGAATTCATTGATGACTTCGTCTTGCAGTTCATTGATTGTTTTCATTTTCAAGCTTTTACTTTTCATTATAAATCACAGCCATAACGGTTTCGCCTACGGCTTGCAGGGTTGCCCTGTCAATGCAATCCATGTTGTCGTTCAGCGTATGCCATGTTTCATGGAACCCATTGCCGCTATGCGGGTTGTAGCCGATGATGTCTACACACGGGATTTGGCGGAAACGGTTGACATATACATGGTCGTCGGTCACTTCGCCGCCTGCTTCTTTTATGAAATATTGTGTATGCCCTAAGCGGTGTGCCGCATCCCAGATTTTTTTCATCGCATGGCTGGCAGTGCGGGCGGAATAACCCTCGTAATAGAATGTGGCGCCTTTGCCTCCTACCATATCCAGCAAGATGCCGAAGCGTGCTTTGTAGTCGGGTACGTGCGGGATGCGTCCCCAATATTGCGAGCCTAAGCACCATGTGTCTTCCTTGTAGGTGCCATCATAGAATTCGGGTATGCCATAATCCTCGGCATCGAAGAAAACGATGTCGATGCCCACAGCCGGAGCTTGCTGTTGCAGGTGGCGGGCTATCTCCAACAATACACCTACTCCGCTGGCGCCATCGTTGGCACCATCGATAGGCGTATGATGGTGTTCTTTCTTGTCGGCATCGGCATAGGGACGGCTGTCCCAATGGGCACAGAGCAGGACCCGCTTTTTGGCTTCCGGATTGTATGCCCCGATAATGTTGCGTGCCTTCAATATCTTTCCGTCGTATGAAACGACATCGGCACGCTGGTCGTACATGGTTGCCCCGAATGCCTGCAGTTGTCGGTACAGGTATTCACCACACGCACGATGTGCATCCGTATTAGGTACACGAGGCCCGAAAGCCACTTGGCGTTCGATATACAGGTAGGCACTGTCGGCACTGAAAGCAGGCACTTGCACGGCAGAGGCTTGTGTTGTTTCTTCGTTTTCGGTTGTATTTTTGTTCTTGCTGCTTCCGCACGAAGAAACCAATGACAGGAGCATTGCTCCCAGGCAAAGCATGAAGAGTCTTGGTTTATCCATCATTGCGTTTCTATATATATAAAGGTATAAGTTTAAATCTTCAATCCGTCTAACACTGCGATATAGGTTTGGATTGCTTCTTCTATTTCGCTTATCATTACATATTCGTCTGCCGTATGTGAACGGGAAGATTTTCCCGGTCCCATCTTGACCGAAGGGAAGTGCATCAAAGCCTGGTCTGACAACGTAGGCGAACCAAATGGAGTCTTACCTATTTCGACGGCACGTTTCACAAACGGATGTTCCTGGTCGATACTGGAAGAATTGAGGCGGAACGAACGTGCTTTCGCTTCACACTGGATATGGGAAGTGATTTCATGGAACAATTCTTCGTTCGAATAGCATTCGTTGCTGCGTATGTCTACCACAAAAGTGCACAGGTCGGGAATGACATTATGCTGTGTGCCCGCATTGATTTGGGTGACATTCATCTTGACCGGTCCCAATAACGGAGAGACCTTGGGGAACTGATAGGTACGAAACCACTCGATGTCATCCAGCACCTTATAGATAGCGTTGTCGCCCTCTTCGCGGGCAGCGTGCCCGGCCTTGCCGTGTGCGGTTACATCAATTACCATCAATCCTTTTTCGGCAATGGCAGGTTGCATGTCAGTCGGTTCGCCCACCACTCCCAATGCAATGGGCGGCAGTAGCGGCAATACACTTTCGATACCTCCTTTGCCTGATACTTCCTCTTCGCACGAAGCCAGGAAAATCAGGTTATAGTTTTGTTCGGTAGCAGTCAGGTAACGGTATGCCTGAAAAAGTGAAACCACACTGGCACCCGCATCATTGCTCCCCAGTCCATACAGCTTGCCATTTTCTTGTTTGGGCGTAAAGGGTTGTTTCCGCCAGCCACTTACAGGTTTTACTGTATCAATGTGTGAGTTCAGCAAGATGGTAGGCCGTCCGGTGTCGAAATGAGGGCTGACACACCATATATTATTACCTGAGCGTCCTGTCATCATGCCGCTTTCTTCTATGTAATTCTGCAAGAAGTCGGCTGCCGCTTCTTCTTCCCGGCTGATGGAAGGTATGCCGATAAGAGAATGCAGCAGCGTAAGTGCTTCCGAAGTATAATAACTAATATCCGATAACATAAGATTCTGTTGTTTTGACGGCAAATATACTTTATTTTATTATAAAGGTGAACGATTCGAGCCGGTAAGTTTTCGAGATTTTGCTCCTTGTTCTTTCAGCTTGGCGGTAAAGGCGTTGGCTTTTTCGGCAGTTGCAGCCTCTTCTTCGGGCGTAGCGTATGCATGACGATAGCCTTTTATCACGTTCCATTCGCCACGGGTAAAATCGGGAAATTCTACCGGAGCACAGCCGTTATCCATCGACAACTCTCCCAGTTCGGCAAGGCAGCACCACTCTGCCAAATCGTATACGTCCATGTCCAAAGGCAATCCGTTCTGCAGGCAATACACCAGACGGCTGTCCATGATAAAGTCCATACCGCCATGTCCGCCCACTTCTTTTGCCAATTCACCATATTTTTTCAGAATCGGGTGCTGGTATTTGGCCACCAACGCTTCCTGTTCCGCTTGAGGCAGGAAGCCATGCGCACTCAAATCGTCCACTTTCGGCTGTACACCCGAAGCGGAAAGCTGTTCACCATCGAGTGCATATCCTTCCACCGGATACTTATTGGCAAAACCTTTCGTGCCGGTCAGCTGGTACAGACGGCTATACGGCTGGGGAGTCATCACATCATGCTGGATTTCGATTACCTTTCCGTTCACGGTACGAATCAAAGTAGTGGTATGGTCGCCGTTACGGAAGTTATTGCAAGCCGAATCGGTGCGTGCTTCTACCAGTGCCTTCCCTACTACCGACTTGGTATCCATGGCCACCAGCGTAGCCATGCGGTCACCACGGTGGATATTGAGTGCTTGCGCTACAGGGCCTAATCCATGTGTAGCATATACATCACCCCGATGGCGCATGTTGTAATCCAACCGCCACCCCAGTTTGTCGTCTTCACCTTTCTTCCAATAATGGTCCCAAAACTCATCCAGGTTGTGGATGTAAGCTCCCTGCGCACGGATGATTTCCCCGAATATGCCTTGTTGCGCCATGTTCAGTGTATTCATCTCGAACCAGTCATAGCAACAGTTTTCCAGAATCATGCAATGCTTGCGCATCTTCTCGCTCAGGTTGACCAGCTCCCAGCATTCTTTCAGGTTCATGGCCGAAGGCACTTCGATGGCTACGTTCTTTCCGTTCTCCAACGCACACTTGGCAATAGGGAAATGGTGCAACCAGTCGGCGGCGATATACACCAGGTCGATATCTTCCCGCTTGCACAATTCTTCGTATCCTTTCTCGCCCGAATAAACGACGGCTTCCGGCAACGAAGCTTTCTGCAAGAGCTTCTGGCAAGCCTCGGCGCGTTCTTTTTCGTAATCGCACAAAGCCACCACCTGCGTACCGGGAATATACGTAAACCGCTCCACGGCACCGGGTCCGCGCATGCCCAGTCCTACAAAGCCTACCCGCACCACTTCCATCTTGGGAAGCCTCAGTCCCAATACGCTTTTCTGTCCTTCGGGACGTTCGGGTGTCTTCACCACAATCGTTCCTTTTTTCCACTCCCATTGTGTTCCTTTATCGTTTGTCTGCACCTCCGATTCCGGTTGGGTGGCACAGGCTCCGAGGGCTAAACACATCCCCAATACCAATGTCTTGATGAGTTTCATCTTTTTTTATCCTTTTATAATTAGCCACATACTATATCTTTCGCCACGACAACTTAGTCCCTGTTTAGATTTTTCGCTCTGTGGAACCTTGTGTCCCCCATGGTGAATAAACTTTATCAATTTCTTTCGAAATAAACGCCTGCATTTCCGGTACCGCCTTGCCCACTTCCTGATACAAGCGGTATTGGGCCAAGGTACGTACATAATTGTGTTCGGCGTATTGCGTTTGGTAATACGTATCTCCATTCAGGTAATCGGTCAGGAAGCGCACAGCCTGCATGTAAGGGAAAAGACGCACGGCATAGGGCAACATCTCGATTTCGAGCGACGTCAAGAAAGAAACGGCCGATTCCAGATACCCTTTCGCAAAAGCACGGAAAATCTCCCTGTTAAAATGAATCTTGTCTGTATCCGGCTCGTCTTCGGGAGCGGTGCAAGCGGCTGTACGAAGGAAGTCACCGAAATCGGAAAAGACAAACGAAGGCATCACCGTATCCAGGTCGATGATGCAAAGCACCTTCCCGTCGGCATCAAACAGCATGTTGCTTACCTTCGTATCGCAATGGCAAATCCGTTTCGGCAATTTCCCTTCCCGATAGAGACGCTCGGCGAGGCACATTTCGTCCGCATCCCGCCCTATCTCGTCTATCAATGCCTGTACTTTTTCCCTGCGTCCGGCTTTATCCGCCTGTACCGCCTCTCTTAATTGAGCCATCCGGAACTCCATATTGTGAAAATCGGGGATTGTTTCGTCCAGCTTCTCGGGCAAGTCGGCAAGCATCGACTCGAACTCTCCGAATTTCAGTCCTACCAAATAAGCCGTGTCGGGCGTTACCTCGGCCTGTGTATGCGAACCGCGGATATACACACAGGCACGCCAATAATGCGCGCCGTCGAAGTAATACGTCTTTCCTGCCGCCGTAGAAAGAAAGCGCAACACTTTCCGTTCCACGTCGGGCTCGCCACGCCCTATCAGCTTGGCACGGATATGCGAGGTCACGCATCCGATATTGTGCTGAAGCAAGTCCACATCTGTAAACACCTGGTGGTTGATGCGCTGAAGTATATAGTCGTCTGCCCCGTCGGTTATCACCCTGTAAGTACGGTTGATCAGTCCCGACTGGATAGGCTGTATGTGCTTTATCCCTCTGAGCTGGGGAAATTGGGAAACCACGTCTTGCAATTCGATGTCCATAGTCGTCTTAAGCTTTTAGGGCATAAAAGTAATAAAGATTTCCGAACTATTAAAACAGGCATGGCATTTTCGGGACAAAAATGAACGCGATTGTCAATATTTCCCGCTTCGGTTGACTGCTTATTCGAATTAAACCCTATCTTTGCAGTTAACGATCATGAAACAAATAAAATAGAAATGAGTGAATCATCTTATCTGTCTACGCTGATTGGCAAGCAGGCGGCGAAATACGGCGACCGTGCTGCATTGAAATACCGCGACTATAAACGGGGAGCCTGGATACCGGTTTCGTGGAACCGGTTTGCAGGAAAGGTGAAAAATGTATCCCGCGCCCTGATTGCCTCAGGAGTGCAGGTACAGGAAAATATCGGAGTGTTTTCGCAAAATATGCCCGAATGCCTGTATACCGACTTTGGAGCGTTCGCTTGCCGGGTAGTCACTATCCCGCTGTATGCCACCAGTTCCGAGTCGCAAGTGCATTACATCGTAGAAGACGCCGCTATCCGCTATCTGTTCGTGGGCGAGCAATATCAATATGATGTGGCATACCGGGTGCAGCAGCTTTGCAAGACCTTGAAGCGAATCATTATTTTCAGTCCCGATGTCGTGCGTGCACAGGAAGACACCCATTCTATCTATTACAGCGAATTTCTGCAATCGGGCGACGACGGTACGCTTCAGGCGGAAGTAGACCGACGCACTTCGGAGTCGGGGCCGGACGACCTTGCCAATATCCTCTATACTTCAGGAACCACCGGAGAATCGAAAGGAGTGATGCTGCATCACTCTTGCTACGAGGCGGCATTCCGTGCGCACGACAAAGTATTGTTGACCTTGACCGACCGCGATGTGGTGATGAATTTCCTGCCTTTTACCCATGTTTTCGAACGGGCATGGTCGTATTATTGCCTTACCAAGGGATGCCTGTTGTGTATCAATCTGTATCCGCAAGATATCCAGATGACAGTCCGTGAAATCCGTCCTACGGCAATGTGCAGTGTGCCACGCTTTTGGGAAAAGGTGTATGCCGGTGTCCACGAAAAGATAAACGAAGCTACCGGGCTGAAGAAAAGCCTCATGCTGGATGCACTGCAGACGGGATACGAACACAATATCGTATACCTGATGAACCATAAGACTCCGCCGTTGTTGCTGCACTTGAAATATAAGTTTTATGAACGTACGGTTTACAGTTTGCTGAAAAAGGCCATCGGCATCGAACGGGGCAATTTCTTCCCTACAGCCGGGGCGGCGGTGCCGAAGCAGATAGAAGAGTTCGTTCATTCGGTAGGTATCAACATGGTGGTAGGATACGGACTGACCGAAACCACCGCTACGGTTTCATTAGGATGGACAGACGACTACCGGACAGGAACGGTAGGACACATCTTGCCCGGACTGGAGATTAAGTTCAGCGAAAAAGGGGAAATCTTGCTTCGGGGTGAAACGGTGACAAGAGGCTATTATAAAAAGGAGGCATTGACCCACGAACTGATAACCGGGGACGGATGGTTCCACACAGGAGACGCCGGCTATATGAAAGACGGTTTCCTCTACCTTACCGACCGGATAAAAGACCTTTTCAAGACTTCGAACGGGAAATACATCGCTCCGCAGGCTATTGAAACCAAACTGGTGGTAGACCGGTACATCGACCAGGTGTCTATCATAGCTGACCAGCGCAAGTTTGTCTCGGCATTGATTGTACCCGAATACCGGCAGGTAGAAAAATACGCCCACGAGCATCACATCGCCTATACCGACCGGGCGGACTTGCTGAAAAAACCGGAAATAATCACACTCTTCCAAATGCGTATCGACACCCTGCAGCAAGAGTTTGCCCATTACGAACAAATCAAGAAGTTCACTTTATTACCCGAACCGTTCAGCATGGAGAAAGGCGAACTGACCAATACCTTGAAAATAAGACGGGCTGTCCTGATGAAGAATTATGCGGCGGAAATCGAGAAAATGTACGAGGAGTAGGCAAGCTATCTACCGGACGCTAAAGCGCACAAGGGTGAGACCCTGTCCTATAAGCCCAAACGGTAAAATAATGTGAACCTAATTTTTGCGCTAACACAAAAATGGCTAACTTTGCAATTTGAATAACGAGAAGTAGATTTATGATAACAACAGACCAATTAAAAGACATCAAGGAGCGCACGGAAGCGCTTTACCGCTATTTGGACATTGAGAACAAGAAGATGCAAGTGGAGGAAGAACAACTGCGCACGCAGGCTCCGGGATTTTGGGACGATGCCAAGAAAGCGGAAGCCCAGATGAAGAAAGTCAAGGCGTTGCAAGGATGGATTGACGGATACAACGAGGTCAAAACCTTGGCAGACGAACTGGAACTGTCTTTCGATTTCTACAAAGACGAGTTGGTGACGGAAGCGGAAGTAGATGAAGCCTACGCCAAGGCACTGAAAACCATAGAAGAACTGGAACTGAAAAATATGCTGCGCTCCGAAGCCGACCAGATGGATTGTGTATTGAAAATCAATTCGGGTGCCGGAGGTACCGAAAGCCAAGACTGGGCATCGATGCTGATGCGTATGTATATGCGGTGGGCAGAAAGCCACGGATATAAGTTATCGGTAGCCAACCTGCAGGAAGGCGATGAGGCAGGCATCAAGACCGTGACGATGAACATCGAAGGAGCTTACGCTTACGGATATTTGAAAGGAGAAAACGGCGTGCACCGTTTGGTGCGCGTATCGCCCTACAACGCGCAAGGCAAGCGTATGACGTCGTTTGCCTCGGTATTTGTCACTCCGTTGGTCGACGACTCCATCGAAGTGACGGTAGAACCGGCACGCTTGTCGTGGGATACATTCCGAAGCGGAGGAGCAGGCGGGCAGAATGTCAACAAGGTAGAATCGGGCGTACGCTTGCGTTATCAATACAAAGACCCTTATACGGGCGAAGAGGAAGAAATCCTGATTGAAAATACCGAGACACGCGACCAGCCCAAGAATAAGGAGAACGCCATGCGCCAGTTGCGCTCTATTCTGTACGACAAAGAATTGCAACACCGCATGGAAGAACAGGCAAAGGTAGAGGCTGGCAAGAAAAAAATCGAGTGGGGCTCGCAGATACGCAGTTACGTATTCGATGACCGCCGCGTGAAAGACCATCGCACCAACTATCAGACATCCGACGTAAACGGAGTGATGGACGGAAAAATAGACGGGTTCATCAAAGCCTATCTGATGGAATTCTCGGACAGCGAAGCGTAAGAAACTTCTCTTTTCATGGCACACCGATGACACCCATCAAGGCTTTGCACTGACCCCGGAATATAAAAAACCGGTGTTCATCCTGTATAATCCGTGTTATCTGTGTGCCCATGACATAAACAGCAGCTTTAAACAAATTTAAATATAATCACTATGAGAACAAGAAAAAACAAACCGGAACACAGCCGTCAGGAAGAAGAAAAAGCCAACCAGCTGGTCAAGTACATGTGTGTCGTATTAGTGCTTTTGGCCATTATCATGATAGTGGCTTTCTCTATTGTGTAAACCTGTCGGGATATGGCGCAAGAAATCGAACGGAAATTTTTGGTAAAGGATGATTCTTACCGGCGGTTGGCTTACCGGAAGAGTCGTGTCGAGCAAGGTTATATCTGTAGCGAACGGGGCAGGACTGTCCGCGTCCGTATCCGTGACGGAAAAGGATACCTTACAATCAAAGGACCTTCCAATGCGTCGGGCACGAGCCGCTATGAATGGGAGCATGAAATCCCGTTAAGCGATGCAAAAGAACTGATGAAACTGTGCGAGCCGGGACGCATTGAAAAGGTACGCTATCTGGTAGACTATGCCGGCCATGTTTTCGAAGTAGACGAATTTTACGGAGAAAACGAAGGCTTGGTTGTAGCGGAAGTAGAACTCCGCTCGGAAACGGAACCGGTAGAGTTTCCTGCTTTTATCGGCAAAGAGGTAACCGGCGAAACCCGATATTACAATTCTTTCCTGATGAAGCGCCCTTATACCACATGGGAAAAGCTTCTCTGAATATGAATTCCGCATTTTACCAATAACCTTACTCCCTTACAAATGAAACGATGCTTCAACCACGATAGAAGCAAGGATAAATGGCTAAGTATCCAATAATACTTGGCCATAGAAGCAAGGATACTTGAAGGCGGAAGTTTATGCTTCTTATTCCCTATTGGGAGAATTGAGGATATTCATAATCAAGAATGAAGAATCTGGCTCACCGTATGCAGGTTCTTCATTCTTCTTTTTTCCTGTAAACTGACAAAAAAGGGGGTAAAAACTATCAGTTGATAGCTGACAGGGGGTGGAATAACTGATTTTAGGGCATGTCCGAGCTGTTTTAAGGGTAATATTGCAGTGTCGAATGACAAACGACGCAGAATATTAACCCCAAAAACAGAACCAAATGAGAACAGCCGACTTTGCTCAGAACCTGCTGAGCGTTCAAACCGAATTACACCACTTTGCTTATAAGCTCACGGCTGACCGCGAAGACGCGGACGACTTGTTACAAGAAACATCGCTTAAAGCACTGGACAACGAAGACAAGTATACCGCAGAAACAAACTTTAAGGGATGGATATATACCATCATGCGCAATATCTTTATTAATAATTACCGCAAATCTGTACGCGACCAGACTTACGTAGACCAAACCGATACCCAGTTCTTCCTGAACCAGCGGGAGTACGGCATCGAGACCGACTCTGTCGAAAACGGGTACGACCTGAAAGAAATGCATCTCATCGTCAATGCCCTTCCCAAAGAATACCGCATCCCCTTCATGATGTATGTATCGGGCTTTAAATACCGTGAGATAGCCGACCGGCTGGATTTGCCTTTGGGCACCGTAAAAAGCCGCATTCATTTCACCCGCCGCCGGTTACAGGAGGAGCTGAAGGACTTTCGGTAAGCCTAAGGCATACTGACGATACAACGGGATACAGTGCACCACAAAAGGAGATTAAATCAATACCGCATTTTACGACAGAACTTGTAGAGGCAGGGTTAAGCCGTCTGCATACGTCCGTGCGGATGTTTCCAGACAACCCCTGCCACTACAGTGCCGATTGTTGGCATTCATAAATTAAAAAAATCTTGTGCCCCTGTAATCCTTATATTTAAACATCTGCAAAAATGCACAATAATATATTTTGCGTGAAGTATCAAGGATGGTAGGTTAAGGATTTTCTACTCCGTCAAAACGGTTTTGCCTATAGGTAATATCAGCAGCAAAGGTAATAAACCACAATAGCTGTGCTTAGGCAGACAAGTAAGATAACAAAGGCTTTCTGGATGTTGGCTCCCATGAAACAACTGATTTAATAAAGGCGTTAAGGCCAATAATGCTTTTCTTGTTCTCTTTTAAACGAAAGTAAAAACACAAGTAACGCAGTACAATGTATACATAATTGATTGATGATATTTGCCTAATTCATCAGGCAAAGTCTCCATCCACCTAAATAATTAACAGGATTAAAACAAATGTTTGTCTGTATTGGTGCTGTAGAGCCTGTTCCCTTTAATGTAATCGAACACTTCACTTCATTTTTAAGTGCTGACTCAAATTTTAAATTGCTGATATAAAACTGCGTGAAAGAAATCTGCTTTAACATTGTTTTCACTTGATTCATTTCGTTGTTATCTAATAATTGAGGCTCATCCCATTGATCTTCAGGACTGAGCTTGTAAAGCATGGCTGCCGCTTCTGCATATTGTTCCTGTTGGGCCAATTGCATGAATTTTGTTACCAACTCTGTAACAGCAACCGTGTCTTCTTTCACCAAACCATCTGCAAAGTTTTTATAAGGGTCTTCTATCGGTTCAGGCGAATCTTGATGTTTAGAAGTTGACTGACAACTTATACATATCAAAAACAAAAAAAATAATGCTACGATGTAAACAGCTGGTTTCATATGTTTTTTCTTTTAGCTAAAAGCCTGTTTTAAATTTTGCCCAGGCTTATTTAAAGAATTGTTTTCGAAAATGTTTTTCTGATTTTATGAGGGAAAATAAAAACCGGGAAAACAGACTCAAAATAACCGGGTATGTATACCTTCACTGGAAAATTCAACAGACCCTAAGAAGCTGTTTTGAATTTATCGTGCGATGATTTGGGATGAGTTTTTGAGGCGTTTTCGCTTCTGTGATGAGGAAGATAGCGGGCTATCTGACGAAGAACAGGAGCGAAAAGGGCCAAAAAATCGCCCAAAGCACACACGAAAACGGATACATCAAGCCAAGAAAAACTTTTTGAAGAAATTCAAAACAGCTTCTAAGTTAATAAAAATAAGAGTCCCGAAAGACCCTTATTTTATTTAGTTAATTGGTAATTTCACAATTAATTGGCTTCAGTTCCTGCAATCTTGCAGATAACATCTACACGGACAGTACCCCAATCATAAACTACATTGAACGGAACCTTAATCTGGAAGTCACCTACTGTAGTATTATTGTTGATATATTCAAGAGTACCGAAGTAGTGATCCCGTTTACCATTTCCGTATTGGATTTCATTTTCACCTTCATCATTTTTTTCCGGTGCTATATATTTAAAACGAATATTATTCGTAATAGCACTCAACTTGTCAGCAAAGTTACCCGGTGTTGAATTCAAGTCGGTAGTAATATCACTTTCTAGACATTCAATCGCCTTGATACCGTAATATGCATAATAGTTTTCACCTTTCGTTACACTGCTATCATCGAAGTTATGGTCACGCCAATCTACGAATGAAAGGATTACATCTGCTTGTGAGCCACCGGTTTCAGCATCTACGAAATTGGTTTCACCCGGATCAGTTACAGTAACAGGACGTAAGAATTTAGCATAGAACTTATTGTTGGACAATTCGAACGGAACATAGTCACAATTTTCTGCGTTAATCTGAATTTGTGCAGTAAATGTTTCTTTATCACCCAATTCGTTGTGGTCTGCATAGTTCAAGATATCCTTTGCATATTCAGTGTCCTGATATTCCAATACACTACCTGCTATCTTAACGATTTCCTGAGGAATACTGCCTTTAGGTGCAGCATACAATGTCTTACCATCTGGAGATACCGTAATATCATAGCTCTTTCCTGTAAGACCAGTAACCGGAGTCAATCTTGCTTCTTGCGGATCAACGAAAACAAATTCTTTGTTCAACTTATCGTCAGTAAATGCTGTGTAAACAGAAGCAACTCCACTTACAGTAACATCATTGCCTACGAATGTATTCAAAATATCAGATTTGAATTGTCCTATAGATGATGTTGCCACACCTACCGGAGTGACGTTAGCATGAATATCTTCATAACCGCCACCTGCAACAGCACCATTCTTCGCATACCAATAAGACTTAATCTTATCGCTATCGGCTACTGTTCCCGAAGGAGTCACATTGCGTTGAGAAGGAGTCCAAGTGAATGTGATGTAAACATATTGGTAAACGCCTGCACTAACTTCTCTTGTATAGCGGACGATAGCTTTAGCAGAAGCATTGTTCTTGAATACTTGGTAAGCGTTGTTGTTCTTAACCTTCCAGTGCAGAACTTGAGTTTCAGTTGCAGCATCGTCAGCTTCTGTTTGAGAAACAGCACCAACTTTGGTTATAACGGCTGTAGCATCTATTGTCGAATTAGTGTATTGAGTTGCATTGTCTATGCCGCCATCCAATTTAAAGTCATCGTGGAATTCTTCTTTAGAAATACCTTGTGCTTCAAGCTTAGCAATGATTTGCTCTTCTACTTGATGCCATGTCAAGTCAAATGGTTTAACGGTTTCAGAACAATCAACAGTGTAAACATCATTAAAGTTGAAGTTAACATCCAAGACAACTTTACTTTCACTTGCAGCCGGAGTAGATACAATCTTGAATTTAGCGTAACCTACAGCAACGATATTATTACTGATAGTATCGGTCAAGGTAACACGTACCAATGGTTCGCGGCCGATTTCTGCGCGGTTCTGTTCAGCACCATATGCTTGTTGTTTACCGTCCTTGGTCATTTGCGGTCTAAAGGTACAACCATTTTCACCGCCGATTTGTGCATGCGCACTTTCAGAAGTTTTGTTATCACCTACATGATAACCAACCAATTCATAGCTATATTTAAAGCCACGGTCTTCAGCTTTACCATCACCGGCATATTCATCCAATTCTTTATGCACGTCGGTACCATCACTTTGTATCTCGTCAAAATGTGTATTGAACACTTCCGACAAATCTATGCCTTCACTATTCCATGCAACTTCCATAAACGGCTCAGAAGCATTGATGGCAGCTTGGGCTGTTGTATGCAGGTGATAATTTTCCGTTTCATAAGGCTGTGCCTTTGCCAATACAATATTATGCGCATTTACAGCTTTAATAGCAGCATAGTCAGATGTGACAACCGTATCACCTTTTGCATCTGCATAATGAGCCTGCAATGCCATTACAGTTACCTTGCCGTCTTTTTCAATATCTTTGATGGTTCCGTCTGTCAGGTGAGATTTAACGGTCAGAATGCCATTATTACCTTCCCAATCGTACACATCAGCTGTCACTACACCGTCAGCTCTTGTGTAATTCTTGTCATCAGTGATATAAGTCAGATCCGTGATTTTCTTCCAGTCTACGTTAGACGGATTCATGTGGTAATAAGCAACCAAATCCGGAGTAACGGCTGTTTCACCGCCTACAGTCGGTTCATCATCTGCAAAATCACCATCGGCATCAACGCTCTTTGTGGTCAACTTATGATAGTTGAATGAATAAACGCCAATAGCTTCAATTCCCTGGTAGTAAAAATCAGGCTGGAATACCAAACCTGTCAGACGATCACCCAGAATCATTCTTACTTTTTCCTTTAACTCATTGAAAGAGGCAGTCAGTTCCGACAAGTCTTCAGCGGTCATAAAGTCTTTTGACAATTCGCTTTTCAAGTCTGAAATTTGTTCCTGTACGTCTTCCAGCGAAGCCAATTTGTCAATCTGAGCTTGCAGCTCTGCCTTTGCTTTTTCAATCAAAGCATTAACAGCCTCTTCATCCAAGCCTTCAGTACCTTCACCAGAGTTGACTTTATTTAAAGCCTCTTCTGCATCAGCTTTTGCTTGCTGTGCATCGCTTAAAGCTTGACTTACTTGACTCTCTAAAGCTTCCAAATCATCAAGAGCTGCTTGTTGGCTTGTTTGCTCTTGGCGCAGGCTTTCGATGTCATCATCGTAGTCTTTACAAGAGGTAAAAGTTCCTGTTGAAGCGAACAAAAGCGCTCCGAACAGCAGTGCACTTAAATACTTTTTTCTCATAAAAAATTAAATTTAATTTATAAATTAAAAGATTCAAATCGTTCTAACCCAAGCCGTTAAGCTCGCCGTTTCTCTCCCGTCCCAAGCCGGATAAAACCCTTGTCTTGTTATCGCGCCGGCTACTGACCAAACAGAGCCGTAATGCTTTCTACACGGGGATAAAGCGGTTTTGCCATAGAACTCTGTGCTTCTCTACTCATGCCGGAACCGTATCCGGATACGATTCTTTCACTTTTGAAAAGATTTCCATTCACAATTTTGTTTTAGAAGACAACTTTCAAGGCACAAATGTATAAGTTTTATTTCATACACAATCACGATACTACCAAAAAGTTCTATTAAATTTGCATTTATTAACACACTTGCCTTTTGTGAGGCACACAAACGGAGAAGCTGTACAATCTTTTTGTCATAAGCGTCGAGACAAGCGGATGGTTACTCCTTTTACATTATAAGGAGGCTTGCAATTAACCTGCCCGGAAACATCCACCTGGACGCATACGGGCGGGCTAACCCCACCCCTACGTGGCTAATGGCGGACATTCATTAAACTTTTTGTAGAAATTCAAAACCTGCGGATAATCGCCCAGGGCATTTCACGGGAAGTTTTAGCGCATTAAAAATCCAGTTTCAGTGCACTGAAACTGGGTGAAACTGCCTATAGGCGGCCAGCCGATGATGTCATCCACGGGGAATAAGAACCCGGGAAACTACCGGCGGAACGTTTGGGCAAATTCCAGCGATACACAATTGGCCGTGCTGCGGCACGCTTCGCTGCCGAATGCCAGGCCGCAGGCGATGATGTCGTCCCAGTCTTTTTTGCCCAGTGCATCGATGTCGGAACGCCGGATACGGTTTTGTATCAAGCCATACACAATGCCGGCATTGAAGTTGTCGCCCGCGCCGATGGTGCTTACGGTTTCTACTTTCGGGACGGGGAAACGATTGGCATACGCACGAGTAAACAAGCTGACATCGCGTGCTCCGTCGGTATAGATGAACGGATTGCAATAGAAGCTGACCTTCTGGCGGTATACCTTCTCTGCATCATCCAGTCCGAACATGAAGCGGAAGTCTTCGGAAGACCCGCGCAGGATATCGGCGTATTCAAAATTTTCAAGGATGGTAGGCATCAACTTGATAGCCTCGTTGGCATGGGTGCTGCGGAAGTTGACATCGTAATAAATAATCGCTCCCCGTTCGCGCGCCAGGTCGAGCAGTTCTTTCACTTTATCCCGAAGTACCGGCGTCACGGCAAAATACGAACCTATCATGACGATGTCATCCGCCTGGATGTCGGGCATCGTCACGTCCAATCGCTGGCGGGGGTAATCCTTATAGAAAATATATTCGGCGTCGTTATGCTCATTGAGGAAAGCCAGGGACACGGGCGACTTTCCATCCGGAAAGACATTGACATTGTCTGTGCACACCCCGTTGGCGCGCATATTGTCGAGAATCATCTTTCCGACCCGGTCGTTTCCCGTTTCGCTGATAAACGTCACGTCGACTCCCATCCTGCCCAATGAAATCATCGCGTTGTAGACGGACCCTCCGGGGACAGCGGCTTGCGGCTGTCCGTCGCGGAACAAAATATCCAGGATGGTTTCTCCTATTCCTATTACTTTTCTATTCATAGCCGTATGTATGTTAGATTGAATCATTTGCTAAGCTCGCGCGAACGTTCGCCCAAGTATCCGCCGTGATGGCGTTTGCTATAGTCTTCTATCGTAAATCCCGTGCATTTCATCGTTTCTACCACCAAGATGTCGCCTATTACGGTCATTACGGTGGTAGAAGTGGTGGGGGTCATGCCCAGCGGGCATACTTCTGCCGGATGGCCCGTGGCGATGCAGATGTCGGCGGCTTCGGCCAACGGGCTGTCGGGATTGCCGGTAATGACAATCTTTTTCAATGCAGGATTCAAGCCTTCCGCCAAAGCGGTCAGCTCGATAATCTCACGCGTCTTGCCCGAATTGGATATCAGGAGCAGCAGGTCGTTTTCCTGCAAGATACCCAAATCGCCATGTTGCGCTTCGCTGGGGTGAAGGAAAACCGCCGGCGTCCCCGTAGAACAAAAGGTAGTGGCGATGTTCATGGCTATTTGTCCGGCTTTACCCATGCCACTGGTAACCAACTTTCCCTTTTTGTGGTGCACTTGCTCTATAATCAAGGCGACTGCCTTTTCGTATGCGTCCGTTACCGGAATATCGAGCACGGCTTGCGCTTCGCGGCGCAACAATTCATGAATAGCATCCATTTCTTTTATGAATCGTTTACAGTTAATAATTAATGGTTTTTGCGTATCCGCAATGGGCCAACGTAGGAACGGAGTCAGCCCGCCAGCAGCGTTGTCAGTTCTTCAAACGTATTTGCTACCTTATAATATTGTTTCAGCGGCCGGTGGGCGAAGCGGGTTGTCTCCAATTTGTCGAAGAAACGAAGGATATCATCCCAGAATCCATTCACATTGTAAAAAATAACCTGCTTGCTGTGATAGCCGATGGTAGCGGAAGCCATGACATGAAATACTTCATCGAGTGTGCCTACCCCTCCGGGCAATGCCAGCATCACTTCGGCTTCTTGCAGCATGATGTCCTTGCGGTCGCTCAGGTTGACGGCGCGGAACGTCACGTCCAGCTTGTCGCTCACCATGCCCCGTTCTTCCAGCTTGGTAGGCACTACTCCCATAATCATCGCTCCCTTTTCCTTGGCGGCACCGGCTACGGCTTCCATCAGCCCGGTATTCGACCCTCCGTATATCAACCACTTATGATGTTCGCCCATCCATGCGCCCAGCTCTTTTGCCTTCTCCTTGTAAACCGGCTCTATCGCGTCGGACGCAGAACAGAACAGTGCTATTTTATCCATACTTCCGTTTTTTTAATTCTTAGGTTTGCGGGTCCCGGCTCCGTTGCAAGGGTACAGATTCACGTTGGCGTCCGTCGTTTCGGCCATCACTTTTCCTCCGTATTCCATCGCATGAAATGCAAGAACTCCTCATCTTCTTGCAAATATCTGTATTTTTTCTGCAAAAGCAATGAGTATTATTGTATTTTTGCATCCAAATTTAGTTGAAGAAGCAAATGGCAACTTATCAAACCGTCACTTTACCGAACGGAATACGCATGATACACGAGCCGAACCCCATTGGGGTGGCTTATTGTGGTTATGCCATCGACGCCGGCACGCGCGACGAACGTGAAGACGAGCAGGGCATGGCGCATTTCGTAGAGCATCTTATATTTAAAGGTACCCGCAAACGGCACGCCTGGCACATCTTGAACCGCATGGAAAACGTGGGAGGCGACTTGAACGCTTATACCAACAAGGAAGAAACGGTAGTCTATAGCGCGTTTCTGAAAGAAGACTTCCTGCGCGCCGCCGAGCTGTTGACCGATATCGTATTCCACAGCACCTTCCCGCAGAACGAAATAGAGAAAGAAGTGGAAGTCATCATCGACGAAATACAAAGCTATGAGGACAGCCCCGCCGAACTGATATTCGATGACTTCGAGGAATTGATATTTCCCAATCATCCGCTGGGACGGAACATCTTGGGGAAACCTGGACAATTACGTAATTTCCGGAGTGAAGACGCGCTCGGCTTCGTGCACCGTTATTACAAGCCCGATAACCTGGTATTCTTTGTGCAAGGCAACATCGACTTCAACCGCATCGTGCGGATTATGGAGAAGGTGACGGCAGACATTCCTGCCGGTGCGGTGGAGGATTATACCCGTCAGGCTCCCGGCATTTACCAGCCCCGCCAGCTGACCCTGCACAAAGACACGCACCAGGCGCACGTCATGATAGGAGGACGGGGATATAACGCTTACGACGAACGGCGCACCGGGCTGTATTTATTGAATAACATCTTGGGCGGACCGGGCATGAACAGCCGCCTGAATGTGTCGTTGCGTGAACGGAAAGGATTGGTTTACAACGTAGAATCGAACCTGACATCCTATACCGACACGGGAACTTTCTGCATATATTTCGGATGTGACCCGAAAGATGCAGACCGGTGTATAGAGTTGGTACAGAAGGAATTGCGCCGGCTTCGTGAACAACCGCTTACTTCTTCGAAGCTGAATGCCGCCAAAAAGCAAATCATCGGACAAATCGGTGTGGCAAGCGACAATTTTGAAAACAATGCCCTCGATATGGCGAAATGTTTCCTGCACTACAAACACTACGAATCGAAAGAAGAACTGTTCCGCCGCATAGAAGCCCTCACTGCATCCCAACTGCAGGACATCGCCAACGAAATGTTTGCCGAAGATTATCTGTCAACCTTGATTTACCGCTAAATCCTGCATACGCTGAAAACGCCCAAGGCACACAAAGGAACCTGCAACCCTTCCTTTGTGTGCCTTTTTGGGTATAGCCTCCTCACATGCTTTTTCCCTCTTTCAGTTCAACTTCCGGACTACAAAACCGGCACATTTTCGCACTGAATGTTATTAAACCTTAAATCGAAGAAATTAATTTCCTCATTATAAGCAATTTACCGATTGTGTTCAGTAGCCGGCGCGATAACAAGACAAGGGTTTTATCCGGCTTGGGGCGGGGAGGGACGGTGAGCTTAACTGCTTGAGTTAGAACGATTTGAATTTTTTAATTTATAAATTAAATTTTATTTGTTATGAGAAAAAAGTATTTAAGTGCACTGCTGTTCGGAGCGCTTTTGTTCGCTTCGGCAGGAACTTTTACCTCTTGTAAAGACTACGATGACGACATCAGCAATCTGCAAGGACAAGTAGACGGCATCAAGGCCGACCTCGAAGACCTGCAGGCTCAGATTAGCGCAGGAAAATGGATTCAAAGCGTTACTCCTGTAGAAGGCGGATTTACGGTGACCATCTCTGACGGCCAGTCATTTACTATCGTAAACGGACAGGATGGCGCTGCAGGTGCTACAGGTGCTGCCGGTGCTCCGGGTACCCAGATTACCATTGGTGAAGATGGCTACTGGTATTTCGATGGCGAAAAGAGTGAATATAAAGCTGTTGTTGATGCAGAAGAAGGAAAAGTGAATGTGCCTACTATCAAAGATGGTGTATGGTACATTGTCAATGAAGATGGCGAACTGGAAGCTACCGAATACAAAGCTAACGGCGCAACTTACGCTGTAGCCGAAGCTAACGGTGGTTTCACTATCTATGCTCCGAATGCAGACGGTACGGGAGTGGTAGAATGCTATTTCCCGGGTGCTGCCGGTTCTATTACAGAAATGACTTTGGGTGAGAAGACCAAACAAGCACGTACTTCTTATACAATGAGCGGAAGTGTTGTTTCCGTTGAGGACAATGAGGTATTGGTTTCACGCCAGAAGTTCAACTTTGATGGCAACGGAATCATCAACAGTGCTTCTGCATGGATGGGAAACAAGGAACTTCCTGCTGATGGTGAATACGTTTATTCTTCACCGACAAGCATTGACTTGCGTATTGACCCGGTAAATGTCCCGGCAAACGGCATTGAATTTACATTGACTGACACGAAGAATAGCAACCTGACTCCGTTTAAATTTGCGGCAAGAGCTTCTCAAGACAGCAACAGTGACCCGATGAGCGATACAAACAGCCGTGCGGCCGTTACAGGCAATGGTTTGTGGACATTGAGCATGGAAAATGTTGTCGTTTCTGAACCTGCTAATGGTGTATGGAGCTATCTGAATACAGCTGCAACACAAGGATATCTTTATGCAGTAAACGCAGACAACGCTTTCCGCAGCGAATATAATCTGAATGTAAAACGTGTTGATCCTGAACAATTAACACAACTTTCTATTAGAGGTGTCAACACATCGACAGGTGCTGCTGCAACTTATACAACGACAGGTGTCAGTGGAACTTACGATACCGGTTCAATATCTTATAAGACAGGTGTTGCCTATAAGGTTAACGGCGTTCAGTCTTCCGCTTTGTATGACATGTACCTGAAAGCAGACGCATCGGATATCGAAGTATACGGATTGACATTCAACCAGGACAACCATACGTTCACCATCGGCAAGAACCCGGATGTATCTTCTATTCCGGCTCATTTTACCTTGGAAGTTTATACGGTTTCCAATGCAGGTGAAGTCAATAAGGCTACTATTGAGGTGCAAATCAACTCTGCTATCCATGCTCCGGCTGAATACACGTTGATTGAACACGATGTCAACACAAGCTACGAAAACAACTACTTCGGCATTGACTTGGCTATCATGAAGACCGCTTTGGGCGACAACCTGAACCAGTGGATCCAGAATGTAGACTTGCATGATGCAGCTGTTACCATGGAATGGTCTTACGATGGCGGTAAGACATTTGGAGCTATACCGGCAGGTATCCAAGCCAATGTGGTTTCCGAATTGTTGAACAAATACAATCCGAAATATAACCCGAACGCAGATGACGACAGAAATGCCGCAAACTTCATCCAGGTAGACATTGATAACAGTGCTGTCAGCGGCTTGTTACTTGACTATACTTACTACATCAAGGCTACATTCAAAGCTACCACGGCAAGCGGCGGAGGAGAATTGAACAGCATTACTGTTCCGGTTCAATTCCATGCTCCTGCATTGTCTGAATTGTTCGCTGTCCGTGACGCATACGTAGTAGATGATGTAATCAACGCTTACTTCTACGATACTACCACTAACAGTACAGCCGTAGACTTGACCAGATACTTCAATGCTTACGTATACGATGCTGACCTTGAATTCACAAATGACAACATTGGCGAAACGGGTCACAACGGTGCTTGGTGGTTCAAGTTTAGTGATGCTACCGCATTCGGTAATTCGACTATTGACTTCAGAACAGACCATGCTGGTGAAGAACACAGAAGCATCTTGTACGGAAAGGGAGTAAACGCTTATGGCGAAGCCGTGAAAGTCAATGTGAAGAAGGCTTATTTCAATACCGATGAAACGGCATCTGCTGGTTGGAACTATACGTTGCCTGGCAGCGATACTTATTCGTTCCAAATCCGCTTGATGAGTCCGATTTACGAAGGTACTGTAACTCCTGTATCGGGTGACGTTGTTAAAATCAACGCAAACGACTTCGTACTTGGTGCTAAGTTGACAAGTGAACATATCGTAGGCCGCGACTATGCAACGAACAACTTCTATATGTTCCAAGGTAACCTGACGAAGGGTTGGCGCAACAAGCAGATTGTCAATGTGGTTCCGAGTGTAGACACTGAACATTACATTGAATCTGCAACGTATGACAACGTATATGATGAAGAAGGAAAGCTGCAGCAAGCAGGTGTCATCACCATCAAGGGTAGAGCTATCTCGAATACTACTACCGTTCATATGCCTATATCAATAACCGACGCTTGGGGACTTGTATTGAGCACATCTGTACCTGTACAAATTACTGTAGGCGAAGAATAATCTCCATTGATTATCATTCTATAAAAAAAGCGGTTCTTTCGAGCCGCTTTTTTTATTTCCCGACGCCTTCAGGCAGGATTGTCCTGTTCGTGCGCCTCCGCTTTCCATTGTTCGATAGGCATGCTGTATAGCCAGGAGGTCTTTTCTTCTTTCCGCTCTACGAAGTAGACATACGAGATGTCGTTTTCCACGATGTGGATGTTATCGTTCGGGGTCACCACCAGGAGTTGGAGGTGGAGTTGCTTGCAGAGGGTAATCAGGTAGCGGGCTTTGTCTTCGTCTTGCGCCTTGAAGGCTTCGTCGATTGCCACGAAACGGAACGAATCGCTTTGCAGGCCGCTTTTGGTCAGGCCGAACTGGTAAGCGATGGCAGAGCCTAAGATGGTGTACGTAAGCTGTGCTTTTTCTCCTCCCGAGAGGTGTCCCATATTCTCGTAAGTGGTTTCCTTGCGTCCGTCCTGCCGGTTGAATTCTTCCGCCTTATAGGTAAACCAGAAGCGTACGTCCATCACTTTGCTTCGCCATTCCTCGTCTTCCAGGCGGTGCATGAACGGTTCTACATGTTCGTAGAAATGGATGCGCCTTCCATCGGGCACGGCATTGATTTTCTGGATATTGGGCACCGCTTCGTCCATGAGCCGTTTGAACTCGTGCACTTCTTCGCTGATTTGCGGCAGGGCGGTAAGCTGGATATACGTCACGGGGCGCATCCGATAGTCGATGCCTTTCAACGAATCGTTGAGCATATCGATGTTGCTTTTGATGGTGTGCATCCAGTTGATGAAGAACATCCGGAATTCGCCTACCTTGTCGGTCAATGTTTTTTGCAGGTATCCGTCGAACTGCTTTTCGTATTTGGGCAGGTTTTCTTTTTCCAGCCGTTCCAGCATCTGGCGGTAGGCCGCTATCAGTTCGATGTGTGTGGCGTCGGGCAAGGCGTCGACATCCGCGCGCCAGTCCTTGAAGCGTGCCACGATGCTTTCGTCGGGATGCTTGAACTCGGTTATCTTCACTTTCGCTTCGTCTTCATACCCCCGTTTCTCGTTTTCCAGCTTCTTGCGTTCGCGTTCGTTTCTGGCTTGAAACTTGCCCCGCTCTTGTTTCAGCTGGTCGTAGGGGAGCTCGCACAGGTAAGCGTAGTTCTTTTCGAAGTCGGTAAAGAGCAGCGAACGGATGGAAGCCATCACCCGCTGGTTTTCGTCCATTTCTTTTTGCAGTTGTTCGATGCGGTATTCCGAGTGTATCATCTGGCGGGTGTTTTCCGGGATGTCCGTCGCCGAGAGCCGTCGTTGCTCTTCGCGCACTTGCTCCAGTTGGGTCTGAAGGGTGTGCAGGTGGTCGTTTCCTTTCTCCAGCGCTTCTTTTTCGTCTTGCTTGCGCTGGATTTCATCGACGTAGCGTTTCCAGTTTATCTTCTGGTAATCGGGAAACAGTTCCGTCAGGCGGCGGTTCAGGCCGCATAGCGTTTCTCCCTCGGCGGCTTCCTGCCTGATGCGTCCTATTTCTTTGGCAAGGGCGGAGTCTTGCTCCTGAAGCCGGATCAGTTCTTGTTGCAAGAGGCGGATTTTCTCTTTGTTTTCCCATCCCAGGACGAAGTTCTCACGGCGCAGGATGTGCGGGCGGTCGTCTTTCTCGTGGCGTTCGCCCGCAAATTTGATTAAGCCTTCGCGGGTGACCGCCTTTTCCTTGTAGCGTTCGAAGGTGGAGAGGTCGTCGGCGCAGGTATAATTGTATTTTTCCAGAATCATGTCGCGCACCCATTCTTCGTATTCGCTGTCGGGGCGGATTTCTATCTTGTCGATAACCTGCGGCTCTTCTTCGTCCGAAGGGCGGAAAGCCTGTATGTCCGCCAGCGAATTATAGGGCAGGTACCGGTAGAACAGGATGCGTCCTTTCAGGTTGGTGGAGTTTACATACTCGTTTACCTGATGGTAGTATTTGTCGGGCACGATGAGGTGAAGGGCGAAGTGGTGCAGGATTTTTTCCAGTGCCGTTTCCCATTCTTGCTCGCCTTCCGCCACCCGGCACAGCTCGCCCACGAACGGGATTTCCTCTTTCGTCGCTCCCGTATGTGCCAGGATGGCTTCGCGTATCTCTGTTTCGCGCAAGGGGATGTTGTTTTTGTTTTTCTGAAGGGTTTCTACCGTGTGTACGATGTCCTCTATCCGGCTTGCCAGTTCTTTTTGTTCGTGTTCGGCACCGACCTGTTCGCGGATATAAGCTTCTTTCGCCTCCGTCCACGCTTCTACCCGGAGCCGTGCCTGTTCGCGCTGGGCGTTGAAGGTTTCCTGGCTGGGGCTGGGCGTGAAGCCTGCCTTCCCGGCCAGTTCGTTGTAGGCGTCCATTGCCGCCACGTGCTCGTCCCGTTTCTTCGAGAGGCGTTCGATGTCGTCTTCCAGTTCCTTCAGCTTGCGTCCCACCTCGTCTTTTTCTATCGCCAGGGACAAGGTGCGCTCTTCTTGTTTCAGCTTTTCTTCGCGCCGGCGTAGCCTGCTTATTTCGTTTTCTTGCCGTTCTTTTTCTTTGGTCTCCATATCGAGCTTTTCCTTCGCCAGGCTGATGGATTGCTTGGCAAACCAATAAACCGCCGTGTCCTTGTCGGTTGTCAGCTGGCGGAGGCGTTCGTCGGCGTTTTCTATCTTGCCTGCCAGGTCGGCTATCGGTTGGAGCATTTCTATTTGGGTGCGCGCTTTTTCGATGTTTACTTTCGCGTCTATCAGGGTGGTGAAGCTATCCTTCAGCTGGAGATATTGCGTTTCGGCGTCGTGTTCTTCCAGCATGTTGACGCGGATGAATTCGTCGAGGTCATCGAGCACTTTTACACCTACGATTTGATTGAAGAGGCCCAAGGCCTTGGTGGAGCGCATCCCGAAGAGTTGCGTGATGCGTTCGGCGTAGCCCACGGGCCCGTCGAAAAACTCTACCAGCGTGCGTGCTCCCCTGTAAGAAGCCTCCAGCCTGCGCCGCCACACGCCTTTCCCGTCGAAAGGCTGGAAGTCTTTTTGTATCTCCAGGGGCACGTGCGCCAGGCCGAAGCTGCGCCTCAGTTCTCCGCCCGAGAACCAGCGCACCTGGAAGATGGTCACTACCCGCTGGTCGGTATTGGTGAACGAGGCGAGCAATACCGAGTAAGCGCTCTTGTCGCGCAAGGCTTGGGTGGTGACTCCCCGTTCGCCTTCTTTCTGGATATTGCCGTAATGTCCCAGCACGTAGGTCTCTTCCGTGCGGTTCCCTTTCTTCTCCACTCCCGATGACTGGTTATAAAAACGGTCTTTCTTGGCTGGCACCAGGAGGGTGAGCAAAGCGTCGATGATGGTGCTTTTGCCCGAAGCGTTCGCGCCCGTAAGCAGGGCGTTGTTGCCTTGCGGCGCCAGGCGGAAGATACGTTCGTGGAAGGTTCCCCAGTTATAGATTTCCATGTAGTCCAGGCGGAATCCCGCCGTGTCCGAGGAGGTACTAAACAGATTCAACATAGCTTTCAAGTTTCTTTTTAAATTCAGACAATTGGTCGAGTGTGACCTTCTCTTTGATGATGCGGTGTATCTGATAGAACGTCCGGCTGTCCTGGCTTTTCTCCACCAGGAAGCCTAATTGCACCAGGCGGGCGATGTACGTGTCCAGTTCGTTCAGGAGCTTCACCCGGTTGAACCGTTCGGGCAGGAAAAGCTCGACCCGTTCTTTCAGTTCCTTGCCGGTGATGTAACACTCGGTGGCATACAACTCGTCGAGGTTGCTATCGAACTCTTCGAGCACTTCGCGCAAGATGATGGCCAGCACCGAACACTCGAAGCCCAATGGCTTCCGGGGTATCAGCCCCAGCGTATTGCCGCTCTCGTCGGTCATTTGCTTCAGGTAGGCGAAACCTTCGTCGCGCTTCACAATCAGTTCCAGCCCGATTTGGGAGAGGTATTTCTGTATTTCAACCTGGTAATGCAGGAGGTCGTTCCAGCAGCGGTCGGACGTATTGACTGCCCCTTTCAGCAGGCAGACCACCGCCCGCGCGTAGGGGGATATGTAAGATTCTAAATTCATCGTATGACTATGATTTCGGGTATGACAATCGCTTTTTGGCGTGCTTCGTCGAACACTACGGTTTGTGTCCGTTCGGGGCTGATGGTGTGGCGGAAATCGCGCACGGCTCCGATGTAGCCGAACAGTTCGGGCAAGCCTTGGCTCAGGCCCCCGCCTGCCTCGATGATTTCGCCCAAAGACACCTGCCGCTTGTGGCGCAACGCCTGGCGGATGTGTTGCGCCAGTATGCGGCGGTCTATGCGGTTTTGCACGAACAGGTTGCCCGCCGAGCGGGCTTCGCTGATGTCCGAGCTTGCCAGCTCCAGTGCCTGGCGGTAGTTGACTTCGGTGTTCTGTTCCAGGGTGAGCTTGCGCTCCGTAGGCATATTGATGTCGGGTAGGGTCTCTACTTCGAGCGACACGTCGGGCGTGATGTTCTTTTGCGCCAGTACGAGCAGGGACGACTGGATGTCGGCTATCACCCGTTGGGCAAGCACGGCGGGTACCGTCCCGTTCTCGCAGATGATGCGGCTTAGTTTTTCCGCCATCTTGTCGTTGGCCTGGTACACTTTCTTGCCTGCCGCATAGAGATATTGCTTCATGTTTTTCAAGAACGTGTCGTTCACTTCCAGACGCTTGTCGTCCAGCGTGTCGTAAAGATGTTCCACCAGCCCGTCCCACGTGTGTTGCAGGGAAGGGGTCAGCAGGAAGTCCCAGAATGCGTAGAAGCTCTTGCCCTGCGGGCTTTGCTGCAGGTTTTCCAGGGCGTCGAAGGTAAAGCCCAGGATGTCTCCTTTCGAGTATTCTCCTTCGGCATGGCGGCGGTAGATGTCTTTGGTGATGCTCTTGAAGTTCTCTTCCACTTCCTTGAAGTCGGAAAGCAGTTCTTTGGCCGACTGGCTGATTTGCTTGAAGCGGGGCAGTATCTGGTATTCCTCGAATAGCTGCGCGTCGCCTCCCGCGCGGATGGCCTGAATCTGATGTTCGATTTCCCGTTTTTTCTCTTCCAGCATCCGTACGCGTTCTTCCTTGTCTTCATTGGTGAATTCCACCAGCTCCTTCAGTTGTCCGAAGAGGTTCATGAATTTCGATTCCGTGCCTACGAATTCTTCCCGTTTCAGGCTCAGCAGCCAGTCGATGGTCTTGCTGGTATAGAGCGAAAGCTCGTAGAACACTTCGCCCGTTTCTTCCTGGTAATTGCGCAGGAATCCTTTGTCGGTCCATCGCTGGATGTACTTGCCCGCTTTTTCCTCGAACGAGTCGAACTCGGTGATGCCGCTTTCTTCGTCCTGTTCCAGGTGCATGGCGTTCAGGTAGTCGGCCAGTTGCATCCGCAGGGACTCAAAGGGCACGGCGGTCTGCCGGTGATAGAATGTATTGAAGAGGAACAAGATAATCAGCTGGCGGTTGCGCAGGCGGAGCAGCTCTACGCAGGGCGATGTACGCAAGATTTCCGATAAAACTTCTGTTTGTGGCACCATTCTCATTTTCTAATTAGCGTGCAAAATTACAAACTTCTGGCGTAAATCGGTAGCGGTGTCCGTGGAAATATAAGGATTGCGGTTATATTTCATGTTTCACCACAGAGGAATATCCCCAAAGCACTGTGTGTCCCCTGAATCCCCTGTGGTGAAATGGTGGTTTGTTTTTTATGGTTGAGGCACGGTTATTCCGCCAGCGTGAAGTCGAGCTGCTTCTTCTCCAGGTTGGCGCGTGCCACCTTGATTTTCACCGGGTCGCCCAGGCTGAACTTGCGGTGATGGCGGCGTCCGATGAGGCAGTAGTTTTTCTCGTCGAACTCGTAGTAATCATCGCCCAGGTCGCGCATCGGCACCATGCCTTCGCACTTGTTCTCGTTGATTTCCACGTAGATGCCCCATTCGGTGACGCCCGAGATGACACCGTCGTACACGTTGCCGATGCGTTCGCCCATAAACTCTACTTGCTTGTACTTCACGGAGGCGCGTTCGGCGCTTGCCGCGGTCTGCTCCATGGCAGAGCTGTGCTCGCACAATTCCTCGTACTTGTCGGCTTGGGCGGTGCGCCCTCCGGCTTCGTAGCGGGTGAGGAGGCGGTGCACCATCAGGTCGGGATAGCGGCGGATGGGCGAGGTGAAGTGGGTGTAATAGTCGAACGCCAGCCCGTAGTGCCCGATGTTATGGATGGAGTAGCGGGCTTTCTGCATGGCGCGGAGCGATACCGTCTCGATGAGGTTCTGCTCTTTCTTGCCCGACACGTCGCTGAGCAGGCGGTTGAGCGAGCGCGACACTTCGGTCTTGCTTCCCCCCGTGCGTATCTTGTAGCCGAAGCGGGCGATGAACTGGTTCAGGTTTTCCAGCTTCATCGGGTCGGGCAGGTCGTGGATACGGTAGGGGAATACTTTCGGCTTCTTGTTTTTGGGCACTTTGCCGATGTGTTCCGCCACGGTGCGGTTTGCCAGCAGCATGAATTCCTCTATCAGCTTGTTGGCTTCTTTCGATTGTTTGAAGTACACGCTCAGCGGCTTGCCTTTTTCGTCGATTTCGAATTTCACTTCCACGCGGTCGAAGTCGATGGAACCTGCCGCCATGCGCCGTGCGCGGAGCTGCTGGGCGAGGCGGTTCAGTTCCAGTATCTCGTAGGTATAGTCGCCCGTTCCGGTCTCGATGATGGCTTGCGCCTCTTCGTAGGTGAAGCGGCGGTCCGACTTGATGACCGTGTGGCGGATGCGGTAATCCTTCACTTCGGCGTTGTCGTTGAGGGTGAAGATGACCGAGTAGGCGAGCTTTTCTTCATTGGGGCGGAGCGAGCAGATGAAGTTGCACAGGCGTTCGGGAAGCATCGGGATGGTGCGGTCGACCAGGTATACCGAGGTGGCGCGCTTCACGGCCTCCTTGTCGATGGCGCCGCCTTCCTTCACGTAGTGCGACACGTCGGCGATATGCACGCCCACTTCCCACAGCCCCGGCTTCAGCGGGCGGATGGAGAGGGCGTCGTCGAAGTCTTTCGCGTCCTTGGGGTCGATGGTGAAGGTGGTCACGGTGCGGAAGTCCTCACGCTCGGCATAGTCCTCGGGGGTGATTTCCGCCGGGAGCTTCTCCGCCGCGGCTTCCACCGATGCCGGATAGGTATAGGGCAGCCCGTATTCCGCCAGGATGGCATGCATCTCGGTATTGTTGTCGCCTGCCTTGCCCAGCACGTCCACTACTTCGCCGAAAGGATTCTTCGCCTCGTCGGGCCACTCGGTGATGCGCACCACCGCCTTGTCGCCGTTCTTTCCGCCTTTCAGCTTTTCCTTCGGGATGAAGATGTCGTTTGCCAGCGTGCTCGATTCGGTGAGCAGGAAAGCGTAGTTCTTGGTCACTTTCAGCGTGCCTACGAAGGTGGTCTTGGCGCGTTCCAATATTTCGATTACTTCCCCTTCCGGTTCTTTGCGCTTGCGCCGCGCGCAGAGTGCCACACGCACCCGGTCGCCGTTCATGGCGTGCGCCGCGTTGCGTTCGGCGATGAAGATAGGGGCGCCGCCTTCATCGGGCGTGAACGAGTTCTTTCCGTTGCTCTTGCGTTGGAATATGCCGGTCAGTATCTGCCCCTTTCCGTTCAGCTTGAATTCTCCTTTCTCAGGCTCGACGAGGAAGCCGTCTTCTATCATTTCGTTTAAAATGTCTACGCAAAGCATTTTCAGCGGATGCGTGGTGAGCTTCAGCCCCCTGAAGAGTTGTTTCAGACCAAACGTCTGTTCGGCGTGGAGCTGGAAGTAGCTGACCATCAGCTCGACGAGCTCGCGTTTCTTCATGCGCTTGCCGCCCTTCTTTTCTTTTTTCTTCTTAGCCATAGTCGTATTTCTTTTAGTCGTCGGAGGCAACAATGTTGCCCTTCGTTGTTTCCTCCTACAAAGTAAAGAAAATAAATGGAATATTCTTCATCCTTGCCACAGGTTTTTCATCCCATTACAAAAATACGGTTTTTCCGCGGGAAGGCAATGGACTTTGAAACGGGCGGGGTGCAAAAATTTGTTAATGAGCTGGCGATATGGATTCGGAAGTATCCGTAGCCGTCCATATCATATGAATCCTGCATTTTACCCATACTCCCGCCCCCTACGTTGGCTCATTGCGGACATCCATTAAACGTAATTGTAAGGATTGTAATTGTAACTATCTGTAACTATCAAGTTTCGGGAGAAAGTTACAAAAAGTTACAATTACAATCCTTACAATTACAATCCTTACAATTACAATTACCGTTTTTTCCATGATTTGGATCAAGGCGGGCGTGCTTATAAATATATACTATATATAAATATATATATATATATTTATATATA